>CXWL01113129.1_pt1 | contig 16948 bp, 11 predicted proteins | sample 590931 | NCBI WGS metagenome assembly CXWL01 (sample SAMEA3498368, study PRJEB10139) | groundwater metagenome | biome: water well; material: biofilm material | place: Germany | collected 2015-04-27 | reverse complement strand
CCGATCAAACCAACAGCACAAATTCTCTCAGCTTGATAGATGGGGCGGCTAAACGCTTACCAAGCTCTAAGTACGGGCGGTTGAGCAAGCATGGACGCGGCAACCCAGGTGTCCACAGTGTGGCGAGAAGCACAGACCACTACATTCACAAATATAACCATGATCCTTCGCCTGAACGGCTGAAGGCATGACGTATGCACCTTTAGCGCGAGATCCCAGATATGCATATGAAACCGCCTGCACCACTTCGATGCCGGATCCGCTCCATTAAAACGGAATGGGAAGGTATGGCCTACATTGCGATCCATGGCGACTTTGTGCCACCGGTGGAGTTCGCTCGCGGCACTCCTTCCTTCAAGGATGCCTATGTGGTTGTAGAGGACGCTAAACATGATAAGCGCTGTGGCGCCATCATAAAAATGATTAATCCGGACCGGCTGGCGTCCGTTGACCTCGATCCGTGTCTATTGAACGATTTATCCGCCGGTAAGGGTGACGAACTCTGCATTAGTCCTTTGGAGCCTTCGCCCGCATCGTCCGTCACCATTGCTGCCTCGACCGACGACATAAGCGAAGCAGAACTGCAACGACTTTGCCGCACCTACCTCGCGAGGCATCCGCTCAGCCCGGGGCAAAAGAAACCTATTTTTCTCTTTACCGGCGAGAAAATCACCCTGGAGATCGTCGAGGTCCTGCCCCGGCCTTTATGCATTTTCGGTGAACACACCGCGATAAGCATCGCCGCTCGCGGAGCCACACCGCTCGGTGGCGGGCTCGATGAAATCGGCGGCCTGGAGCAGGTCAAGAAGCACTTGCGCGAGCGCATTCTGCTACCCGCACTGCACCCGGATTTTTTTACTGGCCACGGAATACGCCCGCCACGCGGCATATTGCTGTGCGGGCCGCCGGGGTGCGGCAAAACCATGCTGGCCAAGGCGCTGGCCAGCGAAATTGACGCCAACTTCCTGGAACTGCGCGGATCCGAGGTATTTCAGCCGTCCTACGGCGAAAGCGAAAAACTCGTTGCCCAGGTATTCGAGCAGGCTGCCAAAAAAACTCCGGCCATCATCCTGATTGACGAGATTGACGCCATCGGCGGTGCCCGCTCGGCCATGAAAGGCGAGCTGGAAAGACGCATCGTTACTGCGCTGCTGACTGCAATGGACGGCCTGCGCTCTCTGGGCAACGTCATTGTCGTCGCAACCACCAACACGCCCAATGCACTTGATCCGGCGCTGCGCCGCCCGGGGCGGTTTGATTATGAAATCAACATCGGCATCCCGGACCGCGCGGGGCGGCTCGAAATATTGACCAAGAAAACCCGGCATATGGCCATACACGCTGACGCGGACCTGCATGAAATCGCCCGGCGCACGCATGGCTTTGTCGGAGCCGATTTGATGTTGCTGTGCAGAGAAGCCGCCTTCGAGGCGCTTACCCGCGCTCACCCTTTGAACGACCTGCTCGCCGCCACAGCAGAACCGGGCTCGAGCATTGAGATTGCCAGGGAGGATTTCGATAATGCGCTGAAGCGCCTGAAGCCCTCCGGCTTGCGGGAATTTGCGGTGGAGGTTCCCGGTAATTTGGGGTGGGCGGACATCGGCGGCTTGGGCGATATCAAGGAAACCCTGGTGCAAGAGGTGATCCAGGCCCTGACCGACCCCGGCTCATTTAAGGCCGTTGGCATCACACCGGCCAAAGGCATCCTGCTCTATGGGCCGCCTGGGACCGGGAAGACCTTGATTGCCAGAATCATCGCCAACGAGGCCGAGGCCAATTTTATCTCGATCAAAGGGCCCGAGGTGCTTTCCAAATGGGTGGGCGAATCTGAGGAACGCATCCGGCATCTTTTCCGCAAAGCCCGCGAATCCAGCCCCTGCATCATCTTTTTCGACGAGATTGACGCCATTTCCTCAGCGCGTGGCAATACTACCGATCCGGTTGCCGACCGGCTTGTCAATCAGTTGCTGACCGAGATGGACGGCTTTGAGCAGGGCGGGCGGATCTGTGTCATCGCCGCCACCAATCGCATTGACACGATAGACCCGGCCTTGCTGCGGCCGGGAAGGTTTGACTATCAGATTCTTGTCTCTCTGCCGGATCAGCAGGGTATTCGCGCCATCTATCAAATCCATCTGAAAGACAAGCCCGTCGCCAGCGGCATCTGCGTGGATTTGCTGGGGGAAAGATCCAGCGGATTCTCCGGGGCGCATATCGCTGAAGTGTGCCGTCGCGCAGCGCTGGCAGCGTTTCGGGAAAATCACTTTCATACCCAGGGAACCGAAATCACCCTGCAGCACCTCTACGATGCCATCGCCATTGTCAGGAAAACGGTCGCCGACGTGGAAAGCCCCCGCATTGGGTTCGGTGCCAAATTCTAGGTTTCGCGGGACACAAGGCTGGGGCCACTACATAAAGTTGGAAGGGATCGGGTTTACGTGACTAACGGGGGAGAGACCAATGATCGGCATAGTATCGTCTTGTTGGATGGGGATTGACTTGGGCACCTACAACTCCTGTGCTGCCATCAAGACCCGGGGTTCGCAGGTTGAGCTTATAAAGTGCGCGGACGTAGCCGCAAGCCCTTCCTCCCTGATCGAACACATCGAGCGGCAGAAGGAATTTCCGTCCTTTATTTCATTTGACCAGGAAGGGCTTGTTGACAGTGTCGGTATGGCCGGCAAGGAAAAGATCATCGCCGAGCCGGAGCGTGTTGTATGGGGTGTCAAGCGGCTACTGGGGAGAACCTATTCGGAGCTCAAGGAGTCCGGAGAGCTGGCGCGCTTTCCGTATCGCATCCGCCCAAACCGGAAAAACGGGCAGTGCATCATCACCATCGGCGAACATACCTATACGCCGGAACAACTCTGCGCGGAAATATTCCGCAAGATCAAGCAAGAGGCAGAGCACCAGTTAAAGCATTCCATTGATAGCGTCGTTGTCTCAGTGCCCGCCTACTTCGATCCCGTCCGCGTAACGCCCATCATCGAAGCTGCCAAACTGGCAGGCTTTATCTTCGTCAAGACCATCCCTGAGCCTGTTGCCGCTGCATTGGCCTTTGATATCACAATCAGCACCAAGCCGGTCAAGGTGCTGGTCTTCGACTTGGGAGGCGGGACGCTCGATGTCACTGCCGGATCTATCTACCATCAAACGGGCGAGAATGATGGCTATCGTTTTCAGGTTGTCAAAACCACCGGTGATACGCGACTGGGTGGCATCGATATCGATGATCGCTTGCTGCAGGTGATTCAGGAAAAATGCGGGATTGCTGAACTCGCTCCCAGTGAGTTATCCGCATTGAGGAGATCTGCCGAAATTGCCAAGATCCGCCTTTCCGCAGAATCAGAGATCGAGCATGTCGTTCAAATCGGAGACACCCGGCATAGCTGTCGCCTGTCGCAGTTTGACTTGAGAAGGGCGCTGGAAGGCCATGGCGCGCACGACAACATGCTGGAGGCGTGCCGCCATCAGTTGATGTCCGCAATTGATGGCGCGGGTTGGGTGCCCGAGGATATTGAGCATGTATTTCTGATAGGCGGCCCCACCAAGCTGCCATGCATCCAGGAAGTCCTGCAAGTTGTTTTCCACGGCAATCCTCGCGTCCTGGAAACGCTCAACGCCTTTATGGGCGGCGCAGAAAATGTTGACCGCATGTCGGCTGTGGCCACTGGCGCCGCACTCTCCGTTGATCGGCGCGTTGATGACAAGGTTCCCGCCGGCTTCGGTATCGAGGGCATCGAGATTAACGGTGAAGAAATGACCTATACGCCAAAGATATTGATCCCGCGGGATTCAGGCTGTCCCTATAAAAGCGCTTCACACCTTTTGTCCTGGATAAATGTAAACGGGCTGTTCGAATTCAAGATTCTGCAACATGTGCCGCAAAGCGAGATTCGCCAATTCGGCTATGAATACAAATTTGTCGGAATCCAGAAATTCGCCGTAAAGAATCCTCACTACTGCATGGTAGCCATCGAGATGGGGTACACCGATAACAAGGAACTCACCGTGACCATCAAGAACCTCCTGTCGGATGAATCGGTCACCTACCAAGGCCTCAGCCAGTCCGCCTGCATCGGCATGAGATACCCGCTCAAAGTGCAACGGCCGCCTCAATTCTTCCGGAAGGACGCGCGCAAATTGCCGCCCGAGCCGGGAGCGCTGGAGGCGTTTGGTGCATGGGCCCGTGCGACGAGCCTCAATATGAAGCGGAGGCTCGACAACTCCCCGCTACCCCAAATGCTCATTTCTCAGCTTGCAGACGAGATTGATATGCTCCTGAGAAGCAAAGATATTGCCACTCAATATGAAAAGCTCTATACCAAATTGCATGGCCTGATCTGGAATGCCAACTCGCACGGCGTGTTATCGCAGAGTGAATATACCGACCTGGCCAATCATCTTGCCGAACACGAATCCGCGTTGTTCCGCATGAGCGTCGAGTATCGCGCCAACTGCAACAGACATCAATGAGGCAACAGTGGCAATGATAACCAGACAAGATATAGAGACGCTTTTTGATATGGCGCGTATCGCCAGCATGAGCGGGGATTTTGAAACAGCGTTGGCATATTACAACCAGATCCTGGAGCGGGAGCCGGAAAATGTGATGTGCCTGAGCGGTCGAACCATGCTCTTCACGAAAATGAAGCGCTGGGATGAGGCGATTCATGATTCCAAAATAATTATCCGGTTGGAGCCGGATAAGGGCGACAATTATTCGAACCTGGGTGTGATTATCACCTGGAAAATATTCGAGCCTGCTGATCCATCAATACTCGGTGACAATCCCTTGTTAAGGGAGATCATGGGCTATTACCAGGAATGCATCCGGCGTGATCCCTTGCATATTTCCGCCTGGCTCAACAGCATTGAGACCTATCTCTTCATGTATCGCTGGGATGACGCCATTAGCCACCATGGCATGTGCAAACCCTATATTGATACCACAGAACACCATCTCGCATGGAGCTGGCTTGGCGCCCTCGCCATCGTGCTGGCTGGCGACACTATCGTTGAAAATGAATTTCCTTGCCTGTATGGCGACGGCATCGGGCTGCCGCCCGGCCCTCACGACACGCGCCAGGTCGAGCTAACCCTTGAGGGTCTGGCCCGGCAACAATACCACCCGGATCGTCTGGCAAATGCCGTGGGTATCCACCGGCGTTATCTCAGTCATTTTGTCAATGGGGTTTCGTATGACGTTGCTGGCTAACAGGGAGCTACAACGCATGTTGGAGCATGCGGATGCCTGCGCCGCTTCAGGCCAGCATGAGCTGGCCATCAACTTCTATACGCAGCTTCTCTCCGTCTATTGCGAAAATGCGGTTTTGCATCTGCGCCGAGCCGAGGCTTATTCGGAGCTGTACGAATTTAGCCGCGCTGCTGAAGACGCCCGCCAGGCCATAATGCTGGCTCCCGATAATGCCGCTCATTACTGGTTATTGGGAGGGTACCTGCTGTCAGAGGAGTTCCTGAACAGCGGAACAATCATCGCAAGCGATAACACGTCGCGCTTCGATGAGATTATCTGGGCCTACACTATTGCATTGGAAAAAGATCCCGTCTCCCAGGCCGCCTGGCTTAACCTGATAGAGATCAAGCTGCTGATGGAACGCTATGACGAAGCGATCGGCAGCTATGGCGCCTGCGCCCCATATATCACCAACCCGAAATTCACCCTGATCCGATCATTTCTTGGATGTTTGGCGATTACGCTCAATGGTGAGGAGATTGAAGAGGATGACGAAAAACAGTTGCATGATGATTCGATCCGGGTCTCTAGCTCAAGCTACCGGGTTGGCGAAGTCGCTGCGCTGATAAATGGCCTGGACCAATTTGCCATTGAGGGTGATATCAAGAACAGGGCCAGGGATATATACAAGGCATTCCTCAGCCACTATGACTGCGTTCCGAAGGATCGCTACCACAGCCGAGAGGAGTAATAAATGGCGATGCAAGTAAACCTGGAACGGCTTGTCGAATCTGCAGAACACTATTTGGCGACCGGCAGGTACAAACAGGCATTGGCAGTCTACAATGCCATCATCGCAGGGATAAAAAGCAACCCCTTCCTGTTCAAGCGGCGGGGCTTCACACACCGCTTGCTGTGCGACATGGACCGGGCCATTGCGGATTTTTCCCAGGCCATCCGCCTCGACCCCGGTGATGCGGTGAGCTATTGGGAACGCGGCGCCTGTCGCTCCCAGAAGCTCTCGCTGGCAAGTGGAGTCACTGCCGCCGAAAGGCAGGCGGCCCTGGCCGAAATCATCGAAGACTACAAGGCATCCGTGGCGCGCGATCCCACCAGCGCCGAGGCTTGGTTGGCCATTGTCGAGGCGCAAATGATGATGCGCAACTGGGATGGTGCCATCAGCGGCTACGGCGCCTGCCAGGCTTATATCAAGTCAGATGCATTAAAGCTCGTCAGGGCGTGGCTCGGCTGCATCGCGCTCATCTTCGCCGGTGAAATCATCGAGGCAGAGGATCGTGCGCCGCTTGCGGATACCGCCATCCGGCTCAAGAGCACCGACTGGTGCGTCAGTGAAATGGACGGCCTGTTGCGCGACCTTGAGATGGAGGAATCCTATAAGGACGTTTTTCGCGCCGCCAAAGGAATACATTTTCATTTTCTGGGCCATTTTGATGAACCGCCCATCGGCTCTCGAAATTAAACTCAATGCGATCAGGCCACGCAAACAGGCCGGGCACAATATGCAACTGGATATGCAGAACATTGCAGCCAGCACTTTGTTCCAGATCAGGCCGAATGCCCCATTCGTGTAAAGCCCACCAGGAACAATCTGTCTTTTCGCGCCATGTAAACATTCAGGATAACCTATTTTTTCTGCTACAGCCCCATCCTCTTTTTGACGGTTTGTACCCAGTCACAAGCATCCTCGTTTGAATCTGCCAGCTCAGTGAGATACGGTAGTATTTTATTCTGCAAGCCAAGCTCATGAATGAATTTGATGAAGAAGTCCGCAAAACCAGGCATGGCGGTGGATGAACTGTCCGGTGCCATGTCCCATGCGGTCTTCACAAGAAACTCCATATCCATTTCATTATGCTCCTGGAGTATCTTCCACAGAGGTGCTATAAGGTGGCCATTGCCAGTCATCAAGTTAATAGCAATTATTGTCCATGCATACCTTGCATCGCTCTTTGTTCCAAGCATGTGTGTGGCAAATCCTTTCATCTTGTAAAAAGTCGGGAGGTTATTCGTATGCTCCCAAAAAGGATCGCTCCTGTTTAACTCATCCATTTCCAAAAAAACATCATTCAGCACTTTCTTCAACTTCTCTTCATAACGCTCAATATTTTCGCATCCTGAAAAAGAAATATTACTCATGATGTGCGACCAATACTCACCGGCAGATAATTCCCCCATTACATATTTGTATGAGATGTCAGACACAATATTTCACCATTTCGATGGCTATGTGTTGAAGCCATGTCGGCCGGGCTGAATAATGACGCTACAACACCCGTTTCTCCTGAGCTTATCGAGTTGGCTCATGTGATCGTAGTTATGGAGAAACCGCACAGGAACAAAATCACAAAGAAGTTCAGTGCTCACTTGAAAGGAAAGAAAGTTATCGTCCTCGATATTCCTGATGAATACGAATACATGCAGCCGGAACTCGTGCAAATATTGAAAGCCAAAGTGCCACGCTATGTTGGCCTTTAGACGCATGGCCTCTGCTGTCAATTACCACCGCCTATGAGATCTCCAAAGTATCATAAGCAGCCATTTCGTGAAAAGCGTGTGCTTAGGAATAACGTCCCCAATAAATGCGCAAGCCGTCGTCATGCCGGCGTACAGCGCAGTCTGCGAGGCCGATCCACGCGAATTCGCTGGACTTGTCGTTCAAGGTGACTGTGCCAGTTGTGCGGCACTCGAAATACAGGTCACCTCGCCAACGCAGAATAATTCCATCCACTTAGCCGTCCTTTGGCGTCGTAGGCCAATGACAATTGATACGTCTGCCCCACCACTACCCGCGAAAGACGATTCGACTTATCGTATTCGTATTTCAGTTGGAGCCCGTTCGGAACGATGATCCTCTGCAGCAGGTCGTCATGCTTGTCCTCTTTATAATAGGCCAAGGCATATTCGCCGCCGTCGAAGAGCCGCGCCTTTTGTAGCAGCCCGGACTTCCATACGGCAACGCTGCTTTGGTTGGCTTTCTCGAGCTCGAGTTTTTCCAACTCTCCCTCAGCGTCATAAGAGTAAAGCTGCCTTCCCCAGGAAGATTTAACTTCATGGATGCGGCCGGACTTGTCGCGGCTGATCTGATAACCATAGTTCTTGCCATCACGGCGGATCACCAGAGCCTTCAACGTGCCTGAATCATCATAGTCCATGAGAACGTGCAGTCCACGGTAGTCGGTAATCTCTCTCGCCCGCCCTGTCGAATCCAGTTTCGTTGCTTGCCAGCGTTTGAATGTGCCCTGCTCTCCAGGTGGAACCTGAAGCAGGCGAGACACGATGCCGTCGGGATCGTATTCGAAAATGGCCGAAGAAGTTCCATTGGCGGTTGAACGCAGCCGACCGTCGGGAGACCACTGCTGACGCAACAACTCGCGCCCGTTGTCTACCATAGAAGTTAGCCGCCCCGCCTCATCGTACTTGGCTGAAATCCTTCGGTTCTGGTCAAGCTGTACCGTTCTGCTGCGTTGGTCAGCCGCCTCCGTTAGCCGGATCTGTCCCCCATCTGGCCCCGCCATGTCTACAACGAGTCCTCCGCCTTCAGGGTAGTTCCATGATGCTCGGGTTCCATCTGCATACTTGGCCTCCACCGGCCGTAACGCACGGTCATACCGCACAAAGTCCGATTGGGAGTTGGTTCCGGCATATACCACAGTCATAGCGCTGCCGTTTGTGTCGGCTTTGACACGGTATTCGGTCTTCGCGCCGTCAGCGTCCGTCTCTGCCAGCAACTGCCCGCCAGCACCGTATTGGAAACGACGCAAAGTGTTTTCTTCGGCCTTCTTTTTGTCACTTCCGATCGCCTGATGAGTCACCGCCGTAACCAATGGGCCTTCATAGCGGTAACCCAGCCTGCCGGAGTCAGATACCACACCGACGAGCTTACCGGAACCATCGTACTCATAGCGGATGGAATCCTGATAGTCGCCGATGCGCGCTTTAGCGCTCTCTACCCTGCCCGCGCCGTTGTAGCGCAATTCGATGAAAGCCAGCGCTTGCCGCCCACGCAACCCAGCAATTCGCGCCAATCTCCCCTTCTCATCCCGTTCGTAAATAATCCGTGAACCGGCTTGGTCGGTAGCTACAAGATCGCCGGCCTTACTAAAATGCCAAACCATACCGTCCTTGCGCAGGAGTTTAAGCGTCGGCCCGGACAAAAAATCCGGCCGATCATCAGCAATTCCGAAGAACTCACCAGGCTGATCCGGTACCATCAAACGGCTGCCGTTGAGGGCAGGCACGACCTCAACGCGGGAGAACCGGGCGTAGATGCTATTAAGCGGTGTGATGAGCTCGTAGGCAATCTTGTATTCGACACTCCTGTCTCCTCTGCGCGCAGGCACGCGGAGTTGCTCCAGGCGCGGAAGGTCCAAGGCCCAGCCCTTGCCCCACGCCCCAGCCGGGTTGAAGAACGAGCTGTAACTGCGCACCAGTTGAATCGGATCGCCTCCCTCGACAGGCACCACGAGGTCTGCTTCGTTCATGTGATTTGGCGCAAGCGCCATCGTTTCAGCCCCAGGCAAAGCGACACCCTGATAGAGCTTCCCCTCGCTCGTTATCGCGCGGACTTCAAGCGGTTTGGCGGTGGCCATCCCGGTGCGTACCGCCCCCTCCAGGGAGCGCGCCAGGGTAAGTTTTTCCCGCACCGTCGCGGCCTCTTGCTTCGGCAGCCTGGATAGATCCATCTCCGCCGTGAACTGCTTCACGCCCGAGTCCGGAACAGACAGATTCACGCCCCCGTAAATGCGGGCAACGATGCGCTGGTTCGAGCGCTTCACCTCCAGGCCCGGTGTGAACTTCTCGAACGGTACGGGTTGCACCTCATAGTTCCGCATCCAGAAAGGCATCGGCACGCCCTGATCGCGCAACTTCTCGGCGATGGCGGTAATCAGCGCGACGCGGCGCAACTCGGTAAACACGGGCACAGGCATGGTAATGCCAGACTCGGGCGGAGGCGTGAGGAAGCGTTCGCGACCGATGAGGTCGTAGTTCGTGGTGAACCAGTTCGTGAACGCCAAGGCTCCCGGCGACGACGATGTGCCGGGATCATCCACCAGTTCCCGGTTGTGCCACTTCATGGACTGGGTGTTGACTTTGAGGGGAACATCGAACAACGTGAGCTCGTTTCCGGGAGCACCAAAACGTCGCGTCTCCGCCGGGACGATCCAGAACCGCTCCCAGCGTCCTTGCTTGCGCAGTTCTTCCGGGCTCTCGCCGCCGAAATAGATTTTGTCCACGACCGGGGGGTAGCCGGCGACGGTGGTAGATATTTGCTGTGCCGTTGCGTTGTCCACGCCCAAGGTGTAACCCTTCATCAATCGGTCGGCCTGATACAACACCCAGCCCACATAGGTGTTCTCCGTAGCTTTCCCGTGACGGATGATCATCGCCGAACCTTCGGGATTCTCCGGGTTGGGATCAATAGAGACGCTCGGGCCTTCACCGTGCAGATAGACCGAGCGGAAGACCGTGACCACGTCGTCCATGTGCAGTGGTGGGAGTTTGATCTCTTCGCCGCCCTTGGCAAGCAGCACAAGGTTGCTATTGCGGTCAAGGGCAACGCCGTCGAGCTGGCCAATGCCGGGCAGGGACTGACCTGCGCCGCCAAGGTAGACGCCGCCGACGGGGGAGGGGGATATGAGCGACATTTGGCGAAATTCTCGTAACGCGGCGTACGCCTCTGGAGAGGCCATTCCCCCCGGGCCAGCAACGCGCCAAACTCCGCCGCTGATCTCGCGCTTCTTTATAACACCTTGCGCTACACCGATTTGTTTCATAATCACATCTGCGAGGTCTCTCGCTTGCTGTAAACGTTGGGGATCTATTCCAGGCGCTTCTGTCCCGATCCTAGATACGGGGGCCGTTGTTTGTTCTGGAGGAGAGAGTCTTGGGTTTCGTTTCGGAATTCCAACTAACATCTCGTTGATTTCTGGCTGGTGCGCAGCATGTTTTTCTAACCCTTTTATACCGTGCCCAGGAAACGTTTTCCCGACAGGAATCAACATACCAGAAGCGATTTTGTTGATAATACTCTGCCCCATCTGAATAGAGCCATGAAGACCTGAGATGTGAACAGGATTGCTGTAATCTTTCCAAGATTTTGTAAGGTCCTTAACCGCATCCTGCGGGTCAACTACCCGGTCGTCGTTAACAACAGTGATGCCAACTTTCTTCATGGCTGCGATTTTGTCGCTCCTCCCTGCGTCTGCCGAAGATACGATGATAGTTGGCATAGTCTTTCCGCTTTGAGCGGCCTTGATAAGGCCATCCGCATTCTTCTGCGTATTCATCACGCCGCCACTCTCGGGAATGAAGTATTTTACGGGAGAATTCTTCTCCGACATGCGATCAAATACTTTGGGTAAGTCCAGATTTCTAAAAGGGCTGTAGCGGTCTACTATCGTGCGAATAACATCTAAAAGTTTAAATGGGCCTTCGTAGCTCCAAAGAACAATTACCCGCTTGTCAGGGAAGAACTTCTCTGCATAATCTTCACCATCGTAACGATCGTTGATTCCACGCATCATGATGGCAACAGGTCCTGGGCCGTGAATCTCTATCCATTTGTCAAGATAGGCATCTATCCGCTTAGCGTAAGAGGGCTGTCTCATAATCTCCTTCATATCCGACGCGGAAATCCGCTGAGAATTAGTCACCTCAAGATCATAGATGCTTCCCGAAATCGCTGCGGTTTGTTGTCCAACGGGCTCCTTTCTTGCGCCACCACGATCCACCCAATTCTGGGGATCCCCGTCGCAGTAGTTGTACAGGCTAAAATCAACCGCGGTCTCCATTGGGACCCGTTTACGCGGGTCGGGCTGAAGGAACCGGCCCAGTTGCGGCACATACATGCGCGTCAGCGTCTGATAGCCGGCCGCCTCTACATCCCGCATCAACCCAGCAAAACCATCGAACACAGCGGCGGGTTGGCCCTCGTCCACCGGCACACCGAAGGGATCGAACTCCCGGTACCGAATCACATCACCCTTGCCACCCGTCACCAGCCGCACCGAACCCAAGTGGTCGTGGAGCAGCCATTCGACCTTGCCGTCGCGCAGAAGCGCGAGCAGGGTGGCGCCGTCCCAGACAACCAGGGTGCGCTTGCCGCCGCGCTCTTCGATGACTAGCGGTTGCCAGTAGGGGGAGAGCGGGTCGGGGATGAAGTGCGTCTCGCCTGCGGCGGTTTTGCGGACGCCCAGGTGGCCCATGCCGTCGTAACGGTACTGGACGGTTTCGCCGCCCGCCCGTGCCTCGGCAAGGCGGCCATCAGGGTGGTAGCGGTACTGGCGCGTCGCGCCGCTGAACGTGACTTCGGCCAGGTTGCCGTTGGCATCATATCGGGTCGGCTTCCCATCCACGGCCATGATCCGCCCGACCCAGTCATATGTGTAGCTCTGCGGCGGCTTCCCGGCAGACGCAGCCTTGACGCGGTTGCCAAGCTGATCATATTCATACGAGTATTGCTGCCCGGGTGGCCCGCTGGCCTTGGTCAACCGCCCCATGAGATCGTACTCGTATCTCTTTACGAATTGACCGGCGCTGGAACGCTCCTGGATGGCCTCTATCAGACCGTCCGACCGGTACTGGTAGGTGTATTCCGCCAGAATGGCATTGTGCCCATCCACGTGGGTGATCTGATGCAGTTCACCACTCGGCGTGTACTCCCAGATGGATTTCACACCGTTCGGCAGCGTGCGCACCATCTTGCCTTGCCCGGTCAGGTATTCGTAACGGATTTCACCGGCGGGTGTCTTCATCAATTCGAGACGCCCAAGAAAATCGTAGCTGTAGTCAACCCGGTAGAAGTCGCCAACCTGCAGCCGGGTGACCCGGTCCAGGGTGTCGTACGCATAGGAAATGGCTGGTGAGTCTTGGCGCTGAACGTGATTCAGCCGTCCCCTGTCGTCATAGCCATAGGACACGGTGCCCGAACCATCCGCCATGCGCGCCAACCGGCCTGAATCGTCGAACTCGCGGGTAACGGTGGGGCCTTCGTCCTGGCTGCGGACGATCTTGCGCAGACGTTGGGTGCTGTCGAAGGAGTACTGAAGGCGGGTATCGCGACTGGCCGGGTCGGTTATCTTCGTGACACGGTCGGCATTATCATATTCGTATTTCCAGCCGAGGTTTTTGTCGGTCTGATTATTTGGGGCAGCCGCGACACCAAATCCCGCCAGTGGCCACGTAACAGCGCAGAGTGTTATGAGTCCAATGGCCGTCATTTTCATGCCTGCTGGAATTGAATGGCTCATGGGAGCACGCCCTCCGTGTAGCTAACTTCGCAAGCCCGATCACTCGGCTACCTGCGCCACTTTTACTTGCTAAAAACAGATAGTTTTTATCGCGTAATTTATTCAGCCGATACGCCCCGCAATGATCTATGGAACCGTCATGAAAGTCTCATCGTGAAAGTTGATATTCAAGCGGTTAAAATAATTTTTCCATTGTCTGCGCACCTCGTTTTTTAATCTTTCCCTGCTGGATTGTCTATCAATATATTTGACTTCCACTGTGATCCTGGTTTTCGTGATCTTATGAGGTGCAATCCACTCTTCAGCTTGTGGAACATGATGATAAAAATTATATTTGTCACCGTTCTCGAAAAGGTCGGATATAACTATTAAATGTGTAGAGTCTCCAGCGGATTCATTTATTGTTGATACCAGAGTATCCAGTAGTGGTGTATTCGGAGCTTTGCCAGGCCGAGTTAATGTTGTTGTTAGTTTATTAAATGGCTCATTGAATTCGCTTTGATATCTAATCCTGAATTTTTCAGGATTCTGGTAGAAGGGATTAGCGTCTGATTTCGTTCCCGGATTGCACAAATCGAACAGTACGTCCACCTTCGCAGATCCTCCATCGGCAGAATGAATAACTTTTATGGTCAAGCGAGTATTCATTTTTACGGCCTGATGCAACGAGCTTAATAATTTCTTCAGTTTTTCAACATCCACTTCTCTCCAGGGATCGGTTTTGTCAACAAGAATGACATTATGCTCATACGGTTCATTTTTTGGGCAGAGAGTATCCTTGTCCAACGCGCTCGCGATTTTCACATAGACCGAAACCGCTGTTAATACCCCAACAATAATGATCGAAAGTGCGAACATAAGAAGCCCGAGCCTGGTTTTTATTTTATTCATCTTCATGGCTGGCTTGGCCATTGCCACCCGGGGCGTCATCTATTATTTTTTTTGCGCTCCCTTCGCCGGGTTTTCTGTTTTTACGCTCTTCATCTTCGATGCCGTCAAGCACTTTCTTCTCTAGTTCATCTGCTTGACGATCGCCAGACAGATGGGACGTGGTATCTTTAATAGATGCAAGCACTGAGTCATATTTCTTCAGAAATTTATCTTCAATCTGCCCTACCTTGTCAAGCAAACCACCAATATAATCCTTCACCTCCCCGGAACGTTTCTCGAAATTAACCGAGATATCTTCTGGAATGAGATCATTATCGAAGCTCATCACCTTTGCATCTTCAATTACCTTTTGATAAGCAGAACGATATATTGTTAATAGCTTCTCCGCCCCTGCCTTGCCCTGCTTAACAGAGGTCTCGTAATTAGCCATAAGGGCTTCCACATCGCCCATTATTTTCTTTAGCTCACCTTTCGCCTTGTTGATGGATTTTTTAAGTGTGTCGAGCTGGCTAATGGTCTCAATCTGTATGTTTATCAGGGTATTCCTATACTCCTTAAATTCCGCCTCTAGCTCCTTCTGAAACCTCTCCCACCTTCTCCAGATCTTGCCGTACCCGGGGTAAACGTCATCAAAATTCAATCCCTTGTATATGGATAATAGGCTTATCCCGACACCGATCAGGATAAGAATCAACGAGTACAGGTCGGTAATGCCGAACGGATCAGTTTTTGTTGCTGCAATTACATCTGAAAAACTGGCCCCGGTAGTGCGAATTACAAGTTCCCGGTAATGAGCTGTCGCAAGATGAAGAAAGCCCAAACATATTATCGTGATTACAAACCCGATAATCCCGGCGATTTTTTTATATAAAGAATAATGCTGGGCATATCTCAAGCAGATGAAGCCAGATATAAAGGCTGTTGACACATTTGCAAGTGATACCAAAAGAGCTTCCAGCCAGCCACCCAGCAACCCAAGATCAGAGCCGTGCGCAAAAAATATAGCATTTGCTATTGCTTCTGCTATCAATATTATCGCCAATAGTCCCAGCTCATAAACATGGCTTTCTGGAAATATTGCGGGTCTATGTTCAAGCTCATTATGCTGGCGAAAGTAGTTAAGATATTTTTTCGATTGATACCGGCCTGAAACAACAGGTATCAATTTCGCTTTCAAGTCTGCTGTCGAGTTGCTCATCTTGGCTGCGAAATCAATATTGATGTTTTCTGCTTCCACTTCAGGCCTGCCAAGCTCTGATGCTCCATAGGCTACCTGTTGAGCATCTTCAAGCCGCATCGCTACATATTGCGAGAGTTCCAGCAAATGGCCTTTTACATCATCAACCATGGCCGACTCAGATGCAGATAGCTTTGTCCCATCCACGTCAACTGAATGTGTTAGCGCATCTCTAGCGCCAGTATCCTTAGGGTTGAATTTTTTTATGGCATTCTCTATGTCATATTGTTTGAATACCCTCCAGATTAAATTTCCATTTTTATCTTTTTGAACCTCATAGTACCCTGGCATATCCCCTCCTGCAGTATTAATGATGGGATGGATTTCCCGCGTTTTTTTGGCGGTATAAACCTAATATTATTTTTGACCTGGTACAAGCAAGGAAAGTATGAATCCGTTCGTGTTGAGCTTGTCGAAACATGAGCGGATTCAGGGCCTTCGACAAGCTCAGGCCGAGCGGAATTACTACTCTATTCGTGCCGGATCAATAGAAGCCAAATTCCCCTGCTGCAATAAATGTGTAGTGACCTGAAAGCCAGGGAGTAATCTGGCAGCAGGAAGTGGACTTGCGTTTCCTTGTCAAAACCGCTCCCGGATGATGCGGCCAAACAACGCGCCTGCTCCGTGAACGGCTGCCTGGAAAATTCCGGCGTGAAGCCCCCCGGGAACATATCCATCTCCTCGCACCATGAAAGCATCATGGGCGAACCCGGGAATGTCACGCCCAGGCCAAGCCCACTAAATCCCACTTTTTTCCACAATAAACCCGGGAATGTCACGCCCAGGCCAAGCCCACTAAATCCCACTTTTTTCCACAACAAACCCGGAAGCTATTACCCTGAAAAACGCAGTTGGAGCGGTGCCATCCCTTCGACACACCCGCTGCGCGGGCTGCTCAGGGCGAACGGATCCATCACCGGGCGGGTGAGTCCCACAAAACCCGTTCGTGTTGAGCCTGCGGAAGGGTCGCCGCAAAGAGGCGGGGCGCCCACAGGCGTACTCCTTGCGGGCGCCGTCGAAGCATGGGCGGTTTTCGCAATTTCAACTGCGTTTCTAGGGATTGCTGCTTGGCATTGCAGTGGATGTGGGCGGCGAGCCCGTCGCTCCGCACGCTCGCGCTGGGCAGGGGGTTTTTCGGGTTATTGATCCGGCACGGTGAAGTATTAACCCCATTCGGCCTGAGCCTGTCGAAGGCTGTAAATCCATTCACATTTCGACAAGCTCAATGCGAACGGATTCTTGGATAATGCGTGCCGGATCAATAGCGCGCCTCCTTGGTCACGCGCACACGCAACTCCGTTTCCGGGTTCAATGGAGCAGCAATTTGACCAGGCGGGCAGCGCATTCGGCGTC
>CXWL01131495.1_pt1 | contig 16949 bp, 16 predicted proteins | sample 590931 | NCBI WGS metagenome assembly CXWL01 (sample SAMEA3498368, study PRJEB10139) | groundwater metagenome | biome: water well; material: biofilm material | place: Germany | collected 2015-04-27 | reverse complement strand
ATTGCGACACGGGCCCAGCAGTACCACCGCGGTGGTACTGCTGGGCCCGTGTCGCAATGGGGGACCTGACCCCGGGGGTTTAGTCGTAGGCCCAGGTGTAGAGCAGGTCGAGCGCGGTGTTGGTGCCGGTCTGGAACTGCAGCGTCACCTTGGGCGTGACCTTGTAGCGCAGCTTGACCAGGCTGGACGCGGTGGTCGCGCCCTGCTCGAAGCTGAGGTAGGCTTTCTTCGACAGACGCTTGCCCACCGTAACGACGGTGCTTTCCAGCCCCTTCGCTTGCGACAGCCCCAGTTCGTCCAGCCCCAGCGTGTTGGCAATGCGCGACTGGAAGCCGCCGCCTTTGCCGCCCAGTAGCGCGCCGGCCGCCGCGGTCAAGACGCCCGCTTCATTGCCCGACACCGCTTCCATGCCGTGCCCCAGCACCAGCCAGGCCAGCTTCTCGCTGTCCGTCACGCTCGGCGTCGATACCAGCTTGGCCACCGGCGCCAGCGCCGTGCCGCGCACTTCGACCCCCGCTTCGACATTGGTCTCGGACAGCTGCTCGCCTTCCGGGCGGCGCCGCACGGCGCGGATGTTGAGCGCCGGGTTGTCGTAACGCCCGCTGAAGGTGAGCACGCCCCGTTCGATGGTCAGGTTCTGGCCGTAGGCCTTGTAGGTGCCGCTGACAACGCGAATGCTGCCGTTGGCGCGCGGCCCGCGGCCGTTGCTGCGGATGCGCACGTCGCCGGTCAGGTCGGCGTCGATGCCCATGCCGCGCAGGCGGAACGAGTCGCCCAGGTCGGCGTCCAGGTCAATCGTCAGCGGCAGCGGCGGCGCGCCCGGTTTTTCGATCGTGCCTTGCTTGGTGCGTCCAAGGACGATCACGTCGTCCGACAGCGTGGGCCGGTCTTGCGGCGCCAGTTCGACCAGCGCGCGGTCGGCCTTGAATTTGCCCACCAGTTCGAAGCGCTTGGCGTCGCGGATCAGGGTGCTCTCGCCGGTCACCACCAGGGTGCGGTCGGGGCGCGACAAAATTTCCAGCTTGTCGGCCACCAGCTTGAGCTGGGCGGTCGCTTCGCCGCCCGAAAAACGCACATTGCCGTCAGCCGTCATGCGGCCTTGCACGCCGTCAAAGGTAAGCTGCTGCAGTTGCAGCTGGTCGCCCGCCAGCTGGGCGCGCAGCACGCCGTTGCGCAGCTTGACGCCTTGCTCGGCCCAGCGCACGGCCAGCTTGTCGCCGGCCACGCTGCCGTTGAGCGTTGGGGAGCCGACGGTACCGGCGCCGCTCAAGGCCAGCTTCAGGCTGCCGTCCAGTTCCAGCCCCGGCTGGCCGGCCAGCGGCGCCATCCAGGCGATCGAGGTCATGTCGGCGTTCATGGCCAGCTTGAGCGGGCTGGCGTTGCTCAGGCGCCCGCCAATCAGCTGGGCGGTGGCGTCGATGCTGGCCTGGCCGGCGCGCGCGCCGTCAAAGCGCACCTGGGTGCGCAAGGCGCCGCCGGCGATGTCGGCCCGCACATCAAGCGTGCGCAGGCCCAGCACCACCGGAATGTCGGCGCCGGCCACCAGGTCGCCCTTTTCGCGGAACACGTGCAGCATGCCCGACAAGGCCGGGGGTGCGCCGGCCGCCGCCGGGGCCTGCATGTCGAGCGCCCATTCGCCGCCAATGGTCAGGTCGCCACTGACGTTCTCGCGCAGCGCGGGTGAAAACTGCGCCAGGTAATTGAGCGGCACGCCGGCGGCGGCGCCCTTGCTGGTCCAGTGCGTGCCTTTCTTGTCGAGCGACTGCAGGCTGACCGTCCCGCTGGGCAGCTTGACGACGGCGTCGCGTAGCGCGAGCTCGGTCGGTTTCAGCAGACCTGCCACGCCTGAACCGGGTGCGCCGGCGATCCGCAGCGGCACCGGCGCCTGCAGCGCGAACGCGTAGCGTCCCTTGTTCTGCAGGGCCGCCACCGTGCCGCTCCAGGTGCTGGCGTCCCAGCCGCCTTGCACTTCGCCGGACGCGTCTTCGGTGGCGTTGCGCAATGCGAAGCGCAGCGTGTGCGCGCCACGCGTGCCGCTTGTTTTCAGGCTGGCTGTGTCGACCCGGGTCGCGCCGTTGACGTAGCCGGTGACGGCAATCTCGCTCACCAGCGGGTCGGCTGCGCCGCGCCCCGTGCCCAGGTTGACCGACGCCTTGACGGCACGTACCTCGTGGGTGCCCAGCAAGCGCAGGTTCTGGCCCTCGAGCGCGGCGGCCAGCGCCGGCGCCTGCATCGTGCCCGACACCGTGCCCGAGCCGCGCAGCAGGCCGGCGAAGTCGGGACCGAGCGCGGCCAGTTGCGGCGCGTCGATGCGCCAGTTCAGCACATCGCTGCCGCTGCCGAAACTGCCCTTGGCCGCCACCACGTTTGGACCCAGGCGCAGGTCGACATCGGCGTTCGAGACGTGGCGCGCGTCGGCCGCGATTTTTGCGTAGCCCGACAGCGCAGAGGCGCCTAGCGTCGATGGCTGCAGCGCCAGATTCAGGTTGCCGCGCCAGGCGGGGCCGAGGCGGGCGTCGGCGTCAAAGCTGCCGTTGATGCTGCCGGCCATGGGCGAACCCACCGCAGCCGGATTGAACTGCTGCGCCACGCCCTTGGCCTTGATTTCGGCCACGCCTGCGTTCAGCCACGCGTCGCCGCTGGCGTGAAAGCTGCCCACATTGCCAGCGCGCGCGGCCGGCATCCAGCCCAGGCCCTTGGCGTCGACGTCGAACGAGGTGCGCGGCGCGGCCATGGTGCCGGTCACTACACCGGTGGCGACCAGGGTGCCATACAGATCCTTGCGCACTGCGGCCAGCTGCTTGCCGTCGACCCGCCACGCCAGCTTTTCGCCCGGCGCGCCGAAGCTGCCGCGGATATCGGCTTCGTTGCCGCCCATTGCCAGCGTGGCCGCCACGCCGCTGATGTGGGTGGCGTCGGCGTTGAACTTGCCGCGTCCCGTCAGCGGCTGGTCGAACAGGCGGCTCGGGCGCAGCGCGAAGTCGGCCGCCACGCGCCAGGCGGGCAGCACGAAGCCATGCGCGTTGACGTCAACGTTGATGTCGGCCTTCGGGTAGTCGCCGAACGAGGCCGGGCTGAAGTTGCTGGTGCTGGCGTTGAGCTTGAATTCCTGGTTGCCGCTCAAGCTGGCGTTGCCCGTCACGCGCACCACGCTGGCGCCGGCGGCAATGCTCGCTTTTTTCAGCTGCAGCAGGTTGTTGGCCAGCGTGGCGTCGGCCTCGAAGCGCATGCCCGCTTCGGCCAGCTGCGCCGTCAGGGTCTGGGTGTTGCCGAAATTGGCCAGCCGGATGTCGCCGGCGATTTTGGTGCTCTTCATGCGTCCGTGCAGCAGGCGCAGGTCGAGTCGGTCGGTGTGCAGCACGAAGTTGGCCGTGCCCACGCCTTTTTGCTGCTCCTGGCGCGCCAGGCTGCCGTTGCCGGTGAATTTTCCGGCCGCGCCAAAGTCGATCACGGCGTTGTTGAACACCAGCGCCGACAAGTTGCCGCTCATGTCGCCGCGCATCGCGCGCAGTGGCAGCAACTGCTGGTCGATGGTGCCGGCCGGCCCCTGGTTTTCGATGTTGACGCTGCCCTTGACGTTGCGGTTCGCTTCAATGCGCGCGGCAATCGTCACTTGCAGGTCGGCCTTCGGCAAGCCTGGTGCGAACAGGACCGGGTCGAGGTTCTTGGCATTGATGGCCATTGCGCGCAGCGGCACTGCGTCGAACGGCGCGAGCGTGAAGCGGGCGTCGCCCACGGCTTTGCCGGACTGGCCGGCCGCTGCCAGTTCGGTGCTGACCAGGTCGCCCGTGGCGCGCAGCGTCAGCTGCGCCGGCACCTGGCCCTTGGGGACAATCTGGGTCAGGCTGGCGTTGGCGTCGAGCTTGAACGGCTTGTCGGCGTCGATGCTGCCGTCGGCCTTTGCATAGCCAAATGGCGTGATGGCGCTGCCGTTTGACAGCTTCCATTGGGCCCTGGTGCCGGCCAGATTGAAGCGCACGTCGCCGATCACCGTCTTGGCGCCCTGGTTGGTCAGGATGACTTCGTTGATGCGCGCGTCGTTCAGCTGCAGCGCAAACGGCGCGGCCAGGCTGGCCGGCATTTTGGCCTTCTCGCCTTCCTTGAGCGTGTCCAGCTGGACCCGCATCGCGTGCAGCTTGTTGATGGCGATGCCACGCGTGAGGTACTGGAACGGCGACCAGTCGATGTCGATGTTGGTGGCCGTGATCAGCTGTTCCGGACTGCGGAACACCAGTTTGTCCATGTGCATGCTGCTGTACAGCGAGCCGCTGACGCCGGTGATGACGATCGAGCCACCGCTCTCGCGCGCCACGCGCGCGGCAAGCGACTGCAGCGTCGATTCGCGCCCGAAGTACCAGTAGGCCGAGGCCAGCAGCACGCCGGTGACGGCCACGCCGATGGCGAGGCGGCGCGGCCAGCGGCGCGCGCGCACGGCAGGGGAGGCAGGGGTGGCAGGGGTGGTGGTGGTGGTGGCGTCGGTCATCAGAAGGTAAATCCCAGCGAGAAGTGCAGGCGCGCTTTCTTGACGGCCTGGCCGTAGGCGATATCGACGTTGATCGGTCCGACCGGGCTGCGCCAGCGCGCGCCCACGCCGTAGCCCGATTCGGGTTTCAGTTCCTTGAGGCGGTCAGCCGCATTGCCAGCGTCGTAGAAGAAGGCCACGCCCCATGGCGGCTTGAACCAGTACTGGTACTCGGCGCTGGCGGTGAGCAGATAGCGCCCGCCGACGATGGCGTCGCCCTCGCGCACGCCCAGCTGCTGGTAGCCGTAGCCGCGCACCGACTGGTCGCCGCCGGCGCGAAACAGGAAGGTGGCCGGCACGCCCGCCTTCTGGCGCGACGCGAGCGCGCCCGCTTCGGCGCGCAGCACCACGGTGCCCGACTGGCCCACCGGACGGTACGTGATGTAGCGGGTCGACAGGCGCAGGAAGCGCTCGTCGGTCAGTATCGGCAGCACCGCCGCCACGCCCTGGGCGTTAAACACGTAGCCCTTGGTTGGCAGCAGCAGGTTGTCCAGTTCGCGCTTGGTGAAGTTGTACGTCAAAGGAATCGACTTGCTGCTGCGGTCGGGGACGTTGTCGACGTAGCGCTGCTCGCTCAGGTACTCGAGCGTGATCGAGCGCTCCAGCAGCGGCGAGCCCCAGGCGCGGCGCACCGCCAGCGAGGCCACTGCCGTCACTTCGCCTTGCACGTCGTTGCGTTCGAAGCCGGCGCCGAAGCTGTCGTTGTAGCCTTTCGGCTTGGTCGGAAAATAGAAATCGGCGCGCGCGCTCTGGCGCTTGGTTTCGGCAATCAGATTGCTCTTCATGCGCAGGCCGTACACGCTCAGATCGTCGTACGTGAGCTGGGCGCGGTTACCCGTGTTGGTCGAGATACCCAGGCCGACCGAGATATTCTTTTGCTTGTTTTCGGTGACCCGCACCAGCAGCGGCAGCACCAGCGGGTTGTCCAGTTTTTTGCGGGGCGCGGCCTGGCCTTCGGCCAGCGCTTCGATGTCTTCGGCCAGCGTTTCGGTCTGGTCGGTCGATACCTCCACGCCGCTGAAGTAGCCGGTGTCCTGCAGGCGCGCCTGGAACGCTTGCATGGCCGCTTCGTTGTAGGTTTCGCCCGGCTTGATTTCGTTGAGGTTGAGGACCACCGCCGGCGCGTAGCGCTTCAAGCCTTCGATGCGCAGTGCGCCAAAGTGCACCTCGGGGCCGGAATCGAGCACCACCTTGAGCAGCGCGCGCTTGACGTCGGGGTCGACGATGGCGCTCGACTCGGTCAGCTGGGCGCGCGGATAGCGCTGCGCGATCACGCGCCGCAGCAGATCGCGCTTGGCCACTTCCCAGTCGGCCTGGCGAAAGCGCTGTCCCACCGGCAGCGTCCAGCGCTTGCGCAGTGCATCGGCGTCAAAGGCGGCGCTGCCCTCGACTGGCTCGAAGCCTTGCAGCACCAGTTCGACGTCGCCGACGATGACGGGCTCGCCAGGCTCGACCAGCACGCGCGCGATCGGGGTCGCGCCGCTGGTGTCGAGCCCGGCGCTTACGCGCGGCGAATAATAGCCTTCGGTGGCGATCAGGGTCTTGGCCTGGTCGGGCGCCGCCTTGACCAGGCGCTGCAGCTGATCCAGGTCCAGGCGCGGGTTGCCCTGCCAGCGCAGCAGGTCGAGATTGTCCTCGAGCAGTTTTTCGATGGGGCGCGGCGCGTCGATGGCAACCGAGTACTTGACGCCCTGGGCCCAGACGCCGGCCGCTGCGCTGTGCAAGCCGAACACGGTGATGGCAATTTGTGCCAGAATTCGTGATCGCCGCGGCGCAAGCGCTGGCGGTTGTGCGGGTCGTGCAGAATACATGTCGCTCCATGGGGGAAAATGCTCAGCACATCTTACCGGATTGCCCCCAATGATGGCGAACGATTAACATTAAAGAAATTCATGTCCATCCACCCTAGTGATAGCGCCCTGGTCCTGTTCAGCGGCGGCCAAGATTCCACCACCTGCCTGGCCTGGGCGCTCGAGCGCTACAGCCGGGTTGAAACCATCGGTTTCGACTATGGCCAGCGCCATGCCGTCGAGCTGACCGTGCGCCCGGCGGTGCTGGCCGGCATGCGCGCGCTGAACCCGGCCTGGGATGGCCGCCTGGGCGAGGACCATATGGTCGATTTGTCCGTGATTGGCAGCATTTCCGACACCGCACTCACCAGCGACGTGGCCATCGCGATGCAGGACAACGGCTTGCCGAATACCTTCGTGCCGGGGCGCAACTTGCTGTTCATGACGGTGGCAGCCACGCTGGCGTACCGGCGCGGACTCAATGTACTGGTAGGCGGCATGTGCGAAACCGATTTTTCCGGCTACCCGGATTGCCGCGACGACACGATGAAGGCCCTGCAAGTGGCCTTGAACCTGGGGATGGCCACGCGGGTGAAACTGGAAACGCCACTGATGTGGATCGACAAAAAGGAAACCTGGCAGCTCGCGCACCAGGCTGGCGGCGCTGCGCTGGTTGACCTGATCCGCTCGGAAACCCATACCTGCTATCTGGGCGAGCGCGGCACGCTGCACGCGTGGGGCTACGGCTGCGGCAGCTGCCCGGCCTGCGCGCTGCGCGCGCGCGGCTACCAGCAGTACGTACAAGGCTAGCCCACCAAGGCTATCCATACTGCATTTTTTTTCCGGGCTATAATCAAGCACCGCCACTGATCGCCCCTCTATGCGCCTTGCCCTCCTGACCGACCTGCACGCCAACCGCGAGGCCACCAGCGCCTGTCTGGCCCACGCCGAGCAGCAAGGGGCCGACCAGTACGCCTTCACGGGCGACTTTGTCGGCTACGGGCCGGATCCGGCCTGGGTGGTCGACACCGTGCTCAGCTACGTCGAGCGGGGGGCGATTGCCGTGCAAGGCAACCACGACCTGGCAGCCACCCGCGGCACCCGCCCCAGCATGCACGCCGAAGCGCGCGAAGTGATCGAATGGACGCGCGGCCAGCTGAGCGAAACCCAGGTGCGTTTCCTGGCCGAGCTGCCGCTGGTGCGCGAAAAAAACAAGATGCTGTTCGTGCACGCCACCGCCAACGATCCGCCGCGCTGGGAATACGTGACCGGCATCGAAGACGCCGAGCGCAGCTTGCAGGCGACCGATTGCCGCATGGTGTTCTCCGGCCATGTGCACGGTCCGGCCTTGTATCGCCGCGCCGACGACGGCCGCATGGGCGCCCACGTGCCGGGCTCGGGAAAGCGGATCATGATCCTTCCGCAGCACCAGTATCTGGTGATCCCCGGCTCGGTGGGCCAGCCGCGCGACGGCAACAGCGCCGCCTGCTACGCGATCTACGATGACGTCAGCCAGGAGCTGAGCTACTTCCGGGTGCCGTATGACCATGGCGCGGCGGCGCGCAAAGTGATTGCCGCCGGCCTGCCGATCGTGTTTGCGATGCGCCTGATCGAAGGCATCTGACCGATCACGCCTGCTTCAGCTGTTGCGGGTGCTGGCGCTTGCGGCTGGACACATACCAGATGATGCCGATCGGAATCAGCAGCGGCAGCAGCAGCGGCGACAAGGCCAGCAGCGTCGCCACCGCGGCCACCGCCACGCACACGCAGGCGACGATGCCCACGCCGGCGCAGACCACCGCCACGATGATGGCCGCGGCCACCATGGCAATGATGCCGATCAGGATGCCGCCGCCGGCCATCAGCGCGCCCACGGGACCGTCAACATCGCCGTGGAAGGACAGATGGTAGGGATCGAACGTGGCGTCCCAGATCAGCATGGCCAGGATCAGCAGGACAATGGTGGGAAAGTGCTTTTTCATGTGGGACCTCGTCAAGTAGTGTGACTTCACTGTAGCGAGCGGGCCCGGGGCGCGCCACCGCCTTGCGACAGAATGCATTTTTTCAGGGTCGAACGGGAAGCGGAAAAACGGTCCAATTTTCACCTTGTAAATTGCCTCACATTGCCTATACTGAACCCTCGTTCTATCCGGTATGGGGATTCATAATATGCATTTCGTCTATTACCCAGCAGACCATCTCGCCTATGCGGCGTTTGGTGATCTTGCCCGCCAGTTACGTACCTTGCTCGGTGGCGGCGGGCCCAAGGGGCCGCCTTCCGCGCCTCCTGCCATTCCACCGATTATCATCACCCCGTTCAGCTATCAGACGCCGGGTCCGGCCATAGACCCGCGCATCACGCCGCTCGGGCCACCGCTCAGACCGCCGCGCGGGCCCGATTGCCGGCTCGACAGCTAGTCTGACCCGCCAAGCCCGCTTCATGCGGGCTTTTCCTTGCTGCGTGGCGCGCGGAATTCGACTATCATTTAGCCCCTTCCCGTCCCATCCAAGCGAGCGCCGCCATGACCGAGCACGACCCCGAGCACACCGACCAACCGCTAGACGAGAACGCGCTGGTGCAGGAGCCGCGCCTATGGCAGGGCAATGGCTGGACCGCCAAGGTCATCAAGAACGAAGACGATGAAGGCTGGGCGGTGGCCATGATCAAGGATGGCGAGCCGGAGCCGGCCCTGGTCGGCCCGTGGACCATGGGGCGCGACAAGAAGAACCCCAAGCCGCTCGACACCAGCGCCTTCCACACCCTGGTCAAGACTGCGTCCGAAGTGATCCGGCGCCACGAGCAGCAGCTGCACGCCCAGCTGAACAAGACCCTGTGGGTCAATATCGAGGGCACCGAATACAAGGTGACGATGGAGATCGTGCCCGACGAAGAGCATCCCTACGCCACGCTGGCCGCATTCGACATGGATGGCGAGCAGGTGGGCCGGGTGCGCACTTCGGCAGCCTTCCGGCTGACCCAGTCGAACGCCATCAAGTGGATCGAGGCCGATTTCCGCGATCCGGCGCCGCAGCACGGATAACGCTCACAAATCGATACAAAACAGCGACGACTCGGCACTGGAACTGCGCCCGAAACGGCGTATATTGAAGGGGTGCAGACTTGAGAGGAAAGACCATGAAAACCCTGATTCGCCCCTGCGTGCTCGCGTGCGCGCTGCTGGCCGCCGGCGCTGCGATCGCCGGCCCGGCCACCGTCACCTTTGCCCATCCCGAGCAGTTCGCCGACATGCCGCGCGACGTCATGGAGCGCGACCAGGTGCTGCTCGACCTGCGCGAGCATTTCAGTGCGCTGGCCGCCAAGCTGCCGGCCGGGCAGGAACTGGCCGTCGACGTGCGTGACGTGGATCTGGCCGGACGCACCTGGCCGCACATCGGCATGTGGGGCAACCGCGATCTGCGCGTGCTCAACGGCGGCGCCGACTGGCCGCACATGAAACTGCATTACACGATTTCGCAGGACGGCAAGGTGATCAAGACCGGCGACGAGACGGTCTCGAACATGGATTATATGTGGCGCATGAACCGCTATTCCACAGGCGACACGCTGCGCTACGAAAAGCAGATGCTTGACAGCTGGTTCAAGACGCTCACCGCAGCGCGCTAAGCGCCACAGGCCGCGTTCCCGCGCACGGGAGCGCGGCCTGGCTGCTTACTTCTTCTCGATTTTTTCTATTTTTTGGATCTGTAGCGCCACATCCTTGACGGCGTAGTCCGACGGCACGGCAAACAGCGCCGCAGCCGGCTCCTCGCGCTTGATGCCGGCCATGCGCCAGCTGCGTTCACCGGTGCGCGGGTCGCTGCGCTTGGTCAGCAGCGTCACTTGCAGCTCGGGCGAGTACCAGCTTTCGGACGCCACCACGATAGGATTGCGGTTGCCGATCTCGCCGGCCGGAATCTCGTAGCTTTTCATCTTGCCCTGGGCCTTGATGCCATCGATCTCACGGGTGCCCAGGTCCTTGACGCTGGCCTTGGCGGCCCACTTCATGTCGCCAAAGGCGCCCGCGATCACGGGGCCGATGCGCTCCATGGCCGCCATGTTCGGACCACCGGCCAGTTCCTTGCGCACGCTGATGCGTACATCTTCGCGGATGCGCTGGCGCATCGGGCCGTCGCCATCGCGCTCGATGCGCTTGACGATCACGCGCTCGCCGCCGTCGCTGTCCATTTCCGCGATCCGGGCGCGCGCCTTGTCGCCGGCGATGCGCGCCATCTCGCGGCGCGGGCCGATCTTGGTGGCGGTCTTCGCTTCCGGGTTCAGGATATAGGTCGTGCCGGCCACGCTGTCATTGATCGTCACGCTGCGCAGCACGCCGGCGGCGTCGCGGATTTCCTGGCGCGTGCGGCCGGCGCTGTCGCGGTAGCTCATGGTGCTGCGCTTGTTGACGATCTGGTTGCCGTCGGCCAGATTGTGCTGCTGTTCGGAGACGATTTCGGCGCTGTAAGGCGCGTTCTTGACGCCTTTGGCGCGCATCTGCAGCATGGCGCCGCCAAAGCCTTCATGCTCGCCCGGCATCTGGTCCACTTCCTGGCCATTGATGATGATGCGTTCACGGCGTACTTCTTCATCGGCACGCGCGATGGCGGGGGCAAAGGCGCCGGCCAGCAGCGCGGCGATCAGGATAAGTTTGGTATTCATGTGGTCCTCTGGTTGTCGTGATTACAGCGAAGGGAGTGAAGCGAGCCGCAGGGCCAACGGCGAGCCGTCGGCGCCCACCAGCATTTCGGCACGTACCGACTCGCCTGCCGTTTCGGGGCTGACGGGCAGCCCCAGCGAAGCGAGCGCGGTGCGCGGCAGATCGGCTTCGAGCACGCGAGGATTGGCCTCCTGCTCGATGCGTTCGATCGATTCGAGTGCGATGAAGGGGCTGCCTTCATCAAAGCTGGTGACCTGCATGCCGGCGCCCGGTTCCAGCGTGGGCGGTGACTGCAGCGTCAGCACCAGCGCCATCACGCTGGCCAGTGCGGTGCTGCCCACGCCCATGCCCCACTGGCGCGGCGACAGCGCGTGGTACCAGCGGCGCGGCGGAAAGCGGGCGCCGAAAGCGGCCATCAGCGCCTGTTCCACGTGCGGCGGCGCCTCGTGCGCGGCCAGCGCGTGGCGCAGGCTGGCCAGCGGCTCGGCCAGGGCGGGGTCAAGCGGGTCGGTGTCGGTATTCATGCGGGGACCTCGGGGTGCGGCATCAGGCCGCGTTAATCGGTTCGCGGCGGTACGCCGCCAGACGTTTGGCCATCGCGGCCCGGCCGCGCGACAGGCGCGAGCGCACGGTGCCGAGGTCGACCTGGCAGATCTCGGCGATCTCCAGGTAGGACAGCTCATGCAATTCATACAAGATGACCACGTCGCGGTAGTGCGGCGCGAGCAGGGTGATGGCGCGCCGCACCTGTTCGCCCGCTTCGTCGCTGAGCAGGCGGGCCAGCGGCTCCTGCGCCTCGCAGAGCTGGCCGTCCTGGTCCTCATCGTCCTCGTACTCGGGCAGGCTGTGTTCGCGCTGGCGCGGCGGCTCGTGCTTGAGGATCAGCTTGCGGGCCACGCCAAACAAAAAATTCGGCAGCGCGCCGCGCAGGGGATCGAACTTGAAGCTGTCGGTCAGCAGGCCCATGAACACTTCCTGCACCACATCGGCGGCGGTGGCTGCGGAACCGCAGCGCAGCAGCGCAAAGCGGTACAGCGGACCCTGGTGACGCCGGTACAGTGCCTGGAAGGCGGAGGCGGTCCCGCAGCGCACTTGGCGCAGCAAATCGGTGTCGGAGGCGGGGTTCGATGTCGTCATGGTCATGTCTCCCTACTATTGCCGTCTCGCCCCCGAAAAGTTCCCACTAATTTTTTTAACACCGGGGTCAGACCACTTTTTTCCGCAGGAAAAAGTGGTCTGACCCCGGTGTGCAGCGAAAAAAAGTGGTCTGACCCCGGTGTCTCCGGTGTCTAGTCGAGCCAGTTGGCGCGGGGGAATTTGGCGCGGAAGTCGTCGGGCATGCAGACGACCTGGCTGGTTTTGTAGTTGTAGAAGACGAAGCCGGACTTGGCCATCGCGATCTGGGCCTTGTCGCGCGGGCGCGTGATGCGGAAGGTGATGTCGCCGCCGTATTTGTTGAAGTCCATGACGCCCACTTCGAACAGCAGCTGGTCGCGCGCGTGCGCTTCGGCGCGGTAGGTTGTCGCCAGGTCGGTGACGATGATGCCGGTGCCGTCGCGCTCGGTCTCGCGCACGCCGAATTCGTACAGGAAGCGGGCCCGGGCCTCGGAAATCATCGAGATCATCGAGTCGTTGCCCAGGTGGTTGGCGCCGTTGATGTCGGTCACCCTCACGGTCAGGGGCGTGCTGTAGTAGTACTGTTCTTCGGGAAATTCGAGATGGAGGCGGGCCATGGCGATCGGATGCGTTGTCAAAGGGCCTATTCTAGCCTGACAGCCACTTGGTGCTCAGGCCGCGCTGGCTGCCCCGCACTTGATCAGCTCCTCGAATTCGGCGCCCGGCAGCGGCATGCCCATCAGATAGCCCTGGCCATAGTCGCAGCCCGCGCGCCGCAGGAGCTCGTATTGCTGCTTGGTTTCCACCCCTTCGGCGATCACCTTCAGATTCAGTTTGTGCGACATGACAATGATCGCTTCGCACAGCGCCACGTTGGCCGCGTCGTTCTCGAGGTTGTAGACGAAGGATTTGTCGATCTTCAGGTAATCGAGGTCGAACTTGCGCAAATATGACAGCGACGAATACCCGGTGCCAAAGTCGTCCAGCGAGATCTTGATGCCCGCCTGCTGGAACGCCAGCAAGTGTTTCATGACGGTGCTGTTCGAGGCAAGCAGCAAGCCTTCGGTAATCTCCAGCCCCAATTCGGGCGAACCGATGCGTCCTTCCCGGCCGATGCCTTCGGCGCTGAGCCAGTTCCACCATTCGTCGCCATTCGCATGGTAAAACTGGGCCGGCGAGACGTTGACATTGATGGTCAGCTCGCGGTCATACGCGCGGCAGCGGCGCGCCTGCGCCAGCGCCGTGTGGAATACCCAGTTGCCGATGCCGACGATCAATCCCGTGTGCTCGGCAATGGGGATGAAGTCGACCGGGCTGACGTCGCCCCGCTGCGGATGGCGCCAGCGCAGCAGCGCTTCGGCTTTGCGGATGCGCCCGCTCGCCATGTCGACGATGGGCTGGTAATGCACGGCCAGCTGGTCGTCGTCCAGCGCGCGCCGCAGCTCGTTGCTCATGGACATGCGCGCCTGCGCCGCTTCCTGCATCGAGCGGGTGAAATACGTGACCCGGTTGCGGCCCTGATCCTTGGACTGGTACATGGCCTGGTCGGCGTTGCGCAGCAGGTCGCCCGCCGTGGCGCCGTCGCGCGGGTACAGCGTGATGCCGATGCTGGCCGAAATATAGGCCAGTTCGCCGCCCAGCCGGAACGGCAGCGCCAGGTCGTTGCGGATTTTTTGGGCGATGTCGGTGGCCGTGTGCAGCTCGTGCAGCTCGGACAGCGTGACGGTGAACTCGTCGCCGCCCAGGCGCGCCACGGTGTCGGTTTCACGGACATAGCGTTGCAGCCGGTGTCCCACTTGCTTGAGCAGCAAGTCGCCCGTGTTGTGTCCCAGCGTGTCGTTGATTTCCTTGAAGTGGTCAAGGTCGATGAACAGCAGCGCCAGCGGCAGGCCGCTGCGGTTGGCTTTTTTGATGTCCATGTCCAGCCGGTCGTGGAACACATTGCGGTTGGGCAGGCCGGTCAGGCGGTCCACTCTCAATTCGCGCAGCGCCTGCTCGATCTGGCGCCGGTCGCGCACTTCGGTTGCCAGCGAATAGGCTTGCTGCTGCAGCGACGCAACGGTACGGTGCAGTGTTTGGATGTTGACGGACGGATCGAAGCTTTCGGCCGGCAACACGTGCGTGTGCAAGCTGCACACCTCGCTGAACATGGAGGCGTCGTTGGCGCTGGGGAAAGCGTTGAGCGGGTAGGCGCACAGCAGCGAAAATGGAAAGTGGCGCTGCAAATTGTTGAAGTAACGCTCGACCCGGATCGCCGAGTCGTGCTTGCCCGCCGACTGCAGCGAGCAGTGGCTGCCCGCACACAGGATGGCCACCATTTCGCCGAATACATGGACGTGCTTGCCGCTGCGCTCGGCCGCGGCGCTGATGACGCCGCCGATCGCATCGCGGAATCGGCGTTCATCGGGCATGTCGCCATCCATGAACAGCGGCAACATTTTGTCGGCCTCCAAAGCCAGGTATTCGCCGCTTGTCGATTTGCCGTGCTCGTCGAGCAGGCCACGCTTGAAAAGCGTGCTTTCCAGCATGCGCAAATGGAGGGCGGTTGCGATGGCCACGCCGGTGTTGCCGCTGGCGATGGCGTTGCCGATGAAGTCGGCCAGGCCTTTGATCAGGAAAACATCGTCGTCATAAAATTGCACAAGATGGTGGTTCATGGCGCTCACCGTGCGGCTTGTCCAGCTAGTTAGACTGGCAAATCGCGGGTAAGTTCAATTGGCGCTGGTGGCGGTGGGCTCGCGCAGTCGTGACCGGCTCAGCAGCCCGGCGCGGTCGAACAGCAGCACCTGTTCCGCATGCCGTCCGCCCGGCCGCGCCACCTGGTACAGCCATACTTGGTAGCCGCTGTCGAAGGCGATTGCCGTGGCCGGCCCCAGCGCGGCCAGCACGCTGGCGCGGGTCGCGCCGGGCGCAATCGCGGCCGTGACCCTGGCCGGGTCGGCCAGCTTGGCAGGCGGCGCCTGGCCGGTGGCGCACGCGCCCAGCAGCAGCACGGCAGCGAGCACGAGGGCGCGCTTCACGGCGCACCCTCCATGTAGACGAAATCGACAATGGTGTCGTCGGGCCAGCTGCGGTCCCACAGCGGTGCGTAGTAGCTGCGGTCGAGCAAGACCTGGCAATCGCAGAAGGGCAGGCTGGCGCGGGTCTGGTCGCCGCCCGCGTACAGCATCTTGAAAGGCAGCACTTCGCTGCGCGTGCCGTGCTGCAAGGTCACGCTGAACAAGGGACGGTCGGCGAAAAACAAATAGTTGCCATCGGCATTGCTGCAGACCTGGTCGGTGTCCGACAGCGCGTTCGACAGCCAGCCAAACATGGGCGAGCTGTTCGAAATGAGGCCCGCGTCCATGCCGACCCGGCATTCCAGGCGCAAATCGCCCAGCCGGCGCGTGCCGGGCGCCAGACCCGGGCTTTGCACCCAGGCGCGCCAGGTCATGCTGTCGCTGCGCCGGTTGGCGATCACGGCGGCGTCCTCGGCCAATGCCTGGGCATTGCGCGGCAGCACAAAGCTGAAATCGGGGTCAATCGTGACAGGTACGGAAACGTTGTCGCCCAGCACACGCAAGCTGACGCCATCGAGGCGCGAGTTGGGCAGGCGCGGCAGCAGCCGGAAACGCAGCGTGGCGGCCGGCGCCAGCGCCTGTTCGCGGGCAAAGCGGTCCATGCCCTTGACCATCTTGCGGTAGGATTTGTCGACCGGGTCGCGCACGAAGGGTACGCGCACGGTCTGGATGGGCGCGGGAGTAGATTGCGCCTGGGCAAGGCCGCTGGCCGCCACCAGCATGGCGGTTGCCGCTGCCAGCGCAAAGGCGGCCATTACCAGTTGCGCGGACGGCCGGTATCGAGGTGGACGAATTGCGATTCCGGATAGTAGCCGACGCCGCCGCCGCGCGCATTGAGCGCTGCCTTGTGCAGCCGCGACAAGTCCTTGCCCGGCATGCGGATGTCAATCGCCTTGCCTTCGAGGTGCATGCTGTGCTTGGCCACACCATTGCTGGCTGCGGCCAGCTTGGCATTCGACTCGGGCGAGCGGTAGCCGGAGATGACGTGCAGCGTGTTGTTGGCGCCCAGCGTGGTGCTGACACGGTCAAGCAGCATCAGCAGTTGCGGGTCCATATTCGCCACGCTGTCGTTGCGGTGGTCGCGCAACAGCTTGTTGATGTCGGCCAGCGCGTCGGGAATGAACTGGCCTTCGGCCCAGAACACGCTCTTGACGCTTTCGCCCGTGTGGGTGTTGTACAGACGCAATACGCGTTCGTTGGGGCCGGCAACAGCGGCGCGGGCCAGCGTCGGCACGCTCAGCACGGAGGCGAGCACGGCAGACGTTTTTAAAAAGGAGCGGCGTTCGTTCATGATGAATCCCCTGCAAGTTCTTAAGGGTCCATCATACAGCGCTCAGCCACTTCGTGCAGGGATTTCCGCGTAGAAATGTTCTTAATGTCAACTATTCCATATGCAACTTCTGGCAATTGTCGTCATTCTGCTACGCTTGCGCCCCCGGTCACGCAGCGTCCGGCGCTGCAGGTGGCGCCCGGATCGATGACCACCGAGCAGGTCGACACCATGCCAGAGGCGGTATTGTCGGCCTGGCGCCGCGCACTGTGCGCTTGCGCCAGGCGCCGCACGCTGGCCTCGTTGCTGGCTTTGCTGGACCATGCCAGATACGTTTCCGGACCGCCGCACGCCTTGTTGCCGACCGCGATCGTATGGCACTGGCGGCTGTTGTCGCAGGCGGCGCTGCCGATTTCGGCGCGCAACTGGACCAGCGGCTCGGGCGCCGGGGCCGGCGCGCTGCTGCAAGCGCTGGCGGCCAGGCTCAGCAAGATGATGGCGGGCAGGGAGCGTGTTTTCATGGCCTATCTTCGCCCG
>CXWL01001516.1_pt1 | contig 16949 bp, 9 predicted proteins | sample 590931 | NCBI WGS metagenome assembly CXWL01 (sample SAMEA3498368, study PRJEB10139) | groundwater metagenome | biome: water well; material: biofilm material | place: Germany | collected 2015-04-27 | reverse complement strand
CACCCACCGGTCAAGGAATAGCCATTGCCTAACAGGCCGTCTCGAACTTTGAATTCCGGCATCAGACGGCCAGTCATCTTTCTTACCGCGCTTCTGTTAACGCAGTCCCCTGCGGCCGGTGGCGACTTTACCCGGACCTTGACGCCGGAGAAAATGCAGGCGGCCGGCCTGGCCAAGCTGACCCCGGAGGAACTGGCCGAGCTGGAGACTCTGGTGCAGCAATACAAGGCGGGTGAACCGGCGAGCGCACCGGTGCCTGCAACCGCGGTAACAGCCGCGAAGGCGCCCGCAGCGCCGGAGTCGAACCAGGCAGCGAAATCCGCAAAAATTCTCCCGGCCTGGGTCGGCGCGTTGCTGACGCTGGAGCGGATCGGGAGCAAGGGCGCCAAACCCGAAGCCATGGAGGGTCGCATCAAGGGCGAGTTCAGCGGCTGGGAAAAACGGACCCTGTTCCGGCTGGAAAACGGCCAGGTCTGGACGCAGGTAAACGACGACTCCTACGTCCACGCTCCGGTGCTGCAATCACCCAGGGTGAAGATAACCCCGGCGTCATTCGGCACATTTTGGATGGACGTCGATGGCGTCAACCTACCCTGCCGCGTAAAGCCGGTCCGAATGGAGTAAACCCAGCCGGCCTCCAACCGGAGTCAGTTATTGGGCGCGGGTTTGGCTGGTTGTCCCAGCACTTCCAGGGGACCTAGTTTCACGGTGCCGCGGAGTTCGGACACGCTGGTCAGCAAAAAGCGCTCGACCTCCTGATAGAAGGCAATGCGCTTCTCCTCCTTGCGGAAGCTATGGCCCTCGTGTTTCTCGGTGAGAAACCAGAAATCGCGGCCTTCGACACGCCCCGCATCCTTGAGCCTGCGGGCCATGACACTCCCGTTGGCGATGTCCACCCGGGGATCGTTCTCGCCGTAGGCCATGAGCAACGGCACCCGGACCCGGTCGGCGAAGTTGATCGGTGAAGTGGCAGTGATGCGCTCCTTGTCCTTGAGGGGATCACCGACACGACTGCGCAGCCACCAGTCCGCATTGCGGGTATCATGTGAACCCCAGCCGGGGCGATCGACGTGCATCATGATGTCAGTGACCCCGACATAATTGATCCCGGCGCAGTAAAGTTCCGGCGTATAAACCAAACCCGCCATGGTCGCGTAGCCTCCGTAGCTTGCGCCGGAGATGACAATCCGGCCGGGATCGGCAATGCCCTGGGCGATGGCCCACTTCACCCCATCGGTGACATCGTCCTGCATTTCCAAGCCCCATTTTTTGTAGCCGGTGCGCTCGAACCAGTCACCGAATCCACCCGAGCCGCGGAAGTTCATCTGCAATACGGCAAAGCCGCGGTTTGCGTAGAACTGCACCTCCGGGTTATAGCTCCAGCTATCCCGTGGTCCGTAGGGCCCCCCGTGTGGATGGACTATCAGCGGCAGTTTCTTGGGCTCGCGGCCGACCGGCAGGGTGAGGTAGCCATGAATCACCAGCCCGTCCCGGGCGGTGTAGGTGATCGGGTGCATGGGCGCCAGGTGCTCCGGTTTGAGAGCGGGCTTGATATCGGCAAGTTTTTCCACGGTGCCGCCCTTGGCATTATAGAGATAGTAGGTTCCGGGGTGGCGGTCGCTGAAGGAGCGGACGAGCAACTGGGAGTTGTCGGCTGACGCGACCCCCAGACCGATGAGGGTGTCCGGAAACGCCGCATCCAACGAGCGATGGATCTTGGCGAAACCTTCATCGAGCCAGATGGTGGTCGGGCGGTCCGCTTCGTAAGTCACCGCGATGACACGGTTCAGCGCGTCGTTAAAAATCACCCCCGTGACATCATAGGTCTCGTCGGCATGCACCAAGGCTCCCATCTGGCGGGTCTTGGTATCGTAGCGGTAGATGGCTCTGGTTTTCCGGCCGATGTCGGAAGTTACATAGAGGGTTCGGTTATCCCCATCAAAGGCCAGTGGTCTCCATCCTTGTTCACCGTCCTGGAATGTCGCCAGTTTCTCCCACTCGCTGCGGGCGGATTCACGGTAATAGACCGTGCTAACGCCTTGTTCATCGTCCACGCCGAGTCGCGCCACGCCCGCCCGGTCGATGATCCACTGATCCACCCCGCCGGGGTTGCGGGCGTGCAGCTGGAATTTTCCGGTCTTGATCGTGTAGTGATAAACATCGGGCTGGGTGATCTTCGACTCGGAGGCCAGCATTACATAGTGCTTCAAGTCGCCGCGGATGGGCCCGAGGGGGGCCAGTCCGCGCATGGAAACGAGGTTTTCGGCATGGCTCCCATCAGCATCCACCGCGTAAAGGCTGACCTGTTCCTTGCCGTCCTTGTCCATGAAGAAGAAAATCCGGCTGTCATTGGCCCAGAAGAAACCGGCAACATCGTTCTCCTGCATGGAAGTGATCTGGGTTTTCCGCAGATTCTGCAGGTCGATCACGATGAGATTCATCCGCTTGCTCCAGGGCTGGAGCGCGGCGAGGTAACGGCCGTCGGGAGAGAAGCGCAGCTGGCTGACTTCCGGCAGCCCGAAGAAGTCGGCCACGGGGATCAGGGGGGCCGGGCCGGGTGTCGCCGTGACCGCACGCAGCATCGGCAACAAGCCTACCAGCAGGAGCAGGGTGATTCTTGTCTTCATAAAAAAAGCGGGCCGGCTGGAATTACCAGCCGGCCCGGAATCTGAATCTTTATCCGCTCACGTTTGCGAGAAACGCGGCAGATGCTTAGAACGACTGACGCAGCTGCACGTAGAAGAAGCGGCTGCGCGGATCGGAGATCTGGGCGTCAAAACCCGTGTTGCCCGAGCCACTGACCTGCTCCGTCACGTAGGGCATGTTCTCGTCGAGGGCATTGATCAGGCCCGCGGTGAGCGTGGTTTTGCCGCCCAGCCACGGTGTGCGGAAGGAGTAGGAACCCTGCACGTCCACGGTGACATAGGCTTCGACATCGCGATCGTAGTTGTTCCGGGAGGAGAACTCCGAGTAGTGGCCGCTGTAGTTCACGAAGGCGCTGGCGGTAATATCGCGCCACCGCCAGGTGTTCTGCAGGTTCAACTTCAGACGCGGCACCGTGCCCGAGGAGGTGAAGGCGCTGCCGACCCCGTTGACGATGGCGGAAACCGGTGTGCCTTGGCCGAGGAACTCCGCCATGTAAACGCCGGACAGGGAATGCTTGAACTGGCCGTAATTGGCGCTCTTCCACTGGTAATCGATCTCGAAATCGTAGCCCGTGACATCGTTAAGGGCCCGGTTCACGTATTGGAGGAAGATGGCGACCTGGCCACCGCCGGTCACCAGTTTCCCGGGCCGGCCGGCCGCGACGTCCGACGGCGTCGGGACATCCCGGCGCACGAGGAATTGCAAGGTAGGATCATTCAACACACCGGTGTTCTGGGCCGTGACACTGGGCAGACGGATGATGTTGGTATGGGTGATGTTGAAATACCCGGCGGAGAGCGTCAGGCCCTTCACCACCGGCACGTCGTAGACAGCGCCAATGTAAGTGGACTCGGATTCCTCCGGCAGCAGGGCGGTGTTGCCCTGCTGGGCCTGTTGCACCTGCTGATTGTCATCCGCCGCAACGCCGGTGCCGGCGAGGGTCACGGAGGTGGCGCCCGCGGGGGTGGTGGGAACCCAGTAACGCAGGGAGTCGATCTGGGCCGCATTGGTGACGGTGTGGCCGGCGGCGCTGCGCAGCGGGTCATTGTAGCTCGGGAAGCTGCCGTTGGCGCCGGAGAAGAGCTCGAAGAGCGACGGAGCCCGGAAGCCCTCGGCGTAAGACGCGCGGAGGAGCAGATCCTTAATCGGTTTGATGCTGATGGCGACCTTGGGCTTCGTGGAGTCGAACTTGGCGTTAGTGGTGCCCCGGATGTCATATTTCTCCGTGCGGGCGGCAATCTGGAGTTCGGCGCTCTTGATGAACTTGAAGTTCTGGCTGGCCGCGACCAGCGGCACGCTGATTTCCGCATAGGCGCTGCCGACGGTGCGACGGCCTTGGGTGTTTTGACGTGTGCCCGAGCCGGCAAACGCACCCGTCTGGGTGAGCGGATCGAGGACGACCTCGAGTTTCTCGAAGCGTTGTTCGCCACCGATGGCGACGCCGATCGGGCCGGCCGGAAGCTCAAAGAGTTCGCCGGTCACCTTTGCGTCACCCGAGCGCTGCGTCAGTTCACCGTTGGTGGTGACGGTGTTGTTCAACGCGGCGAGCAGGAGCGGATTGTTGCCCTGCTTGTCGCCGAACACATTGAGGAAGATGCCGGGGGCGCGGGCGAAGTTGCCGGAGGCGGCGGCGATCACATCGGAGGTGACGATGTATTTGCTGCCGAGGTCGGCGACACTGTCGGAATTGAGCATCAGAGCCACTTCCCAGTTCCAGTTGTCCATCACATCACCCTTCAAGCCCATGAGGAAGCGGGTGGAATGCGTGGTGATGAAATTCGTGCGGGGCCCCACATCGAGCGGGCGGAACGCGAAATTAACCGGCTCGCCGAACGGGTTGTAGGGATTGTTGGCCGGAATGACATCAACCGCGCCTGCGGTGCTGACCGGGGTCGCCGCGAGGTAGACGTCCGACTTGGTGCGGTTGTAGGAAAGCTCGGAGAAGACCTCGATCTTTTCCGTCAGATCATAGCTGCCGATCGCCGTGATGCCGACGCGCTGGACCTCGGGGACGATCTGGTTGGGGCCGGCAAAGTCGAAGGTGCGCACCTGGTTGGGCAGCAAGGTGGCGGCAAAGGCGGCGGCGTTCGTCCAGATGCCGGTCGAACCGTCCGGAATGCCAAAAATGCCCGAGGGATTGGCCGGCAGGCCGAGCGGATTGACCGCCGTGAAATAGGCGCTTCCGGGGCGAAGCCTGATGGTGCCGGGGTTGCCGGTCGGGCTGCGAAAATCCGTGCCGTCCGGATGGAGCGCGCGATGGTCGGCCGTGCCCAGGGGCTCGCCGGGGCGCTCATTGCGCAGCAGGCTGTTGCGGGTGAAATAGTCGAACACGATCAGCGCGCTGGCCTTGCCGGTGTAGGCGCCCGTGACCATGCTGCCGCGGAATTCGCTCACGTCGGATTCGAAGGAATTGCCATAGCGGACCGTCCCCTCGGCGCCCGTGTAGTCCTTGCGCAGGATGACGTTCACCACCCCGCCGATGGCGTCGGAGCCATAGAGCGCGGAAGCACCGTCCTGCAGCACCTCGATGCGATCGATGGCGGCCAGCGGCAGTGAATTGATGTTCACAAAGGAGTTGGCCCCCGCCGCGGCGGAGGGCGCGACGCGCCGGCCGTTGATCAGCACCAGTGTGGTTTCCGCACCCAGCCCGCGCAACGACACGTTGCCCGCGCCGCCGGTGGCACCCTGGTTGTTGATGTTTTCATTCACCCCGGCGAAATTCGACGGAATGCGCTTGAGCACATCCTGCACGGTGTTGGAACCGGACAGATCGATGATATCGCGGGTGATGATCTGCACCGGGGCCGGTCCTTCCGTGTCGATGCGCTTGATATAGGAACCCGTGACCACGAATTTCTCGAGTTTGACCGGAGCCTTGCCCTCCTCTTCGGGGGTGGCAGCAGCAGTCTGGGCAAAAGCGGCGTCCGCCGCGAACAGGGAAAGCCCGACGCCAAGCAGCGCCAAAGGCTTCCGTAGATAACTTACGGAGCTAATGTTCATAGTTCTAGTGGGGGTGTTGGCAGGAAACCACCGACGAGCGGCTAATTTCTTGCGACAAAAGGTGTATTCCCAGCGTTCAAATTCAACTTCTTTCATAGGAATTGCGATGAATAGCCCGAAACAGGTAGCGGTGCGGAGCCACCTGATCTTATATGCTAAAGTCCTGCAGGCCGGGTGTTTGTCGTATCGCGGCCGATGTTATGCAAACCGACCTCCTCCGTCTGGTAGCGTCATGGTCTTTTCAAGAAAAAAGGCGGCCCGGATACCGGGCCGCCTTGGAAGTGAATCAGTAAGGGCTGGGCTTAGAAGCTATACTTGCCCTCGACGAAGATCAGGCGGCCAACCGCACTAAAGGTGGCGGTGTCGCCATTGTGCTGGGTATCGGTGCCCTTGTTCATCGGCAGACTCTCGTTCAGCACGTTTTGCGCGCCGACGCGGAGGGTGAGGCCGTTGAGCCATTTCCACTCCGAACCGAAGCTGTAACGGGCGGAGACGTCGAACGAGTGGTAGGTCTCGACATAGTCGTCAGAGGCAGAGTCAACCCCGGCACCGGCCGGGATGCCGTTGATATCCTGCGTCGACGGGATTAAGGACCAGCCGAGGTTGGCGCCCCACTTGCCGCGGCTCCAAGACACGTTCGTGTAGGTCTGCCACTCCGGGGTGGTGCCGTTGGTGTTGCTGGTCAGCCCCACCGTCTCAAACGGATCCTCGGTGGGCAGGGTCTGGACGGTATAGGAGTTATACCAGGCACCGGCGAGTGACATGTCGAACCGGCCAAACTCATCGGAATTCCAAGTGTATCCAACCTTGAGGTCGATGCCGGAGAGATCCACGGCGGCGATGTTCGTCAATGTGTCAGACACATAGACCTGGTCGATGGCGATGTTGCCAACCTGGCCGGCGGCGGAGATGGGCGTGCCGGTGGTGAAGAACGCATTGTTGCCCGAGGTGGTGCCGCGACGGACATAGCTGGCGTAGGGAGAAGCGGCACCGAGCAACTCGACATCCTGCAGGATGGTGGCCGTGCCGATGGAGGAGATCAGGTCGGTCTGCTTGATGTCGAAATAGTCCATCGTCACGGAGAAGCCCTTGATCGCCCGGGGCGAATAGACGAAGCCGAAGGTGTAGCTCTTCGACCGCGCGGCCCGCAGGTCGGGATTGGCGCCGGACCGGGCATTGGCCTGGCCGGTGATGTTCGGGCCGCCGCCAAAGCGGGTCAGGTTGAGCGGGCTGGTGAAGCCGACGCCGCCGGGGCCGAAGAGGTTGAACAGCGTGGGGGCGGCAAAGGACTTCGAGTAGGTGCCGCGGATGGCCAGCTGGTCATCCACCGGGAGCCAGCGGAAGGAGAACTTCGGCACGAGCGGATCGTCCGTGTCGCTGTAGATTTCCTTGCGGCCGGCCACCGACAGCTCGAGGAGGTGGGCGAATTCCTGCTTCTGGTCGCCCCCGAAAACCGGAATGCGGACTTCCGCAAACGCCGACTTCACGCCGCGGCCCTTTCGGAAAGGATCGAGGGTGGTGGCCGAGTCCCAGCCGAAGGTTGCGGTCTGGCTGTTGCGATCGGCGGACTGGTCGAGGGTCTCCGAGCGGTATTCCACCCCGGCCGCGAAACCGAGTTCGCCGCCGGGAAGGTCGGCGATCTTGCCAACCAAGCGGGCGTCATAGGTCGTGAGTGTCGAATTGGCCGTGCCCAACGCCGTGCCGAAAAGGCCGGAGGCCGCCACCGCACCGGGCGCCTGATTGCGGGCGAAGTAGTTGATCGAGCCGTCGGCGGTCACAATGCCACGGGTGATTGTGTCGACCACGCCCTCGTTGCGGTATTGCTGGCCGATGATGTTCTTGTTGGCGGCGGCCTCCCAGGAGAAGCCGTCACCAAACGTGCCCTTGATGCCAATGACGCCGCGGATGCTGTCGGTGTCGTAGTAGTATTGGCGGGGGTTCTGCAGGAAGCGGTTGCGGGCTCTCGCCGTCACGTCGAACGGATTGTTCACATCGGTCGCCGGAGCATTATACGTGGTCGGCTGGGCGTTCAACTGGGAGAACGTGTTGGTCTTGGTGTAGAGCATGTCGCCAAACACCGTCACATTGTCCATCCACTTGTGGTCGAAGTTGAGCGTGACGCTCCTGCGCTGCACTCCCAGCACCAAGGTCGGATAGTCCGCCAGGTTGAACGAGTATTGCGCCTCCGTCCCCAGGCCGCTGATCAGGTTGCTGCTGCTGGCCAGGGCGATATAGGTGCCGTTGGCCACCAGGGTGGCGGCGGGGAGGTGCGTGCCGGGATTCGGCGGAGCATTCAGCGAGGGATTCAGCACATAGAACTGGCCGCCGATGTTCACGATGCCGGCAAACGAGGCGGTGCCAAAGATCGGATTGCTGAAGCTGCGCTCATACTGCTTCATCGGATCCTGCTGATACCACTCGGCGCCGACCGTGATGGCGGTCTTGTCGGTGCCGGTGCCCCCAACCATGGAAAACTTGCGCGAGGCCCACTTGCCCTGGTTGTCGGAGAAACTGTAGTTGGCGTCAGCACTGAAGCCCTTGAAGTCGGACTTCAGGATGATGTTCACCACCCCCGAGACGGCATCGGTGCCGTAGAGGGCGGAGGCACCGTCCTGCAGGATCTCGATACGGTCAATGGCACCGACCGGGAACAGGTTGACGTCCACGTATTGGAAACCGCCCGAGGCCAGAATCGGGGCGTAAGCCACCCGGCGGCCGTTGAGGAGGACGAGGGTCTGCGTATTGCGGAAGGCCACTTGGGAACCGCCGCCAGTCGCACCGCTGGAGATATTGGCGTTGGTGTTGCCCAAGTTGCTGTTGCCCGTGAATTGCGGGGCGGCTTTGCGCAGGATTTCCATGACATTCGAAGTGACGCCCGTGGCCTCAATGGCTTTGGAATCCAAAACGGTAACCGGGATCGCCGTGGCCACCCCGGCGATCGGAATGTAGGAGCCGGTGACGACGAATTTATCGAGTTTGACGGACTCTTCAGCCGGAGCCGCGGTCGGAGCGGCTGTCTGGGCAATAGCGGCCGAGGCCGCGAACAGGGAAAGCCCGGCGCCAAGCAGCGCCAAAGGCTTCCGTAGATAACTTACGGAGCTCTTGTTCATAGTTCTAGGTGTGTTGTGTTGGTAAGAAACCACCATTGACCGGCTAATTTCTTGCGACGAACTGAACTATTTTACCGACGAACAGCAATCTCTTTTATTTTTGCGATTGTAAAAATCAAACCCCGTCACTCAAGTCACTCAAGTGACTATTGCCAGCGAACCTACCGACTTCGGGGTGCATCAAGCTGAAATTATCCAGTCGAGCGCGCTTCGACCTGAATCATCGGTGATCAAATCAACCCTTAGGCACCGCTGATTCGTAATTCCAAATATGACACTTTCTATGACACGAGTGATCGCGCCCGACCGAGGTGCATCGTCCCGGCGAAAACTGCCACCTTACCGGAGAACGACAAATCTTAATGCCGGTAAAAGTGAATCCCGCTGGTGATGCAACTGCCAATCCTTTTGCGCCTCACGCTCAACGCCATCTGACTTATCATGCCAAACCCTCCTCACATCGCACTTTCCCGATTGTGGCAGGCCGTATGCCTGACCGCTGTTTTTGCCTTCCCCATAATCTTGCCAGCCCAGATCCCCGCCCGGCTGCCGGTAGAAGCACTGTTTGCCGAGCCTGACATCAGCTCTGTGCAAATCTCTCCCGACGGCACCAAAATCGCTTTCTTGTCCACTTTGACCACCGGCAAGGTCGGCATTGCGCTGATGCACCTCGACACCGGCAAGGTTGAGCCGCTGGTCGGGGCCAAGGATGAGAATTACGAGGGCTTTTTTTGGAAGGGCAATGAGTGGATAGTCTTCGGGGGCGATATCGGCGGGAATGAGTCCAGCGCGCTGCGCTCCATCAGCCTCAGCAAGCGGAAGGTGATCGAGCTGGCCGATTCCTACGATGAGCGGTTCGCGGACAGGGCAAACGCCGCGAGCCTCATCAACGACCTTAAGTTTGCCCCGTATCACCTCCTGGTGGCCGGCCCGAAAGGCCGGGGTAGCTTCTACGGCGCAGTCTGGAAGCTGGACATCCGCACTGGAGAGCGACGGTCCGCTGCCGGCTACTATCCCCAAGAGGATACCCAGGATCTGGCCGTGGACAACAATGGTGTCATCCGCGGTCGCAGCTACCTGCTCGGTGACAAGGTGATTTTCGAGGTCAGGCCCACTCCGGAGGATAGCTTTGTGAAGGTCGCCGAGTTTCCGGCCAACGACCCCAAGTGGTCGTTCCGGAATTTCGCCGCGGACAACGAAACCCTTTATCTTGTTACCACCGATCAGACCGACACCGGGGCCCTGCACACTTTCAATGTCCGCACCCGCCAGCTCAGTCCGGTGCTCTTCCATACCCCCAAGGGCGAGATCAGCAGCGTCCTGCTGTCTTGGGATCGAAGCAAATTCTACGGCGTCAGTTTCGAGACGGACAAAGTCTCTACCAGCTTTGCCGATCAGGGCCGCGCCAATTTGCAGGGGACCATCGATGCCTCCCTGCCCGGAACCTACAACCGGATCACCAGTATTTCCGAGGATGAAAAGGTCATGGTGGTGTTGGCTTCGAGTGATCGGGACCCCGGCACCTATTATGTGCTCAACCTGCGCCAGCCGGCGCTGAAGATGATCGGAAAGGTGAATTCCCGCATCAAGCCGGCGGATATGCGGCCGATGGAGCCAGTCACCTTCCAAGCCCGGGACGGGCTCACCCTCCACGGCTACCTCACCCGTCCTGCGGGCTCCGAGGGCAACCCCGGTTCGCTCATCATCAACCCGCACGGTGGTCCCTTCGGTCCGCGTGATTCATGGGGGTTCAACCCCGAGGTGCAGTTGCTCGCCAATCGCGGTTACGCCGTGCTCCAGATCAACTACCGCGGCTCGGGCGGCTACGGCTATTCCTTCCAGAAAGCCGGCCAGCGCGAATGGGGCGGCAAGATGCAGGACGACCTGACCGACGGGGTGAAGTGGGCCATCGCCCAGGGCATCGCCGACCCCAACCGCGTGGCCATCTACGGTGGCAGCTACGGCGGATATGCCGCACTGGTCGGCGTCACCTTCACCCCGGACCTCTATTGCTGCGCCATCAACTATGTGGGCGTGTCCGACCTTAATCTGATCACCAGCTGGGCGAAGGGACGCGCCGGCCGGGGCAACGACATGTTTTACCGAGAATGGGTCGGCGACGACAAGGACTACAAATCCAACCGCTCGCCCGTTAACTTCGTCGAGCGCATCCGCGTGCCGACCCTCCACGCCTACGGCTACAACGATCCCCGGGTGGAGATTGAACACTGGACCCGCTTGGAGTCCAAACTCAAGCAGTTCAACAAAACCTACGAGATCATCATCCAGGGCGACGAAGGCCACGGCTTCCGCAATGAAGCCGGCCGTGTCGGCTACTATGCCCGGCTCGAAGCCTTTCTCGCCAAGCACATGCAAGGCAATAAGACCGCCAAGGAGAAATCAAACTGATCCGCATCAGTCACCGGCATTCTCCGGTTCTATCCGCAGGCGGAGTCGTTTGACTCCGCCTGTTTCGTCTTCAAACCTGCGTGCTGCGCCTATTCTCAGCAATGACCCTCAACCGAACCCACGACCCTGCACGACGCAGTTGGATTGAATCGGCCAACACCGCGACCACCGATTTTCCCCTGCAAAACCTGCCCTATGGCGTCTTTCGCAGCGGGGAAAACCTCACGCCGCGGATCGGGGTGGCCATTGGTGACCAGATTCTGAACCTCGCCACCGCCGCGGAGCTGGATCTGCTCCCCGCCGCCGTCCGGGCGGCCTGCCGGCAGCCCAGCCTCAACGCCCTCATGGCCACCGGACCCGAAAAGTGGACCGAACTCCGGGCCCGGTTGAGCGAAATGCTCGGAGTTGATTCCTGTCCGGTCCGGCTGCGGACCCAAGTCGAACACTGCCTCGTCCCGCAAGCCGATACCACCATGCTGCTGCCGGCCAACATCGGTGGCTATACGGATTTCTACGCGTCCATTTTTCACGCCACCAACGTCGGCGCAATGTTCCGCCCCGACCAGCCGCTGCTGCCCAACTACAAGTGGGTGCCCATCGGTTACCATGGACGCAGCTCGTCGATTGTCGCCAGCGGCACGGCCGTGCGCCGGCCGCCCGGCCAGTTCAAGCCCGCGGACTCACCCGCGCCCGTCTTCGGTCCATGCCAAAACCTCGATTACGAACTCGAGCTCGGCGCCTTGGTCGGCCTGGGTAATCCCCAGGGCGAGTCTGTCCCCATCGCCGCGGCCGCCGGCCATCTCTTCGGCGTCGTGCTGCTCAACGATTGGTCGGCGCGCGACATCCAGACCTGGGAATACCAGCCTCTCGGCCCGTTCCTCGCGAAAAACTTTGCCACCACGATTTCGCCGTGGGTCGTGACCCTGGAGGCCTTGGCGCCGTTCCGTGCCCCCGCTTTTGCCCGACCAGCGAACGATCCGGCACCGCTGCCCTATCTCGCCGACGCCGCCGACGCGGCGCACGGCGGCCTCGACCTCACCTTGGAGGTCTGGTTGCTGACCCGGAAAATGCGTGCGGCGGGCCTTGGACCACACCGCCTGAGCGCGGGCAACTTCTCCTCCATGTATTGGACGCTGGCCCAACTGCTGACCCACCACACCAGCAACGGCTGCAACCTGCAGCCCGGCGACCTGCTGGGCAGCGGCACCGTCTCGGGTGAGACCAAGGAATCGCGCGGCAGCCTGCTCGAGCTGACCATGCGCGGAACCGAACCGCTCCACCTGCCCGGGGGCGAGGAGCGTAAATTTCTGCAGGATGGTGATGAGGTGATCCTGCGCGGCCAGGCCGAACGGCCCGGAGCCCGGCGCATCGGCCTCGGCGAGTGCCGCGGGGTGGTGCTCCCCGCCGCTTCCTGATCGCGCGCTGACCGCGCCGCCGGGGATTTCAACGCAGTCGTCTCGCCTCGGGGCGGGCATCCATTCAAAACTACCTCCATGAACCATCGGGTAATTGTTTGCTTCCTGTTTGCCGTCTTATCCGTTGCCGGCCCGGCGCAAACGGAAACCAACAAGCCTAAGCTCAAGGCCGAGGTGGCCGCCCTGGAGGACGCCTTCTGCGCCATGGCGAAGGAGAAGGGCCTCAACGCCGCCTTCTCCCATTTCGCCGCGCCCGATGTCGCCTTCATCGACACCGATCCCCGCCAGTGGCGGGGGCCCGCCGCCGTGCAACAGCGCATGGGCAATGACCGCCCCGGGGTCAGCCTCACCTGGTCGGCCTATTTCACCGATGTCTCCGACGACGGCACTCTCGGCTACAACTACGGCCGCTACGAATCGCGCGGCCCCGGCCCGGACGGCAAGGAGACGGTTCGCCGCGGCTGGTTCCTCAGCATCTGGAAGCGCCAGCCCGACGGCTCCTGGAAATATGTCATGGATACCGGTGTGCCCGATCGCCCCCCGCCGGCCCCCAGACCACCCGGCAACTAACCCGGATTGGCGCCGGCTAATCCTCGGTCGGCTGAACTGCATCCTGCTTCCGCGAGAAATCATCGGTTGCCTGAGGTGGAACGCGGCCTCCGGCCGCGTTTACCTTTTCACTCGTAAGGAAAACCCGTCCGGAGGCCGGGTTCCACCATATCGCTCTGGTCAATCCTCGGTCGGCCGCAACACCAACCGGTAACCCATCGCGTCGGTCGGCCTGGTTTCCGGGGTCAGCTCGATCCGGGAAGCGGAACGGCAGTGGACGGGTCCGACTTTCCAACTGCCTCCGCGCAAGACGGGCTCGCGGGCGCTCCGCACGCCGTGGGCCCACTCGCCCACGTTGCCCAGCATGTCGTAGAGTCCCCAGCCGTTCGGCTTGAACTTGGCGACAGGCGAAGGTGCATCATGCGTGCCGCCGCGCAGGTAGAAAGCCAGTGTGCTCAAAGCCGGGTCGTCCCGTTCACTGGTCAGCTGGCTGCCATCGTTGAATCCTGTTTCGGTGCCGGCGCGGCAGGCATATTCCCACTCCACTTCCGTGGGCAGGTCGGCCTTGTAGGGCAGCCCGAGCTTCCGCAACACCTCATTGGCCTTGTCCAGCACGCCGCCGGTCCCGACCAGGTCGCGCCACGCCACCTGCTCCACCGGCCGGGTCTCGTCACCCAGCGCGCGGCTGGTGCTGGGGTTTTTGCCGGTGAGCGCCCGGTGCTGCCGCTGGGTCATCTCCGTCTCCGCGACGTAGAATCCCTTTGGAATGTTCCTTTTCGCCTGGGCGAGATCGGTGCGTTGGCGGCCGCGCTCATCCGGCGGGGAACCGAGGAGAAATTCACCCGGCGGCATCCATTTGAATTTCAGCTCGCCGCCGTCCGGCAGTTTCACGAGCACCGAGGCGGGCGGGGGCAGACGGATCATTTCCAGCGGAATGCTTTCCGTGTTCGCCAGGACATCCACTCCCAGTTCGAGCGTTTGATACTTCGGCGCACTGGCCGTCAGCGTGACCCGGCCGGGACGCAGCTCCATCACCGCGGCCCCGCTGCCGTCGGCGGCCGCCGTCATCTCGCCAATCTTGAGCTGGGCCTGCGCGGGCAATCCGGTGAACCGCACCGGGTGCGGCGGCAACTGCGCCAGCGGCACCGTGGTCTCGGTTTCTTTATCGCCCCCGCCGACCTCCCCTTCCCAATCCACATACCCCGGCGCCGTGACGCGCACCGACTGCGGGCCCGGGGGCAGATCCAACGGCATCCGGCCGGTTGCGCCCACGGAAAGATTGCGCCCGCGGTAGGTCACCACCGCGCCCGCAGGCAGCCCGGTGAGCACAAACCTGCGATTGGCGGGACCCGTCGTCGGCACGGCCAGCGGTTCCGGCAGCGGCTTTTCAACCGCGGGCAAGGGGATCGCGGGAGCCTCGACGGCGGGTTTGCTCTCCGGTGCCGCCATGCTCGGTGGGGCCGGCCGCGGCCACTGCCAGACCGCCACCCCGATGGCGGCCAAGGCCGCCAACCCGGCTGGCAGGAGCCAGCGCTGCTTCCGGCCGCTGGACTGCCGGATCAGGCGCAGCGCCGCCAAGGCCGCCGCCGCGGTCTGATAACGATTCGCCGGATCCTCCGCCAGGCAGGTGCCGATGAATTTATCCCAACTCAATTCGAGGCCCGGGACGAGCCGGGACGCGTTTTCCGCTATGCCCCGCGGCTTCTTTCCCGTCAGCAGATAATAAGTCATGACCCCGACCGCCCAAAGGTCAGACCGGGCATCCGATGGCTGCATGCTGCGCGCTTCGGGTGACATGAAATCGATCGTCCCAACGATGGCTCCGGTCGTGGTGACACTGTCGCCGGTGAACGGCGACGCCGTGCCGCCCGCGCGCCGGTATTCCGCCTCGTCCCCCACCCGGGCCAGCCCGAAGTCCGAGATCTTGGCCTCGCCCGTTTTCTCCAACAGCACGTTGGCAGGTTTCAGGTCGCGATGAACCAACCCCGCCTCGTGGGCATGCTTCAGGCCCTGCAAGATCTGGTCCATCACGTGTTGCACGTCGACCGCGGGGGCCCCGCTGCCGGGTTTGCGGTTTTTCTCGAACCACTCCTCCAGCGAACCGCCATCCACGTATTCCAGCACCAGGTAGAGCTTGCCTTCGCTCTCGCCGAAATCAGTCACGTTGACGATGTGGTTGTGCTTGAGCCTGCCCACCATCACGCCCTCCTTCTTGAACCGCGAGACGAAGGTCTGATCCTGGGCCAGCAAGGCGGGCAGGACCTTCAGGGCAAAGTCCTTTTTTAACGCCGTGTGTTTTGCCAGGTAAACCACCCCCATGCCACCCTGCCCCAGCACCTTGACAACCCGGTATTGCCCGACCACGTCCCCGGCTTGGAACAGATCGCTCTTTATCCCGACACGCGGAGCGAAAACAGTTTTATCCGGTGCGGGATCCATGGCTGGCAGCACGGATTGAACCAGCCCCCCCGCCCCGAGGCCAGTCAGAAACTGAAATGCCGGGTTGACCGGCCTTCGTCTGCGGGGCTTAGCTAGCGGCATCATGCTGCGCACGCTTAGTCGCTCCACCGCGATTCTCACGCTGGCCCTGGCTGCCGCCGTCTCGGGCTGGAGTGTCCCGCTCAAGGTCAATGTCTCCCCGACCGGCGCCACCATTGTCACCGAAACCGGTCAGCGTCTGCCCGCTCCTGCCACCATCGAGCTCAAGCGGCGGGACGCCCCGTATTACTTCACCATCGAGAAACCGGGCTACCAGACCGAGACCGCCTCCTGGAGCACCAGGGAAAAGGTGCGCGAAATTTCCGTCACATTGGCGCCCCTGTCGACCGACAAGGAAGTGACCATCCGCTCGAATCCCGACGGGGCCGCTGTCACCATCAACGGCCAGCCCGCCGGGGTCACGCCGCTCACCAAGGCGGCCACGTTCTCCCGCGACGACAAGAACTCACCCTGGAAACCCCTGGCCGTCACCATCGCCAAGGCCGACTATCAAAACGAGGCCTTCAAGCTCGCCTATGACAACCCCACGGCCTCGCTGCTCCTCGGCCAGTTGCGCAAGGAACGCATCTTCAACATCGACGCCAAGGCCACCGACGGCTCACCCATCCAGGCCATCCTCACGCTGGATGGCCGCGAACTCGGCGAGGCCCCGCAGAAGGTCCCCGTCGTCTTCACCCGCGGCGACAAATCGAAGCCCTGGCCGGCCTTTGTGCTCCGCGCTGAAATCCCCACCATCTATCAGCCGGCGCAGGTCACGCTCACGCACGATTACAACGACATCTTCTCCTTCACCCTCAAGGCCGTCACCGAGCTTCCTGTCGGGCTCTACACCCCCACCGTCGATCTGACCGCCACCGGGGCGCGTCTGGCGGTCAACCAGACCACCCGCCTGGGCACCCTCGACACCGGCGAGCGCGTCGCCGATATCGCCGGACTCGCCCGCCTCACCCGCTTTCTCCGCCGCGACCAGAACCTCAAGGCCCCGCTGGCGGCGCTCAACTCCTACGCCATCACCCCCGACGGCGAGTCCGCCATCCTCTCCGTCACCTCGCAGGATGACACCGGCAAGTTCTACTCCGCCCTGTTCCTCAAGCGCATCGAGGACGACGGTGGTGGCACCGCGCGGCTGATCGACAACAACAAGCGCTACTTCGACAGCTTCCCGATCATCGCGCCCGACGGCAGCGGCATCCTCGTGTTCCACTCCAACCGGGGCGATCTCAACAAATTCGACGTCTTCCGCATCAATTTCGCCGATAACCGCACCGCCGGCGGTGTCTCCCGCATCACCAACGACCAGCGCTTCAACTACGGGCCCAGT
>CXWL01022566.1_pt1 | contig 16950 bp, 22 predicted proteins | sample 590931 | NCBI WGS metagenome assembly CXWL01 (sample SAMEA3498368, study PRJEB10139) | groundwater metagenome | biome: water well; material: biofilm material | place: Germany | collected 2015-04-27 | reverse complement strand
GTCGTGGAGCCGACGCTCTATGGCGGCATCGGCGATGCCGGATTGCAGGCGGCGGCGACGGGTTCGTTGGTGAAGGCGCGCGCCGATGCGTAGTGCGAGCCTGACGAGCGACGTGATCGTGATCGGCGCGGGCGTCAACGGACTGATCTGCGCGACGTTGCTCGCGCAAGCTCGCCGTCGCGTCACAGTCGTCGAGGCCGAGGCGCATGCGGGCGGCGCGTGCAAGACGATCGAACTTGTCGCCGGGCATCGTGTCTCGGGCTTGGCGCATCTGATCGGGCCGTTGGACGCGCAGGTGATGAAGTCGCTGCGCCTACACCGGTTTGGGTTGAGCCTTTCGGCTAAGCAGATTTCGACGGTCGCTCTTTCGCCGGACGGGCGGCACGTCACGCTTGGCGGTGATCTGCGGCAGACGGCGCAGGCGTTGGGTGCGCACAGTCAGGCGGATGCGAAGGCTTGGCCGCATTACGACGGGCGTTTGCGCAAGGCTGCACAACAGATCGAGCGGTGGGTGCAGGGCGTGCCGGGCGGTTCGGCCGAGCAGGTGAAGGCGGGGCTGTTCGGCGGCCGCGCCGGATTGAAGAACGGCATGTTGGATGCGGAGGTGGCGAGCTTTCTCGACGCATCGATTGCCGAAGTGCTGGATGCGGAGTTCGAGACGCCGCTTCTGAAGGGTGCGCTCGCCTTCGATGCGGTACTGGGCAGCGCGCTGCCACCGCGTGCACGCGGGACGGCTCTGCTGGCTGCGATGCGTCGGGTTATTCATGCCGAGACGACGGAGGGCTTTGTGCATCCTCAGGGCGGAGCGGGTGCGTTCACGAGTGCGCTGCTGAAGGCAGCCGAAGGGGCTGGCGTGCGCGTCAGGTTGAACGCGCGCGTGCGCCACTTGCTGTTCGACAACGGCCGCGTTGCTGGCGTGGAGCTGCAAACCGGCGAGGCGATGCACGCGACGACCGTGGTCTCAAGTCTCGATCCGAAGACGACGTTGCTGCAGTTCGGCGCGTCGAGGCACCTGCCGCTTGCCATGAAGCGGCGGCTGAGCGGCTTTCGCGCGGAAGGCTGCACGGCGAAGGTGAACTTGGCACTCGCCGGTTTGCCGTCGTTCAAGGGCATCGACAAGCGGCTGTTGAAGGAGCGGTTGATCCTGTGCACCGGCATCGATCAACTGGAGCGGTCGTTCGCGGCGTACGAGCAGGGCTCATTCTCGCCCGACCCGGTCATGGAGATCACCATTCCCTCAACGCACGATACGACGTTGTCGGCGGGGCAGCATGTGCTCTCGGCGCACGTCTTCTATGTGCCGAAGAATTTGGCGAGCGGTTCGTGGGACAAGGCGAAGGCGAATTTGATGTCGTGCGTCGGTGCGGTGCTGAGGCAGTACGCGCCGGAGCTTCCCGACATGATCCTTGCCGCCGACGTGTTCGTACCGCGCGACATTGAGGCGATGGCGGGAACGGTCGGGGGGCATTGGCACGGCGGCGATCTTTCGCTCGACCAGCTGGGGCTGCTGCGGCCGGCCGTCGGTTTGAGCCGGTATGAGACGCCGGTGCCGGGCCTGTTCCTGTGCGGTGCGGGCACACATCCGATGGGCGGCATCACGGGTATCAATGCGCGCAACGCGGCAAGTGCGGTGCTGGGCGCCGAGGTGCGCCTATGAGCGACTTTTCCTCGCGCGCATCGCTGGCCACGCCGTTGCATGCGCGGACGGCGGAGTTGTGCGCGACGAACCATTGGGCGGAGGAGGAAGGCTTCACGGTTCCCGCCGCCTATTCGTCGCTGCGCGAGGAGCAGGAGGCGCTGGTCACGCGCGTCGGCATGAGCGATCTGTCGGCGCGGCAGTGTTGGCTCGTCGAGGGGCCAGATGCGGGCGTGTACCTGAGTTGGCTTTCGATCAGCGACGTGACGCGCCTCGAAGCGGGACAAACCGCGCGTACGCTCTGGTGCGACGATGCGGGCTTTGTGCGCGGCGAGGGCGTGATCGTGCGCTTCGCGGCGTCGTCGTTCGAGGTGCGCACCGCCGTGCGCGACTTCGCGTGGATCGCGGACGGCGCGCGCGGATTCGACGTGAAGGTCACGAACGCGACAGGCACGCGCGCCGCGATCGGCGNNGGTTGACGGGCGATGCTTCGGGCGGCGCTGCGGGTGGGCGCGCTGCGTGGCGGCCCGCGCAAGTGGCGCTGATGCGTGACGCATCCGGCGACGGGCTCGAGCTTTGGACCGGCGCGGACGACGGCATCGTCGTGTGGGACCGGTTGTGGAAGGCTGGCGCGGGTTTGGGTGTCGCCGCGGTCGGTGCGGAGGCGCTGGAGGCGCTGCGTGTGGAAAGCGCGATCGCGCGTGCCGGCGTCGATTGGCTGCCGGCGCAGCTTGCGCGCGCATCGAGCGATTTGCGCTTGCCGGGTGATCTGGGCGTGGGCCCGGATCTGACGCGGCGCTTCAACGGCGCGACGGCGCTTGGTGCGCACCTGCAATTCGGACGTCCGGTATTGGACTATCTCTCAGCCGACGAACCGATCGGTGTGGGCGCCGTAACCGTTCGCAACGCGACTGTTGGCACGATCACATCAAGCTGCTGGTCGGAAGGCCGCGGCGCCGCGTTCGCGCTCGGTTGGTTGGAGGCGGATGCGGTGAAGGCGGGAAGCAAGGTCACGGCGCCGGGCAAGAACGGCACTGCGCAGGCAGAGATTCTGCGGGCTGTGTTTGGCTAGGCTCTGGCCGTTTGTCGTGATTTGAGCGAGCATGCGGCATTGTGAAGTGAAGGGCTCGCTATGAAGATCGCATCTGCACTCCTTGTTTTCTTGGGGTTTGTCGGCGTTGCCGAGGCAGCGCCGGCGCGTGACGCACTGGCAGGCTTCAAGGGCTTGGCTTTCGGAACCACGTTCGATGCGGCGAAGGCCCAACTCGGCAGCGAAGCAGTAGCGGGCGAGGACAGTGCGAATCCACCAAGCAAGACGCTGCAAACGAAAGAGCGGCACTTTGGCGAGGCGCTTAGCGTGCAATACGTCTTCGCGAATGCGGGGCTTTTTTCGACCGCTGTCGCGATGGTCGAAGTGCCGAAAGACAATGTGGCGTTCTGTGCTGCGCGCTGGACGGGCATCGTCGCTCAGCTCAAAGAGGAATTCGGCGAACCCGACCTCGAGAGAAAGGACGCCTTGTTGGGTAAGATCGTTTTCAACTTCGCCGACGGCGCCATGGTCAGAGCGAACCAGTTGGGTTGTTCGATGTATATCTCCTTCAGATCGCCGTCCGCCGCCGCGAAAGTGCAGTGAGGAAACTGCCAGCGGCACGCTTCAGCCCTTCGCGATCGCCTCAGCGCACCGCTGCGCCGTGATCACGCAGCTCAGCAGGAATGTGCCTTCGAGGGCGCGGATGCCGTGGCTGCCGCCACCGCCGAAGCCGGCTGCTTCGCCGACGGCGTAGAGGTTGGGGATCGGTCGTTCGTTGCCGTCGAGCGCTCGGCAGCGCAGGTCGGTGACGATGCCGCCCAATGACTTTCGTGTCACGATGTGTTCGCAGATCGCGATCAATGGGCCGCCTTTGGGGTCGAGAATACGCTGATCCTTGGCGAGGCGCATGCGGTCGGCGCGATAACCTCTGAGGTGATCGATCTGCTTGCGCTGCTCGTCGGCGATGCCGGTGTTTAGCGTCAAGTCGAAGCGGGCGATTTCGTCGTGCAGCGTTTGCGTGTCGAGCTTCGACTTCGGCTTCAGCGCGTTCATCTTCACGACGAGTTCGGTTGTCGTGTCGGCGGTGACGACGTCGGGGCAATTCGCGGTCAGGTCGTTTACGAGCGCGTAGTTGCCGACGAACATGTCAATCACCAACCGGATGAAGCGCCGGTCGCGGAGCGCGGTGTTCCAGTCGGCACCGGAGGCCGCGAGTTCGGTGAGCGCAATGCGGCGGTTCAAGATTTGCCAGGTGTGACCGTGCGGGGCGGCCGCGACACGCTGCACGAGGTCGAGCGTTTCGAAGCCCGAGACCATCGGCGGCATCATGCGGCGGCCATTCGCGTCGACCCAGAGTGCCGACTTCGGCGGGATCAAACTCACGCCGTGGTCGGCCCATTGCGGGCGCGGGTGGCGGATGCCGCCGGCATAGTTCCACATGCGGCCCATGTTCGTGAGTTTCGCGCCGACCGACTTTGCGGCGTCCAGCGCGCGGCCGTCGGAGCCGGGATGCGTGCCGAGCAGGATCGTGGGCGGGAGCTTGATGCCTTCGACCGGCGACCAGAGTTTGCGGATCTTGCCGATGTCGCCGCCGATGCCGCCGGCGGCGACGACGACCGCGTCGGCGGAGCACTTGAACTCTTCGCCGCCCATGACGATGCCGCCGAGGCCGTAGACCTTGGCGTTGTGAATGTCGATGCGCTCGACGCGATGGTTGAAACAGAGCGCGAGTTTTTCGCGCGCGTTTTTGTGGCCGCGCAGCGCTTTGATGAGGCGGGCGATTAAGTACCGGCTGGTGCCCCAGGTGAGGTGGAAGCGCGGGACCGAATTGCCGCGCGCGGTCTGTCCGCGCTCGACCCACGCGACCAGCGGCATCCAGCGAACGCCGAACTTCTTCAGGTAGTCGTGCCCGTCCGGCGTTGCGCGTTCGACGAGGTGCTTTGCCCAGATCACGGGCCAGACTTCGCCCGGTTGGAATTCGGCGAAGCTTTTCCAGTCGTCGAACGCCTTCTCGACGTTGTCGGCGATCTTCATGCGGCGCTGCTGCGGGCTGTCGACGAAGAACATGCCGCCGAACGCTTCGAGCGCCGAGCCGCCGAAACGGCTTTCGCCCTCGCGCTCGAAGATGGCGACGCGCTTGCCGGCGTCGACCAGCTGCAGGGCGGTAACCACGCCCGCGATGCCGCCGCCGATGATCGCCACGTCACACTGGTAGGCTTTCGCCATCGCTCGATTCTCCGTGAGGTCAGAATAATGGCCCATCGGCACTGTCTCAACAGCGTGGACTGCGCGGGGCAGGCTGACGCGGTCGTGATCGGATTGGCTGTTGCCAAGTGCCGCCGTTCTTCGCAGTCTGCCGCCGAACTTCCATAGGATCGTCGAAATGCTGTCCCAGAAACTGTCCGCGGCTTTCGCCGTTTCGCTTTCGTTGGCGCTTGTCGCTTGCGTCGACGACGTCGTCGTTTCGCCCACACAGGAGGCGGCCGAGGCGCCGCAAGGGTCGAAGGCGCTGCAGAAGCTCTTTGAGGACAGCGACGAGGCTTCGCTTAAGCTCAATCCGATCGGGGCGCTGTTTCGGGGCGATCAGCGGTATGCGGGCGAGTTCGGGGACTATATCTCCGACGCCTATATCGAGCAGTCGCGGCGGGATGCTGAAAGCGACCTCAAGCGGCTCAACCAGATCGAGCGTGCGTCGCTGTCGCGGCAGGATCAGATTGCCTACGACGTGTTCGCGTATCAGACGAAGCAGGCGATCGAGGGGCTTTCGCCGGAGTTCGTGGCGCTTCAGGCCCCTCGGCCGCTGAACCATCTGAACGGGTTGCATGTGCAGTATCCGGACATCAGCTCCGGCAAGTCGGCGGCGCGGTTTCAGACGGTCGAAGACTACGACAACGGGCTGAAGCGGATGACGGGGTTCGTCACCTATCTCGACCGCAGCATCGCGCGGATGAAGGATGGGATGAAGTCGGGCGTTGTCGAGTCGAAGCTCACGATGAAGCTGATGCTGCCGCAGCTCGACGTGTTGATCGCGCAAGGTGTGGAGAAAAGTCCGTTCTGGCAGCCGATCAAGGACATGCCGGCGTCGTTTCCGGCTGCCGATAAGACGCGGCTGACGGAGGCGTATCGGCAGATGCTGTCGGCGCAAATCGTGCCTGCCTTCGAGCGGCTGCGCACGTTCGTCAAGAACGAGTACTTGCCGGTGGCGCGCGACGGCGTGGGCTTGGTTGCGATGAAGGGCGGCGACAAGCTCTATCGCTATCTCGCCGAAACGCAGACGACGACGAAGCTTTCGCCGAATGAGATTCACGACATCGGGCTGAAAGAAGTCGCGCGCATCAAGACCGAGATGGATCAGGCGCGTAAGGCTGCTGGGTTCAAGGGGACGCTGCACGCGTTTTTTGCGCACTTGCGCACGGCCAAGAAATACGAGCCGAAGACAGCGGCCGACATTCAGAACGGCTATGTGGACATCGAGAAGCGTATCAGCGCTGCGGTACCGAGCGAGTTTTCGCTGACGCCGAAGACGGGCCTCGAGGTTCGTCCCGTTCCCGATTACCTGGAGCAAAGCCAAGCGGGCGGCTATTACAATCCTGGAACGCCGGACGGGAAGCGCGCGGGCGTGTTCTTCTTCAACAAGTACGATCTGCCGTCGCGCAAGATGTGGGGGATGGAGACGCTGTTCCTGCACGAGGCCGTGCCAGGCCATCACTTCCAGATCAGCTTGGCGCAGGAAAACACGGGTCTGCCGAAGTTCATGCGTTTCGGCGGCAACACGGCCTATGTCGAAGGTTGGGCGCTGTATGCCGAATGGTTGGGGCGCGAATTGGGGATGTACAAGGACCCCTACCAGATGTTCGGGCACCTGAACGACGAGCAGCTGCGCGCGATGCGGTTGGTGGTCGACACCGGATTGCACGCGAAGGGTTGGAGCCGCGACAAATCGATCAACTACATGCTCGAAAACTCGGCGTTGAGCCGCACGGAGACGGTGCAGGAGGTCGATCGCTACATCGCCAATCCTGGGCAGGCGCTGGGCTACAAGGTCGGGCAGCTGACCATCAAGCGGTTGCGCACGGAGGCAGAGCAAGCGATGGGCTCGCGCTTCGACGTGAGGGCATTCCACGCGCAGGTGCTCGACACGGGTGCGCTGCCGATGGAGGTGCTCGAGGCCAAGATCAAGAACTGGATCGCGACGTCCAAGTAAGTTGCGCTGTGGCCTGGCGAACCTTGGGCCCGCCGATTTGGGCGCCGGTACGTCACGAATGCCGCAGCGGCGACACTAAGTTTTGGGGCGCAAGTCATTGCTTCGTTGAGGAAAATCACGCTAAAAGCGGCGCCGGCGCCGAGCTTCCTTGCAAAATCGCGGGCGGCAGACTAATTGGGCAACGCGCCAAAAGGGACCATCTATGAAAACCGGCACTGTGAAATTCTATAACGGCCAAAAAGGCTTCGGCTTTATTCAACCGGACGACGGCGGAAAAGACGTCTTCGTTCACGCGACTGCGCTGGAACGCGCTGGTTTACGCGGGCTGAACGAGGGCCAGAAGGTCTCCTTCGACACGAAGGAAGATCGCGGCAAAATGGCCGTCAACAACATCTCGGTCGTCTAACCTCGCTTTCGAGCGGGTCCAAGACGTTTCAAGTCTGAATGCCACGCTTTAGCGGCGGTGGAGACCTGTCCTAAGGTCTCGGCCGCCGCGCTTGCGTCTGGAGAGGCGTAAGTTGGGGGTTGACAATAGTTTCTGTTTTGGAGAAATATTCTCCATATCATGAAACGAAAGGTCGCCTCATGGCTTTGCCCCATCCGTCGTTTTCTTCCGCTCTGTGCTATCGCGATCCGAAGGCCGCGCTGAAATGGCTTGCGGCCGCGTTCGGGTTCGAGGCCGTCATGGTCATCACCGATGCCGAGGGCAACGTCGCGCATTCGGAGATGCGCTTCGGCAACGGGCTCGTCATGATCGGCAGCGAATGGTCGGCCGACCACAAAAGCCCGGCGTCGATATCGTCCAAGAACACACAAACCGTGCACGTGCATCTGGACGAGGACATCGACCGCCATTGCGCGCGCGCGAAGGCGGCCGGCGCCGAGATCATTCAAGCGCCCGAGACGCAGTTCTACGGCGACCGCACGTACCGCGCGCGCGATCCGGAAGGCCACATCTGGACGTTCGGGCAGACGGTGAAGACCGTCACGCGCGAGGAGGCGGAAAAGGCATCCGGTCTCAAAATCGATGGATGGATTTGATCGTGGCGCGTAGCGGGGCGTCGAAAGCGGCTGCGGTCGACGCCGTGCTGGCGGCGCTGGCGGATCCCGCACGGCGCAAGGTGATCGACGTGTTGAAAAGCGGTCCTCAGAACGCGGGTGAGCTCTCGAAGATCGTTGGATTGCCGGCGCCTGCGATGAGCCGGCATCTGCGCGCGCTGAAGGATTCCGGGCTCGTCGGCGAAACGCATCCGGACTATGACGCGCGGGTGCGGATCTATGCGTTGAAACCCGGGCCGCTGGGCGAGCTCAAAGCCTGGCTTGAGACGACGGAGCGTCTGTGGGCGGATCAACTGGCCGCGTTCAAGAAACACGTGGAGCGGCGATGACCTCGCGCGTCGTCGTTGCGCTGCGCGTCAAAGCCGATCCGGCGCGCACGTTCGACGTGTTCACGCGCGAGGTGGCGGCGTGGTGGCAGCCGAACGAACTGTTCGAGTTCACACCGCGCGGTCCCGGGCGTCTGGCGTTCGAGCCACCGGTGCAGGGCCGGGCCGGGCGGTTCACCGAGACGCTCACGAACGGCAAGGTGTTCGAGATCGGTCCCGTGCGCGTGTGGGAACCCGGCCGGCGGCTTGTGTTCGGCTGGCGCCAAGCGGCCTTCGCCGAGGGGCAGGCGACCGAGGTCGAGGTGAAGTTCGAAGCCGTGGGCGCTGAGACGCGCGTGACGGTCGAGCATCGCGGCTGGGACACGGTGCCGGCAGCCCATGTCGCCAAGCACGGGTTTCCGGAGAACGTGTTCTTGCACCGCCACGCGCAATGGTGGCGGGACCTTCTGGACCGGCTCGGCGACGCGGTTGGGTAGCACATCCGTTTTCCACAAAGCTGGGCTTGCCATCGAGAAGTCGATGCAGTATGTTCTTGTTATGTTCTACACCGCGTTTTGCATCGTCGCGCGCATGATCGTCGCACTCGGTTTTTTGGCTTGGCCCCAAGCTGTTGAATTTGTTGGCGTATTTTTTGTTGCCCGGGGGGCTGGTCGAGAGGCCGCCCGGAGCGAGACACGGACTCTAAGAGTCAGGAGTCAGAAACTAAGAGTCATAAGTCAGGAGGTAGCAGTCAGGAGTCAGGATTGCCGCGGCCGCGTGCTAACGCGGTTCGAGTTTCGCGCTGATGACGTGGGTGATCGTCAGGTGGCGCGGGTAGGCGCCCAGGTGGCCGTAGTGGCCGGGCGCGCTCAAGGTGCCCTCGACCTCGGTTCGGATGCGCGAACCGAAGCGTGGGCCTGGGTTCGGCGACAGCGCGGCGTTCATTTCGGCTTGGGCTTGCGGCTCCAGCGTCGCCCACCAGCTCTCGCCGCGGCCATCGGCGGTGAAGGCTTGCATCTCAAACGCGAGCGCGTAGACGCCGGTGAAGCGCTGTGGGCCGGTCGGCGTCGTGCAGGCGGCGAGGGCCAGGCTCATGGCAATCAGAGCTGTCATGCGGATCATGGCGCGGCGTCCAGGATTTCGGGCGTGCGTTCGTCGAAGGCGTCCATGCGGCGGATGTCGCCTAAGCCCAGCGTGTCGAACTCGTCGTCGCCGTTCGCCGGGCTAAGGCCGATTGCGCGCAGGGCGACGTTGATCGGGCCGATCTCGTCGATCGTCGGCGCCAGTACGGGTTTGCCCGCGATCCAGGCCGCTGCGCCCTGAATGCCGGCACCGCCGAAGTAGTCCGTCTCGATATAGGCGACAGGTCCGTGTACGGAGCATTCGCGGCCGAGCTCGATCAGGCCTGCAGTAAGGCGCCAGAAGTCGTCACTCACGGGATCGCTCGAGCCCCTCGCCGCGACCAGCGCGTCGAACGCATCGTCGCTGACGGGCACCAGCAGAAACTCCGCATGATTGAGTCTGAAGGCCGGCGCATCGCCCAGCGCGCGCGACAAGGCGGCTACGGCGGGAGACTTGGCGACGAAGGCAGCGATGACGTGGCTCATGTTACGTGCGGCTTGGGACGCCCTTTGCCAAGACTATCACGGCGGTCGATCCGTCCCAACGATCCTCGACGATTTGGCGGTAGCCGGGCGAGTCCCACCAGGCGCGGAACGACGGTTCGTCCGGGAAGGACGCGAGCACGAAGCGCGAGTGCGGCCAATCGCCTTCGATGACGTGCACGCTGTCGTCGACGGACAGCACCGTGCCGCCGAACGGTTTGAACACTTCCATGAAGCGCGCCTGGTAGCGGTCGTACTTCGCGCGGTCGGTGATGGTGAGTTGGGCGATGATGTAGACGGTCATGGGGCGCGAGCTTACGTGCGGCGCACGCGTGGCGCTAGGTCTCCTGTGACAGGCTTTCGTGGCGCTGCATAAGCCACTAAGACAACGCGAACGAACGGCATCCGAAAGGCTCACGGTTTCATCCATGCAAAATCTGCTCACGATCTTCATCACGGTTTTCCTCGCCGAGCTTGGCGATAAGACGCAGCTCGCCACGCTGTTGTTCGCCGCCGATCAAAAGGCGCATCCGATGCTTGTGTTTGCAGCGGCGGCCGGCGCGCTCGTCGCCAGCACCGCGATCGCGGTTGCGCTGGGTACGATGGCGGAGCGGTATCTGGTGATGATCCCGTTGAAGTTGATCGCGGGCGTGGGTTTTGTCGCCATCGGGTTGTGGACGCTCGCGGATTACTTTCGCGCGGGCTAGCGTGCCACACTTTGGTCGCATTCGGCCGGAACATTGCGGCTAAGGCATTTCGGGGAGTTCTTCATGACGCGGCTTTTGCTTGGACTGATCGTCATCGGCGCGTTGCTCGCGGCTACGAATCCGTCACGCGTTGAGTTCAACGGGTTCGTGCAGAGTTACGTTGCGAAAAAGATCGAGGATCAGGCGCGCAAGCGGGGCGAGGACAATCCCGACAGCGCGGGCCAGATCGGTGGCGCGCTACTCGGGCTCGTGCTGCCGGCGCTCCCGATCGAGCGGCGGAACTTTTTGGCGTTCTCGATCTACGACGTGCATCTGTCGCAAAGCGACTCGGCAAAGACCTGCAGCTTCCTGGGCATCGCGGGCCAGTTCGTGCCGGTGGGCGAGTGCAAGCTGGATTGAAGTCAGCATAACAAAAAGAGTCGTCATGGCCGGGCTTGACCCACGGCTGTCCGGTTGGAATTTTCTGGACGAAGCGCATGGTGNNGTTGAAGCTCATTCCGCGTTCGACGTTCAACGCGCTTGTGAAGAAGCACGGCGTGGACACTGGGGTGCGTGGCCTGACCACGCGGGCGCAGTTTTGCGCCATGCTGTTCGCCCAATTGTCGGGGGCGGCAAGCTTGCGTGATCTCGTAACATCGCTTTCGACCCACAAGACACTGCTCTATCACGCTGGGATCAAGGACGAGGTACGCCGTTCGACATTGTCGGACGCCAACCGTATCCGCAGCCATGCGTTCTTCGACGACCTGTTTGCGGCGCTCTTGAGCGAGCTTCCGGGCGGACTGCCGCGCAAGATGCGCGCGGCGGTCAGGTTGATCGATTCCACAAATCTGCCGCTTTCGGGCTTGAGTTCGGGATGGGCGCAGTTCTCGGCCGGCGTGTTCGCCGCCAAGCTGCACGTCGTCTACGATCCGAACCAAGATCGTCCGGTTTACTTCGTGACGACGCCCGCCAACGTCAACGACATCACGCCCGCCAAAGCGATCACGATCGAACCGGAGGCAACCTATGTCTTCGACCTTGGATACTATGATTTTGGCTGGTGGGCGGCGCTTGATGCGCAAGGCTGCCGTCTTGTCACCCGGCTGAAGAAGAACACCCGCCTCGATGTCGTGGCCGAGAACAAAGTCGCCAAGGGCGGCGCCGTTCTGAGCGATCGCATCGGACATCTGCCGCGCCGGCTCACCTTCAACCGCCGGAACCCCTTCAGCGATCCGGTGCGCGAAGTCTGCGTGCGCATCGACGGCGGCAAGGTTCTGCGCTTGATGACGAACGACCTCGACGCCCCAGCCCAAGAGATCGCCGACCTCTACAAATCGCGCTGGCAGATCGAGCTCTTCTTCCGATGGATCAAGCAGACCTTGAAGATCAGGCACTTCCTGGGCGTCAGCGAGAACGCCGTGCGCATTCAAGTCGCCGTCGCTCTTATCGCCTTCCTGCTGCTGCGTGCCGCCCAAGCGCTCCACAGCCTCGCCGTCAGTCCGCTCACCTTCGCCAGGCTCATCCGCTCCGCGCTCACGCATCGCAGATCGATCACACGTCTCCTCGATCCACCCGACAAACCCCGAAGTCAAAGCCAAATGAGCTTGGAGCTCGCCACATGCTGAACCGGACAGCCGTGGGCTTGACCCGGCCGCCCAGGATTGCACGCGCAACGTCTCATCGTAGCCAGATCCACGATTCTATTGTGATTGCCGTGCGCAGAGGGCAGCGCGATAGTGCGCCGATGCTCAAGGGAGATGCGCGTGGATCGGTTGCGGATTGCTGGGGATCGGTTTGTCGATGGTGCCGGGCGGCAGGTGTTGTTGCGTGGGGTGAATCTCGGCGGCGACTGCAAGGTGCCTTTCCCAAACGGGGGCACGAATTTTCCTTCGGACTTTTCCGATCATCGCGACGTCAGTTTTGTCGGGCGGCCGTTTCCGTTGGCTGAAGCCGACGAGCATTTCGCGCGGTTGAAGGGTTGGGGGATGAATTGCCTTCGCCTGCTGACCACGTGGGAGGCGGTCGAGCACGCGGGGCCTGGGAAGTACGATACTGCTTATCTAGATTATTTTGCTGAGATCGCGCGGCGGGCGGGCGACTACGGGCTTTATGTGTTCGTCGACTTTCATCAGGATGTGTGGTCGCGCATGTCGGGTGGCGACGGGGCGCCGGGGTGGACGTTCGAGGCTGTGGGGCTCGACTTCACGACGTTCCATGCGTCGGGTGCGGCGCATGTGATGCAGCACAAGTACGACTACGCGCGCGGCGGGCGGCAGGAAGACCGCTATCCGATGATGACGTGGGCCAACAACTATCGCATGCCGGCGAACGCGATCATGTGGACGCTGTTCTTCTGCGGCGACACGTTCGTGCCGGATTTCAAGATCGACGGGCGGACCGCGCAGGATTATCTGCAAAGCCACTATATCGGCGCGATGCGCGAGGTGGCCAAGCGCGTGAAGGGCATGCCGCATGTGCTGGGCTTCGACACGCTGAACGAGCCCGGGACCGGGTGGACGGGGCAGTCGCTTTCCTATCGCCACGTGGAGCGCTCGCCTCAGCATCCCGATCCCGTGCGGCCGGGGCCGGCGTGGTCGGCGCTCGACGGGTTGCTGGTGGCGCGCGGTGTGCCGCGGATGATTCCGCAGTTGGCGTTCGATCCGTCGAAGATGAAGGTCAGCGTGGTCGGCGAAACCCAAGTGAACGGCGATCGCGTCGCGATTTGGCGGAAGGGCGTCGAGTGTCCGTTCGAGAAGGCGGGCGCCTATCGGCTCACCGGTAACGGGCACGAGGTGTTGCGCGAGGATTTCTTCCAGACCGTCCGTGGACGGACGATCGACGCTGATCACGACGGCATGGCGCCGTTCTTCCAGCGCGTCGCGGCCGAGGTGCGCAAGATCGACAACGATTGGCTGATCTTCGCAGAACTCGATCCGTTCAAGGGCATCACGGGCGAGGGCTTTCCGAAGGGCACGCCCGAGCGCACCGTGAACGCCAGCCACTGGTACGACATCGTCACGCTTGTCACGAAGACGTTCATGTATCCGGCCTCGATCAATCCCTTCACGATGAAGGCGTTGAACGGCGCGGAGGAGATTGAGGGCAACTATGCGGCGCAGCTTGGGCGGATCAAGGAAGCGTCGAAGTCGATTCCCGGCGGCGCGCCGACCTTGATCGGCGAGTTCGGGATTCCGTTCGACCTGGACGGGTGCGCGGCCTATCAGGCGTGGGCCGAGGGCGACCGGTCCGAGGGACCTTGGGAGAAGCACGTCGTCGCGCTCGACCTGATGTACAACGCGCTCGACCGGCATTTGTTGAACTGCACGCTCTGGAACTACACGGCGTCGAACCGCAATGATGCGGCGTGTGGCGATGGGTGGAACCAAGAGGACCTGAGCGTCTACTCGCGCGATCAAGACGGCGGACGGGCGGAGGCGGGCTTCGTGCGGCCGTTCGTGCGGCGAGCCCAAGGCGTGTTGAAGGAGATGCGGTTCGACCGTGCGAGCGGGGAGTTCACGTTCGTCTTCGATGCGGACCCCAAGATCGGCGCTGCGACGGAAATCTATTTGCCGGTCGCACAGTATCCGGACGCGTTCGCGATGGCGGCGTCGGGATTGCACGTCGAGCCTTCGCAGACGTCGCCGTGCGTTTTCCTACGCGCGACGAAAAGCGGCGAGCATCGGGTCACGGTGAAGCGGGCGAGTTAGGGCTTCTCGGTCAACACAAAATAAGAGGAGACAGGTCGATGGCGGATGAAGAGGGCAGCTACGGCCACTACGTCGGCGATCTGATTCTCCGGCCGCTCGCAGACGGGCGATTGATGGAGCTCGTTCAGCCCTATGAATTCGTCAACGATGATGGAATGGGTTGGCCGGTTCCCAGCGGCGTAAGAGTAGATGGTGCATCAATCCCGCAGGTTTTGTGGTCGTTCATTGGCGGGCCGTTTGAAGGAAGGTACCGGAACGCATCGGTAGTTCACGACTACTATTGCGACGCGCGGATTAGACCGTGGCGATCTGTGCACCGAGTTTTCTACAACGCGATGCGGGCTTCCGGCGTTGCGGAGTACATGGCGAAAGTGATGTTCGCAGCCGTCTATTTTGCCGGCCCCCGCTGGTCTGACACCACAAGCCACAACAACAATGTCCCGCGGCCAAACTTCAAAATGCTGACCAAGAAGGCGTGGACCCCGCTGGAGGTGACCATTCTTGAGTCAATTCAGGTCCAAGAGAGATCAGCACAAGAAATTTTGGACAGCGGTACGGAGCCTCAGCCGAGCGACGATGAGATCAAGTTGCGGTTCGATCAGATTCGGAAATATATCGAAGCACAGTCGCCGTCGCTGTCCGACATTGAGCGCGCGATGGACGAGTCCGCCAGTGTTGTCGAACCCAATGAACTGCGTTTGGGCGCCAGAATTCGCACACTCACGCTGAACTAAGGGTGTGATCCCACGCATCGCGCGTGAGCTCGTGGACGAGGCAGTCGTCTTCGTCGTTGAAAAGGCGGCGGCCGACGGGCACGAAGCCCAAGCGCCGGTAGAATTTGTGCGCGCGGGTGTTGGATGCCAGCGGGTCGATGAGGACGGTAGTTACCGCAGGCTCGGCGAAGCAGAGGCGCAACGCTTCGCGCATCATCTCTTCCCCGTAGCCTTTGCCTAAATCTGCGCTGGCGCCGATCCAGATGTCGACGGCGCGTTGGTTTGGGGCCGTGTCGCCCCAATAGTGCGTGGGTTCGAGGTGCGGGTCGATGATTTGCATCGCGCCGATCGGGCGGCCGTCGAGCTAGGCGATGTAATAGCGCGCGACGTCCGACTGTGCCGCCAGCTCTTCTTTCCAGACGATGCCCTCGAAGGCGGTTTCGGCGTCCGGATTATCGGTCGTCGCGCTGATAACGTGGGGTTCTTTGTCCCACGTCTTCAGCACGTCCGCATCGGCGAGCGTTGCGGGACGAAGAACGATCACGCTTTACGGCTTCTCGAGTTTCAGAGCGTGGCCGTTCATGCAGTAGCGCAGGCCCGTGGGCTTCGGGCCGTCGGGGAAGACGTGACCGAGGTGCGCGTCGCAGCGGGCGCAGAGGACTTCGGTGCGGCGCGAGAAGAACGTGTTGTCGGCTTTCTCGGCGACGGCGTCTTTTGCGATCGGAGCAAAAAAGCTCGGCCAGCCCGTTCCGGAGTCGTACTTCGTGTCGGAGGCAAAGAGGGGCAAGCCGCAGCACTTGCAGGCGTAGGTGCCTTTGTCCTTCGCGTCGTGATAGGGGCCGGTGAACGCGCGCTCGGTCCCGTGCTTGCGCGTGATCTGGAATTCTTCAGGCGTCAGCAGCGCGCGCCACTCGGCTTCGGTTTTGATGATTTTTTCCATTGTGCCCATCCGTTCAAAAATAAGTACGTCATGGCCGGCCTTGAGCCGGCCACCCAGGATGACGCGCTCAGCATGTGACCCTGGGTGGCCGGGTCGCGCTTCGCTTGCCCGGCCATGACGAGTAAATAGGAGCTTCACCTGCGAAAGGTATGAAGCTGATGCTCACGTCCCGATCACGGATACACGATCCCGATGGTCTCGGCGATGCAGGCGGGGCGGTCTTGGCCTTGGATTTCGATCGTGTATTCGCTGGTGATCTGCTTGCCGGGTGGTTTGGCGTCGATGTTTATGATTTTCAGTTTCGCGCGGACCTTGGAGCCGACCGGCACCATGTTCGTGAAGCGCACCTTATTCGAGCCGTAGTTGATGCCGCGGCTAGCGCCGTCGACCTTCATGATTTGGGCGCCCAACCAGGGGATCAGCGAGACGGTCAAATAGCCGTGCGCGATCGTGCCCTTCGTCGGCAGTTCGCGTTTCGCGCGTTCGACGTCAACGTGGATCCACTGATGGTCGCCGGTCGCGTCGGCGAATTTGTTGACACGGTCTTGGTCGATCGTGACCCATTCGGAGTGCCCGATTTCTTGGCCGGCGAACTGTTCGAGTTCGGCATACTTGATGACTTTCATGAGTCAAACGCTCCTCAAGTTATTTGATCGGTTAAGGCGCGCACGCGCGCGTGCAGGTCGGCGAGATAGAGGTCCTTGAGCCCCGCGCCTTCGAGGGCGGCGACGGTGCGGAACAGGTAGTCGCGGCTGGTGCCGAGGTGGCCTTCGGCCTTGGCGATGCGTTCGGCCTGCACGTCGTGTGGCAAGTCGGGCTGGTAGCGCGGGTGGGACGTGTTCATCACGAACGTGACGCCGCGCACGCGGCGTGCGCCGAGATCGATGTCCACCCAGGTCGGGATGTAGGCGCCGGACAGCATCTCGCGCATCCACAGAATGCGGCTTTCGCTTTCGACGTGCTCGGCCGCGATGCGGTGGGCGATCCCGGCGCACGTGCCTCCGGGAACGAGGCAGAGCATCAAGCCCGGGTTGTCGGGCATCGCGCGGCCGAACATCAGGCG
>CXWL01004813.1_pt1 | contig 16950 bp, 17 predicted proteins | sample 590931 | NCBI WGS metagenome assembly CXWL01 (sample SAMEA3498368, study PRJEB10139) | groundwater metagenome | biome: water well; material: biofilm material | place: Germany | collected 2015-04-27 | reverse complement strand
AAATAAAGCGCCCCTCCCCCCAGCGGGGGGAGGGTAGGGAGGGGGGGCGTGCAGGATGTGGCGCAAGCGGCGCCACTGCGGTCCCTTCTGCTCGCCCCCTCCCCCTACCCCCGCCCCCAGGGGCGGGGGGGAGTGCATTCTGTGATGTCTGAGTGGATGCGCCCGCCAATTCATAGCACTCTCCGTCATTCCGGGGCGTCGCGTAGCGACGAACCCGGAACCCAGGGGCCAACGACGGAGCGGTTGCCCCTGGGTTCCGGATCGCGACTTCGTCGCGTCCGGAATGACGGTTGTGGGCGCACACCATTCCCCTTCTCCCTTGCGGAGGGGGGGTTGGGGGAGCGCGATTGGCAATGAGACCAGCCTTCAGCATCTATTATCGCTGCTGCGGCGGCGGTTGTTGCGCTTCACGAGCGGCGGCTTCGGCACGGATGCGCGCGAGTTCAGCGTCGACCTCTTTGTCTTTGCGCGATTTGCCGCCCTTCCCAAACTTGAGTCGGAGGAAGACGATCAACGCGCCTAGCGCACAAAAGATCGCGCCGTTGAACAGGGTGACGACGGCGGTGCTGATTGGATCCAAGCCGCCAAAAAAGCCGCCGGCAGCGAATAGCACTGTCGCAACGATCGAGAACAGGCCCCAGAGTCCCCAACTCGGGCGCAGTAACAAAATTAGCAGGAACGCATAGATCAGCATCGGCCTCTTCCTTCAAAACAGGCTTCGACAGCGAGCCGTTGCGTTGTGGGTGATCTCGCTGCGGCTGGCCATCAAAGTATTACTTACCGTGTAGAGTTCTTGTCGTCATTCCGGGGCGTCGCGGCACGCGACGAACCCGGAATCCAGGGGCCAACACCGCGCCGGTTGCCCCCGGGTTCCGGATCGCGACTTCGTCGCGTCCGGAATGACGGGCTAACCACCAACAAGCTTCAATCCGCCAGCGATGATCCATTTGGAGAACCAATTATCCGGGATAAAGTCTAGGGCGGTGATTTCAACGAATTCGACGTTTTCTTGACCTAGGAGATATCTTACTTCACCCACTATTGGGAAATGTCGGCGTGCATTTTTGTCTGACGATTGCTTTTCGGCTTGACCTCTAAGATGCCAACGAAGTCGAGCCGACCTTATTTCTCCCTGAGCCTGCCGTAGCTGTCCGCCTGTTTCCGACCATGAAAAGGTCCAATTGTAGGGTCCCGTGCCGGTTGGCTCCTGGACTCGGATCTGACAGTGCGGAATTGTCACCGCGTTCGGTGGGGCGGTTCCTGAGCGAGTAAAGCGTGCGGCACCAAGCTCTCGTCGAATGGATGTCGCCCAACTGACAACCATTCTACGGCTAGCGATGAAGGTGCCAATCGCAATGGCATTCGCACCTATCGAGAGCCAAGTGTCGAAGGCGCTCGGCCAATCAATACCTGTTGCAACGGACGTCATGTTTACATCCTAAACACGCCGAAACGCGTCTCCGCTATCGGCGCATTCAAGCTCGCGCTGATCGCCAGCCCCAACACATCGCGCGTCTGCGCGGGATCGATGATCCCGTCGTCCCAGAGGCGCGCGGTGGCATGGTAGGGATCGCCCTCCATCTCGTAACGTTCGCGGATCGGCGCCTTGAACGCTTCTTCCTCCGCCTTCGCCCAGCTCTCGCCCTTCGCCTCCATGCCGTCGCGCTTCACTTGCGCGAGCACGCTCGCCGCCTGTTCGCCGCCCATCACCGAGATGCGCGAGTTCGGCCAGGTGAACAAAAAGCGCGGCGAGTACGCGCGCCCGCACATGCCGTAATTGCCGGCGCCGAAGGAGCCGCCGATGAGGACGGTGAATTTCGGCACTTCCGCGCTTGCGACCGCCATCACCATCTTGGCGCCGTCCTTGGCGATGCCGCCGGCTTCGTATTTGCCGCCGACCATGAAACCGGAAATGTTTTGCAGAAACACCAGCGGAATACCGCGCTTGCAGGCAAGCTCGATGAAATGCGCGGCCTTCTGCGCGCTTTCGGAAAACAAGATGCCGTTATTGGCCAGGATCGCGACCGGATAGCCCCAGATGCGCGCAAAGCCGGTGACGAGCGTCGGCCCGTAGAGTGGGCGGAATTCGTCAAGCTCGCTGCCATCCACAATACGCGCGATGACTTCGCGCACATCGTACGGCGTGCGCACATCGTCGGGGATCACGCCGTAAAGCTCGCCCGCATCGTAGAGCGGGGCTACCGGCTCGCGCAAATCGAGGCCGACATGCTTTACCGTGTTGAGGTTGGCGATAATGCGCCGAACGATATGAAGCGCGTGCGCATCATCTTGCGCGAGATGATCGACAACGCCGCTTTTGCGCGCGTGCATGTCGCCGCCGCCGAGATCTTCGGCGCTGATCACTTCGCCGGTGGCGGCTTTCACCAAAGGCGGCCCGCCGAGGAAGATGGTGCCTTGGTTGCGGACGATGATGGTCTCATCGCTCATCGCCGGCACGTAGGCGCCGCCGGCGGTGCATGAACCCATGACGCAGGCGATTTGCGCGATGCCTTCGGCGCTCATGCGCGCCTGGTTGTAGAAGATGCGGCCGAAATGGTCGCGATCGGGGAAGACTTCGGCCTGATGCGGCAGGTTGGCGCCGCCGGAATCCACGAGATAGACGCATGGCAGCTTGTTCTGCTGCGCGATCTCCTGCGCGCGCAAATGCTTCTTCACCGTGACCGGAAAATACGCCCCGCCCTTAACCGTCGCGTCATTGGCGACGATCATCACTTCGCGCCCGGAAACGCGGCCAACGCCAGTGATGATGCCCCCCGACGGCGCCTCGTTGTGATAAAGTCCGTAAGCCGCGAGCGCGCCCACTTCCAGAAACGGCGCGCCGGGATCAAGCAAGCGCTCGACGCGCTCGCGCGGGAGCAGCTTGCCGCGTTTGGTGTGACGGGCGCGGGAGTCTTCCGGGCCGCCGAGCGCGATTTGCGCGGTGCGTTGGCGCAGCTGTTCGGCCAACGCGCGATGATGCGCGGCGTTTTTGGCGAATGCCTCGGAATTGGGATCGAGGGAGGATTTGAGTTTCATGCTTCGCTCATGCTGATGGTTGGGAGTTGGAGCGCCNNGCGCTCCAACCTGTCATCCACCCCCAATAACTTCGCGCCCAATCAAAAACCGCCGCACTTCGCTCGTCCCTGCGCCGATATCGTAGAGCTTAGCGTCGCGCGCGTAGCGTTCTACTGGAAAGTCCTTCGTATACCCCGCCCCGCCCAGTGCTTGGATCGCTTCCAGCGAAACGCGCACCGCGCTCTCAGACGCATAGAGGATCGCCCCCGCAGCATCGTGGCGCGTGGTTTTGCCTGCGTCGCAGGCCTTCGCCACGGCGTACACGTACGCCCGCGCTGAACTCAGCGCCACTACCATGTCGGCCACCTTGCCCTGCATCAGCTGGAACGAGCCGATCGGTTTGCCGAATTGCTTGCGCTCGCGCACGTAGGGCAGCACCACATCCAAACACGCCTGCATGATGCCGAGCGGCCCGGCCGCCAGCACCGCGCGTTCGTAATCGAGCCCGCTCATCAGCACGGCGACGCCGCGATTGAGCCCGCCCATCACGTTCTCTTCGGGCACTTCGCAATCTTCGAATACTAGCTCGCCCGTATCAGAGCCGCGCATGCCCATCTTGTCGAGCTTCTGGCCGACGCTGAAACCCTTCATGCCGCGTTCGATCAGGAACGCTGTGATGCCGCCCGAGCCCGCGCCCGGCTCAGTCTTTGCGTACACAACTAGAGTGTTCGCTTCTGGCGCATTCGTGATCCAGAACTTGGTGCCGTTGAGTACGTAGCGATCGCCGCGCTTGTCCGCGCGCAATTTCATGCCGACCACGTCCGAGCCCGCGCCGGCTTCGCTCATGGCGAGCGAGCCCACATGTTCACCGCTGATGAGTTTCGGCAGGTATTTGCGCTTCTGCTCCGGCGTGGCCCAGCGGCGAATTTGATTCACGCAAAGATTGGAGTGCGCCCCATAGCTCAGGCCAACTGAGGCGGAAGCCCGGCTTACCTCCTCCATGGCGACGACATGTTCGAGGTAGCCTAGCCCCAGGCCGCCATCCTCTTCCGCCACCGTGATCCCATGCAGCCCCAACGCACCCATCTCGGGCCAGAGTTCGCGTGGGAATTTATTGTTGGCGTCGATCTCGGCCGCCATCGGCGCGATGCGACCCTCGGCAAATTTGCGCGTGGTTTCGCGGATGGCGTCGGCGGTTTCTCCGAGGGCGAAGTCGAGGTCAGGGGAAGTGCTCATGAATCGCCCATCAACAACCCACCCATCCCCGGATTGGCGCTTGCGCCAAGTCCGGGGCCCATGAACTCGATCGGTTCGTGATTATGGGCCCCGGACTCGCCGCTGGAGCGGCGCTCCCGGGATGGGTGGCAAAACGGTTGGCGCGTTTGTTACCCTATTCGCGCAACTCGCGAAATCGGCATGCGATAAAGAGGGTTAACCTCGCCTCGCCGCATTGTGGAGTGGGGCCATTTTCGTTACGCTATCGGAAGGGTCGTAACGTGTGGTCAGGGTAAAATGGCGCTTCCAGCTCGTCCGGTTTGGACCGGCCAGATCAGGCTCGCCTTGGTGGCGCTGCCGGTGAAACTCTATTCGGCTTTGGATTCGCGCGAGAAAATCGCGTTCAACCAGATCCACGAGCCGTCCAAGCAGCGCATCAAGTACGAGAAGGTCGTGCCGGGCATCGGCCCGGTCGACAAGGACGAGATCGTCAAGGGCTACGAGGTCCAGAAGGGCCGCTACGTGCTGTTCTCGGACGAGGAATTCGAGGCGTTGAAGATCGATTCCAAGAAGACGCTGGACATGATCCAGTTCGCGCCCGCCGAGACCATCGACCCGATCTATTTCGACAAGCCCTATTACGCCCTGCCCGACGGCAAGCTGGCAGACGAGCCATACCGGGTGGTGCGCGATGCGCTGCGCCGCACCGGCACAATCGGGTTGGGGCAAATCACTATGCGCGGGCGCTCCTATATCGCGGCGGTGAAGCCTTACGAGGACGGCATTCTGGTCGAGACCGTGCATTATTCCGAGGAGCTGCGCGCGGCGAAGGGCTTCTTCGACGAAATCCCGACGGGCAAATCGGAGCCCGATCTGGTCGACCTCGCCGAAGAGCTGATCAAGCGCAAGCTTGCCCCCTTCGATGCGAGCAAGTTCGAGGACGAATATTGCCAGGCGCTGGAGCGGCTGATCAAGAAGAAGATCGAACGCGAAGGCGAGACAGTGCTGGAAGACCAGGAATCGGCGACGCCGGATTATGGCGGCAATGTCGTATCGCTGGTCGATGCGCTGAAGAAGTCGCTGGCAAAGAAGCAAGCGGCTGCGGAACCGGAAGCGCCGCCCAAGCGCGTGAAAGCGGCGGCGGAGAAAGTCAAAGCGCCGCCGAAAGCCTCCGCCAAGCCAGCGGCCAAGCGTGCGAAGAAATAGCGCAGAACCTACCCTCTCCCTAGCGGAGAGGGTCGCCGCGAAGCGGCGGNNCGGGCCGACGTGCAGGCGCCTGCGTGTTTGCACGCCCCTCACCCCCTAACTCCCTCCCCGCAAGGGGGAGGGGAATAGCCTCCTAACATGCCTCCCCGCGAAACTCTCACCGACTACGTCAAGAAGCGCGATTTCGCGCGCACCAGCGAACCTGCCGGCGGCACGCTCAAATCCGCGGGCGGCATGTTTGTTGTACAGAAGCACGCCGCCAGCCGTCTGCACTACGATTTCCGGCTCGAACACGACGGCGTGTTAATGAGCTGGGCAGTGCCGCAAGGCCCGAGCCTCGATCCCAATATCAAACGCCTCGCGGTTCGCACCGAGAACCATCCGCTCGAGTATGGCAGCTTCGAGGGCACGATCCCGAAGGGCGAGTACGGCGCTGGCGCGGTGATCATCTGGGACACCGGCAAGGTGCGCTGGCTCAAGCGGCCGGAAGAGACGTTGCCCATAGGCAAGCTCGAATTCATCCTCGCGGGGGAGCGGCTGAAGGGCGAGTTCCATATGGTCCGCATGAAGCCGCGCGAGGACGAGCGCGGCGACAATTGGCTGCTGATGAAATCGCGCGACGCACATGCATCGAGCGAAGACATCGTCGCGCGCGCGTTGACGAGCGTGAACACCGGCCGCACGGTTGAGGATCTGAAAGCCACCGGCGGACGGGTGTGGAGCAAGGGCAGTGAGCGCGCGGCAATGCCTGCCGCCGCGCCGAAATGGGAGTTCGTCACCCCTGCTCTGTGCACGCCGGTTGAGCTGCCGCCCGATGGCGACAAGTGGCTGCACGAGATCAAGTATGACGGCTATCGCCTGCAAGCAGCGGTGAGCGGCGCCGCGGTCAGGCTCTACACCCGCACCGGGCTTGACTGGACCGTGCGTTTCGCCCGCATCGCCGAAGCGCTGGCGGCGCTGAATTTGAGAGACACGCTGATTGACGGCGAAGTCGCGGTCGCTGACGCCAGCGGACGCACGGATTTTGGCGCGCTGCAGCGTTCGCTGGAGAATGGCGAAGCGAAGGGCGTTTCCTATTTTGCCTTCGACCTCCTGGCCGATGGCAAGGACGACATCCGCAAACTGCCGCTCAGCGAGCGCAAGGCGCGGCTGACGAAATTGCTCAAGGCGGCGCGCGCGCCGATCCAGCTTTCGCCGGTGATCGAAGGCCACGGGCTGGCCGTGTTCGAAGCGTTCCGCGACCAGGGGCTTGAAGGAGTGGTCTCCAAGCGAGCGGATTCCCCCTATCGTTCCGGACGCGCCAATATCTGGCTCAAGGCGAAGTGCGTAAACGAACGAGAATTCGTTATCGTCGGCTATCAACCCTCACCGCGACGCGCCTTCGCGTCGCTGCTGCTGGCCGAACAGGTGGGCGGCAGGCTCACTTATCGCGGCAATGTTGGAACCGGCTTCACCGACAAGACGTTGAAGTCGCTCAGCGCCGAAATGACCAAGCTCGCGTGCGCCAAGCCAGCACTGAGCGTTCCCCCCGAGGCCGCGCGCGGGGCCAAGTGGGTTGAGCCCAAACTCGTCGCCCAGGTGCGCTACGCCGACCTCACCGCTGACGGGGCGGTGCGGCACGGCGTGTTCTTGGGGCTTCGCGGCGACAAGCCAGCGGAAGAAGTGCGCATCGAAAGCGAGCGCCCAGCGCTGAAGTCGCGCGTGCGCCTCACCAATCCCGACCGCGTGCTCTTCCCAGACGCGCAGGTTACCAAGGCTGAGTATGCGGCCTATCTCGAAGCAGCCGCGGATCGCATGGGCCCGCACGCGTTCGGGCGGCCGGTCAGCCTGGTGCGCGCGCCGGATGGCGCCGGCGCACAGGCGTTTTTCCAGAAACACGCCATGGCCGGCGCGCCGAAGGAGATCGAGACCATTGAGATAACCGAATCCGACGGCGAGCGGGTGAATTATCTCACGCTTCCCAACGCCGACGCGCTCGTTGCCTGCGCGCAGATGTCGGGGCTGGAAATCCACCTCTGGGGCGCGCGCAACGAGACCCAGGACAAACCCGATCGCCTCGTCTTCGACCTCGATCCCGACGAAGGCCTCGACTTCGCGCACGTCCGCCGCGCCGCGTTCGACATCAAGGCGCTGCTCGATTCTGCGGGCCTGCCCTCGTTCGCTCTGCTCACAGGCGGCAAGGGCATCCACATAGTGCTCAACCTGAAACGGCGCCATTCCTGGGAGGAAGTGAAGAGCTTCGCCGCCGACTTCGCAGGCCAGGTCGCCACCCTCGACTCCAAGCGCTTCGTCGCCACCATGAGCAAAGCCAAGCGCAAGGGAAAAATCTTCATCGACCATTTCCGCAACCATCGCGGCGCCACCGCGATTGCGCCGTATTCTACACGGGCGCGCGGGACCGCACCGGTCGCCGCTCCCGTGAGCTGGGCGGAGTTGCGTTCTATCGCCTCCGCCTCCGCATTCAAACTGCGCGACATGGAAGCGCGCCTGCGCGAACCCGATCCCTGGTCGGTGTACGCCGACAGCACAGTGAGCTTGAGCAAAGCCGCGCGTGCGAAGCTTGGATTGGTTTGAGTGTGGCGCGGACGCAACCATCCGCCCCGACCGCATACGCGGGCGCCTGTGTCGCGCTCCAACCTTGCGCCCTTGCCCGACCCCGCTTAAGCCCGCGCCATGGACGCTTTGATCGAAACGCTGACGCTCGAACAGATTGAGGTGAACCTCTTTCTCGGCCGCTCGCCCGCGGAAGGGCGCAGCCGCATCTTCGGCGGGCAGGTGGTAGGCCAGGCGCTTGTCGCCGCCTATCGCACGGTTGAGGGCCGCACCTGCCATTCGCTGCAGAGCTATTTCATCCGCCCCGGCGACCCCTCGCGCCCCGTCCTCTACCAGGTCGAGCACTCGCGCGATGGCAGGAGTTTCACCACTAGACGCGTCATCGCCATCCAGAACGGCGAACAGATTTTCAACATGGCCTGCTCGTTCCATGTTGCTGAAAGCGGCTTCGACCACCAGACCCCCTTACCTCCCGCGCTATCGCCGGATGAAACCCTGAGCGCTTTGCAGGAGAATGCGGCGTTCATGAAACATGCGGAGCGCTGGTGGAAGGACTCGCCGATTGAGTTCCGTCCGATCGACCCGAACGACGAGGCCAATCCGGTGGTGAAGCCTGCGGCGCAGTTGGTCTGGCTGCGCGCGCGCCAGGATGTCGGCGACGACGCCATGATGAATCAAGCGCTGCTCGCCTACGCTTCCGACTATTCCTTGCTCGGCACGGCACTGCGTCCGCATGGGGTCACATGGGGTGAAAAACTCCAGACCGCGAGCCTCGACCATATCATCTGGTTCCATCGCGCGGTGAACTTTTCGCGCTGGCATCTCTACGTTCAAGACAGTCCCTCCGCGTCCGGCGCACGCGGCTTCAACCGCGGCGCGCTCTATCGGGAAGACGGCGTCCTGGTAGCATCCGCTGCGCAGGAAGGGCTCATGCGCTGGATCGGGTGAACCGACCGTCCACCAGGCAAATGGTGCTCAGGAAGCGAAAGGCGGCCGCGGACAGCCCTTGACTCCCGAGCACCCGCACTCACGTACTCTAGCATGCTCGACCTGAAGCCGCCCGCGCCTGCGCCACACGCCAAGACAGCGCCGACGAAGGGCTGGCGGAACTATTATCGCGTGTACCGCGTGCTCCATCTCGGTCGCTTCGGCACGGTTTTCCCCGGTATCCATGGCGGCCCGTCGGTTTTCCCCTCGCAGGACCTCGCCGAAGGCTATGCGCGCGGGTTTCTTCAGATGCTCAATCCGCCTGGGCGCTTCTACATGGACCATGTCGCCGCCTTCCCGGAGGGCGAAGCGGCGAATTGAGGCGCTCTACTGCGTTTGCGGCAGCGACTTGATGTACGCCGCAACGGCGCGCGCATCGTCTTCATCCATGCGGAATTGCGGCATGGGCGGGCGCGCCATCGAACCATCCGGGCGAACACCGGTTTGCAAGAATGCGATGAATTGCTCATCGCTGTATCCTGCCGGCCCCCCCGCTAGCGGAGGCGCCACTGCGCCCCACGGCATCTCAACCGTTGGCGCAAAGCCTAACGACGCGCCTTGCAGCGCCCGGGTCATGTCCGGCCCGTTTGGCGTCATCGGCGTATGGCAATCGTTGCAGCCGACTAGACCGGTGACGAGATATTGTCCGCGGGCGACGATCTCTTCTGCGGTAGGCGCAGACGGAGCCACCGGTTGCGCGCACGCGACGAGAACAAGCAGCACAAAGCCCGAAATGAAGCGTCCCATGTAACCTCCCGTTTTTTACGACGGTAGCGGATTGCCTGGGGGCACGCAGCAAAAAATTATCCCGGTGGGACCGCGCCAGCGCAACGCGCCATACCGCGTAGTCATGCGCAAATGTCCGGGGCGCAGGCGCGCCTGCTCTTGCTATACGCGGACCCCCTGCCCGTCACTCGCGCCGAGACTGACCGCGTCAGCCGGCCGGCGCTGAGAATTTCTGCACCAGACCGCGCAGGCCTTGCAGCACCGCCATGCGCGCCGCCTTGTCGCCGGCGAGCTCGGGGCGGCGCAGCGCCCGCATCGCCTCCACATGCACCATGACTGCGGCGCGAGGCGGTTGCGCACCTTCGTGCGCCGCGAGCAAGCTGCAGAGCGAGTGCGCTACTGCGCTGAGCTCGCCGAGCCCGAAGCCGCCTGCCTCCGCGAAGACTTCATTCGATAGCCTGTACATTTTCTCGCCACGCCCGGCCTCGGCGCCGCCGGCAAGGACCTGCAAGGACGCGATCTTTTCGTCGGTGGCGCCGAGGCAATCCTCGCGGATGGATTCGAGCCCCTGCTTGGCGCGGGCAAGCGCCTGTTCGGCGGTCACGCCGCCTGGCTGATCCAGCATCTTCTTGAGTTTGGAGTCGGGCTCGAATTTTCGTACAACGACGCTCATAACATCACCCGCTGCGGCTTGATCATCATATCAATCTCATTCTGTGACATGTTGGGCTCATCGGCGGTGCCCAACGGGGATTTGAGATCGCTATTGCGGCGCCCGTCGCTGCCGACTGGCGGACCTTCGAATTTGAAGCGCCGGTCGGGACCGACATAGGCGCCGACCTCTACAAACGGCCGCTTATCGCGCGACACGAGCATGATCCGCTGCAACAGCACGTTTGGCGTTATCGGCTTAGCCACGAAATAATTCGCGCCGGTATCCCGCGCCTTGGCGACGTCAGACGCGCGGGCGTGGCCGCTGACCAGGATCACCGGAATGAACGCGTTCGGCGAACCATTGGTGGAGTGCCGCAGATCACGCACCAGCGCATAACCGTCGCCATCGGCCAGATTTGGATCGATCACAATGAGGTCGAAGCTTTTGCTCTTCAGCAAGCGTTCGGTCTCTGCGACGCCCTGCGCGCGATGGACCTCGGCCGCGCCGAAGCCTTTCATAATCTGCACCAGCATATCCAGGGAATGCTGGCTGCCGTCGACGAGCAGAACGCTCGCCTTCGAAAGATTTATGCGCGCGTTGGGATCGACGCCGCTCATCTCACAATATCTCCCAACCGTCGTCCGAGAGATTGGCGTCGATGAAGCCTCCCGCGAGTCGAGCTCGCACGTCGCCGAGCGTGATGCGCGCTAACGCCGATTGCGTGGCGACCTCGCTTCCATCCTGCACCTGGCGAGCTGTCTCGGCGACGAAGTCACGCAGAGCTGCGATGTGCTGCAAAACAGCGTCGAGTTGCTGCAGCTCGGCGACCACCGCGCCGTCGATCGAGGAGCGCACAGCGATGGCGCAGATCGCGCCCTCCACACGAAGCCCGAGCGTGCGCGCGCGTTCCAGTTCGTCGGCGAGCAACGAAAACACATCCCGCACGGGCGTGAGGGCCTCCGCCGGCTGAGGCTGGGGGGAGCGCGCCGGCGCCATGCTCAGAACAGCTCGATGGAGCCCGCCGCAGACGGGGCTTGCGGGGCCGCGGGCCGAATGCGTTCTGCGCTGAGCGCTTCCGGACTGGAGGCCTCGAGCAGCATCTGCGCGGCGCGGCCGTTTTGCGGCCAGAACCGCACGCGGCGCGCACGGTCGCCGCCCATGCTTTGGCCAACGCAGGGTATGTTCTCGAGCTTCAGAAACTTCAACGCGAATTCGGCGTTCTTGGCCCCGATGTCGGACAGATTGTGTATCACGTGCGCGCCGCCGAACAGCTTGCCCTGCAATCGCGAGCGTATTGCGCCCTGCTGCAGCAGGCCGTTCACCAGCAATTCCATAGAGTTCACGCCGTATTTCATGGAATCGCTGGAGTGCTCATCACCCGGCAGCAGGAAGTGGTTCATTCCACCCACGCCGGCCATGGGATCCCAGAGGCAGGTGGCGACGCAGGAGCCCAGAATTGTCGTCAGCACCACGCCGGGCTCAGTCACCACCGCATACTCGCCTTGCACGACGTGCATGACCCGCTCCCTTGCGGGCGCGGGCGTTGCCGGGCGCGGGGATGCAGCGGCCATCATGTCAGTTGGCCGAACACTTCCTGTATCTTCGCGCGCAGGGACGCCGGCGAGAACGGCTTGGTGATATAATTGTTAACGCCGAATTGCATCGCGCGTTGAACCAGTTCCTTGTCGGCGCGCCCGGTCAGCATGATGAAGGCCGCCTTCTTGGTCGCCTCATGCGCGCGCACAGCGCGCAGGAAGCCCAGCCCGTCGAGCTTGGGCATGTTGAAATCCGAGATCACAAGGTGCGGCATGCGCGTCAACATTGACTTAAAACCTTCTTCGCCGTCGCCGGCGTCCTCGATTTCGCGGAAGCCGATCTCCTGCAAGGCGGAGCGGATAAGCGCCCGCATGGTCAATTGATCGTCAACGACAAGAACTTTGATGTCTGCAGCTGCCGGCATTAGGCTGCCCCCCTCATCTCAAATTCGCACAATTCGAGCGCCGCGGCGCCCATGTTGGACAACGAGACCTGACGCTCAACGCCGCCAAGCTCCAGCGCCGCCTTCGGCATTCCATAGACGATGCAACTCGACTCATCTTGACCCAGCGTCCTGGCGCCGGAGTCACGCATCGCTTTCAGACCGCGTGCGCCATCGCGTCCCATCCCGGTAAGGATGACGCCCACCGCGCGTGAGCGACATGTTTCCGCGACAGAGTTGAACAGAACGTCAACCGAGGGGGAATGGCCGCTCACCAACGGCCCCTCCGTCAACTTGCAGCGCAACTGGCCGGCGCCGCGAACCTCCAAATGCCTGGCGCCGCCGGGAGCTAGGTAGATATGTCCGGGCGAAAGCAGTGCGCCGTCGCTCGCCTCTTGCACCTTCGGCGCACACAGCCGATCGAGGCGCGCTGCGAAGCTGGCGGTGAAGGTCGGCGGCATGTGCTGGGTAATGACGGTCGCGGGACAATTCTCCGGGAAGTGCTGCAGCATCGTGATCAACGCTTCGACGCCGCCGGTGGATGAGCCTATAGCAAGCACCTTGCTGCTCGGCCGGTAATTCGTTCTGCGCTGGCCCTGCTGCGTGCGCTCTCCAAGCGGGCGCATGCGCGCGCGCGCGGCGGCTTTCACCTTCTCGGCAAGCCCGTCGAAGTCCGGTTTGCCGACACAATCGAAGGCGCCCAGTTCGAGCGCCTCGATCGAGATCGCGGCGCCCGCCTGCGTCAGCGTCGACACCATGATCACCGGCATCGGCCGCAACCGCATGATCTTCTCGAGAAATTCGATGCCGTTCATCTTTGGCATTTCAACATCGAGCGTGATCACATCAGGATTAAGCGCCTTGATCGCCTCACGCGCCTCGATGGGGTCGCCGGCCTCGCCGACGACCTCGATGCCAGAATCCTGAGTGAGCACCTTCGTAATGATGCTGCGTATGGTGGGCGAATCATCGACCACCACGACCCGCACTTTGTTCTTGGCCTGCCCCCCATCCGATAGATCGTCAGTCCGTCGCTGACGTAGCCATCGACGTCGCAGCGCTCCGAGTGGCCGATATAGAGCCGACCCTCTGGCGCTAGCATGGTCTTGAAGCGGTTCCACAGGAACACCTGGGTCGCTTCTTCGAAATAGATCACGACGTTGCGGCAGAAAATCACATCGAACTTGCCTTTCATCGGCCAGTCGCCGATCAGATTGAGTTCGTTGAAGGTGATCAGCGCGCGCGCTTCGGCCCCGACGGACCACATCTTCTCGCCGTTTGTCTGTTCAGGCTTGAGCCAACGGTCGCGGAGTTTCGGCGGGATGGTCGAGACCGATTCGTCCCGATAGATTCCGACCCGCGCCTTCTTGACGATATTGGGATCGATATCGGTCGCGAGTATTCGCACATCGTGACGGCCGGCTTCGGGAAACCGGTCCAGCAAGGTCAGAGCGATGGAATATGGTTCTTCTCCGCTCGAGCACGCCGCCGACCAAATTCGGACCCGCCCCCCGCTCTGCGCTGTTTGAATGAGGCGCGGCATTAGCTTGTCGCGCAGATGATCGAAATGGTGCGGCTCGCGAAAGAAACGCGTGACGTTGGTCGTCAGCGCGGCCAGCATCTCGTTGCGCTCGCCGAGCCCTTCGGCGGTTTCGATGTAAGCGCAATATTCGTCGAAATCGGCCAGGCCAAGTTTGCGAACTCTTTTGGCAAGGCGCGAATAGACCAAGGTCGCCTTGGCCTCGTTCAGCACGATACCGCTCTGCGCGCGCAAGAACGTCGCGATCTGCTCGAAATTTCGCGCCGTGAACGCGAATTCGCCTTCGATCATCGGCTCGGAGCGTTTGCGGAGGGGGGATGCAGCGCTCAAGCGGCCTCCGCCGCTTGTTCGGGCAGGATGTCGTCGAGCGCGATCCAGGAAATCATTCGCCCCTCGTTGGCGATGATGCCGCGCACGAAGCGATTCACCGTTTCGCAGCCCACGTTCGGCGTCGGCTGCACTGCGCTGCCTTCGGCCGCCAGGATTTCCGACACCGCATCGACCAATAGGCCGACCAAGCGACTGCCGATATGAACCACGATGATGACGCTGCGAGCGCTGGGCTCGACGTGGCCTAGTCCAAGCCGCGCCTTCAGATCGAGGATCGGCAGAACAGCGCCGCGTAGATTGATGACGCCGCGCACATAGGGCGGGGAGTGCGGCAACGGCGTCGCCGGGGTCCAGCCGCGTATCTCGCGCACCGCCATAATGTCGAGGCAGAATTCCTGCTCGTCGATGCAGAAGGAGATGAGTTCACGTGTGTCGTTCACCGGATCACCTGGGGTCATGGGTTAACTCGCTTTCGCCAGTGGCGCGGCGTCGCGCCGATCGCTGAACATTTTTTCAACAACCGCATCGACGTCGAGAATAAGCGCGACGCGCCCGTCGCCGAGAATGGTGGCCGCAGCCACACCCTCGACGCGCTGGAAATTCGCTTCCAGGCTTTTGATTACTACTTGGCGCTGGCCCTGGATTTCGTCTGCGACCAAAGCAGCGCGGCCGCCGACTTCGCTTTCAACCAGCAACACCACGCCCTGGGTCGGGTCGATCGGCTCGGATCGTTGACCCAGCGCTACGCCGATATCGATCAACGGCACGTGGGAGCCGCGCACGGCAAGCACCGCGCCCCTCGGCCCAAGCCGACGCACTTCTTCAGGTTTCGGCCGCAACGTCTCGATGATCGTGGTCAACGGCGCGACCAGAGTCTGCTCGCCGACGCTGACGACCATGCCGTCCAGAACTGCCAGCGTGAGCGGCAAGGAGAGCGTGAACGTCGATCCTTTTCCCGGAATAGAAGAAATTGTGATCCGCCCGCCAAGCGCCTGAATCGAACGCTTCACTACGTCCATTCCGACGCCGCGGCCCGATAGATTGGAGATCGTCGTGGCCGTGGAGAATCCTGGGAGAAAGATGAGATTGTCGATTTCCTCGTCGGTCAGGCTCGCGTCGGGCGCGATGAGACCTTTCTTCACCGCGATTTCGCGAACCTTGGGCCGGTTGATGCCCTTGCCGTCATCGGACACCTCGATGACGATGCGCCCCGAGCGGTGCAGCGCCGCTAGACGCACGGTGCCTTCTTCCTGCTTCCCAGACGCGACGCGTTCTTCGGTTGATTCCAGGCCGTGATCGATGGCGTTGCGCAGCATGTGCGTGATCGGGTCGGAGAGCCGCTCGATCACGGTTTTGTCGACCTCGGTGCCCTCGCCTTCCATGACCAAGCGCACCTGCTTTCCGGTAGCGCCTGCGGCCTCGCGCACGAGGCGCGGCATGCGCTGGAACACGGACTTCACCGGCTGCGCACGGATGGCCATGACGCTGTCTTGGATTTCGCGGGTGAGTTGCTCCAATTCGTCGAGGCCCATGGCGATGGTCGAGGAGCGCGCCGCGCCGCTCTCCATGACGCGCTGTTGCAGCATGGCTTGGTTGATCACCAGCTCGCCAACCAGATCGATCATACGATCCACGCGCTCGAGATCGACACGGATGGTCGCGCCGGCGCCCGCAGGCGCCGGAACGTTTTTGCTTGCGCCTTTGTCGGCCGCTGGCGCGGCGGCCGCGGCGGGTTTCTCAGCGCCGCCCTCCAGCGCCTCCCGCTCTGCTGTTGGCGTGCGCACGGAATTGAGTAAGGCGTCTATGTCGATCGGCGCGGCTGGCGCGACGGTCGGCGCCTCCACAACATTGGCGCCGCTCAACGTCAATTCGATCGGGCAATCGTCACCGACAAAGTCGAAGATGTCGCGAATGGCGACTTCCGGCGTCTCCGCGGGCAATTCGACCGTCCAGGTGCAGTACGATTCTTCCGGGTCCAGTCCTTCGAGATTGGGCAACCACGAAGTATCGAGCGTGGTGGCGGTTGGCCCAAGGCGCGAGAGTTCGCGCAAGAATAACAACGCGTCGTGGCCCTTGGCGTACATCGCCTTGGTCGGGCGCATGACCAGGCGCCAGCCTGCAGAAGCGGCGGCAGGTTCATCGTCGCCGAACTTAAGCGGCTTGAAACCCCACTCGTCCCCGCCATCTTCGTCGTGAGCGGGAGACGCGGGAGTTGTACGCGGCGCACCGCCTTCGGGCGCAACCAGGGCGGCGAGCTCGTCGGCCATCGCGTGCCCACGGGCTTCGTCGACTGTCCCCTCACCCTTGGCCGCAGCAACGTGATCGGCCAGCACGTCCGCGGCGCGGAGCATGAGCTTCACAACTTCTGGATCGGGGTCGAGCTTGCCAGAGCGCATGGCGTCGAGCGTGGTCTCGAACACGTGCGCGAAACCGACCATCGCCTGGAAGCCGAATGCGCCAGCGCCGCCCTTCACCGAGTGCACCGCGCGGAACACGGCGTTGATGGTATCGCTATCGGCCTCGCCCGCTTCAAGAGAGAGCAGGCCCTCCTCCAGGCTTGCGAGCAGCTCATCGCATTCCTGGAAATAGGTCTGCTTGATTGCGTCCATCGGATCCATGTGCGGTTCCTTACGCCGATACGCGGCGGACGACGTCGAGGAGAGTATCGGCTTGGAACGGTTTCACGATCCAACCGGTAGCGCCGGCATTGCGAGCGCGTTGCTTTTTCTCCGGGCTGCTTTCAGT
>CXWL01030758.1_pt1 | contig 16957 bp, 19 predicted proteins | sample 590931 | NCBI WGS metagenome assembly CXWL01 (sample SAMEA3498368, study PRJEB10139) | groundwater metagenome | biome: water well; material: biofilm material | place: Germany | collected 2015-04-27 | reverse complement strand
GGTGCCGCCGGTGCCGCCGCCAGCCGCGGGCGCCGGCGTGCGGGCGGCGGCACGGCCGGCGGTGCGGCGGGTGCCAGTTCACGCACGAAGGCCACCTCGATGCGGCGGGGCCGCGCATCGGCCGCCCCGGAACCCAGGCTGGCAGGCAGCCACTCGGCAGCCAGCCACAGGTGCACCAGCGTGACAGCCAGGCTCAGTGCCACCAGCTGCCTGTGGCGCGGCAGCAGCCGGCTCATGGCGGACTCAGGGGTTGAGAGGCAATCTCAACCTCTTGCTCACGCGCCTGCGGCACCGATGAAGCAGCTCAGCGCCGCCACCGCGCTGAGCCGGAAGCGCAGCGTGAGCCAGTGCGCCACGCCCTGCAGCCGATACAGCCGTCGGTCGACGGCATAGCAAGCCAGCTGCATGGCGCCGTGGATCACCAAGCCACTCTCGGCGGGCATCATCACCGCCACGCTGGCCACCAGCGCGGGCACCACGCCCCACATCAACAGCACGGCCGGGGGCTCGGCCAGGCGCATGGCCAGGCCCCAGTGGATGCCGCCGAGAAAGCTGATGACCACTGCCGCGTAGGCCGACAGCGCCAGCGTCACGTAGGGATGCGCCTCGGGCCGCACCAGCCACACCAGCAGCGCGCCGGCCACGAAGGGGACCAGGCCGCCATAACCCAGGCGGTGGGCCGTGACGGACAGCGCTGCGCCGGGCGTGTGCACGTCCGGGCTACTTTTTCGCGCTGGCGGCGGCGAGCAACTTTTCGACCATCTCGCCCGGCAGCGCGCCGGGCTTGCGCGTGCCGTCTTCAAAGAATACCGCCGGTGTGCCGTTGATGCGCTGGCTGCGCGAAAAGGCGAGGTTGCGCTCCACCGCCGCGGCGTCGCAGCTGGCGGCCGCCTTGGGCGGCGCCACGCCGTCGATCATCCAGGCGCGCCAGGTTCGCGGCGCGTCCTTGGCACACCAGATATCGCGCGCCTTGGTGACCGAGTCGGGGCCCAGGATCGGGATCAGAAAGGTATGGATCGTGACGTCCTTGATGGCCACCAGGTCGCGCTCAAAGCGCTTGCAGTAGCCGCAGTTGGGGTCCACGAAGACGGCCATCTTGCGGCTGCCGTTGCCCTGGCGGATGACAAAGGCATCCTTCAGCGGCAACTTGTTGAAGTCGATGGCCAGCAGCTTGTCGATGCGGGCTTCGGTGAGATCGGTGCGGGTCCTGGTTTCCACCAGCGAGCCGTTGACCAGGATGTACTCGCCCTTTTCGTCGCTATAGAGAATCTCGGTGCCGCCGTAACGCACTTCATACAGGCCGGCGATCGGCGAGCGCGTGACTTCGTCGATCTTGGGCAACTGGGGCAGGCGCTCGGCGAGACTCTTGCGGATCTGTGCTTCCTGGGCCAGAAGCGGGCCACACAACAGCAAGGCGGCGGCGGCCAGCAGGGGCCGGAATCGGTGGGGCATGGGCATGGGAGATGGTCCTGAAGTGAGCGTCGGCCGCGGTCAGGCGCCGAGGGCGCGGCCGGTGAGCAGCCGCTTGAGCGGGGGCAGGTGGTTGACCAGAGTCAGGCCGCGGTTGCGAAGTTCCTTGGCAATCGGGCTCGGGCTCGCGAAGAGCTGCAACAAACCGTCGGTGACATGCGCCATCGCACGCGTCGGGCCGAGCCGGCGACGCACATAGCGGGCCAGCAGCTTGGGGTCGTCCAGCGCGCGCCAGGGCTCGCGCGCGGCCAGTTCGGCGGCCAGCGCGGCCACATCGGCCAGGCCGAGATTGAGTCCCTGGCCCGATAGCGGATGTACGGTGTGCGCGGCGTCGCCCACCAGCACCCAGCCCGCGCCGTACAGGGCCTCGGCCTGGGCCAGCGCGAGGGGCCACTGCGCCAGCGGGCTGGCCAGCGCCAGCGTGCCAGCGGCGCCAGCGCTGGCCTGCGTCAGCGCGGCCAGGAAATCGGCCGCCGGCATCGCCATCAACTCGTCGGCGCGGGCATCAGGCACCGACCAGACCAGGCCGTACCCGTGACCCTGCCGCGGCCGGTCCAGCGGCAGCAGCGCCAGCACGTCGGGGCTGCGAAACCACTGCCGCGCCAGGCCGTTGTGCGCCTGGTCGCTGACCAGCCGCGCCGCGATGCCGCGCTGGCCGTAGCCCAGGCGCGGCATGCGCACGCCCAGCCGCGCGCGCGTCGATGAGTCCTTGCCTTCGGCCAGCACTTGCAGGGTGGCGTCGGGCTCGGCGGCGGCGCCCGCGGTGACTTCGGTGATGTGCGGTGCGAAGCGCGCCGCGACACGCAATGCCCGCTCCAGCTCGGCCGCATCGACGATCCAGGCCAGTTCGGCCAGGCCTTGCGACCCGGCAGAGAAGTCGAGCACCGACCCCGGGGCATCACCTTCGATATGCATCTCTTGCACCGCCGTGCGGGCATCGGCGGGGATCGCCTCCCACACCTTGAGAGCGGTCAGCAAGCGTACCGATGCCGCATTGAGCGCGTAGGCCCGCACGTCAACCACTGTCGGCAGCGGCGCCGCGCCCAGCAATGCCACCCGCAGACCCAGCCGCGACAGCGCCAGCGCCGCCGCCAGGCCCACGGCCCCGGCGCCGCGCACGAGGATGTCGTGGGGTGTCGTCATTGGCCGCGATTGTAGGGAGCACCCCCATGCACAATCGTCGGCCCGGCACGCCGCCGCGAAGACCCGAGCCCCGCCTTGAGCGATATCGCCTGCACCCTGTCTGCCCTCTACGTCCACCCCATCAAGTCTTGCGGCGGCATCTTGCTTGCGCACAGCCTGCTGGTCGAGACCGGGCTCGAGTTCGACCGCGCCTGGATGGTGGTGGACGAGCACGGCGAGATGCTCACGCAACGAGAGCGGCCAAGGATGGCGCTCGTGCAGCCGACTTTCAGGCACAGCGAACTGGTGCTGCGCGCGCCCGGCATGCTGGCCTTGCACCTGCGGCTGGACGCGGTGGAAGCACCCACCCGGGTGCGCGTCTGGGACGATATCGTCAAGGCCTACGACATGGGTCCGCTGGCGGCGCAGTGGTTCAGCGACTTTCTCGGGCACCCCGGCGGAGGAAGCCTGCGCCTGGTGCGCTTTGACCCCGAACAGCAGCGCCTGTCTGACCCACAGTGGGCGGGCGAGATCGAGGCCGAGAACGCCTTTGCCGATGGCTACCCGCTGCTGGTGGCCAACGCCGCTTCGCTGGACGATCTCAATACCCGCCTGGCGGCCAGGGGCGTGGCAGGGGTCTCGATGCCGCGCTTTCGACCGAATATCGTGCTCAGCGGCCTGCAGCCGTACGACGAAGACCACCTGCACGAGTTGGTGATCGCCACCGACGAAGGGCCGGTGCGCCTGCGCCTGGTCAAACCCTGCGTACGCTGCACGATCCCGAACGTGGACCCGATCACCGCCGCGGCGTCGCACGAGCCGGGCGATACGCTGGCCGGCTACCGCAGCGACGCGCGCATGCAGGGCGGCGTCACATTCGGCATGAACGCCGTGGTGGTGGAGGGCTGCGAGCGCACCCTGCGCGCCGGCCAGGGCGTGGCCGCGAGCTGGCACTTCGAATGAGCCGTTTTTCCAACCACCAGCTCTTCGCGCTGGCGGTCCTGATCTGGGGCACGACCTGGCATGCCATCGTCTATCAGGTCGCGGCCTCGACACCCGAGTTCGGTGTCACGCTGCGTTTTGCCCTGGCCAGCGCCCTGGTGCTGGCCTACGCGGCGTGGCGGGGTGATCGATTGCGGCTGCCGGCGCGCGCCCATGCACTGCTCGCGCTGCAGGGTGTCTTCATGTATTCGCTGTCTTACCTGTGCGTCTATCACGCCGAGCGGCACGTGCCTTCAGGCCTGGTGGCGGTGGGCTACTCGGCCTCGCCGCTGCTGGCCGGGCTGGGGGCGTGGGCGCTGTGGCGGACGCCGCTGACCGCGCGCTTCGTGGCCGGCGGCTTGCTGGGCATGGCCGGCGTGGCGCTGATCTTCTGGCCCGAACTCGGCGCCACGTCGGCGCGGCCCACCGCCGGCTGGGGCCTGCTCTATACGGTGGCAGCGGTGGTGCTGTCTGCCGTGGGTGCGCTGGCGGCGTCGCGCAATTCGAGCCATGCACTGCCGTTCTGGCCGGCCCTGGGCTGGGGGCTGCTCTACGGCGCAGGCGCTTCGGCGCTGGTGCTGCTGTTCCTGCAGCAGCCGCTGCGTTGGCCCACCGCCGCCGCGTGGTGGATCTCGCTGGCCTATCTCAGCGTTGCGGGTACGGTGGTGGCGTTCGGCTGCTTCCTCACCCTGCAGCAACGCCTGGGGCCCGGCAAGGCCGGCGCGGTGGGCGTGATGACCCCGGTGGTGGCCCTGCTGGTCTCCACCGCGCTGGAAGGCTGGCGGCCCGACGGCCACACCCTCGCCGGTGCGGCGCTGGCGATCGCGGGCAACCTGCTGATCCTGAAACGGGACGCTGCGGTGGCCGTGCAGTCCGTGTAGGAAAATCCCTGCCTCCCTGCGTCCGATCCGAAAGCCTTCCATGAGTCTCAAGTGCGGCATCGTGGGCCTGCCCAATGTGGGCAAGTCCACCCTTTTCAACGCCCTGACCAAAGCCGGCATCGCGGCTGAAAACTATCCGTTCTGCACGATCGAACCGAATGTCGGCGTGGTGGAGCTGCCCGACCCGCGGCTGGACCGGTTGGCGCTCATCGTCAAGCCCGAGCGCGTGGTGCCAGCGATCGTGGAATTTGTCGATATCGCGGGCCTGGTGGCCGGCGCCAGCAAGGGTGAGGGCCTGGGCAACCAGTTCCTGAGCCACATCCGCGAGACCGACGCCATCATCAACGTGGTGCGCTGTTTCGAAGACGAGAACGTGATCCACGTCGCGGGCAAGGTCGACCCGCTCTCCGATATCGAGATCATCCAGACCGAGCTGTGCCTGGCCGACCTTGCCACTGTCGAGAAGAGCCTGCACCGCTACGTGAAGGCCGCGCGGTCGGGCAACGACAAGGAGGCGGCGGCGCTGGTGAAAGTGCTGGAAAAATGCCAGGCCGCGCTGGACCAGGCGCAGCCCGTGCGTGGCATCAGCTTTGGCCGGGAGGAGCTGGCGATCCTCAAGCCGCTGTGCCTGATCACCGCCAAGCCGGCGATGTTTGTCGGCAACATCGCCGAAGACGGCTTCGCCGACAACCCGTTTCTGCAGCGACTGCAGGACTATGCGGCCAGGCAGAACGCACCGGTGGTGGCCATCTGCGCCAAGACCGAGGCCGAGCTGGCCGATATGTCGGATGACGACAAGGCCCTGTTCCTGCATGAAATGGGGCAGGACGAGCCGGGCCTGAACCGGCTCATCCGCGCCGCCTTTTCTCTGCTGGGCTTGCAGACCTACTTCACCGCGGGCATCAAGGAAGTGCGGGCCTGGACCATCCACGTGGGCGATACCGCGCCGCAGGCTGCCGGCGTGATCCACACCGATTTCGAGCGCGGCTTCATCCGCGCCCAGACCATCGCGTTCGAGGATTTCATCACCTACAAGGGCGAGCAAGGCGCCAAGGACGCCGGCAAGATGCGCGCCGAAGGCAAGGAGTACGTGGTCAAGGACGGGGATGTGTTGAACTTCTTGTTCAACGTCTGACCGGCAGGCCGGCCAAATAACTGTGAGCACACACTATCTCTATAGAAGCATATTCGTGAGGATTCCTCTTGTGATCGACCCCACGCCGCGGACGTCTTTAGCACTCAACAGAAGAGAGTGCTAATATTTGCGGAACTTGATGGCTCCCCAGGATTCCCAGTCTCCATGAACGCTTCCAGCTCGTCCGCCCTGACTTTGCGCGACCCTTGGTCGATGGTGCCCTCGCTGGGCAACCTGGATGCGTATGTATCGGCGGTAAACCGCATGCCGATGCTGACGCAGACCGAGGAGCTCGAACTGGCCCGCGCACTGCGCGACCAAGGCGATCTGCAATCCGCCGGCCGCATGGTGCTCTCGCACCTGCGCCTGGTGGTCTCGATCTCGCGCCAGTACATGGGCTACGGCCTGCCCCAGGGCGACCTGATCCAGGAAGGCAACGTCGGCCTGATGAAGGCCGTGAAGCGCTTCGACCCCGAACAGGGCGTGCGCCTGGTCAGCTACGCCATGCACTGGATCAAGGCCGAGATCCATGAGTACATCCTGAAAAACTGGCGCATGGTGAAGGTGGCCACCACCAAGGCCCAGCGCAAGCTGTTCTTCAACCTGCGCTCGATGAAGCAGGGCCTCAAGAGCGTGTCTCCCCACGCTGACAGCCACCGCAATACCCTGACCCCGGCCGAGGTGGCCCACGTGGCGCGTGAACTCAACGTCAAACCCGACGAAGTGATCGAGATGGAGATGCGCCTGAGCGGCGGTGAGGTGGCCCTGGAGCCGCAAACCGACGACGGCGAAGAAAACTATGCTCCGATCGCCTACCTGGCCGACGACAGCAGCGAGCCGACACGCCGCCTGGAGGCACGCCACCGCGACTGGCTCTCGGGCGACGGCATCAGTGCGGCGCTGGGCACGCTGGATGCACGCAGCCGCCGGGTGGTCGAAGAACGCTGGCTCAAGGTCAATGACGACGCCTCGGGCGGCATGACGCTGCATGAGCTGGCGGCCGAATACGGCGTCAGCGCCGAGCGCATCCGCCAGATCGAGGTGGCTGCGCTGAAGAAGATGCGCAAGACGCTCGAGGCGCACTGAGGGCCCCGGCACCGAAGCGAAAAGCGGCCCCGTGCGGGCCGCTTTTCATGGCCCGATCACGATTGCGCCAGCAAGATCTGCAGATCGTGCGTGAGCGCCTCGGGGCCGGTGCCATAGCGGGTAAACAGCCGCACCTTGCCGTGGGTGTCGAAGACGTAGCTGCCGGCGGTATGGTCCATCGTGTAGCTGCCCTCGGCCTGGCCCCGCACCTTGGCGAAAAAAACCTTGAATTCCTTGGCCGTGGCCAGGGTCTCGTCGGCACTGCCACGCAGTGCCACGAAGTCGGCGCCGAAGTTGCCCACGTAGGCCTTGAGCACCTCGGCGGTATCGCGCGCCGGGTCGACGGTCACAAAGATGCCCTGCACGCGGTCGCCCGCCGGGCCCATCGCCTTCTTGGCCGCGGCCAGTTCCAGCAGCGTGGTCGGGCAGACATCGGGGCACTGGGTATAGCCGAAAAAGACGACCATGACCTTGCCCTTGAAGTCGGCCACATGCCGGCGCCGGCCGTCGGCGTCGGCCAGGTCAAAGTCGCGCGCGTATTCGGCGCCAGTGATATCGATGGCCTTGAAGGGTGCGGCGCCGCGCTCGCAGCCCGCCAGCAACCAAGGGGCAAGACCCAGTGCGATCAATTGGCGGCGCGAAATATCCATGGGCTCAGAAAGTGGTCCAGCAACAGCGCTGCGAAAAGCAGCGCGAGGTGCCAGATGGAGTAGCGAAAGGTGCGCCGCGCCAGCGCGTCGCTGTAGTCACGCCAGAGTTGCCAGGCGTAGAGGATGAAGCCCGCACCCAGGACCAGCGCCGCCGCCAGGTAAAGCCAACTGCTCATGCCGTGGACAAACGGCAGCAGGGTCGCGGCAAACAGGACGATCGTATACAGCAGCACCTGCAGCCGAGTGAACTCGGGGCCGTGGGTGATGGGCAGCATCGGCAGGCCGGCCTTGCGGTAGTCCTCGGCGCGGTACAGCGCCAGCGCCCAGAAGTGCGGCGGGGTCCACAAGAAGATGATCAGGCACAGCATCAGGGCCTCGGGCCCGACCTCACCGGTCATCGCGGACCAGCCCAGCACCGGGGGCATGGCACCCGACGCACCGCCGATGACGATGTTCTGTGGCGTCAGCGGCTTGAGCACCAGCGTGTAGATCACGGCGTAGCCGACAAAGGTGGCAAAGGTCAGCGCCATCGTCAGCGGGTTGACCCAGACGTAGAGCACCGCACTGCCCAGGGCACAGAGCACGGCCGAGAAGGCGAGCGTCTGCACCGAGGTGAGCTCGCCTCGGGCGCTGGGGCGCCAGGCGGTGCGCGCCATGCGGCGGTCGATCTGCTGCTCGACCAGGCAGTTGAACGCCGCCGCCGCGCTGGCCACCAGCCAGATGCCCAGCGCCGCGGCCCCGGCGCGTTGCCAATCGGGCGCGCCGGGCTGCGCCAGCAGCATGCCGATGACGGCGCAGAAGACGATCAACTGCACCACGCGTGGCTTGGTCAGCGAGTAGAACTGCGCCCGGCGTGAGGCGGCGGGACGCGGGGCGGCGAGTGTCTGGGCCATGACTGCGTGCAATTCTAGGCAGCCCGCGCGACGCGCCCTGACGCGCCGCGTGCCAGCAACAGCGTCAGCAGCAGCACCAGCGCGGCGGCGCCGGCGGCGTGCACCAAAGCCGCCACCAGCGGCCAGCCCAACACCACGTTGGACAGCCCGCTGGCCATCTGCACCAGCACCAGCAGCGCCAGGCCGGCGCCATGGCGGCGCAGCGTGGCGTCGCCCACGCGCCACAGCGCCCAGGCCAGCGCCAGCAGCGCGGCGGCGGCGACGAAGGCGAAGATGCGGTGCACCATGTGGATCGCGACCATGGCCTCGAAGGGCAATGCCCCGCCGTGGCCGGCCTGCCCCAGTTCGCGCAGCAGCGTATAGCCGTTCGCAAAATCCATCGCCGGCCACCAGGCACCGTTGCACTGCGGAAAATCGGCGCAGGCCAGCACCGCGTAGTTGGTGCTGACCCAGCCGCCCAGGGCAATCTGCACCGTCAACAGCCCCAGCACGCCCAGCGCGGCGCGCCACAGGCGGGGCGGTAGCGCCAGCGGGCGGCTGGCAAAGGCCTGATGTTGCAGCGCCAGCAAGGCCAGCAGCACCAGGCCGCCCAGCAGGTGCAGCGTGACCACGGCCGGGTAGAGCTTGAGGGTCACGGTGTATTTGCCAAACAGGCCCTGCACGATGACCCACACCAGGGTCAGCGCGGGCCACCAGGGCGAAAACGGCAGCCGCCTGCGCTCTTGCCAGCCCACCACCGCCATCACCAGGATCAGCGCGCCCACGGTCATCGCCAGGTAGCGGTGGATCATCTCGATCCAGGCCTTGGACCAGGTGACCGGGCCGCTGGGCAGCGCGGTTTGCGCAGCGTGGATCGCCTCGCGCGCGGCCAGCGGGCTGGATTCACCGTAGCAGCCCGGCCAGTCGGGGCAGCCCAGGCCCGAATCGGTCAGGCGCGTGAAGGAACCGAAGACCACGAGGTCGAAGGTCAGGAACATCGTCAGCGCCGTCAATGCCGCCAGCCGCGCACCCGTGCTGGCACCGCGCTGGCGCAGCCAGACCCACGACAGCGGCAGCAGCGCGATCACCGCCGCCAGCAGCGCCAGGCGCGCGGCGGGGGCGAAATCGACGAGTGCCGGCCCTTCCATCAGCGCCCCGGCGTATCCCACGATACCGACGCGCGCAGCACGCGTTCCAGATCGCGCTTGACGCGGGCGGGGTCGGCGTCGTGCGGCATGCGCATCATCCACTCGCCCATCGGGTCCACCAGGTAGAGGTGGTCTTCGAGCGCCCGCCCGGGCGCCGGCGCCAGCCAGCGCGCCAGCGCTGCGCGGTCGACGCGCAGCGTGGTCACCGGCACGCCCCCTTCCAGCGCCGAGCGCAGCGGCCCCGGCAGGGCGGCGTCGTCGGTGACGAACCAGACCTTGTCCAGCCGATCGCGCTCGCGTCCGAGCATCTCGCGCAGCTGTCGTTGCATGTGCAGGCGCTGCTCGCAGGCGCTGGCGCAAGTAGAGGGCCCGACCACCACCAGCAGCCACTGGCCGCGCAGCGTCGCTGCCGCGACCGCATCGCCGGCCAGCGTGCGCAGGGCCAGATCGGGCAGGCCGCGGGTGGGCAGGATCAGGGTGCCGTAGTTGCTGCGGCCTTCGGGCCGGATCACGAAGTAGGTGAAATACGACGCGATCACCGGCGCCGCACACACCAGCAGCACGAGCAGCATCTTGATGCGGCCGCTCACCGTGCGCCGGCGCGCGGCCAGCGCGGGGTCGGCAAGATCGGGCGCGGTCATGCTGTGCACGGCCAGCACCAGCGGCTCAGGGGCGTCGGAATCGGCGCGGGCGGACAACTTGGAACCAGACATAAAGGCCGAGGATCAGTGCACTGAGTGAAAACCACTGGAAGGCATAGCCGTAGTTCTTGTGCACGTCGGCGGCCGGCTGCGGCCACTGGCGCAGCAGGCCGTCCTGGGGTGCTGCCGGGCCGTCCTCTTGCACAACGGCCAGGGGGCGCAGTGGCAGCGCGATCTCCCGCGCGTAAGCTTCGATATCGAGATTTTGCCGGATCGCACCCGAGGCCGCCGCGTCGAACTCGTACAAGCGGGCCGGGGCGGGGGCAACGCGGCCCAGCACGCGCACGCGCGCAGCGGGCAAGGGCGGCGCCACGATGCGGGCACGGTCCATCGGGTCGCGCGGCAACCAACCACGCTGCACGAGCACGCTGCTGCCGTCGTCCAGCCGCAGCGGCGTCACGGCAATAAAGCCTGGCCGGCCATTCAGCACGCGGTTGTCCAGGTAGATCGTGCGCTCGGCCAGCCAGAGGCCTTCCAGCACGATCTGCCGGTGCAATTGGCCGGCGGCGCCGCTGGCATCGCGCGCGAGCCCGGTGGCGTCCAGCGGCGGCAGCGCGCGCTGGGCATGCAGGGCCGCCTGCAGTGCCGTCTTCTGGCCGGCGCGGTCGATCTGCCACAGGCCCAGCAGGGCCCCTGCAGCGGCCGCCAACAAGGCCACCAACAGGATCGACACGCCGCGCCAACTCATGGGCATGGCTGGCCCGCGCTGGGATAATGCCGAACGATGAAAACCGTGATGGTTCTGCTGTTCGTGGCGGTGCTGGGCGCGCTGGCCAGTGCCGGCGTCTTCATGCTGCGCAAGGACCGCGGCGGTGACCGCCGCAGCCGGCACATGGCGCGCGCGCTGGCCCTGCGCGTCGGGCTGTCGGTGGCGCTCTTTCTGTTCATCCTGCTGGGCTGGTACATGGGCTGGGTGCGGCCGACCGGCATCCCGGTCGGCTCCTGACGCGCGCGCAGAAAAAACGCCGCGCGATGCGGCGTTGTGTTGGCGGCGGCTCTCTCTTCAGAGCCAGTACACCAGGAAGTACAGGCCGAGCCAGACCACGTCCACGAAGTGCCAGTACCAGGCGGCACCCTCGAAACCAAAGTGTCGCTGCGGCGTGAAGTGCCCCTTCATCAGCCGCAAGGTGATGAAGGTCAGCATCAGCATGCCCACGAAGACGTGGAAGCCGTGAAAGCCCGTGAGCATGAAGAAGGTGGAGCCGAAGATGCCCGAGCTGAGCTTGAGGTTCAGGTCGCTGTAGGCGTGCATGTACTCGTAGGCCTGCACGCCGACGAAGGAGGCGCCCAGCACCACGGTGATCCACATCCAGCCTATCGTCTTGGCGCGCTGGCCGGCGATCAGGGCGTGGTGCGCGATGGTCAGCGTGGCACCCGATGTCAGCAGCAGCGCCGTATTGATGGTCGGCAGCGGCCACGGGCCCATCGTGGTGAAGGGCTCCACCGTGCCCGCTGGCGACGCCGTGACGCCACCGCCGGCGCTCGGCCAGATGGCCTTGAAGTCGGGCCACAGGAGCTGGTGGTCCAGGTTGCCGAGCATCGGCAGCGCGTGCACGCGCGCCCAGTACAGGGCGCCGAAGAAGGCGGCGAAGAACATCACCTCGCTGAAGATGAACCAGCTCATGCTCCAGCGGAACGAGCCATCGACACGGTCGGAGTAGAGACCGCTTTCGCTTTCGGCGATGGCCTCGCGGAACCACTGGAACAGCACCGACAGCCAGATCACCGCGCCGGCGAGCAGCACGTAAGCGCCCCACCCCGCGCCGTTGACCCACTGCCCGGCACCCAGGATCACCAGGAACAGGCCCAACGCCACCAGCACCGGATGGCGCGAAGGCGACGGAATGAAGTAGTACGGGGCGGTGCCCGCGGGTGTGATGGCTGACATCTTGATCCTTCTCCTCGAACCCTAAGAAAACTGCTTGATCCGGCCTGCTCAGCCCGCGATGCCGCTGCCAACGACCCAGCGCACGAGCAGCACGATTGCGGCCACGAACAGGGCGGCACTCACGACGCCGGCGACAACCACGTGCACGGGGTTGAGCTTGTGCACGTCATGTTCCAGGCCAGCCCGGCGGCGCACGCCGAAGAACGACCAGGCCACGGCGCGCATCGTCTGCAGCATCGATCCCGGGCGCTGCGCCGCGTCCTTGAGCCCGCTCATGCCCCGGTGCCCTTGGGTGCCGCGGGCACCCGGCCGCCGACCTCGAAAAACGTATACGACAGCGTGATCGTCGTCACGTCGCGCGGCAGCTTGGGGTCGATCACGAAGACCACCGGCCACTGCCTGGATTCACCCGGCGCCAGCACATATTCATTGAAGCAGAAGCACTCGAGCTTGTTGAAGTGCGGGCTCGCCTGCATCGGCGCATAGCTCGGTATCGCCTGCGCCACCATGGTGCGGTTCTGCACATTGCGAAACTCGTACATCACGGTGGCGACCTCGCCGGGATGCACCTGCAGCGAACGTTGCGCCGGCTTGAAGTCCCAGGGGCCACGCGCGTTGGCGTCAAACTCCACCGTGATCGTGCGGCTGGCGTCCACCTGGGTATTGGCCGCCACCTTGCGAGCGGCCCAACTGCCGCTGGCGGCCCTCTGTTCGGCGAGGGTGAGCACGTTGATGCCCAGCGCGTTGCAGATGGCGCGGTACATCGGCACCAGGGCATAGCCAAAGCCGAACATCAGGCCGGCCACGACCAGCAGCTTGCCCAGCATGCGGCGGTTGTCGCCCAGGGCCAGGACGGCCATGCGGTTCAGGCTGGCCATGCCGGCCTCAGGCCCCGAACCATGCCAGCCTGGACACGAAGCCCAGCGCAAATATCCCCGCCACCGACGCCAGGATCAGCGCCAGTCGCAGGTTGGCCTTGCGTTGCCGCTCGGTCAGCGCCATCGTCGATGCGCTCAGCCGACCACGCGCGTGGCGCTGGCGTCAAGCTTGGGCGGCGTCTCGAACGTGTGCCACGGCGCCGGCGAGGGTACTTCCCACTCCAGGCCTTCGGCACCTTCCCAGGGCCGGGCCGGCGCCGGCGCACCCTGGCCACGCATCATCGGCAAGACCACGAACAGGAAGAAATAGACCTGCATCAGGCCGAACCAGAACCCGCCGATCGAGGCGATCATGTTGAAGTCGGCGAACTGCATCGGGTAGTCGGCGTAGCGGCGCGGCATGCCGGCCAGGCCGAGAAAGTGCATCGGGAAGAAGGTCAGGTTGAACGAAATCAGCGAGCCCCAGAAATGGATCTTGCCGCGCGTCTCTGAGTACATCACGCCGGTCCACTTGGGGCCCCAGAAGTAGACGCCGGCGAACATCGCGAACAGCGACCCTGCGACCAGCACGTAATGGAAGTGCGCGACCACGTAGTAGGTGTCCTGGATCTGGATGTCGATCGGCGCCATCGCGCAGATCAGGCCGGTGAAGCCGCCCATCGTGAAGACGAACAGGAAGCCCACGGCCCACAGCATCGGCGTCTCGAAAGTCATCGAGCCGCGCCACATGGTGGCGATCCAGTTGAAGACCTTCACGCCGGTGGGCACCGCGATCAGCATCGTCGCGTACATGAAGAAAAGCTGGCCCGTCACCGGCATGCCGGTGGTGTACATGTGGTGCGCCCAGACGATGAACGACAGGATCGCGATCGACGAGGTGGCATAGACCATCGAGGTGTAGCCGAACAGCTTCTTGCGCGCGAAGGTCGGGATGATGGCGCTCACGATGCCGAAGGCCGGCAGGATCATGATGTACACCTCGGGGTGGCCGAAGAACCAGAAGATGTGCTGGAACATGATCGGGTCACCGCCGCCGGCGGGGTTGAAGAAGCTGGTGCCGAAGTGCCGATCGGTCAGCGTCATCGTGATCACGCCGGCCAGCACCGGCATCACCGCGATCAGCAGGTAGGCGGTGATCAGCCAGGTCCAGGCAAAGAGCGGCATCTTCATCAGCGTCATGCCCGGCGCGCGCATGTTCAGCACCGTCACGATGATGTTGATCGAGCCCATGATCGAGCTCGCCCCCAGGATGTGGATCGCAAAGATGGCGGCATCCATGCTCGGGCCCATCTGCAGCGTCAGCGGCGCGTAGAGCGTCCAGCCCGCTGCGGGTGCGCCGCCCGGCATGAAGAAAGAGCCCGCCAGCATCACGGCGGCCGGGATCAGCAGCCAGAAGCTGAGGTTGTTCATGCGCGCGAAGGCCATGTCGGCCGCGCCGATCTGCATCGGGATCATCCAGTTCGCAAAGCCCACGAACGCCGGCATGATGGCGCCGAAGACCATGATCAGACCGTGCATCGTGGTGAACTGGTTGAACAGTTCGGGGTTCATGAACTGCAGCCCCGGCTGGAACAGCTCGGCGCGGATGCCCAGCGCCAGCACGCCGCCGATCATCAGCATCACGAAGCTGAACAGCAGGTACATCGTGCCGATGTCCTTGTGATTGGTGGCAAACAGCCACCGCCGCCAGCCGTGCGGCGGGCCGTGGGCATGGCTGGGGTCGTCGGCCGAATGTCCGGCCGGGCTTCCCAGCGGATGGGCGTGGTGATCGAGAACTGCGCTCATGGGATTCCTTCGGGCTATTGCTTGCGGGCGGCAACGATCTCGGCGGGCTGCACCAGCCGGCCGGTCTTGTTGCTCCACGAATTCTTGGTGTAGCTGATGACGGCGGCGATCTCGGTGTCCGAGAGCTGCTTCCACGATGGCATCGCACCACCGGCAGCGCCGCGCAGCAGCGTCTGGATCTGCTTGGCCGGGTCGCCGAGCACGATGGCGCTGCCGTCGAGCGGCTTGATCGGGCCGGCGCCCTTGCCGTCGGCCTTGTGGCAGGCCACGCAGTTGGCGCTGTAGACCTTCTCGCCGCGCGCGATCAGCTCCTCGGGCTTCCATTCCTTGCCCGGGTCGTCGGCAGCCGCCGCCATCTCCTTCTTCTTGCCCTCGACCCACTTGGCGTATTCAGCCTGGCCGAGCACCTTGACGTGGATCGGCATGTAGGCGTGCTCCTTGCCGCACAGCTCGGCGCACTGGCCGTAGTAGTCGCCCTCTTTCTCGGCGCGGAACCAGGTGTCGCGCACGAAGCCGGGGATGGCGTCCTGCTTGACCCCCAGCGAAGGCACCATCCAGGCGTGGATCACGTCGTTGGCGGTGGTGATGATGCGCACCTTCTTGGCCACCGGCACGACGAGCGGGTTGTCCACCTTGAGCAGGTAGTCGTCGCCGGCAGGCTTGCCCGCATCGGACATCGCGCGATGCGACGCGTCCAGCGCGGACAGAAAGCCGATGCCCTCGCCCTCGCCCTTGAGGTAGTCGTAGCCCCACTTCCACTGGTAGCCGGTGGCCTTGATGGTGAGATCGGCGTTGCTGGTGTCCTTCATCGCCACGACCGTGCGCGTGGCCATCGCACCCATCGCGATCACGATCGCGAACGGCACCACGGTCCAGGCGATCTCCACCGCCACGCTCTCGTGGAAATTGGCGGCCTTGTGGCCCAGCGATTTGCGGTGCCTGAGGATCGAATAGAACATCACGCCGAAGACGGCGATGAAGATCACCACGCAGACCACGAGCATGAAGTTGTGCAACCACTGCTGCTGCTCGCCGATGCGCGTGACGGGTGGGTGCAGATCGAGTTGCCGCACGGCCGGCCCGCCCGGCAGGTCGTTCACCGCCAGGGCGGCACCCGACGTGAGCATCACGCCCAGCGTGAGCATGAGTTGCGAGAGCCGGTGCCGCAGGGAGAGGGTCGTCGTCATCGTCGTCACTTCAGTTCGAGTCGTTCTCTTGCCGCGCCCGGCGCAGCGCCTGGCGCAAGCGCGCAAGCACCGCACTGCGGCAGTCAAGGGTTTCAGGGCGGACTGGGGGGTCAGATTTCAGGCGAAAAACTTTTCGCCGTGTCCTTGACCCATCTCAAAGCGGGCGGATTCTAGCTTAGGGTAGCCGCGTTTCCATCGCGTTTTGGCTCGGGTCAAACCCGGCGCGGGCGCGCGCGCACCAGGGCCCGCATATCGTCCAGCGGCAGACTCGTCTGCGCCGCCAGACGGGGCCGTGGCGGCGGCCTGATGGCATGCCCATAGACCACCTCGAAGGTCAGCGCCACCCGGCCATTTGCGTCGGCACCGGCCATCAGCATCGTGGCCAGTCGCGCCCGCCACGCTGGTGTGCGCAGGCCGGCCCAGCGTCGCGGATCCACATTGCCGCCGAGCTGGTGCAACTCGGCCAGCAGGGCATCGGCACCTGGCCAGGTCAGGGTGATCTGCTCCTGGTCCATCACCGGGTCGGCGAAGCCCGCGCTCACCAGCATATCGCCGAGATCGTGCATATCGACAAAGGGCGCAAACGGCGCCGGCCACCCCGCCTGCGCGTACAGGTCGCGCAGCGTCAGCAGCGAACCCGGGCCGAGCGTCGAGAACATCAGGAAGCCGTCCACTGACAGAGCGCGGTGCCACTGCGTCATCACGGCCTGCGGATCGAGCGCGCCGTGCAGCGACATGTTGGCCCATAGCAACTGGCCCTGGCCCGCCGTGAGCTCGGCCTCGCTCAGGACCTCCACCGCACTGGCGGCCCAGCGCCGGGGCGACCACCACGGCCGCGCCCATTGCGCCACCGTGGCGTCGCGGCGGGCGCCGTCGGGCTCCACCGCCAGCACGCTGGCCTGCGGATAGGCCTGCGCCAGCAGCGCCCGGCTGGCGCCCACGAAGGCACCCCACTCGATCAGGCGCGCCGGCCTCATCTTGATGACCGGCAGGCGCTCGGCCATGCGCCGCGCCACCTCGGCGTGCAGCCAGGGCGGCGATTCGGCACGGTTCAGGCGCTGGGCCACACGCGCCAGCGCGGCGGGGTCGAGCGGCCGGCGCGCGCTGCGTTCGGTGCCGATTTCAGTGCTGCGCTCGGTCGTCGGCAGGGCCATGAGTGGACAGTATATTGAG
>CXWL01007244.1_pt1 | contig 16960 bp, 21 predicted proteins | sample 590931 | NCBI WGS metagenome assembly CXWL01 (sample SAMEA3498368, study PRJEB10139) | groundwater metagenome | biome: water well; material: biofilm material | place: Germany | collected 2015-04-27 | reverse complement strand
CAGCACCGATACTAACCGTACCATCTTGGGCGCCGTCCTGGATGACGGTACCTATTACTTCTTTTATTCTGAGCAGACCGCTCCCACTCTGATCGGCGGTCTAGTGCAGGGCAAAAGCACGACGAATGACGGTATCTTCACGTCTGATAATGCTATAGATTTTGATTTTGAAGGCGGGGGCGTCCAGAGTGGGACGATTGCTGCCACCTATACTGAACGCAAAATTTTAGATGGTTCAGCCCTGTCCCCTGGGGCGACTCATACGTTCACCACGACTTTCGATCCCGCTTACGATGCTCCGCCGAGCCCGCCCGGCCTGACGAGTCTGGCCGGTATCTATACCGGACAATCAGGCACTCCGGATAACGGCGGTGTGGACCCCACGACGCTGACGGTCGCCGCGGATGGCGGATTTTCCGGGATCGCGAACAGCTGCAGCTTTTCAGGCACCATGACACCACGGGCTCGCGGCAATATCTTCGATCTGAGCGTAACGTTTACTGGGGCACCACCATGTCTCCACGAAGGCGAGACACTGTCAGGCATCGCCTATTTGGATGAGCCGAACAAACACCTGCTTGCAGCCGCACTGACGAGTACACGCACAGATGTCGTGCTGATTACTGGAATCCGTCCCTAGCGAGACGATTGTTAAGGTTGAGGTCAAGGCTGATGAGAGAGGCTAAGGTTAAGGCTGAGGTCGAGGGGATAGGCGGAAAGTTAGAGGTTTGAGGCCTCAGGGGAAGGTCGAGGTTAAGGTTGAGCGAAGACCCGACTCGACTTACTCAGCCTGAGCCTTATTCAGGGGTTCAGGCTGAAGGCTGAAGTTGGTTTCTACGACCTTGGGTTCAAACAGAGATGAGTCGTCCAAATTTGCAGGCTGAAGACTAAACGCCTTCAGTCTTCAGTCTATCTACCCGAGTAGTGATCGTATTTCACAACGATGCAGGGGTTCAGGCTGAAGGCTGAGCACAGCGAATCCTGGGGACCAGGCGCGTCTTGGCGCGCCTGGGCGGGGCGGGTAAGAAGTCTGGCCATTTGAACATCCTGCGGGTCATGCGCATGGTGTGGGACAGCGCCAAACTTGGCTGTTTATGCCGTCAGCGGAATTTCACGGCGGCGTCCTTCCGACTCCACAATGAGGGCGCCATGGTCTTCCGCTAATTGCTCATTGGCATTCAATAATTCGATACCATAGACGGTGCCATCCGGCGCCATGTCGATGTTCATCTCGTCACTGACTTTAATGGTGGTGACTTGCCCCGTCTTTTCGTGCAAGCGCAGATACGCGACGTTGTATTTTGCATCATAGCTGAGCTTCATATGCCCTCCGTGTCAGAAGAATTTGACCATTACTGTAATGACAAGCCACCCGTTCTCTTCGATAGCATACGCTTCGATCTATTTCGTCGCATAGCGCTTTCCAGCCCACTCTTGATTAAACGGGAAGTTACGCCGAAAACCTATTCTGCCATATTTAGCGCCGAAGCGTTCACCACTTTCCACCGTGAGCTTGACTTCTCCCTCCGTTGCTCCGCGTTCTTGCAACCGACTGCTCGCATGCGGGTGTACTCTGACTTCCAATTCCGATCTCCTTATGCGCAGATCATGCGGAACACCTGCCCGGTAAGGAACGCTATGATNNCCAGCCTCGGCGGCTACTTCACCTGCCCGCCCTGAGTCTGCCAAGACAGCCTCTTTGCCCAGAGACGCGCCTTTTCCAACGCGGCGTTCTCGCTTCGCTCAGAGACTCGGCGTACGGCACAAAGTGCGATTCGCCTTATTTACTCACCAGCAACCGCTCTAGATGCTCCACGATCCGCTGCGCCGCCTTGCCATCCCATTTCGGAGGAATCGCGCCTTGTTTCCACTGGCCGGTCATCAAGCGTGCCAGCACAGGAGGGAGGATGCTCTGGTCTGTTCGGTCTGTCTCGTTTGTTTGGTTTATTTGGTTGAACCAGACCAACTCGATGAACTAAACAAACCAGATAGACCACATCAGCGGAACGCTGATCGTCCGTCCGTCTACCAAATGCGCGATGATCTCATCGTCGCTGACTTCGATGCTCATCACGCGAGGTTCAACGATCTTCGCCGCAGTGCGCATGCAAATCCTATTGTGTCGCTTCCCCGCGTATCCACCAAGAAGGTCTCAGTCACCCATCGGCTAACTTTAGGATGGCCTCGTCCGCTCGACGGAGAAGCTGATTCTCCAACCGTTCCAGCTCCCGGCTTGCCGAAGGCTTGATGGTAAGCCGGTATCTCAGAGACGGCCACCTTTCTTCAGGCGCTCATGCACACGCCGGTACGGAATGGCCCGTTCTGCGTGACGCTCATACCATGAGGCCACGTCGATGAGGTCTTCCTTCAGCGCGGGGTTGGCAAAGAGTCGCTGCAGAATCACTCCGCGGCCTGACTTCGGCAAGGACTCAAATGCGGTCATGAACACTTCTGCGGTTGCCTCTGCTCTACTCACGATGGCTCCCTCCTTTCGATCGCACGCTCTCGGTCTTCACGCGTACAATGCCTTGGGTCCAATCGCGTAGCCGTGCGTGATTGGCCGAAATCATCCTGCACCACATGTCTGACCAAAACATTCGTGTCGATTCCGATCATCGCCGGCCCCCTCGCTTGCGAATCGCCTGGTTCATCGCGGCTACGCTGACTGGCTTGGCCGGACGCTTGAGCATTCCCGCGAGTTCCGACGCATCGACACTCACCGACAACACGAGCGCTCGGACGTCCTCATCAATGACAAACTCCAGGCGATCCCCCGGATGGAGGATGGAGATTGAGTCGTTTCCGCACATCCTTCGGTATGGTTGTCTGGCCCTTGCTGGTCAACGTCGATGTGGACATCGCGCCTCCTCACAACAAGATATTCGTTACTTTAGGGCAAGTCTACAAGCAAGGCAAGGTGGTCGATGCGCGGCCGCCACCGAGCCGGAAGGTTCCGGAAGGTTAAGGTCCAGGTCAAGGTTGAGGGAGAAGATTGTTGGAGGTTTGAGGTAAGGGGCCTGAACCTGAGCCTTCTTCAGGTGTACAGACTGAAGGCAGAAGGTCGGAGTTCCGAACACTTCAGCCTGAATACCTTCAGCCTATCTAGCTGAGTAATTACCGTTTTGCGCTACGGAGAAAGGCTCTGCCATATCTGCAACGCCTGTTGTGCCTGGGGTCAGCGATTGGCGGGGTGCGGACGTCTGGTGCTCAACGACTCGATTCGCATGGCGACATCTCGATATTGCGGCGCTTCACGCCGGAGCCATCGATAGGCCTCCAACGCTTCAGGGATGCGCCCGAGCGACTCTAATGTTCTCCCTAAGAGGTAAAGGATTTGGACTTGTTCTTTCGATGATGCCGTGGGTATTTGTAGGGCTCGACGAAAAGCCGCGACGGCTTCTTCCTGTTTCCCGCTCTGCTTGAGGCAAAGGCCCATTTGGGCTAAGCCCTTGAGCGCATATGCGGGGTCTTGTGCAGCTTTCTCGAAATGTTCTGCTGCCTGTCTGAACAGGCCTACATTCTTGAGCACTGTTCCTTGTTCGTATGCTTCGTGTCCGTCTACCTCTGTCGATGCAGTAGCCTCGATCGCCCGTAGAGGCATTTCCGGGCTCAAGATACGAACGTCATTCTCCATAACCCGTGGTGAGCCTGGATGACTCTCTTTCATCAGGGATATTGAGTTGGTCTCGCTCATGCGCTAGTTTCCTGAGGGAGATAATAACGAATGCCATGAAGATCGCAAGTCTTAGACCATTCAATGTGGTCTTCGAACTCGTTACGTTTCAATGTCTTTGAGCCTGTCGTTTCGGCTATAAGAAAGTGAAAATAGTCTGTGGTTGGGCAGATTCGTTCATAATTGATCCAGGAAAGTTGGAGGTTCGAGGTTGGAAGTTAGAGGCTCGAGGCACCTCAAGCCGCCGGAGGCGAGAAGAGAGGTTGAGGTCAAGGTTAAGGTTGAGTGGGAAGACAACTCAGCATCCAGAACTCAGGACTCAGCACTTTGGAGAGAGACTGAAGTTGAGGGAGAGCGGCGAGAGCCGGGCAAGAAGAACGATAAGTGACAATTGACCCTTATCAGAATATCGGCTACCCTACATCATGATTCAGAGGTTCAGACACAAGGGACTGAAAAGGCTGTTCGAAAAGGGTGAGACCAAAAGCGTCCGTGCCGACCAGCTGAAAAAAATCGAAAACATCTTGTTCGTTCTTTCTCGTTCCCGTAAGCCTGAAGACATGGATCTTCCTGGCTTTCACCTGCACCCCCTCAAAGGCGATATGAAGGGCCTGTGGGCCGTGACCGTCAGGGCAAACTGGCGTGTGACCTTCCGCTTTGAAAAAGGCGAGGCCTGCGACGTGGATTTAGTTGACTATCACTAGGAGGAGACAAGCGATGCGTATGAAGAACCCACCCCATCCCGGCCGCATTATTCGGCAAGAGTGCATTACACCGCTCGGCCTGTCCGTGACCGCAGCCGCGCGCGCGCTTGGCGTGGAGCGGCAGACCCTGAACAATCTGGTCAACGAGAAGTCCGGTATTTCCCCGGAAATGGCGATCAGGCTGGAAAAAGGGTTCGGCAGTTCCGCCGAAATGTGGTACGGCTTGCAGATGGAATATGATCTTGCGCAGGCAGAAAAGCATGCCGACAAAATCAAAGTGAAACGCATCAGCCAAAACCAGCTTACCTACTAGCCAGAGAGGCTGGAAGAGAGGTTGAGGCAAGTGGAGAAGGCTGAGGTTGAGGCTGAGGTTCAGGNNTGAGGTTCAGGTTGAGGGAGAACGGAGAGGTTGGAGGCTGAGAGCGAGAAAGTTTGAGGTTGGAAGTTAGAGGTTCCTGAATTCCGACTGGCCTCAGACCTCGAACCTCAAGCCACTCACCTCAAACCTCCAACAATCTTGTCCCTCAGCCTCAACCTCAACCTTGGCCTTCTTCAGAAACTGACTTCTCGCATATTCTGGCGGTTGGCCGCAAACCACTGCATGGTTTTTTTGAGGCCTTCCCGGAGCGCATGCTGCGCTTGAAAACCAAAAAGTTCCTTGGCTCGGCTGACATCCAAACACCGTCGAGGCTGCCCGTTGGGCTTGGTGGTATCCCAGGCGATCTGTCCGGTAAAACCGGCTTCCTTGGCAATCATCGTGGCAAGATCGTGAATCGTGACTTCTTCCCCTGTCCCCAGGTTGACGGGTAGATTTCCCTCATAGTGTTCAGCTGCGAGCAGGATGCCTTCCGCGGCGTCCTCTACGTATAAAAACTCGCGAGTCGGCGATCCGTCTCCCCACAGCGTGAGTGTGGCATGGCCTGCTTCTTTTGCGGTCACGCATTTACGGATAAGGGCTGGTATGACGTGCGACGTCTCCAGGTCAAAGTTATCGCGTGGGCCATAGAGGTTCACCGGGAATAACACGATGGAATTGAAGCCATACTGTGCCCGATAGGCCTGTGACTGCACCAGCATCATCTTCTTGGCAAGGCCATAGGGCGCGTTCGTCTCTTCGGGGTAGCCATTCCAGATGTCGTCTTCTTTAAATGGAATCGGGGCAAATTTGGGATAGGCGCAGATGGTGCCCAACGCCACGAATTTCTTCAGTTTCTGTTGGCGCCCGACTTCGATGAGCTGGGTGCCCATCATCAGGTTGTCGTAGAAAAACTTTCCTGGATTGGCTTGGTTCGCGCCGATCCCTCCGACCCGTGCCGCCAGATGGATGACCAGATCAGGAGTTCGATCGCTGTACAGTCGCTTCACCGCTTCCATCTGAACGAGATCGTAGTCTTTGCTCCGCGGGACGAAGATGTCTCGGCAGCCTTTCGCCCGGAGCTGTTCTACGACGAACGACCCGAGAAAGCCTGCACCCCCTGTGACGACGACGCGCTGCTCTTTCCAAAAGGATGTCATATGAAGGCCAAGGTTAAGAAGGTTGAGGTTAAGGTTAAGGTTGAGTGGTTCTACGAAGTGTACGAATTAATGAGTTCAGTTCTTTCCAGACTTCCTCGATCAGCTTCATTGCGAGAAGGCATTCACTCTGTCTGAAATACCCTACCTAATGTCCATAGATGAGGTGGCTCTTCGTTTCAGCTAGTGATCCGCGAGAAGCGTAATAGAAATTCAGTTTGTCCTTTGTATGTTGACGACCAAATCCTTCGGCAAGATTCCCGGGAACCGAGAGGGCAGATCGCCTGACCTGCGAAGTTAAGCCGTAATCTTCCTTTCTCGGAAGATCCTCGGTTAGTGAAAACACCTTCTGGGCCAACTCCATTACCTTTTGCCAAACCGGCATATCCTCGAAGGAACTAAACACTCCTTGGCCTCAGGTCGAGGGAAAGGTTAAGGTTAAGGCCAACCCGGACGCAACGAGTCGCATTCCCTTAACCTCAACCTTAGCCTCAACCTCAACCTTTCTTCCTCGTGCCATCCAATTTGTCTTTCTCTACTGCCAGATCCGCATCGACCATCATGGCAATCAACTCTTGGAAACGCACCTTGGGTTGCCAACCAAGCTCTTTCTTCGCTTTGCTCGCATCGCCGATGAGGAGGTCTACCTCGGTGGGACGAAAATACTTCGGGTCGATCTTGACATGTTGCTTCCAATCCAGTTTCAAACGGTCGAAGGCAAGCTCGAGCATTTCTTGAACAGTGTGCGTTTCACCGGTGGCAATGACATAATCGGTGGGAACGTCCGTCTGCAGCATCATCCACATGGCTTCGACATAGTCGCCCGCGAACCCCCAATCGCGTTTGGCATCGAGATTCCCCAGGAACAAGTCTTGTTGGATCCCCAGCTTGATTCGAGCTGCCGCTTTCGTAATCTTTCGAGTAACGAACGTCTCGCCTCGCCGAGGCGATTCATGGTTGAATAAAATGCCGTTACAGGCAAAGAGGCCGTAGGCTTCTCGATAATTGACCGTTATCCAGTACGAATAGACCTTGGCGACACCATAGGGGCTGCGGGGATAGAACGGCGTCGTTTCTCGCTGGGGCACGTCTTGCACTTTGCCGAACATCTCGCTCGACGAGGCTTGATAAAACTTCGGCTTCAGCCCTGACTCCCGAATGGCTTCCAGGAGGCGGATCGTGCCGAGTCCGGTAATCTCGCCGGTATACTCGGGAATATCGAAACTCACCCGCACGTGACTTTGCGCGCCCAGGTTATAAATTTCATGCGGCTGGATCGTGCGAATGATATGGTTCAGCGAACTCGCATCGTTGAGATCGCCGTATACGAGATGCAGGCGCCGATGGGGCACATGCGGATCCTCATAAATAGGATCGATTCGCCCCGTATTGAACGAACTCGACCGCCGAATAATACCGTATACCTCATAGCCCTTTCCGAGAAGAAACTCTGCCAGATAGGATCCATCCTGCCCGGTAATCCCAGTGATCAACGCTTTTTTCACAAGTCCACTCCTTACATTTCGTTGGAAGCGGCTAAATTATGTCCTGATCACGAAACGTTGTCTACAGGCTACGTGGTCTGGCAGTAGGTCGATTTCAAATGGCGACATTACCCTATCCCAGCAAACGAAAAATGGTCAAGAGTGAGCATCTTGCACCAAACCTTCTCTCCACATTAGAATGACTTAGATGATGTGGACGAGGGATACTTGCAAGTCTTGAAGACTATTACTATACGCAGGGGGATCATATTCGCCTATGTCATGTGTGGCGCCTTTCTCGTGGCCCACATTGTGAACGCAGTGATTGCCGAAGCCTTGTCTGTTCCGGCAGCTCAGATAGCGCCATCGTCTGCCTCCGACCGAGCGGTCGACGTGAACGTTGCCCTGCCTGTTTTAGTTGAGCGCATTCGGACGAGCGGACTCTTCCCTCTGCCGCAAGATCCCCTAGGCATGGGTGCTGCTGGATCAGTCGCGGCTTCTTCCCGCCCTCCGTTAAACCTGGCGTCAAAGCTCAAACTGCTGGGGGTGGTGATCGGCGATCGTGAAGGGGTTTCGGCCATCATTGAGGAGCTTTCCAGTAAACGCCAGTTATTTTTCAAGCTGCATGAACAGATACCCGATGTAGGTGAGATCAGCGAAATCCGTCGAGATGGAATAGTTGTTCGTCAGGGCGATCAGCAGGAATTGCTTGAACTCGCCGCCGGACAGAGTGAAAAACCTGTTTCTGCCCCGGTTGCAGCCGGATCGGCCGTAGCTCCACAGCCTGGAAGTCCCGTGCGTACCGTGCTTGATCGAAGAGAGGTTGAACAAGCAATGGGCGACCTGCCCAAGCTGCTGTCTCAGGCGAGAGCCGTGCCCTACCTGGTGAACGGAGCAATGAATGGCTTTCGCTTGGACTACATTGCGCCTTCCAGCTTTTATGAGAAAATCGGCTTGAAGTACGGGGATGTCCTCCAACAGGTGAATGGCGTGGACATTCGCGACCCCGGAACGATGCTCACGCTTTTTCAACAGCTTCGCAATGAGAAGATGGTGAAGCTCGATGTCCTTCGCAACAATCAGCGAACTGCGATGACGTTCGACATCCGCTGACTCCGTTGCATCCTCATCTGGTGCGGCCTCTTCAGCTTTCAATAACTGGTTGTCGAGTCCGTCTCTCAATGAGTAAATCCACCGTAGCCTTGTCAGATCGATCCGGCAGAGAGTATCTTTTAAGCCTCAAGGCGTTATGAGCTTGCACCAGGCTGATGCGCCTCCGAGGAACGACCGATCGATTGTTGGATATTCCGAATGAACATCGCACATTCCAGTCGCCCACTGATCGGATCCATTCTCGAAGAAAAATTCGGTTTGTCAGAAGCTAAGTTGCTTGAAGCGATTAACCTTCAGGAAACCAAAGGCGGGCGTCTCGGCGGAATCCTAATCCGACTCAGGTCGATTACCGAAGAGCAACTCCTTCAGGCCCTGGCCATTCAATTTGAGCTTCCCTGGCTGCCGAATCTGGATGCGAGCCAGATCGACCATGAATGGGTTAAGAAAGTTCCGATCCATTTTGCGCGCCGCTATCAGGTGCTCCCTCTCAAGACAGAGGATGGCGCTGTGCTTGTGGCGACGACCGACCCTTTGGAATCAGCTGCATTGGACGACCTTCGGCTATTGCTGGGGCTTCCGATCAAACCGATGCTGACGACCAGTTTGTCGCTCCTGGCCTGCTTGAACCGTGTCTATGATGAAGCTGCAAGTCCTGCGGGCGCAGAACAAGTCATGGAGGATATCGCGGCCAGTGAGAGCCTGGATCAAATCGCTCACGAGTTGGATGAACCGCAAGACCTCCTCGATGCGACAGACGAAGCCCCTATCATTCGGTTGGTCAACTCCGTGCTCTTCCAAGCGGTCAGGCAGCGCGCGAGCGACATCCACTTCGAATCGTTCGAACGGGGGCTCGTCATCCGTTATCGCATCGACGGGGTACTCTATCCCGTCTTAACGCCCCCGAAACACTTGCAAGCTAGTATTATCGCGCGATTGAAAATCATGGCGAGTCTCAACATCGCGGAGAAACGCTTGCCGCAGGACGGCCGATTTCGGATTCGAACGGCCGGCAAGGATGTCGATTTGCGTGTTTCGGTACTTCCCACATCGCATGGTGAACGGGTGGTCTTGCGTCTCCTGGAGAAAGAGAACCGTCTGTTGAATCTGCAGGAGATGGGATTTTCACAGGACCGGTTGGGGATCATCCATCAGCTGATTCAGTTGTCGCACGGCATCATTCTCGTAACGGGACCGACCGGGAGCGGAAAGACGACGACCCTCTATGCGGCGTTGACTCACATCAACGCGCCGGATAAAAACATCATCACCGTCGAGGATCCGGTGGAATATCAGTTGCTCGGCGTGGGTCAGATGCAAGTCAATCCCAAGATTAACTTGACGTTTGCCGCAGGGCTGCGCTCCATTCTCAGACAAGATCCCGATGTCATCATGATCGGCGAAATACGCGATCGGGAAACCGCTGAAATCGCCATACATGCCTCACTCACCGGCCATTTGGTCTTTTCCACCCTCCATACCAATGATGCTGCGAGCGCCGCCACCAGATTGATCGACATGGGCATCGAACCGTTTCTTGTCGCGTCTTCGGTCGTCGCCGTCTTAGCGCAACGGTTGCTACGCCAGGTCTGTTCAGACTGCAAACAGCCCTATCATCCGGCAGATGAAGAGATGATCCGGCTCGGTATCGTCCCGCCGAGGGTACGCCCGACCTTCTATCGCGGAGCCGGGTGCCCCCTCTGCGCTCAGACCGGCTATCGAGGCAGAACAGGCATTTTCGAACTGCTGGTGCTGGACGACGAGATCCGACGCCTCATCGGCAGCAAGGCGGACTCGGCGTCAATTCGTCAGGCAGCCATGGCCAAGGGAATGGTGACCTTGAAAGATGAAGGAGCAGAGAAAGTGTTTCACGGGGTGACGACGACCGAGGAGCTCATGCGGATTACTCAGCAGGAAGTCGAGATCTAGTCTTGGAGCGGGACAGGCACCGCCACAGACGTCGGAGCCAGTCCCATGGGCTCCGCGATTTTGCAACGAACCGTCATGATTGATGAGGGCAAGCGCCATGCCGGTTTATCAATATAAAGGCTATCGAACAGACGGCGGCGCCGCGACCGGCATCATCGATGCGGAGAGCCCGAAAGTGGCTCGCGTGAAACTGCGGAAAGTCGGCGTGTTTCCCACCGATATGGTGGAACAGACTACTACCACCGCTGGCTCGAAAACCGGTGCTCCAGGGAAATCCTCCTCCGGTTTCGGACGTTCCCCCGCCCTCAGCACAACCGATGTGGCCATGATGACCAGGCAATTGGCCACGTTGCTGGTGGCAGGCCTGCCTCTGGTCGAAGCGCTCGGAGTGATGGTGGAACAAACCGAGAAGAAAGCGGTGAAGAGCCTGATGGCCGATATCCGGGAAGAGCTTCGTGGAGGCGCCTCCTATAGCGCGATACTTGAGCGCTATCCGCGCGAGTTCTCCCAGACTTATGTGCACATGGTACGCGCCGGTGAAGCCAGTGGAGCCCTGGACCAGATACTCTTCCGCCTTGCAGAATTTCTGGAAAAGCAGCTGGGCCTCAAGCATAAAGTCACGAATGCGGTGCTCTATCCAGCCCTGATGTTGACCGTCGGGGTCTCGGTGCTGTTTTTTCTCATGACCTTTGTCGTACCGAAAATCACCGCGGTGTTCATCAGTCTGAAACAGGCTCTCCCCTGGCCAACGGTCGTGCTCATGAGTATTAGTCATTTTTTTGCAGACTATTGGGCGCTGATTCTTGGCGGGATAGGCTTGGTGGTCTGGGCGCTGCGCCGGGCGCTGAAAACAGAAGCAGGACAGACTACGGCCGACCGATGGCTGCTGAAGATCCCGCTCATCGGCGAGGTGGCCCGTATGGTCGCGATCTCGCGGCTTACCAGCACGCTGGCCACCATGTTGGCTAGCGGTGTTCAATTGTTGGATGCGATGGACGTCGCAAAGCGAGTCATGAATAATCGTGTATTAGAACAGGCGGTCGAGGGGGCCAGACAGAATATACGCGAAGGGGAAACGATCGCCGAACCGTTGAAACGCAGCAAAGAGTTTCCTGCGCTGGTGACCCACATGATCGCTGTCGGCGAACGAAGCGGTGAGATGGAGGAGATGCTCCGCCGAATCGGACAAATTTACGATGGAGAAGTGGATCGGGTCATTACGCGGTTCACCTCGCTCCTTGAGCCCATCATGATATTGGTCATGGGAATCTTGGTATTCTTCATCGTCGTAGCCATATTGTTGCCCATTTTCGAAATGGGGCAAATGGTTCACTAGCAAAAAGGAATGGTTGAGGCTGAGGTTGAGCACAGCGAATCACGGTTTTGCTCAACCTTAACCTCGACCTGAGCCTATTTCAGAATGCGTCTAACGGGAGGTGTTCGATGAGTCTACGGGAACAGGTTCAACATGCGCGGGTGATGTGGAGCAGGAGACGCCGGCATCGAGGACCCCGCGCCTCACGCCTCACGCCTCACGCCTACCGGGGAAACGCCGGCTTTACGTTCATCGAGATCATGGTCGTGGTGGCTATTCTGGCAATCCTCGCTGCCCTGGTCGTGCCAAGAATCATGGGGCGAACCGACGACGCGAAACGCACGTCCGCCAAGGTCCAAATCCGGAACGTCGAAGGGGCCTTGCAGCTGTACAAGCTCGATAATGGTGTCTATCCCTCAACTGAACAAGGATTGAAGGCCTTGGTCGAAAAGCCGTCAGTAGGAGTGATCCCGAAGAAGTGGAAGATCGGCGGGTATCTTCCAAAGCTTCCGGAAGATCCCTGGGGCAACACATACAAGTATCTGAGTCCCAGCCCGAAGGGCGACTACGAGCTGACTTCTCTTGGTACAGATGGGGAAGTGGGCGGCGAAGGGATCAATGCGGATATCGCCAATTGGAACCTGGACAAGGACTAAGACGTCAATGGTCAATGGTCAATGGTCAATCGGTGCTGAGCTCTCAGCTCCGGACGAATCTCCGTCATCAGCACGCGGCCCGCTGCCTTGCAATTCACCATTCACCATTCATAATTTCACATTCGCTGCAGGCGGAACCGCCTCACGCCTTACGCCTCAGGCCTTACGCTCTTCAAGTGGATTCACCATCCTGGAAATCATCATCGTACTGTTTCTGCTCGCCGGTCTCCTGGGTATCATCCTGCCTCGAATTTCGCTCGACGAAAACCTAAGCTCTGTCGGCCGACGGATGGTCGGGACTGTGCGATCCCTCCAGAGCCTGGCTATGTCCACACAAAAGACGGTGCGTCTGTATGTCGATATGGACCGTGGAACCTACTGGCCCGTCATCCTCGATGGGAATCAAGAAAAAATACCGACTGACGCCACCTGGGCCACACCGATGAACTTCCCGACTGCCATTCGCGTGACAGACATGCTGGTGAGCCAGGGAAAGAAAGAATCCGGTCGGGTCAATCTGTCCTTCTATCCCACCGGAAGGATCGATCCGGTGACGATGCATTTGATCGATGGGCAAAATAATATCCTGGCCATTGCCATTGAACCGGTCACAGGGGCGATCCGCATGAGCGATGAACGGATCGCGCCTCCCAGGCCGCTGACAATACTCGACCGCGTGAGACCCTTACTCAAGACTCCATCGAAGTAGGAAGTACCCACCCTGACCTTGATAGGACCGTGTCGTTACAGGATACACGTTTATGGTGAATGAACGGGGTTTCACATTAATGGAAGTACTGATTGCGCTCGGGATCCTCGCGCTGGCGTTGCCGATCCTATTGGGACTCCGCAATTGGGATCTTGACCTCCATGCGAGAGCTAAGGAACTCACAGCGGCCACGATCCTCGCGCAAGAAAAACTGATTGAGACGGAGTTGGGAGCACTCTTGCCCATGGGAGAAACAGGTGGAGAATTTCTACTGACCCCCCTGGGGTCGCAAGCCACCGCGGTGGCAACAAATCGCCCGACGAATTATCGTTGGAAGAGGATTGTCTTGCCCACGCAATTGCCGACTGTGCGGGAAATCAAGATTCAGGTTCTATGGCCGCGAGGGAAAACGGAAGAAATGGTCGAGGTCAGCACCTATGTCGTGTCGACAAGTCCGACAGGCCTCTGAAAAGGGATTTACCCTGATCGAAGTTCTGCTGGCAGTATCCTTAGTCGCCATGATGGCGACCTTGGTGTTTGGATCACTCTATCTTACGACGAGCGTGATTGACTCGGCGCGATCGAATTCGGCCAATGAACAGATCGTCCGCAGCACCTTCCGTGTCATAACCGATGAGCTGTCGGTCGGTCAGAGCAGTAACGCTGAGCCCTGGATGGGAGTCAATGGTCAGCAAGACGGCCTGCCTGCCGACTCGGTAGCCTTTCTCACGATGGGTCAGTTCCGAGGGGCAGAATCCGCCCAAGATACCGAACTGGTTCGAATCGTCTATACCAGGGAAGGCGATCGTCTCCTTCGATTCGTGCGCAGGAATCTTTACGGTTTGACTGACGAGTCCGTCGAGCAAGTGGAGCTGGCCACCAAGGTGAAAGGATTCAATGTGCGCTATTTCGATAGCAAGAGTAATCTCTGGTTGGATGAATGGGATGGCCGTGCGCGATCCGACAGCCCGAAAGCGCTCTTGATCGAGCTGACCCTACTCCAAGAGAAATCAGAGCTCCTGACTGTCCGTCAATGGGTATCGGTGGGGGCTTCATGACAGTCAGGCTGCTTGCTTGGGCTGAGACACTGAAAGTAACAGGCCCCTTGGGGTGGGGGCTGACATCACTAGCCTGCTTCATTGTATTTCTATTCTTGACCTTTCCCTATGGCCCCCTCCAGAACCGACTGTTGACCGAACTGAATCGGGCAAGTGGATTGGAGGTGCGCGCCGCGGATTGGTCGGTGGGCCTTCCTGCAGCCATTGAGTGGCGTGATCTCGTTCTCGCTGGGCCGACGATTGGAACTATTCCGATCGAAGCCGCGCGGGCAACGGTTGGAATCTTTCAGGCATTCTTGGGGCGGCTGGTGATAGACTACGGCGTTCAGTTTCCAGGAACGGCTCAAACAGGCTCTGGACGAGCGTCTGGATCGCTGACTATGGCTTCGTGGTCCCTACCAGGCCCTGTCAGCATCAAAGGCCATCTCCAACAAGTGGATCTTGCAACTGTCCTGAAACCCTATGTGAGCCATGGGACCGTTCAGGGGGATTTTATGCATCAATGGGACAACGCCCAAGGCGCCGATGCTGCCCTAAAAGGGGAAGGGACCGTGAAGGTTGAAATTAAAGACCTCATCGTCGAACGGATCGCCGCAGGCACTTCCTCGATTCCCTCGCTGACGTTCGACCGGGTTCAAGCGGCGATTGCTTGCCGCAACGGCGCTTGCGACGTAACGGAATTGAAGGGAGACGGCGCCGATGGATCGTTTACAGCCCAGGGGCGGGTGCTGCTGCAGGAGCCTGTGCAACAAAGCCTTCTGGATCTCACGATCACTGTGATTCCCGGCGCTGGGTTTAGCCAAAAAGCGGCAAGCCTGTCGCTGCCGCCCTTCCAGCCTGGAACCCCCTTGACGTTCAAGCTGGTCGGGCCGATGATGGCAGCAAGAGTGGCGTTCTAGAGGGAAAAGAACGTTATTTCGTTTATTTGGTTTGTCTCGTTTGTTTGGTTTTTCGGAACTAACCAGATCAACCAAAAAACAAAACAAACCAAATGAACCAAACAAACCGGGTTGGTGTAGAGAATTGTCGATGGTAGCTGATTGTATCGGGCTCGATATCGGACAGACGGCCTTTAAGGCCGTGCGGTTTCGCCGCCGGCTGACGGGCCGCGAATCGGTGGAGTATTTTCACCTGCCTGTTCCCTATGGGCGTCCAGAGCACAGCGAACCGGCGCGTCGAACGGCTATGCTCAGGAACTTCCTTTGGCAGCACGGCTTGTACGGCAGTGGAGAGATTGTCACCGCACTCCCCTGCCAGGATGTGTTTATCAGAACGCTCTCCTTCCCCTTTCGCGATGCCTCCAAGCTGGCCCAAATCGTTCCATTCGAAATGGAAAACCTGATTCCCATGCCCTTGGAGGAGGTCACCATCGATAGTCTATTGCTGCCGGCCAGGCAATCCCAAGAAGGGGAAGGAATTGCCAAAGGATCCGATGTCCTCGTGACTGCAGCACCCAAATCTAAGATCTTGGAACATTTGGGATTCATGGCCTCTGCCGATTTAAACCCTTCCGCGATCACGATTGACGGCATGGCCCTATTTTCTGTCAGTCAGTTTCTGAAGGAGGAAGGGGCCCAGGTTCCCGGCGACATGGCGATCATCGATGTCGGAGCCTCGAAGACAACCTTGTGCCTGGTGCATGAAGGCCGTCCGGTTTTGTTACGGACCGTGCTATGGGGCGGTAATCATCTCACCCTTGCGCTCGCCGTTCGCCATGCCTGCAGCTTCGCCGAAGCGGAACGACGGAAACGGGCCATGACCGTACAGGAAGTCGATGCCTGGCTCGAACCGGTCCTCAAAGAGCTCCGCGTCTCCCTCCATGCCTACGAAGGCACCGTTCATCAACGATTGACACATTGTTGGGTATCCGGCGGCGGCTCCAAGCTCAAAGAGCTGAGTGGACATATGGCGCATCAACTGGGCTTACTCCCGGTCGGCCCACGGCAAGGATTTGGGTTAAATTGTCCCCGCGCATTTTCTATTGCGTTTGGACTGGCAATCCATCCAAGCATTGTACGCCCCCGCTGGAAGTCGAGACTGGCTGGATCGGGTCTCGCCCTGGACTTTAAAGCTGGGAGCGAGTCCTCATCGGCCACAACAGATTTCTCGAAACGGGATCGGCGGTTGGCTTTATGGGGCGTACTCATCCTGGCAGTTCTAGCGTTCGTCGATCTGACCGTACGCCTTGTCCTCAAGGATTCGACCGTCAAGGATCTCAAGCAGGGGATCCAGGCCCAATACGAACAGACGTTCGGTCCAGGCGTCAGTCCTGGCGAGGAAGTCGATCAAGCTCGCTATCGAGTCTCTGAATTGGAGAAAGGTCTCTCGCTTGTCGACGGCAGAGGCTACAATGTCCTTGCCGGCCTTGCGGAATTGGTGAAGCATATGCCTCCGGGCATCCCATTGAAAATTCGAGACTTAACGATCGATGGGACAGACGTCCATTTGGAGGGAGAAACGACGACCTTCGATGCGGTGGAGAAGATCAAGCAGGCCTTCGTGACGGATGAGGCCTTTCATGACGTGTCCATCAGCGATACCCGCGTCGGGGCTGTGCCGAACCAAGTCGTGTTTCGCCTCACCTATTCGGTGCAACGGCCATGATGCAGGTCTTGAAAGAACGGTGGCAGCAGTTCTCGCAACGCGAGCGCATCATCGTGGCAGCGGGGGGCGCCATAGTGGCAGCAGCGTTGGTCTTTTTGCTGGTTGTCGACCCACTCTTGACGTCGATCGACAAGCTCGATCGGCAGGCGCGGAAAAAGACGAAAGACAGCCAAGAGCTTGCGCTCCTGGCGCAAGACTACGCAGTG
>CXWL01102468.1_pt1 | contig 16962 bp, 13 predicted proteins | sample 590931 | NCBI WGS metagenome assembly CXWL01 (sample SAMEA3498368, study PRJEB10139) | groundwater metagenome | biome: water well; material: biofilm material | place: Germany | collected 2015-04-27 | reverse complement strand
CCGTTGTTGCAGGCCTCAGTGAGCAGGTGATGGGACAGCGTCATCGTGCATCTCCCCGGTATGGGCCGATGATATGCCGTCCCATGCCATCGCGGCGCTCAGGAATATCTTGCCGTTCAGCGCAGCCGGGAAGTCGCTGTCCTTCAGGCGGTCCATCACCGGCCCCTTGACCTCGGCCAGGTGCAGGCCGATGCCGTGCTGCCTCAGGCTCTGGTTCAGCTCCGACAGCGCAAACAGCGCCGAGGTGTCGATCGAACTGACCGCCGTCATCACCAGCACCAGGTTGCGCGTCTCCGGGTGGTTGCGCAGCTCATCTTCGATACGCTGGCTGACCGCTTCGACATTCCCGAAAAAGAGATTGGCATCAATGCGCAACATCAGCATGTCGGTCCGCGTCTCGGCCGGATAGCGCTCGATGTTGCGGAAGTGTTCGGTGCCCGCAATGCGCCCCAGGACGGCAATGTGAGGGCGGCTGGCGCGCCAGATCAAGGTCCCCATCGATAGCACGACGCCAATGATCACGCCGGCCTCGACGCCCATGACCAGCACACCGCCTGCAGTGGCAAGCAGCGCAATCGCGTCGCCCCGGTCGTAACGCCAGGCGGTGCGCAGGGTCGACAGCTCAAGCATGCCAAGCACCGCAACCACGATGGTCGCGGCCAGCGCCGGCAGCGGCAGGAGAGCCAGCCATCCGGTCGGCGCGACCAGCGCAATGGCCAGCAGCGCGGCCGTGACGATGCTGGCCAACGGCGTATTGGCGCCAGCGGCAAAATTGACCGCCGAACGCGAAATGCTACCCGTGACCGGAAAACCGCCCGTCAGCGCGCTGCCGATGTTGGCGGCGCCCAGGCCTATCAGCTCGTAATTGCTGTTCAACTTTTCCTGGCGCTTCAGCGCCAGCGACTGCGCGGCCGACATGCTGATCAGGAAGGTCATGAAGCCGATCAGCAGCGCAGGCTGCACCAGCGTGCGCCAGTGGGCGCTCGAGGTTGCAAGGTTCAGGCCCGGCAGGCCGGCCGGCACCGCTCCGGTGGTCGCGACGCCAGCCGATTGAAGGTCGAATCCCGCCGACAGCGCCGTCGCAGCAACGACCACCAGCATCGGGGCAAGCCGCACGCCGATATCGGCTGCATTGGCGCGCAGGCCAAGCTTGCGCAGCAGTGCACCAAGGTAGTTACGCGCAAACAGCAGGGCAAGCAGCGACGCGATGCCCATCGCCGCACTGGGCAGGTGGAATGCAGGTAGCTCGCCGCCCAGCAGCACCTTGACCTGCGCGAGCGCGATCAAGATCGCCGAGCCAATCGTGAAGCCGCTCATCACGGGCCGCGAGAAGAAATTGGCGAGAAAGCCGATACGCAGCAGGCCGCAGGCCAGCAGGACCGCGCCCGACATCAGCGCCAACTGGGCCGCCAGCACCAGGTACAGCCCTGATCCGGCTGCCGCCAGCGGCGCCAGCGCCGTCGCCGTCATCAGCGAAATGATCGCCATCGGACCCACGGACTGGGTCATGCTGGAACCGAACAGCGCGTACAGCAGCGGCGGCATGATGCTGGCATAGATGCCGACCACCGGCGGCAGGCCGGCCACCAGCGCGTAGGCCATTCCTTGCGGGATCATCATCATGGCCACCACGACGCCGGCGCTGATATCCCCGGCCAGCATGGCGCGCCGGTAACGCCTCAACCACTCAAGCATGTATTCGTCCTGCTGCCAAAACCACAAGCCTATCACGGGGAACCCGTCTCATGCCGGTTGTTAATTCCAGCGGGCATGAAAGCGACAGCAGGAATGCCGCGGTATGTGTGTAAGCGCACCGTCAAGCCAGCGTGCTGCGCGAATACTTTCCCGGTATAGGAGGAAATATGACGGAACCCGACGAAACAGGCCTCAACGCGGCCGTCGAAGCCACTGCCGACAAGCAGCGCGCAATCCAGAGCCGGCAGGACCAGAAGGACGCCTCCGGCCAGCAGCAGGAAAGCGGGGAGCCGGTACAGGCCGGCAAGCACGCAAAGCCCGTGCCGCCGATGCCCGGACAGCACCTGGTCAAGCCAGGCCTTGAAGCGGCGATGGAACTCAAGCCCCAGTTCATGGCTGAGGGCTACCACGGCAGCCGCAAGCTCGATGGCAAGGTCGCCATCGTGACCGGCGGCGACTCCGGCATCGGCCGCGCGATCGCAGTGCTGTACGCACGCGAAGGCGCCGACGTCGCGATCATGTACCTGAACGAGCATGAAGACGCCGAGGAGACCAAACGCTGCGTCGAGGCCGAAGGCGCGCGCTGCGTGGCGATCTCGGGCGACATCAAGGACATGGCGTTTTGCAGGCAGGCGGTGGAACTGGTGGTCGCCCACTTCGGGCACCTGGACGTGCTGGTCAACAACGCCGCCTTCCAGGAGCATGCAGGGTCACTGCTCGACCTGACCGAGGAGCGCTTCGACGAAACCATGCGCACCAATATTTACGGCTACTTCCACATGACGAAGGCGGCCCTGCCCTACCTCAAGCGCGGCGCGGCCATCATCAACAACGGCTCGGTGACGGGGCTCAAGGGCTCCAGCCAACTGCTCGACTACTCGGCCACGAAGGGCGCGATCCACGCGTTCACGATGTCGCTGGCGGCCAACCTGCTCGACCAGGGTATCCGCGTCAACGCGGTAGCACCCGGGCCGGTGTGGACGCCGCTGAACCCCGCCGACCAGTCGCCGGAAAAGATCAAGGATTTTGGCAAGAGCACCGACATGAAGCGGCCCGCGCAGCCGGACGAGATTTCGCCCGCCTTCGTGTTCCTCGCATCACCGGTGTGTTCCAGCTATATCAGCGGCATCGTGCTGCCGATTACAGGCAGCGTGGGCTGATTCATCGAAGACCGGCTCGCCGGCGAAAGGACGCATATGGCACGCAGTTTATGGAAAGGCGCAATCAGCTTCGGGCTGGTGCACATTCCTGTCGAGATGTACCCGGCGGTGCAGAACCACACGCTGGACCTGACCATGCTCGATCGCCGCGACTTTTCACCGGTTGGCTTCAAGCGCTATAACAAGAACAACCAGAAGGAAGTGAGCTGGGACGACATCGTCAAGGGCTATGAATATTCCAGCGGCGAGTACGTGGTGCTGTCGGAAGAAGACCTGCGCCGCGCCAATCCCGAAGCGACCGGCACCATCGACATCATGGCCTTTGTCAACGCCGACGAAGTGCCGCTGCTGTTCTATGACCAGCCCTACTACCTCGCGCCGGGCAAAGGCGGCGACAAGGTATATGCGCTGCTGCGCGAGACGCTGCGAAAAACCGGCAGGATCGGCATTGCCCACGTCGTCATCCGGGTCAAGCAGCACCTGGCGGCGCTGGTGTGCGTAGGCGACACCATCGTGCTCAATACACTGCGCTACGCCGACGAGATCCGCGCTGCCGACGACCTGAAGGTGCCGGCGTCGGACGCCAAATCGGCCCAGCTGTCGGACAAGGAGCTGAAGATGGCGATGGCGCTGGTCGAAGGCATGAGCGAAGACTGGCGCCCTGACGAATACCACGACACCTACCGCGAAGACGTGATGGCGCTGGTGGAGAAGAAGGTCGCGGCCAACGAGACCAAGGCCATTACGATGCCGGGCAAGGAGAAGGCGCCGCCGTCATCCAGCAATGTGATCGACCTGGTCGCGCTGCTCCAGCAAAGTATCGGCAAGAAGCCGGGCAAGGCCGCTGCGGCCAACGACGCGAACGAGGAAGAAGACGAGGACGAGGAGGCGCCGGCACCGAAGACACGCAAGGCGCCGGCCAAGTCTGCCGCGAAGACGGCGGCGAAGACGGCCCCGAAAAGCACGGCGGCTGCCAAGCCCAGGGCCAAAGCCGCGCCGGCACGCCGCAAATCAGCATAAGGAACGCAATGGAAGGGGTTTTCGCACTGCTCGAGTGGCCGGCGATGGCGATCAGCCTGGCGGCCGCTTATTTGCTTGCCTCGCAAAGGCCCGAGAAAAGAGTCGTGGCGTTCTGGCTGCTCATTATCGGTAACGTCATGTGGATTGCGTGGGGATGGGGCGAGGATGCCTGGGCGCTGATTGCGCTCAATGCGGGCTTGATGGCCTTGAATGTACGGGGAATTTTCAAGAACGAACATGGGGTACGGAGTCCCGCCAGGTAAGCGGCGGGAGGCGCGCATCCGGCGTTGCATGCGCGACCCCGGTCTACTTTTCCGGCTTGTACCCCATCTGCTTCATCGCCGCCGTCAAGGTCCTGGCACTCTTAGCATACGCCGCCCACGGCTCATTGCCCCGGTCAAGGCGCGTATGCGCGTTGTCCACATTCCACTGGTCCCCGGCCTTGATCACGCTTAGCTCATCCCACGAAAGCGGCACCGAGATTCCAAGCCCCGGCCGCACCCGCGCCGACCAGGCACACGCCGTGGTAGCACCGCGCCCGTTGCGCAGATAGTCGATGAAGATCTTGCCGACCCGGTTGCGCGGCCCGCTCTTGAACGCGAAACGGTCCGGCAGCGTGGCCGCCATATGATGCACGATCGCTTGCGAGAAGTCCTTCACCGTGTCCCAGTCGTAGCCGCCCTTGATCGGCACCACCACGTGCAGGCCTTTGCCGCCGCTGGTCTTGAGGAAGTTGGGCAGCCCGAGCTCGTCGAGGAAGGCATGCATCAGCTGCGCGGCTTCCTGCATGGTCGCCCACGCCACGCCGTCGCCCGGGTCAAGGTCGAACACCATGCGGTTCGGCGCCTCGTACGCTTTGCCAACCGCGTTCTGCGTGTGGAATTCAACGACGTTCCATTGTGCGGCCGAGAGGATGCCCTGAACGCTGCCCACTTCCAGCATCGGCGGGTGGTCCGGGTCGAGCGCCTGGTCCATCTGCTTCATGCCCGGCAGCTTGCCGACTTCGGCATGCTTCTGGAAGAACAACTCCCCGCCGACGCCAGCGGGCGCCCGCACCAGCGACACCGGCCTGCCCTTCAAATGCTCCAGCATCAGCGCGCCGACCAGCGCGTAGTAGCGCACCAGCGCAATCTTGGTGATGCCGCTTTGCGCATCGATGACGCGGTCAGGGTTGGTCACCTTCAGGCCGGCCGGCAGCCGGCCCGCTGGCGCTACAGGTTCGGCCGATTTCCTTGTCGTCGCCATGGCGTCCTCCAGGTGTTTGGCTGTCTCTCGCTTGATGGCCCTGGCCGGCTTGTCGTCGCGCAGGCCCTGGAATACGGCGTGCCGCACCGAGCCGGTCTTGGTCCATTCGGCGAAACTGACCTCTGCTATCAGCGTCGGTCTGACCCAATGCGGCTTGCGCCCGGCCACTGCCTTCGGCGGAAACGGGCTTTGGTCCGTATCGAGCGCGCTGACTTTCTTTTTCAGTTCGCGCAGGGTCGCCTCGTTGAAACCGCTGCCCACATTGCCGGCGTATTGCAGCACCCCGGCCTTGTCGTACACGCCAAGGAGCAGCGAGCCGATGCCGGTGCGCGAGCCTTGCGGATCGGTGTAGCCGCCGATGACGAATTCCTGGCGCTGGCCGCATTTGAGCTTGATCCACTCGGGCGAGCGCCGCTCGACATAGCGCGAATCCCGCCGTTTGCCGATGACGCCTTCCAGGCCCATCTTGCATGCCGCGATCACCAGTTCCTGCGGGTTGTTCCCGAATTCCTCGCTGAAGCGGACCATGTCCGATGGCGCTTTCGCGAGGACCGCCTTGAGCACCGCGCGGCGCGTCTCGAGCGGCACCGCGCGCATGTCGTAGCCCTTGCAGTATGGTACGTCGAAAACGAAATAGACGATTTCCGCGGTGTTCGAGCCGTCGAATGCCAGCTGCAGCATGCCGAAATTCGGCTTGCCGTTTTCGTCGTGGACGACGATCTCGCCGTCGTACCAGCCATCCGGCAGCTTCATCGCAGCGAGGCCTTTCTGCAAGCTGGGCATCTTGTGGCTCCAGTCGTGCCCATTGCGCGTGATCAGCCTGACCTCCTTGCCCTCCACCCGCGCGAGCAAGCGGTAGCCGTCGAACTTGACCTCGAATACCCAGTCCTCCGGGGTGGACGGCGGACTGTCGACCAGTGTCGCCAGTTCGGGCGACAGCGCCGCCGGCAGGTCGGCCTTGACCGCCTCGGGCGGCAGCTTTGCGCGCGCTGCCGGTTTCGCCGTCCTGGCAGTTTTCGCAGGCGCGGCTTTCTTTGCTGCGGCCGCCCCGGACTTCGCTCCGGCTTTGCCCTTTGCCCTGGGTTCGCCGGGCATCGGCAGCGCCTTGACGCTGTCCGGCATTTCGTCAACGATGGAGAATTCGGTTCCGGGCCGCGCGTAGGCGTCCTTCTCCTTGATCAGCAGCCAGGGCTCCTGCTTTTCGCCCTTGCCCTTCATCCGCACCAGCACCCACTTGCCGTGCATTTTGTGGCCGTGCATTTCAAACTTCAGGTTGCCGCTTTCGTAGCCTTGATGCGGGTCGCCCAGCGGCTCCCACGTTCCCTTGTCCCAGACGATCACCTTGCCGGCGCCGTACTGCTTCTCCGGAATCGTGCCTTCGAAGTCGGAATAGGAAATCGGATGGTCTTCGACGTGCACCGCCATCCGCTTGTCCCGGGTGTCATAGCTCGGGCCCTTGGGAACAGCCCAGCTCTTCATGGTGCCGTCCAGTTCCAGGCGAAAATCGTAGTGAAGCCTGCTGGCCCAGTGCTTCTGGATCACGAAGGTGAGTTCACCGACGCCGACGCTGCCCCCCTCGGCAGGTTCGGAGGTGATCGAAAAATTGCGTTTGGCCTTATACACCTTGAGCGGATCGGTCGTTGCCATGGCGTGCCTTGTATTTGACGATATTGCCGAGTCTAGGAGCCGCACGCCAGAAAAACTGTTCGTTAGCTAACGGTTTGCAAGGAGATATGAAGATTGCCGATTCGGGATCAGCTGCACCCGCCATTTTTTGTGCCTGCCCCGCCGCAGTCGAGTTGGTCTACAATCGCTTGCGGTGTACATCAATCAACCACCCGGCAGAGGCCACATGGAAAAAATTGTCTTTCTCGATCGCGACAGTCTCGACGCCAACGTGCGCCGGCCCTCCTTTGACCATGCATGGAGCGAGTATCCGGGCACGGCGCCGGCCGATGTCGCCACCCGCCTTCAGGACGCGACCATCGCCATCACCAACAAAGTACCCTTGCGCGCGGCCGATATCGCCCGCCTGCCTGCGCTGAAGATGGTTGCCGTTGCCGCCACCGGCACCGACAACGTCGACCTGGCTGCCTGCCGCGAGCGCGGCATCGTCGTGTCGAACATCCGCAACTACTCGCTCGTTTCAGTTCCCGAGCATGTGTTCACGCTGATCCTTGCGCTGCGCCGCAACCTGCTGGCCTATTGCGCCGACGTGGCGGCCGGGCGCTGGCAGGCGCAGGAGCGCTTCTGCCTGCTCGACCATCCGATCGGCGACCTGGCCGGCAGCCGGATCGGCATCGTCGGCTATGGCGCGCTGGGCCACAAGGTGGCGCACCTTGCGCGCGCGTTCGGCATGGAGGTGTGCGTGACATCGCGTTCGCCGGTCGCCGACGCTGGCGTGACGGTGCTGCCGCTGCCCGAACTGCTGAGCAGCTCCGATATCGTGAGCCTGCACCTGCCCCTGAACGACCAGACCCGCAACATGATCGGTGCGGCGCAGCTGGCGACGATGAAGCGCACCGCGCTGCTGATCAACACCGCCCGTGGCGGACTGGTTGACGAAGCGGCGCTGGCTGCGGCACTGCGCGATGGCGTGATCGGGGGCGCGGGTTTCGATGTACTCAGCAAGGAGCCGCCGGTTGCGGGCAACCCGCTGCTCGAAGTTAATCTGCCAAACTTTATCCTCACGCCGCACGTGGCGTGGGCCAGCGCCGGCGCGATGCAGACACTGGCCGATATGCTGATCGGCAACCTGGAAGCGTTTGCCAAGGGCGCGCCAACCAATCTCGTCTAGCAGACGGCTGTTACTTGCAACCCGGCGGGCAGGTCGACGGCAGCAGGATCTTCTTGTCGACAAGCTGGACGTCGCGCAGGCCGCAGAAGGCCATCGTGAGGTCGAGTTCATTGCGGATGATCTCCAGGCATTTGGTCACGCCCGCCTCGCCCATCGCGCCCAGCCCGTACAGGAACGGGCGGCCGATGTAGACGCCTTTCGCGCCCAGCGCCAGCGCACGGATCACGTCCTGCCCCGAGCGGATGCCGCCGTCCATGTGCACTTCGATGCGCTGCCCCACCGCGTCGACAATCGCAGGCAATGCCTCGATACTCGACTGCGCCCCGTCCAGCTGGCGTCCGCCATGGTTCGATACGATCAGCGCGTCGGCGCCGGAGTCGGCGGCCAGGCGCGCGTCTTCCGGGTCCATGATGCCCTTGATGATCAGCTTCCCGCCCCAGCGGCGCTTGATCCACTCGACGTCGTCCCATGACAACGCCGGGTCGAACTGCTGCGAGGTCCAGGACGCCAGCGACGACATGTCGGACACGTCGCTGGCATGGCCGACGATATTGCCGAAGCCGCGGCGCTGCGTGCCCAGGATGCCCATGACCCAGCGCGGCTTGGTCATCAGGTTGAGGATGTTTGCCAGCGTCATCTTGGGCGGCGCAGTCATGCCATTGCGGATGTCCTTGTGGCGCTGGCCAAGCACCTGCAGGTCGAGGGTCAGCACCAGCGCCGAGCAGCGCGCCGCGCGCGCGCGTTCGATCAGCCGCTCGATGAAGGCACGGTCGCGCATCACGTACAACTGGAACCAGAATGGCCGGGTGGTGTTGGCCGCCACGTCCTCGATCGAGCAGATGCTCATCGTCGACAAGGTGAACGGCACGCCGAACTTCTCCGCGGCGCGGGCGGCAAGGATTTCGCCGTTGGCGTGCTGCATGCCGGTCAGGCCGGTCGGAGCGAGCGCCACAGGCATCGACACCTCCTCGCCGATCATCGCACTTCTGGTGCTGCGGTTTGCGAGGTTGACCGCAACGCGCTGGCGAAACTTGATTTTCGCAAAGTCTTCCGTGTTGGCGCGGTAGGTCGATTCAGTCCACGACCCCGCATCCGCATAATCGTAGAACATGCGCGGAACGCGCTTTTTTGCAAGTACACGCAGGTCTTCAATCGTCGTAATGATGGTCATGCTGGCGTCCCGGAGAGCTGGTTGGATAATGACTTCCTGTAATCTACCAGATGAGCGAAACATGCTGACAAAAATCCAATGCTATCTTTTGTTGGCTGGCTCTGGACAAACCGCCCCCGCCCCCCTACAATGCTGCTTCTTCGGACGCGCAAGCCCGGAGGGCACCAGAGTTTAAGTGTTGAAGTAGAAATTAAAACTTCCGCAAATAAAACGAAGCTGCTATAATGCTTGCCTTCGCGGCTGTAGCTCAGCTGGATAGAGTACTTGGCTACGAACCAAGGGGTCGTGGGTTCAATTCCTGCCAGCCGCACCAGAATCAGGTTAAAAGGCCTGGAGAGAAATCTCCAGGCCTTTTTTCTTTTCTGCAATTGCCAATCCGCCTGCCACCCAGCTGCGCGAATGTGACCGGGCGGACAAGCGGGCTGCCGCCCTCCCGAACGTTAGCGCGCAGTGCGCCTACCCGCGCCGCGAATCCCGCCATCGACGTCCTCCATGGAGCCAGCAAGGCCTCAGGAACCTCCCCTTGGATATTTCGGAAACTGCTGCTATAATCTTGTCTTCGGCGGCTGTAGCTCAGCTGGATAGAGTACTTGGCTACGAACCAAGGGGTCGTGGGTTCAATTCCTGCCAGCCGCACCAAGAATCAGGACGAAAGGTCTGGAGAGAAATCTCCAGGCCTTTTTTCTTTTCCGCTCCCATTTCGATTCACCAGTGCAACGCCCGCGCCATTTGTCGTTAATTGCACGCATCGATAGCACATCTGTTTAATCCGGAAGCCATGTTCGGTCAGCTCAACGTCGCCATTTGACCGCCCTGTACATCCCGGAACTTAAAGCCGCCTTAAAAAACCGGTCGAAATTGCTGTCTGGAATCGAAGTCGACACCGGAACGTCCCCCGTCTCCGCGTAGGAACAAACCTACGGACTAGTGGCAAACCATTCAATGTTTTCGATTAAGCAAGCGAAAAATNNGGAAAATGTAACAATTGTTACGATTAAAACGCGTGTGCAAGCGGGTTTTGAACGGGCCTTTGATAGATTGAGGGTCCCCGATTCTTGATTAACCAAGCTGCAGGACGCGGCTGTTTCTTAATGAGGTAACAAATGAAAAAGACTAAATCACTGGTAGCTGCACTCGTGTTTGCCACGGCATCGCTGGGTTCCGGCGCAGCATTCGCGGACGACATCAGCCAGGCGCCAGAAGCGCTGACCCTCCTCGACGGCAGCGGCTTCTTTGGCGATTCCTTCGCCATGGATAACATGGGTGACACCTTTTCCGACCAATTCACGTTCTCGGTAACGAACATGCCGCACAACATCGATGCGATCATCTCATCGATCAGCCCGACGGCAAATACCGGCCTCGACATTACCGGCCTGGCCGTGTACAGCGAAGCCGGAACGCTGATCGCCAACGGCACTTCGCTGATGAGCGGCATGAACGACATCTGGACCCTGTCGACCGACAACCTGGCACTGGGTAACTACTACCTGCAAGTCAGCGGCTCGATGGTTTCGGCAACGTCGGGCAGCTTCGGCGGTGCAGTGATGCTCCAGCCGGTACCTGAGCCAGAAACCTACGGCATGATGCTCGCTGGCCTGGGCCTGGTAGGCTGGATGGCACGTCGCCGCAAGGTCAAGCCGGAAGCCTGAGCCGCGCGCTCATAGTAGAACGGAAGCTTCGCGCTTCCGTTTTTTTTGACGGGAAGCCTTGCGCTTCCCGTTTTTGCTGGTCAGCCCCGGACCTTCTTGATCAGGCTGCGGTTGCTCAGGATTTCCTCGATCTGCTCGAAGCGCACCGGCTTGACCATGTGGTGGTCGAAGCCTGCCTCGAAGGCAAGCTGGCGGTCCTTATCCTGGCCCCAGCCCGTCACCGCGACCAGCAAGGTCATCGCGCCGCACGGCAGCTTGCGGATGCCGCGCGCCAGGTCGTAACCGGACATCTTGGGCAGGCCGATGTCGAGGAAGGCGTAATCGGGGCAGAAGCGGGAGGCCGCGGTCAGCGCATCCGGGCCGTTGTGCGTAATGACCACGCTGTGGCCCATGGCCGACAGCAGCGCGCCGATGCTGTTGACGAAGTCGACGTTATCGTCGGCCAGCAGGATCCGGTAGCTTTCCGCACTGATGTAGGCGGCCGGCGTGCTTTTTGTCGGCATTTCCGGTTCGACAACGATCGGCAGGCGCACCGTGAACTCGCTTCCGCGTCCGACCCCGCCGCTGCTCGCCTCAATGGTGCCGCCGTGCAGCTCGACCAGGCGGCGTGCCAGCGACAGCCCCACCCCGAGTCCGGCGTTGGTGCGTTCCAGGGTCGAATCGACCTGGACGAACATTCCGAACACATGGTCCAGCATCTCAGGCGCGATGCCGATGCCGTTGTCGGCCACGCACACGGTCAGGATCTTGTCCTCGACCCGCGCGGTCAGGCTGACCCGCCCTCCCCGGTTGGTATATTTGGCGGCGTTATTGAGCAGGTTCGACAAAATCTGCGCCAGCCGGGTCGCGTCGCCATGCAGGAATACCGGCCGGTCAGGCAGGTCGATCACCAGCTCATGGCCGTGCAATTCGATGTACGAGCGCACCACTTCGAGCGCATCGTTGACCACCGCCTTCAGCTCGACCCGGCCCATCTTGATGGCAAACTTGCCGGTGTTAATGCGCGACACGTCGAGCAGGTCGTCGACCAGCCTGACCATCTGGCGCAGCTGGCGTTCCATGATGTCGGTGGCGCGCTGGGTGGCCTGGGCGTCGCCGCTGCGGATGCGCAGGATATCGAGCCCGGTGCGGATCGGCGCCAGCGGGTTGCGCAGCTCGTGCGCCAGGGTTGCCAGGAACTCGTCCTTGCGGCGGTCGGCCTGCAACAGCGCCTCCTCGGCCCGGTGGCGCACCTGCATTTCGTGCTCCAGGGTCAGGTTCGCTTCCTGCAATGCGTGCGAACGGCGCCCGATCTCGGCCAGCATGTCGTTGAAGGCCGCGACCAGCACGCCGATCTCGCCGCTCTGCTTGCCGGGCACGCGCAGGCTGAAGTCGCGCCGCTGCATCACCTCCCGCGCCACGTTCGTGACCGCCTGCAGCGGCGTGGTAATGCTCTTCTGCAGGCGCGACGCCACCAGCGCGGCAATCGCCAGCGCGGCCAGCATCACACCGCCCAGGATCAGGCCGTAGTCGAGCATGCGGTCGACCAGCGCATAGCGGGCGCGCAGGTAAACGGTGCCGAGCAGCTCGCCGTTTTCGATGATGTTGTGGTACACCACCAGTTCGCCGCGCTCGATGCTGTAGCCGGGCCGGCCCGGGCGGACCGGGTAGTCGGGCTCGCGCGATTGCTGGGTGTAGGCGGCGAAGCGGGTCCCGGCGGCGGTATAGATGGCGCCGGACAAGATCTGCGGGCGTACCTTCAGCACGGCCAGGTTCTGCTGTGCGGTGCTGCTGTCGTTGAAGGCAAGCGCAGGCGCCGTGACGCTGGCCATGATGTCGGCCTGGGTCATCAGGTCGTCGACCCAGTATTGCTGGAACGTCCGCAAGTCATATAACAGCATGGCGATCGATGCCGACAGCAGCGCCACCAGGGTGGTCGATACAGCCATGATAATGAGCTTGCTGCGGACGGAGCCGGTATCGTGTTGCATTACGGTTGTCCCTTGTACACATGGTTCGCCACCGTCAAAAGGCGCGAACTGAGTTTGATATTGTTCTTGTCGGCGGCGTCGAGCGACACGTCGAAGCGCACGCGCTCCGCGACAATCCGGAAATTGATCACGCTGCCGTACTCCAGCCCGTTTTCGGCCTCGGTGACGATCAGCACAGATGCCGCCTGGCCTGGCCGCACCATCCGCGCCAGCCGCCCCGCATCCGTGCCGCCGACGAACAGCAGGTGCAGCCCATCGGTCGCCTCGCCTTCGCGCAGCGTGCGCACCAGCACTGGACGGCGGTTGACGGTGCGCCCGGCAACCTGGCGCGCCACTTCGCGCGCCATGTCGTCGGCGCCGGCCACCCCGATCACCAGCGGCGCGGCCGGGTCGGCAAAGGCTGAGGCAGGAAATTCGGTATACATCAGGAACTTGTACAGGAAAGCCGCCTTCACACTGCGCTCGAGCTCAGGCACGTTAGCGTCAGCGTGCGCGGCGGCGCCACAGAACCCGGTGGCCGCGACCGCCAGCACGCCGGCCAGCAGGCGCCGGCGTGCCAGGAAAGCAACAGGTGGGCGTGACCGCGACATGGCCTAGGTACGCACCGGCATGGCGGCCGGCGCCGGCCCCGTCAGCCGGTGCACTGCCGGGGGCGAGGCTGGCGCTGTGATCGTTAGTTCGTTACTCATGCTTGCTATCGTAGAACATTTTCTGGAGTGCACAAAGTGGTGGGCTGCAAGCAGAACCGGGCGGCGTTTTTTTGTCGGGTGCGACCAGGAAGCGTCAAAGGCGGCGCCGCTAATCGAGGCCGAACTCGGCCGCGGCCTTGGCCGCCCACAGCGCCTCATTGTAGCTGGCGTAAGGCTGGTCATAACTGGCGACGATACCGTCCCTGTTGATGAAACTGGTCCACCAGCCATCCGGCGCGGCGGCAATCGCGATGTCGCCAGCCTTGCAGTGCCCGGCAATGGTTTCGCCCGGATCGAGAACGACGATATTCACCTTCCTGTGGCAGACAACGGTTGGCATTCTGGTTCCCCAATAGATCAATAGGTCAACTATACAGATTTCTGATATCCGGTATCACAATATAGAATGAGCTTTAATTGTTGCCATAGGGCATTATGGCACCTGTCTCCTCTATTCTGCTTCCCGAATAGATTCAGCCCGCTCACTGAAGCGGGCTTTTTTTTGGTTGTCGCCGCTAAGTGTGGAACGCGACCCGTCGTGCCCGCCACTGGCGGACCCGACTTCCCGAGGATGGTCAGGCGCCAACTCGGTATCGGTTCCCGCCTTTGCTGGACCGACGTCCACACTGGCCAGCGGCGCGCACGGGATGGTGAATCGACAAGATATTAGCCGTTTGGTGTAGGATTCGCAGCTTATTCCTCTCACTTCAAACGACATAACTCATGCGACAGGCTTCTCCAGACGAACTGGCTACTGGCGCGGTTGCGGCCGCTGACTACGATTGGCAAGCCACCCAGCTCGGCGCACGCGCCGGATGGCCGCATGCGCTCAAGCTCAGCGTCGACATCCTGCTGAACACGCCGCTGCCCATGCTGCTTGCATGGGGCGACGAGCCGGTGGTCGTATTCAATGAAGCCTATGCGCGCCTGGCAGGCGCCGAGGCGCCGGGCGCGCGCGCCGGCGCGCCGGTGGCGCCGCCGTTTGCCGCTTGCGCCCAGGCCCTCCAGCGCGCCCGCGAAGGCGGCATGGTTCGGCTGGCACGCCAGGCCATCAGCTTCAACCCCGCGCATGGCGAACACCAGCTGGCCTGCGACGTCCACCTGACCCCGGTGCGCGACGACCAGGACAAGGTCGCCGGCGTGCTGTGCGCGCTGGGCGACTGCGGCCCCCATGAAGCCGAGGCGGCCACCGCCCCAGGCGAGCGCCTGCGCGTGCTGGTGGTGGAAGACAACCTCGATTCGCAATACCTGGTCTGCGAGATGCTCAAGGCCTTTGGCCATCACGCCGACGGCGTGGGCGATGCCGAAGCCGCCCTCGGGCTGCTTGGCGCCGCCACCTACGACGTGCTGTTTTCCGACGTCAGCCTGCCCGGCATGTCCGGCGTCGAGTTGGCGCGCCACGGGCTGGTGCTGCAGCCGTCCATGCATGTGATCTTTGCTTCCGGCTACGGCGACACCTTGCTGCGTCACCTGCCCTTCCCGTTCGTATCGCTACAGAAACCGTACGAGATGGAACAACTGCAGGGCACGCTTGACGAACTTGCGCGCCAGCTGGGCCGATAGGTGGGCCGGGCCATGCCAGGCGCCGCGCCGCGTGGCCCAGCCAAGCGTGTGCAGCAAACGACGCGCTGCGCTAGAATCGGTTTCGGTCCTGTCGCGTGCACACAGCCGGCCCATCCACGTGCATGCACCACGGCAGGACCGCCAAAGTCCAGACAAATGATGATTCCGACCGAGCCGAGCGGCGGCCTGCTGACCAGTTTTATCGACCTCAACGACCTGGCGCTGCGGCGCTTCAACGCGGCCGGGCGTGCCCGTATCGACCAGCGCGGNNTCCGCGCTCAGCGGCCGCCTGGCCGTCAAGCTTGACCCGAGCGGTGCCCTGCTGACCAGGTTTATCGACCACACCAACCTGGCGCAGCGGCGCTTCAAGGCGGCCGAGCGTGCCCGTATCGACCAGCGCGGGTTTATCGGCGTCACCTTGCCGATAAACCCTGTTATTGAAACGCCGGAACTGGTGCGCAACCGCGTGCTGCAGGCGGCCGCGTACATCCCGCTGGCCCAGCTTGGCACCACCGATGACTGCGGCTTCGCGCCGTTCCGCGACGACCTGTCGAGCACCGGCGCCACCGCTTTTGCCAAAATCCGCGCGCGGGTCGAGGGCACGGCGCTGGCTGCCGCCTTGCTGGAAGGACCGACGTGAGCGCAAGCGGCGACGACGAACTCGAACAAATGCGTTCGGTAGCGATGCAGAACGCCAGCAGCGTCCTGCACGCGCGCCAGCGCGCCGAGCAGGAACTGATCGAGGCCAAGCGCGCGCTGCGCGCGGCTAACGAGCGCATGGAACGCATGCTCGAGAGCCTCACCGACGGCTTCTGCGCCGTCGGCCGCGACTGGCGCATCAGCTACATCAACGCGCGCGCGCTGCGGCTGCTGTCGCCGCTCGACAAGACGCGCGACAACCTGGTCGGCCAGGTGATCTGGGAAGCCTTCCCTGAACTGCAGGGCAGCGCGCTGGACAAGCAGTGCCGCCGCGCGATGGCAACCCACCGCACCCAGGCGTTCGAATATTATTACCCGCAGCTGCGCACCTGGTTCGACCTGCGCGCCTACCCTTCACCGGATGGCCTGACCGTCTACTTCCAGGACATCACCCGGCGCAAGGCCGACGAGCAAGCGCTCAAGGACGGCAACAGCCGCCTGCAGGTGGCCCTTGCCGCGGGCCGCCTGGGCGACTGGCGCTGGGACCCGGCGGCCAATACCGTCACCTTCGGCCAGCGCGCCGCCGACATCTTCTCGCTGCCGGCCGAAATTCCGCTGCACCTGCGCCAGGTGATCGAACGGGTGCACGAGGACGACCGCGCCAGGACCAGCAACGAGCTGTTCGCCGCGTTCTCCCAGCGGCGCGACCTCGACATTGAGTTTCGCATCGGCGGCGGCCCCGAGCAGCGCTGGCTCGCTGCCGTCGGCCGGGTCGACCACGACAAGGTCCACGGTGTGCTCGCCATGGTCGGCGTGGTGCACGACATCAGCACCCGCAAGAGCGCCGAGGATGCGCTGCGCCAGAGCGAGGAAATGATGCGCGCGTTGGCCAATTCGATTCCGCAGCTGGCCTGGATGGCAGAGCCGGACGGCCAGATCGTCTGGTTCAATGAACGCTGGTACCACTACACCGGCACCACGCCCGAGCAGATGGTCGGATGGGGCTGGAAGTCCGTGCACGATCCGGAAGTGCTGCCCCAGGTGCTGCAGCGCTGGACCGAATCGATCCACACCGGCCAGCCCTTCGATATGGAATTCCCGATCCGCGGCGCCGACGGCGAGTACCGCTGGTTCCTGACCCGCGTGAACGCCGTGCGCGACCGCAACGGCAAGGTGGTCAGCTGGTTCGGCACCAATACCGACGTCGACCAGGTCAAGCGGGTCCAGCAGGCGCTGCGCGAAGAGTCGAACGTGCTTGAACTGCTCAACAGCACCGGCGCCGCCCTGGCCTCGCAGCGCGACCTGCGTTCGCTGCTGCAAACCGTGACCGATGCCGCCACCGGCGTCAGCGGCGCGCGTTT
>CXWL01000592.1_pt1 | contig 16965 bp, 17 predicted proteins | sample 590931 | NCBI WGS metagenome assembly CXWL01 (sample SAMEA3498368, study PRJEB10139) | groundwater metagenome | biome: water well; material: biofilm material | place: Germany | collected 2015-04-27 | reverse complement strand
GACCAAAACCGTGCGCCCGTCGTCCGCGGGGTAGCGCAGCAGCGGAGAAGTAGCGGTCAGACGGGGCACGCGCGTGGGCCCGCTAGGCCCGCCGTGACCGAACAGTGGCACTGATGGCACAGGCGGAGGCAGAGAGGAGGTACTTGAGCCGTTGAGGGCAGAGGCAGGCAGCTCGAGCTCGACGGTGGGGCTGGCACCGCGGGTGGGCATGGAGGTGACTTCGGCGTAGTCGTGCAGGCGTTGCTTTTCTTTTTCCAAGTCTTCGGCGAAAGCCGAGTGCATGAACTGCGCGAGGTCTTTTCGGCCAAAGACATTGTCGGGGGTGACGACGAACCGCTGCAGCTCGTCAGCCACTTCGCTGGCGTAGCTGTACCGGTCGGCCACATCACGGGCGAGGGCCTTCATCACGATGCGCTCGAGGGCGTCGGGAATTTTGCGGTTGTAAGTCGACGGCGGCAACAGATCGACCTTGCGCACTTTTTCGAGCACCGAAAAATCGCTCTCGCCTTGAAAGGCGCGCTCACCGGTCAACATTTCATAGAGGCAGATGCCAATACCGAAGACGTCTGAGCGCCTGTCGAGCGGCAGCCCACGAATCTGCTCCGGGCTCATGTAGCCGAATTTGCCCTTCAAGATGCCGGCCTGGGTCTTGGTGGCCTTGCCCGCCGCCTTGGCGATGCCGAAGTCGATAACTTTGACTTCGCCCTCGAAGCTAACGAGCAGGTTCTGGGGAGAAACGTCGCGGTGCACGATGTGGAGGTCGCGGCCGGCGCTGTCCTTTTTCCGGTGCGCGTAGTCGAGCCCTTCGCAGCACTTGGCCATCACGTAACAAACGAGGGGAATCGGCGTCGGTTCGCCCCGTTTTCGGGCGCGGTCAAAAATCGAGCGCATATCGCGGCCCGACAGGTATTCCATGGCGATGAAATAAGAATTAGCGACGTGTGAGAGCTCGTAAATCTGCCCGATGTTGGCGTGATTCAACTGAACCGTGATCTTCGCCTCGTCGATGAACATGCTGATGAACTCTTCGTCCTCGGCGATGTTGGGCAGAATGCGCTTGATGGCGACGACGCGTTCGAAGCCTCCGGCGCCAAAGGTCTTGGCGCGCCACACCTCGGCCATGCCGCCGATATTGATGCGGTCGAGCAGAAGGTAGTTCCCGGATGGAATCGGCTGCCGTTTTGAGGCGGTGCTCACTTATGATCCACCCTGGGGGTCGAAACGCACCGTGGCAGCGTAGTGATGGCGCTCAAAGAGCGTCAATGAAAGGTGACGATGTCTGCGTGCCTGGCGTGCTCGATGGATCTACCGGAACCAGCGCGGGTTTGCCCCCAATGCGGCGCTGCCAGGGCGCCGGCGCAGAGTGAGGCAGACGAGCGGGCCACGCTTCACGAATGGCGGCTGGGGCTGAACCATGCTCTCCACAAGCCCGAGCCGCACGGGGGCTTTCTTCCAGATCTGCCGNNCCCGCCTGCACGCGCTGGTGACGCGGCTGGAGCTCTTGAGTCTCGAGGAGCCGACGCTGCAACGCCGGGTGCAGCTATTTCGCAAGGTGCTCGACAGGCACGGGCTCGCCAGTGCGCGGGCCAATCGCAATGTGTGGTTCGGTATTGGGGGCACGTTGCTGTTCTTGGTGGGCGCGATTTGGCTGTTGGCGCGCAGCTGCGGCTAAGGGCTACCCCGCCAGCGTCGCCGCGGGGTCAATACGCGCCGCCTGTCGGCCCGGGCCCCACGCACCCAACAGCGCCGCTACCGTGCCCAACAGCACCCCACCCGCCCACAACGAGGGAGGCCAATCAAAGAACGTTTCAGGCTTGAACGGAAAGGGCGGCAAGGTGCACGCCACCAATGCATCCACTCCCAGCGCCCCCAGCACCGCCAGCCCAGTACCGATGAGGCCCCCCACCAACCCCATCGCCAGCGCTTCGCCGAGCACCCAATTGCGAATGTCACCGCGCGTCGCTCCCACCGCGCGCATGATGCCGATATCGCGCGAGCGGGCCCGCACCGCCGACGACAGCGCGTGGGCGATATTGACGGCCGCCAACAAGCAAATGAGCCCCGAGAGCAGCGCCATCGCCGCGGTGGTCAGCACCACCACCGCCGCCGCGTTCTGCGCCATTTGCTGCTCTTGGTCATCGACCTGCAGCCCCATTTCTTTCACCGCCCTCACCACGGTGGAGACGTCTCTCGGCGACGCGGCCAGCAACGTCACCGCGGTAAAAGTCTCGGCGTCGACATTCGAAGCGCGGTTCAGCCGCTTCGCCGTCTCGAGGGGTATCGTCACCCCTGCCAGCAACCCCCGGTCGGAGATGCCGACCAGCTGCAGCTGCGTCGCCGTCACCGGCCCAGGCGGGCTGGCCGTCACGAACGAGCGGTTGAATTCCACCGGAATCATCNNGGCGTGAGGTTGGGCAGCCCGCGCGCCGGAGCGAACGTCTTGTTGTAGATCTCGAGGAGCCGCGAAGCCGCCATCGAGGGTATCGGCTGGTTGGGCCCCAAATCTTTGAATTCTCCCAGCAGCACGTCGCCCTTCACGAGCCCAGGGTCCACTCCTACCGCGATGACTTCCAACCCCATGCGCAAGGGCCGCCCGAAAAAATCACCGTCGTAGCGGCTGACCGCCGGCACCCGCACGTTCATTTTGCGAAACGACTGGGCCACCCCGGGTAGCGATTGCAGCCGCTTCACCGTCTCTTCGTCGATACGGCCACCGCCGAGAAGGCCTCCGAGGGCGAGCTTGGGCGGCACCACTTCGACGATGCGCGCATCGATGGGAAACACCTTCTCACGCAACAGCTTGGCGATACCGNNGACGAGACCGCGAAGCGCTTGTCACGCACCAGCGACAGCTTCACCAACCCCAACCATTCAGCTGCCCTCACGCGAGCTTTCCTTGGGTCAACGTCAGCACCCGGCTGGCGGCGCTGCGTAGCCGTTCTTCATGGGTCACCGCCAAAATGGTGAGCCCTTCACGGTTGAGCGAGCGAAACACTTCAATCACCGCGTCGCCGGTCGCGGCATCGAGATTGCCGGTCGGCTCATCACACAACAGCAGCTTGGGGCCGGTGAAGAGCGCTCGGGCGATCGCCACCCGCTGCCGTTCTCCTCCCGACAGCTGCGCCGGCTTNNGCCATCGCCGTCTGCGCGCGCTCCACTGGCTGTGTGCTGAAGAACGCTGGCAGCGCCACGTTGTCGGCGACGGTGAGCGACGGCATCAGATGAAAAGACTGAAAAACAAACGACACCTGCCGATTGCGAAACGCAGACAGCGCGGTATCGCCCAAGCCGGTCAACCGTTCCCCCGCCACCGTCACTTCGCCCTGGTACTGGGCGTCGAGCCCGCCCACCACGTTGAGCAGCGTCGATTTGCCGCTGCCCGAACGGCCGACCACGGCCACGAATTCTCCGGCCTGCACGGTGAGGTCAACCGCGTCGAGCACGCGCAGAGTACCGCCGTCTCCGTCGGGGTAACTGCGCGACACCCCGCGCACTTCAATCACTTCGGCTTCTCCGGGGGCACAAACCGCAAGGTAAAGTTGCCTTGCACCGCGCCTTCCTTGGCGTCGAAGGTCAGCTGCATGGCGCTCAAGTCTGAAATCGCGTCGAGCCAGCGTTCCGTCGTCTGGCGAATGCGAAAGCCGCCGATGCCCCACGCTTCATTGGGCAGCTCACGAATGCGGGTGGTGAGCTTCTTCAAGTCGAGAACCATCACTACGCCCCGCTCATCAAAGAGCTTTCGCGTCGCCGCATCGAGCGCATCTCCTTCGACCTTCTTGGCGTCGAGCAGCGCTTCGAGCCTGAGCAAGGGAGAAGCAAAATAGAACTGTTGTTCCCGCGCGGCGAAGTGCACGCCTTCACCCTGGCCATAGGTGGTGAAATACATCGGCCCGCCCGCGTGGTCTTTCTTCACAATCTGAGCGCCAATTTGAGGCGCCAGCGCCACCACCTTGCCGAGCGTAGCCTGCAATGCCGTCGCGTCTATCGCATGCGCCGCTCCGCTCAGGTGCACGAAATCGAACGGGTTGGTGCGCCGCACGTCGAGGCTGGGCATGCCATCACCCAACTTCGGTTTCGGAGCCAGCGAGAAGGCGAGCCAAAAACCTGGAGCCGCGTTGCCCAAGATCTCGGTCTTGGGGTCGAGCCCGGCCTGCGAAAACGCCGACAGCAACCGCGAGCCAATCAACGTCTCGCTCACTGCTTCAAGCCCCTTCACTTCGCCGCCCAAGGAGGCGACAAAGAACGCGTCATTGGGAATGGAGGACGTCGCCTTCGGCGAGGCCTTGCGCTTCACCACCTCGAGCACCGCCGCGTCGCCGAGCCAGGTACCGTCGCTCGAGAGCGTCAGGCCGGCCTTGCTGATGAAAAGCCCGAGCGCGGCGTTCGAGAACGGCATCAGCTCGCGCCAAGTGGAGACCTGCGGCACATAGACAATCACCTGCTGGTCTTTCGGCAGCCGCTTCATCGAGGCTTGAAAAACCGTATCTCCCTCCATGGCCTCCACGCCGGTGAGCTTCGACAGCGCCAGCACATTCGTGCTTTCGGCGGCGGCTTCCAAGTACGCGTAGCCGTCGTGAAAGAGCAGCTGCACCTGGGCGGGCCCATTGTGAAAGCCGAAGGTATGCAGCGTGCGCCCTTCGATTTTCTTCTCGTCGTGCTTCTCGGAGCGCAGCCGCGCCACCGCCACCTTGCGCACGAATTCGTAGAGGCGTTTCTCGTCTTTCACCGCCAGCACCATCACCACGTCGCGGTTGCTCAACACCGCGGCGCCCAACCCGCGCTTGGCATCGATGCCCGCGGCTTCCACCGCCTGGGGGTCACGAATATCGAGCCCCACTTCGGCCGTCAGCGCATCGCTCCAGCCGCGCGCGTCATTGAACCCGCGCAATTGCGCGACGAAACCCGCCGCTTTCAAGCCTTCGAGCACCTTCACTCCCTCGCCCAGCGCATCGAGTGAAGGCACCAGCACCACCGCGCGGGCACTCGTGGGCAGCCGCTGTGCCACGCCGCCCGCTGACGATTTCGCGGTGGGAACACACTTGTCGCATGACAGGGCGAACAGCGTCAGCGCGACGACGAGCGCCTTGCCGCCCAGCGTTCGGCTCATCTCACCCTCTGGGGCTGCGGCGAGGGGCCCAGGGTCGCATCATCGAATTCCAAGAACTTTTCCATTTCGCGCACCGTTTCTTCGGTGGCTTCTACCCCGGCGGTGAGCGATTCCAACTGGCGTTCGACCACTTCGGGGCTGCGAATGGCAATCGACTGCTCGTGGGTGAGCCTCATCATGTCTTCGATGGTGGCGAGTTGGTGGCTGACTACTTCGCGGCTCTCGGCGGCCTGAGCGAAGCGGGCATGCCGTTTGCGCAAGATCTCCAAGCGCTTGCTCTTGACCTCGCGGAGCCGGTCGCTCTTTTCGTCATTCACTTCTTTTTCCACCGAAAGCACTTCGGCTTCGACCGACTTCTGGTCAGCGGCATTCAAGTATTTGCGGTAGCTGTTGAGGGTGGTCAAAAGCCGCAGAAACGAAGTGAGCAGCGCTTCGAGCCGGTGCTCTGAGGAGGCGATCATCACCCGGCCTCCAGGCAACCGCTCATAGTTCTTCAAGATACGCGCCTTCAATTCCAACAGCTGCTGGTAATGCTCGCGCTGCGAGGGAGCCAAATCAGCAACCAGGGCCTGCAGCTCTTCGGGCGTCGCCACTTCGGAAAAAGAGTGAGCGTGAAAGTTCGCGCGCACCGCGCGCCGAAACGAAGGCACCACCGAGAGCACGACCAGGTAGAGCGCGCTCGCGCCCCCGGCGGCGACGAGCGGGGTCCACTCGCCGAGGCTCCACGAAGCGACGCCCCCGGCCACCAGGGCAAACCAGTGGGCGGGCATCAACAGCGCTGCCTTCAAATAGCTGGGAGGTCGCGAAGACACGTTTTGAAGTTTGAGACTAACCGGCCTGAAAACGAACTGCATGTGAAGCGTATTTCGCGGCTACTTCACATCGGCGGCGAAGTCGACGAACGCCTTCATCCACAGCAGGTTGACGTGAGCGGCCTGGGCCAAAGGCGTGGCGGTGGAAGTCTCGAGCACGGCGGTCCACGGCACGCCGCGGCGATGAAAGTAGTCGGTGATGCTGCCGTCGTGGTGCACGAGCAGCCCGTCAGCATCGGTGACATGCTCATCGTGAACGGTGACATGTCTGCCCACGGGGACGACGGAGTCACCCCGCTGGAGCAACTGGGCGAAAGGCCCGCGCGCCCCAAAGCAGTAGGCGTAGTGACAGGGCATACCTATCCACGCGTCTTGGTGGAGGTCGAGCGCCGCGTCAGGCGTGGGCCGCCCATGAATGTCCTCTCGCAGCGCGCGCGTCTCTTTGGGGCCGCGGTCATAAAGAAACCAACGGTGAATGGGCTGGCCCACTTCCACCTCTTCCACCACCGTGCCCGGCGTCACTTCGTAGCGAATGAAGTCGTTGTTCGGCTGCTCACCGCTGGCGTTGTAGCGGTGGCCCGCTTCGAAGCCGCTGGGGTTGATGCAGGGGTACACGGTGAGCGCGACATTGCGCGCGCGGGCGTGGTCGACAAGCTCGGTCAAATGGTCGAGCACGCTCATGGGCCCCGCGGGCTCTTCGCCGTGAAAGCCGGCGGTGATGGTGCAGCGGCGCTCGCCGGGAGTGGTCAGGCGCAAAAGTGAATAAGGGCGACCGTTCTCTTGGACCACGGCGTACTCGGTCGCGAGCATGCCCTTGGCGACGCGATGCAAGGCCTCGAGGTATCCGGTGTACAGCACGCTCCAAAGCCTACGTCAGACGGCGGCCAGGGCTCGTTTTCTTGCCTATCTGCCCGTCTTTTCCTGGCTGCCGCTGGCGCTACTTGACCTCGACCTTTTTTCCCAAGGTCTTCTCGCCGCCACCGGCGACGTCCGAGACTGGAGCTGGGCTCGAAATGCCCATTTCCATCTTGAACTGCTTCACCAATTCGAGGCCCTGAATCTTCTCGGCCTCTTCTTCGATTTGCACCGCCTGGTGGTCCACCGATTCGAGAGCCATGTTCATGCGCGCCTCGTTGACGGCGGTCTGCTCTTCGACCTTGCGGATCATCTCGTCGTGGGTGGCATCGATGCCGGCCACTTCAAATGATTCCATGGCGTCGGCGACCTTGGCCTGCCACTTGGCGCGGCGGGCGTCCCGAATGGCATTCATCGCTTCGCCGGTCTTCTTGTCCTTCTCGCGCATGAACGCCTTCTTCACGTTCAAGGCTTTGTCGTAGGCGAGCTTGGCCATACTCAGTTGGCCCTCGTTGCGTGCGAGGGCGCCCTTCTCCATCTGCAACCGGGTGGCGAACTGCGCGGCGAGGTCATCGCGGCCCGCTTGAATGGAGGCCTTGACCTTGGCGGTGAGCTCACCCACCTCGGTGCGGTACTTGGCGTTCTCTTTCTCGAGCAACGTCATGTTGGCTCGAACCATGGCGATCGATTCGTTCATCTTCGGAACCTGATCATTCATGTCACGAATGTTCTGTTCCAAAATGAGCTCAGGGTCTTCGATGGAACTCACGAAGAACCCGGCGAAACTGCGCATCGCCCGCTTGAACCGTTCCCACATGTTGGGTGCTCTCTCTTTCTCTCTACGTACGTCCAAAAACCAAAGGTTCGACACCTTACGTCATGCAGTTTGTTTCAGAACGGTTCGCGATTCTAAGAAAAATGAATACTTGTAAGCCCGCTCCTTACAGCAGCTACTTAAAGCCCCTACGCCTGGGAGGCACTGGTTATTTCAGCGCTGCCGCAGGGTCTTGAGAGCCTCTCCAAAGCTCGACGCTCCGGTCAGCCGCAACGACTCATGGGCGAAGACCCGCCCCAACAGCCACATCGCCACGAAAGCCACGGCGCCGATGGAGCCCAGGCAGATGAGCACGTCGCCCACCCGCGCGGTGTTGAGCACCGCCGCCTTGATGAGCAGCGCCACGTTCACCAAGGGTATCGCCGCGGTCCACGCGTTGAGTTCGACCCCAGGCATCAACGCCACGATGCCGGGCAGCGACGCCAGGGTGGTGACCGGGGTCAACATGCTCTGCGCCTCTTTGAAGCTCTTCGCCAACGCGGCGATGCTCATCGTCACCGCGCTGGCGGCAAAAGCGGCCGGTATCAAACACAACAACATCAGCCCCAATTGCCCGGGGGTGAAGGTGAGCTGGGCGTTTATCTGCGAGTCGAGCCGAAAACCGACCGCGAAGGTCAGCCCCATCACCACGATGTTGGCGAGCGTGGCCACGCAGTCCACCACCACCACCGTCAGATATTTGGCGGCCATGATGGTGCGTGGAGACACCGGCGCCACCAGCAGCGTTTCCAGCGTGCCCCGTTCACGCTCGCCGGCGGTGACGTCGATGGCCGGGTACAGCGCGCCCATGAAGAGCATCATCACCAGAATCAGCGGCAACAGCCGCGAGGCGATGAAGGGCCCTAAGTCTTCTTCAAAGTCGACATCGATGACCTGGGTCTTGAGCGGGTCAGCGAAGGCAGAAGGCAGCTCGGCTTTTTCAAGCCGCGCCTTCAGCGTCTGTTTCTCCAGCGCTTGCAACACGCGCCGCAGCCGCTCCATCGCTTCAAGCGATTCATCGAAGCGCTTGGTGTAACGCACGGTGACCGTGGCTTGCGTCTCGGTAGAACCGGCGGAAGCCGCTCCCGCGCTGGCCTCCACCACCGCGGCCAGCTTTCTCTCTTTCAACTGCTTCTGCGCTTCTTCCGCGGGCAGGCGTTGGTACGTCGTGAACGCGGGCACGTTCTGCTGGTTCAGCAAGGTAAGTGTTTCATCGCTGACCACGGCCACCACGAGCGGCGCTTGCTCGAGGCGGCTCTTACCCAGCGTCATCGCCATTCCGATGACGGTCATCAACACCGGGTAGACAAGAATCGGCACCAGGAGCATGACCAGCAGCGTGCGTTTGTCGCGCAGCGCATCGAGCAGTTCTTTCTTCAAGAGAATGGAAAGGGCGTTCACGAGCTTGAAGTCCCCTTCGCGTAATGGAGAAACGCGGCGGTGAGGGACTTCTTGCCGCTGTGCTCGAGCAGCGACTGCGCGGTGCCTTCGGCCACCAGGCGGCCTTCGCGCATGAAGAGAATGCGCGTGCACAGAAATTCGGCCTCGTCCATGCGGTGGGTCGAAAAAACAATCGCCTTGTTCTGCGCCGCGGCTTTCGTCACCAGATCAAGAATCACCGTCGAGGCCACGGGGTCTAAGTTCGCGGTCGGCTCGTCGAGCACGTACACGGGCGGCTCATGCACGATGGCGCGGGCGATAGAAACGCGCTGCCGCTGGCCTTGCGACAGCGTGCCGCAGCGGCGGTCGATGAAGCCTTTGAGCTCGAGCGTCTGTGCCAGTGACTCCACGCGCGCGTGCAGCGCTGCGTCGTCCATGCCCGCCAGTTGCCCGAAGATGCTCAGCATTTCGCGCGGGGTGAGCCGCTCATACAACCCGGTGGAGGCGGTCAAGAAGCCGAGCGACTTGCGCGCCGAAATCGGTTCTTTCGTCACGTCGAACCCGCCGATGAAAGCGGTACCCGTGGTGGGCGTGAGGAGGCCCGCGAGCACCCGCAGCGTCGTCGTCTTGCCGGCACCGTTGGGCCCGAGCAAACCCACGACTTCGCCAGGCTGCACCGAGAAGCTCAAAGCGTCGACTGCGCGCACCGAGCCGAAGTGCTTGCTCAACCCTTCCACACGAATCATCGGTGGGACGTATAGACCGACTTTGAGAACGTCGTGTGCTTGTCGGCCTCTAAAGGCCACCGTCGGTCGGGCTTTTGCCGTCGGGCCGCACCAACAGTTTCATACCCATCGGGCCGTAGCCCCAGGCCACGCCCGGAATGCCGTCGCGCTCGATGGTGAAGTTCATCTCATAGTCGCCCAGGGGAATGCGCATGCGGTAGTTGTTGGTCCCGCCCGGAAAACCCCACACAAATCGGGCGCGGTCACCCTGCCGCTCCATTCTTAAGCCAACCTCGTCGCCGCCCTGGAGCGTGTCTTTCACTACTTCTCCGCCGACGCGCAGCGGGCCGCTGACCAACTTCGTGTTGTAGATGATGTCGTAGTCTTGATCGCTGCTCTTCAAGTCGAGCGCGCCAATCACCATCACCCGGCCCGACGCGTACTCGGGGTAAGTGTCGGGATCGATGGCGAAATAGATGTCGTAGAGGCCCTTCGGCACCCGCATCACGAAAGAGCCGTCGTCAGCGGTGCGCACCCGGCGGGTGTAGAAGCCCTGATCGCGGCCGCGAAAAGACACCAAGCCCGCGAGCTCGCCAGCCGGAGGCGGTTTACCGTCAATGAGGATCTTGCCTGAGAAGCGCGAGGTCTCGATGTCGATGGGCCGGGTGAGGTTCTTGTCCACCACCAGGTTCTCTTCGACCTGGTACCAGCCTTCGACCAGGCCTTCGGAGAAGTGATCATCGATGAGCAGGGCCGCGTAATAGAGGCCGGGGAAGACGTCGAGCGAATAGCCGGCGCCGACCAGCGGTACGTCGAAATAGAGCAGCGACCACGGTTCCTGCACCGTGCCTCGGCCGTACATGTACAACGTCCAGTTGTAGCCGGGCTGCGGCGCCACTGGCACTCCGTCGACGGTGAGCGCCCCTTCCCACACGAAGGTATTGAGCGCCACGTTCAGCGTAGCGTCTTGGTTGAGGTCGACTTCTTGCGTCACCTGCTTGTTGTAGATCTGCGAGGGCAGGTGCAGGTCAGGCGTCGACTCCAGACGCAGCTTGACGCTGTACTTGTTCTTCGGCACCAGCGAGTGAAACCCGGGCATTCCACCTTCGTGGTGGGTGCGCACGTTTGCTTCCTCGGTGCCACGGGCGAAGAACTCGAGCATGTAATCATTGCCCGCCTTGCGGTCCTTGAGCGGCTGCCCGTCGATGCGTATTTCGCCTTCCAGCTCGCTGGCGGGCAAATCGACATCGAGGTTCAAAGGCGCGGTCAGGTCGACCGAAAGGTTGATGGGGTAGTTGCTCAGCTGCGTGCCCCCCAGCGCTTCGGGGGGCGACGATAAGTACACGCTGAAAAGCCCTTCGAGCATGTTGACCGAATACGCGCCCGCGGTGCTGGTGGTGTAGACCAATTGGTCAGGCGGTATGCCCACCGCGGCCAGCTGCATGTCAGGGGGAAAAGCAGAAGCGGTGAACGGCAAGCCCGAGAAAATGACATTGCCGCGAATCGGCCAGGAACGCACGCCGAGGTCGCGCTGCTGGTCTTTGGTCAGGTCGACAACTCCGAAATTTTCGTGACCCAGGTGGCCGGGGAAGATGTTCGACGGGTGGTACTCGAGCGCATCATAACGGTGGCGCAGCACCCGGGTGTCGAAGCGGCCAAACGAATCAGGCAGCCGCTCGACTTCACTCTCGGCAGAGCCGGACCCGAACTTCAGGTTCACCAAGCCTACCGCGGGAACCCCATTGAGCTGGGCGGTGACGTCGAGTTTGTGGAGCACGATGCACATGCCGAAGGTGAGGTACGCCACCTCGGGGGGGCCTCCATCTTCGTCATCGACGAGCCCGAACGATTCAGGCGGGCAAGCTTCGGCGACGAAGTTGTCGGGGTAGCGCAGGCCGCCGTCGGTCAGGCCGCCGTCTTCGTCCGGCGCTTCCACGCCCGAATCGGTGTTGACGACCATCGGCCTGCCCGCGTCGTCGGTGGGCGCAGCGAGCTTCACGCAGGCTTGGCAACCAGAGAGCGCGAAGAACAAAAGTACCCACGCCCAGCGCGCGCTGATCACTCTTTTCGTCGTCGAAACGCCCGTCGCGGAAATCACGTCTGACTCTGATGCATAGAGTCAAAAGCGCGTCAGACGCAACTTGGCGCTACCCAACGTCGGTGAGTAGCGCGGGTGCGTACTGTTGCGCAGCCGCGACCACCCGTGACTCGTTCAAGGTGAGCAGCTGACGGTTTTTTAACACCCAGCGGCCGGCGATGAGCGCGTCGCGCACGTCGCGCGACTGGCAGGCGTAAACCACCTGCGAAACCACGTCATTGGGAGCAGGTGTGACGTGGGCCCCACCCAGGTTCACGGTAACCAAATCGGCCTTCTTGCCTACTTCGAGTGAGCCGACCTCTTTTTCCAACCCCAGCGCGCGCGCGCCGTGCAGGGTCGCCATTTCGAGCACCGTCATCGCGCTCATGCCCGTAGGCCCGGCCTTGGGTTTGTGAATCAAGCTCGCCAGCCGCATTTCCACGAACATGTCCAAGTTGTTGTTGCAAGCCGCGCCATCGGCTCCGAGCGCGACCGGCACGCCTTCTTTGAGCAGCTGGGGAACATTGGCGAACCCCGAGGCCAGCTTCAAATTGGCGCTGGGGCAATGACACACNNCACGATGGTGCCCGACTCCTTGAGCAGCTTGTGCTCGTGCGCGGTGAGCCACACGCAGTGCGCGAGCGTGGTCTGGGGGCCGAGCAAGCCCAGGTGGTGAAAGTAAGCGACATTGTCCATGCCGGTTTTTTCGCGCACCACGTCGCACTCGGTGGGGTTCTCGCTGGCATGGGTGTGAATGCGCACCTGCGCTTCTTTGGCCAGCGCGGCGACGCCCTTGAGCAGCCCTTCGGAACACGAGAGCACGAAGCGAGGAGCGAGCGCGTACTTGAGCCGCCCATTGCTGGTGCCGTGCCATTCTTTGATTAAGCGTTTCGATTCGGTGAGCGACGATTCGGCCGTCTCGCGCAGCGCCGCGGGCATGCCCTGCCCGGCGTCCATCATCGCCTTGCCGCCCACGAGCCGAAACCCGCAGTCGCGGGCCGAAGCGAACACTTCGTCGTAATGGCGCACGGTGCCCATATCGAGCGCGGCGGTGGCGCCGGAACGAATGAGCTCCAAGAAGGTGAGGTCAGCCGAAGCGCGCATCGACGCGGCAGAATGGGCGGCTTCGAAGGGCCAAATGCGCTCGCGCAGCCAGTCGAGCAGTTCCAACCCGTCGGCATGGTTGCGGCACAGCGTCTGGCAGGCGTGAATGTGGCCGTGAATCAAACCCGGCAGCACCGCGTGGCCGCGCGCGTCGAGCACTTCGTACACTCCGTCAGGCCGCGGCAATTTCGGGCCGACGTGAACGATGGTGTCGTCGTCGATGAGAATGTCGGCGTCACGCAGCACTTCGCGGCGCGCGTTCATCGTCACCACCGTGGCGTGAGTGATGAGCAGTTTCATGGGCTGGCCGGCTTTGGTTTCTAGCATCGACGGCCGCCCAAACACGCATTTTCCCTCGTACGGTCGTCACCGGCCCATCTCCTTGTTATGCTTCGCCGCCAAGTCGCATGCGTTTGGGCCGATAAGGCGTTTACGGAGTTCTCGTGTCGACATCACTGCCCCTTTCCACCTGCGCCCTTCTCACCGCGTCGCTCCTCACGGCCTGCAGCGGTGGCACGGCCGTCGACGGCGGCCATATCGCCACCACCCTGCCTGACGGCGGCACCGCGACTTGGTACCGCGACGTGTTGCCCCTTGCGCAAGTGCATTGCCAAGGCTGTCACGCCCCCGGCGGTATCGGCCCTTTCTCCCTCGACACTTACGAGGTGGCGAAGACTTGGGCGGGCCCGATGTCTGGCGCGGTCACCTCTCGCCGCATGCCGCCTTGGCAGCCGTCTGATACTTGCGGCCCGCAATTCAAAGACTCACGCCGGTTGAGCCAAGCGGCCATCGACGTCTTCACCGCCTGGAACGCCGCCGGGGCTCCTGAAGGAAACCCCGCCGAGGCGCCCAATGGGCAGCATCTGGTGCGTTCTCTCGAATGGGTGGACAAGACGTTGACCTATGCGGCGCCCTACACGCCGCGCGCCGACCTCACCGACGACTACCACTGCTTCGCCATTGACCCAGCGCTGACCCAAGGCAAAGACGTGATTGGCTACGAAGTCGTACCCGGTGTGCGCGCGCAAGTGCACCACGTTCTCGTCTACGCGGTCGACGCGGCGGCGGCGAAGGCGGCGGACGACAAGGAGCCGGGCGAAGGGTGGACATGCTTCGGCGGGCCAGAAACTGACGGAGAGATTTCGCTCATCGGTGGCTGGGCCCCGGGCAGCCCGTCAATCAGTTACCCCGCGGGCACCGGTATCAAGCTCGACACCGGCAAGGTGCTGGCGATGCAGATTCACTACAACACCCGCGCCGCGCGCTTGCCCGACGTCACCACCTTGAAGCTCCAATTCGCGCAGCGGCCGGTCACCAACGCCTACTTGATACCGCTGTTGGACAACAAATTCGCCGTGCCTCCGAATGCGATGGCGTACACGCCGCTTGATCACCCCAAGCCCTTTCCAAACATCTTCGGGTTCGACGTCAAAGTGTGGGGCGCGTTTCCGCACATGCACCAGCAGGGCAAATCGATTCGGGTCGACGGCCCGGCGGGCTGCCTCATCGACATACCCAAGTGGGACTTTCACTGGCAGCAACAGTACTTTTTCACGCGCCCGCTGACAGTAAAGGCGGCGCAGGGCGTGAGCATGACCTGCACCTGGGACAACACCACTTCCAGGTATTTGCGCTGGGGCGAAGGCACTGAAGACGAAATGTGCCTCACGTACCTCTATCTGACGCCGTAACGAGAGCGCACGCTTTCAGCCCGCCCCAACAGCATCATTTTTTGTACATTGCCTCGCGTGTTGACGTTGCTCATCGTGCGCGAGGTGCTGGGCGAGGCTGCTCGAGAGGGCCGGGCCCGAGAAGAGGGCGCAGTGCCCTACCTCGAGTGGCTCGAGAACTACTCTCACATTCTCTACCCGCTGATGATTGTCGGCGTGGTGGTGCTGATTATCGCCGGCATCTTGGCCTCGCTTCGCACCGAGGGCATGGCCGGGTTGGTCAAGGCCGAAGTGAGACGGCTCATCATCGTCGAGCTGCGCCAACAGATGCAGGGCACCAGCGCCGAGCACCTGGCGAAGGTCCTGGGGCTCGAGCCCTTTCGGGTCGTCGGCCTTTTGGACGAGATGCAGCGCGAGGGGCTCGTGACCAGCTACACGAGCTCCGACCGGCGCACGACGTGGCAGCTCAAAGGCGGGCTTGGACGCGGGCCTTCATAGGGAGAGTCCTAAGCCTGTGTGGGCATGTAGCGAAACTACTCCCCATGCTGAACTTGACTGGTCGCGACAAACGGAGTGTCGTTCGACTTCTTTGGGGGGAACATAAAATGTATGCATTGCTACGATTCGTCGTGGGCGCGGTGTTGTTCATCAATGGCGCGCAGGCCTTCGCGAATTCCAGCGGAGGGTTGCCCACTCACCCGGCGCCGTACCTCGCCGCCTTGCTGGGCCTGGCGCTGGTAGTGGGCGTCGCCACCCGCCGCGCGCTGTGGGGCGGCATGCTCTTCGTCTTGGGCATGCTGGTCGACCGCGGCTACCACAAAGACTGGGCTGGGCTGCAACCGCAGATCATTTACGCGGGTCTCTTCTACCTGCTCTACGCGAACCTCGCGCATAACCGCTGGGCGGTCGACGGGTGGTTCGCCGCCGCGCTCGCTCCCCCGGCCCAGAGCGCCGCGGCCAACGCCAAGACCGCCACCGCCGAACCCGTGCTGCCTGTTTACAGACCGGCGCTGGCGCCAACAGCCGCGCAAGACGGGGCGATGCGCACGCCCATCGACACCGCGCTGCCGTCTCCTTCTGTCGTGGTCGCCGACCACGCCGCCGAACCAGCAGTCGACGGTGCCCGCACCACGATTCTACAGCTTCCCGCCGAGATGAATGGTGCGTCAGACGCGATGACGGCCGCGCCCGCGGCGCCGGCGGCCGACACGGGCGCTCCCGCCCCTGATTCGCCGGGTGTCATGGCGCTGCAGGGCGCCACCAAATTACTGGCGATGCACATTGGCCCCTTCGCCCGTATCGTCTCGCGCAACGTACAAAGCGAGCTCGGCATCTCGGCAGGCGCGCTGACCAAGACTCAGTTCGAAGGCTTCGTGGTCAAGATGTCGGGCCAGGTCGCCGACGCGGCCAAGAAGGAGCAGTTCTTGAGCAACGCCAACCAGCTCGGAGGTACGCTCGGGTAAGGCGTTACGCGAGCTGACGGGTAAGCCACTCGACAACACCACGCAGCGGTAACGCCACGAGCGCATCAGCCCTTCGCCAATGCCCGTGTCTTGCAGCCGCGAGATGATGGCGCCCGCGGCAGGGTCGACCCTGAACGCGGCTCATCACCGCTCTGGTGGGTTCACAACGCCGAACCCGTCACCTGAACCAACACCTCGGGTTGATAGGGATCGCCGGTGAGCACTTTGGCGAAGATGCGGTAGTTCGTGCCCGGGCAGGCGCCTCCGTCGGTCAGGCAGCCCGAGCCATGGGGGCCGAAGACGAGCCGCCCAATCGGCTGCTTGCCAGGGGTGGTGGGCCCCGTGGCCGGGCCAATCACGTGGGGCGCGTGTTGATTGGGGTCTCCGCCGTCGGTCGCCGACCCGCCGAAGCGCTGGCAGTCGCTGTAGGGGTTGCCGAAGTCGCACAGCTGCAAGAAGCCTCCATTGGGGCCACCGCCATCGACGCCACTGACGATAACTTCTTCGTAGAGGTCGACACCCTTCACCACCAGCGGCGCATCGCCTTCATTGGTCACTCCGTAAAATTCGACCTCGCAAGGCACGGTGGCGGGCGTCGTCGCCGAGCCACAGCCCCACACCGACGCCTCGCCGTGCGGCAGCTTCGATTTGCCACCCAGGGTGAGAAAGAAGGTGCTCGGCATGCGGTTGGTGCCCAGCGGGTCGCCGCGGCGTGACCACAACACGGTGGCCTGGTCAGACCCTTCTTCGCCACAGCGAGAGCTCGCACGGTAGCTGACCACGATGGCTTGCGAAGCCCACGGTTTGGCGTCGCTCACGCTCGTCGGCAGCGCAGCGATAGGCAATGGCAACATCGCGGTGCCGCTGTCGGGGCTGACGCTGAAGGTGAAGTCGGTATGGCCCGCGAAGCCGGCGTCTTTGCAGGGCGAGCCGGGGTAGGGAAACGGGTTGATGGTCA
>CXWL01116400.1_pt1 | contig 16966 bp, 18 predicted proteins | sample 590931 | NCBI WGS metagenome assembly CXWL01 (sample SAMEA3498368, study PRJEB10139) | groundwater metagenome | biome: water well; material: biofilm material | place: Germany | collected 2015-04-27 | reverse complement strand
TTGGCGTAGGTGAGGAAATCAGGCAGCGGGTCGTGCAGCGTGCAGCCGAGCTCCGCAGCCAGTTCGGCGAATCGGGCCTGGTCGCCGGACGCGTCGCACATTTCGTCGATGTGCTGCGGAAGCGGCAGCGGCATTAGTACCACCGGCCGGTCGAGCGCGCGGACCCATTGCGTCAAGATGGCGCGCATCAGGCGCCAGCCATCGGTGTCGGGTGACTCGTAATCCGGAACTGGTTGGTAATGCGTAAGGCGTTGCAAAACCTCTTTGGCGCCGATCGCTGTGACAACTTTGCGCAGCAGTGGGAACCGCCCTCCCGAGTCCACTGTTGCCTGCTCTTCCGGCTGCATTTCGTGCAGCTCGTACGGTTCGGCGCGCGGCGGCACATGATGCAGCTGCAGCTCCTCATGGTCGAGCGTGAAGTAAGGCTTGGCGTAAATGCGGTAGCGCCCGCTCGCGTCTTGATGGGGACGGTAGCGGGCCGTCACGCGCCGCACGTTTTCGACGAACACGGCGATCACCATCACATCATGTTCTATGTCGCGGGCAAACTCGCGCCAGGCCAGATACTGCTGGTCGGTGCCAGTCGACGACAGTCCGAAGTTGTACACTTCCGCCCCCAGTTCCCCTTCGAGAAGGTCGGTGTAACGCTCGTGGTTCGGGACGGCGTCGCCGGCGGTGAACGAGTCGCCAAACACCAGCACGCGGGGAACGCCAGGAACGCGGTTGACCGCGAACGGCCGGTTCGAACGGAACCCGACATCGTTTACTTGCATTAGGTATCCCCCACTCTCGTGCGGAATACGAGCACGCAGGTTAGGAATGAAGCGATAGCCGACAATCGGATGGTATTCGTAAATTTGCCTCATCGTGCGCCACTCCACGTGTCAAAGATACAAAAAATAGATTTCCCACTCTACATTGGCATTACCAGGAAATGGTCAAGTCAATTTTCAGCGCAACGGTCGCTGGGACATTTATCCGATATCAATTGTTGCAACAGCCTAGTCACATTAATGCTTACTTTAGCGGATCCCCGTCGAGCCAATAATCGAGGCGCCGAAAGGGGAACTGTGGCTAGACTTCATTACAGTTATGTAATGTGGCGGTCATCTTACCGTCATGTTCGACCATCAATCAAAAATGCTTCAGCACCGGACATCATTGCTAAAGTGTAATCCGACTGTAATTTTACTGTAACGATGCGCCAAATTCATCGATGCAAAAAAATCCTTAATCGTCCATCAACTTGTTCTCGGTATTTTTCGAACCATAAGCGGACGATTTATTGATTTTACTCAGTTGATGCTTTTTTCATTTCGGCCATGCTATCGAAAAACGCATTGACGAGAATGAGTCATGACAGCTCTCGGCAGGAAAATAACACCATTCATAATAGAGCATGTTGCTCCGCCGCGACAAAGAAATTCGCACATAGACGAGATTATCAAAAGCAAAACGATTTATATTTAGGCCCGACGTTCGCGCGATCTTGCGATTGATTTACAGTTCAAGCCCATGATCGCCATCGATCTAGCGGATCCAATGTCTGCAAAACTAAAATATCAATAAATATTTTATCTTTGCCAATTTTGCGGGAAGGTGATTATGAATCTTACACGACCAAAAATATCTTTATTGGCCAAAACCAATCTAGACCAAAATTCATTTCATTCTATTCTTATTTCGCTGTTACGCGGTTTGGCAGCAATAGAAGTGGCTGCTGCGCATGTGAGGGCACAAACGTTACCGAGTCTGAGATCGTTGCACGATCCGAATATATGGTACCAAGGATTATCTTTTTTCACCGGTTTCGCACATCAAGCAGTTGTAGTGTTTTTTCTGCTCAGCGGATGGTTAGTGGGTGGAAGCTTACTCAATAAGTTAAAAACTCCTAACGTAATTCTTTTCTATTTCATAGATAGGATTACAAGGCTGTGGATAGTTTTAATTCCGTCATTTTTTGCTACGATTTGCTTCGCAATGCTACAAGGTACGATTGATACCGCCGGATTTGATCATTCGCCTAGTAACAAATATTCCGCCCTTTCATTTTTCGGAAACCTTTTCGGCCTGCAAAACATAGCTGTTCCCGAGTTTGGTGGAAATTTTCCACTTTGGAGCTTGAGCTATGAGACCTGGTACTACGTCCTATTTCCGTTGGCATTAATGTCGTTCTTCGGTAAAAAAATTACGACGAGAATTGGCGCATTAATTGTTACACTGACTCTCGCGACAAATTTAAGTATTGTGCTCTTGCTATATTTATCCATATGGATATTGGGAGCTGCATTTTCACGAATAAAAATCGATGTTAGCAAGCAGATGAGAATGATTCTTCTAGCAATATTTTTGGCCACATCTGTTTACTTTCGCCTTACCGGTAAAAATGACAATTTTACAAATGAATCATTTCCTCAAGACCTCCTACTCAGCTTCACATTCATGCTACTGTTGGCCAGTCAGCAGCGCCCCGTAGATTTCGATTCCCGTACAGTTCGCGCATCGAAAACTATTGGAAAATTTTTTGCTGATTTCTCGTTTTCGCTTTATGTTTTTCATGTTCCAATTTTGGGATTGCTCATTCATTTTAACAAGACGATTTTCGGAATTGAAGGCCTTTCGCCTGACCGGCCATTACATTACGCGATTTATTTTTCAATTCTCATGGCAATTGTCTCGTTTTCCTACTTGTTTTATCTGTTCTTCGAGGCGCACACATATAAGCTGCGGCGGCGTATTAAGCAGATACTCAACAACTCACCACGCATCACAACAGTAGACTCGGCGCCTGAAGCAAAACAGTAGCTTGGCAGCAAAAGATCCGTGATTTCTCGGTTCGACCTCCGCAATTTCTGAAGATGTTTATTTACATAAGGTTGAATATAATTTCAACCTAGATCTATATAAAAAATCATTCGTTACAGCCAGCCTGACAGAATGGTGTTTTTATGATTGAGGAGTTTGGCCTGTTGATTCTAATTGAAGCGGTCTTATATTTCAGATTTATCTGAAATATAAGACCGTCGGTCTGTGCTCAACGCAACGACCGTCCGATACCGTACGAGTTACGACATGTAAAAAACAACAAGTAACAGAATGTGAATAAAGGTCGCCGAATCTAACCGAAAAAACGATTTTTTGGCAGAATTCTTTTCGACGCACGTCGTTACTTCATTGGGTGTTTTTGTAGCCATGCGTCAAATTGGGCGATTTCCCTCTTTTGCGCCACAATAATTTTTTTCGCTGCGCTAATCGCCGACGCATCCTTACCTGACGTGACCTCAATTTGCGCCATGTCGATTGCAGCTTGGTGGTGCGAACGCATAATCATGACGAAATCATGGTCCACGTCTCCTGACATCTTCATCGATTCCATCTTCTTTTGCATACCTTCCATCACAGTGCGCATTTTCATCGATGAATCGCCCGACATTGGTGCACTCATAGCGCCTTGGCTTGCCTCATGACTCATAGATTGAGCTGATGCAAATGATGGCGCAGCTAGAAATGCCGATATGGCGAGGACCATTGTACCAATCGGGCTCGAGGACATGACTGATTTAGCGTGACAAGCGAATAGTGGTTTCATATAAGGCTCCTGGATTAGAATGGCAAAGTAAATCAGTGATGCTTCGCAGCCATACTGCGGCAGCTAGAGGCGCACGCGTCGCAGGCACTTGCGCAGTCTGCCATATCGGATAGGCCGCGACAGCTAGTTGCGCAAGCTTCGCAGACCTCCGCGCAGAGCGTGCAAAGCCGACTGCTAAAAACCGAATCGGTTAGCTGAAAATTCGCCGACGCCTGGCAAATCTCGGCGCAATTCATTAGCAGCCGAAAATGGTCTGGTTCGACTTGTTTGCCGCCCGTGGCAAGGCAATGGGTCATCGCTTTCTGAAGACAAACATGATGGCATCGTGTACAGGCATGAATACACGCTTGCATGCTTTCAGACCTCGATGAGGGCATTGAATTAGATTGTTCCATTACTAACTCCTTCTCAGTAGGCGGGCTTTGACCATATCCCAAAGAATGAAGAGTACGCTCGTTGGCGAGACGGGTATGTGCGCCACCCCGCATTGTCATGTTATCGACTAATTTATCGACGTCATCGATGCCGACGAAGCGCCTAGTTCTAGCGTGTGCTACGTTCTCTCCGGGCGACAGCCTCATCGTAATCGAGAGTCACTACAGCTTCTTTAAAAACTCGCTAATTTCAATCCCCTCCGGCTCCATGCATGGTTTTCTGCTTTCCCCAGTGCCACGAGGCATCCATCGCTTCAAATGCAACGCATTGCTAACGACGGTGACTTTCGAAAACGCCATCGTCGCACCGGCAATCATGGAATTTAACAGCCTGAATGCCGCCAAGGGAGTCCGATCAAGTCAAATATGAACGCCCAGAACAGATTTTGCCGAATCTTGCTATAGGTGTGCCTTGAAATTTCAATCGTGTCAACCGATACGCGCGCTACGCCACGCAACAGCGTGACGCCAACCATATGCATCGCCACGAATGTTCCGTCCCATCGCGATGCCGATATCTGCAGCAGACAAGGCAGGAACGTCGTTGATACCATCGCGACGCGCTCACTCATTCTAGGTTCGAAGCCAGTTGACGCCCGCTACCTTATCCGCTGGCAGCACGTGGTCATACACCTCATCAATGCCAAGTTCCGTGGCGAGTTTGTTCGTACTTCCTTATTTCCGCAGGTGAGCATAACGGCGCGAATTCCAAACATGAAATTCGTTCAAGACCTAATGCATATGCGAGGGTTATCTCGGATATGACTATTCGATTTGTTGAGCTCGCAACCAGCGCGAGTCTCGATGCGGTCCTTAAAACACTCACTGAAATCATCTGGCATCGTGTCAGTAAGGCGTGTTCTTGAGAAGGTCATCCAAGTTCTTGTAGTAACCCTTAACCCTATCAACTTCATACTCGTACATCAACGCGTTCTGCGCAAACTTCGCACGTTCCACGTCCATTTCAACGGTATTGCCATCGACGCTCGCCTGACTCGGCACCGCATACTTGAGAATCAAACCGCCGTCGACTCCTCCCCCGCGTCGCAAGGCCGCGTTTACATCAACATCAACGGCCTTGTAACCAGGAGTGTCCGCATTCGCAATATTAGAAGCCAGCAACTCTTGACGGTATGCCCGCAATCCAAGAGCGCGTTCATGAAAACTCACCTGTGCCGATGGTAGGTCGGTACCGATAATAGTATTTTTCAATACATTACTTTGCGCTAGAGGAAGGCGACCTTGGGAAGCGGGCACTGACGCTGGACCAGACTTTGGGGCAGCTAGACCAGCAAGAACAAGAGCAAAGTTCGCACCGTTGCGGTGGCTGACATCACTTGTCAAACTAGGAATCCGGACTCCTACATCAATTACAGGTACGGCCGGATATCCTTTGATTTGGTCCATAGTCATTCTTTCAGCGGTATCGCTTTCGTCGGCCAGATCCGCCTCGCTTATGCACAGTTTTTCCAACTGGGGTGGACGTTTTCTGGTACTTCTTTGCTTGCTTCCGGCGATAACGTTGGACTGCCCAAAAAATGGAAAAACCCGCCGCGCACACGGCCGAAATCACCGCGAACACCATCATGACATCAAGAACGTCTTTTGGGATTCCTCGAATATCAACGGGTCGCATGCCTCTTATCCTGTCCAACATCGTCGGTACGCTTAACTGCGTTCAGTAACAACTCCATTTCTACTTGGAGGCCTTAGTGGCTGCTTCCATGACTGTGACGGTCAACGCGCCATTTACCTTCTCAGCAGTGAATTTGACCATATCGCCAGTTTTCAAATGCTCCAGCATTGCAGGATCCTTGACACGAAACACCATCGTCATGCCAGGCATATCAAGGTTGGTCAGAGGACCATGCTTGATTGTGACCTTGCCCGCATCCTTGTCGATCTTCTTGATTTCGCCGTCGGAAATGGCAGTAGTTGATATCTTCGTATCCGATGTCTCGGCCGCGCTCGCGCCGCTCGTGGTCAACATGGTGAACGGAGCAGAAAATCCGATTAACAGCGATAATGTAAATGTTGAAATGCGTTTCATGTAATGCTCCTATGTATATATACGAAATCCCAAGTTGGCAATACGCCAAAATTAGTTACGAAACTAAAGTGGACCTTTACTTGGCAGCAACCTTCACTTGTCCCTTCATCCCAGCTTCGAAGTGGCCTGGTTGCAGACACGCGAATTCGAATGTCCCGGCCTTGCTAAACTTCCAGATAATCTCGCCGGATTTCCCCGGATCTACCGACACCATATTCGCATCGGCATGCACCATCTCTGGCATTTTCTTCATCATATCCGCGTGCTCTTTCAATTCCTTGGTAGAGCCAAGCACCATTTCGTGCTTGATTTTGCCGGAGTTCTTAACGACAAATTTGACCGTCTCACCCTTTTTTACAGTGATATTGGACGGGGAGTAGCGCATTGCGTCACTCATGTCGACTTGAATCGTGCGTGTTACCTTCGACGCGATACCTTCCTGTCCCATCTCCGACTCATGCTCATGCTCATGTTTGCCTGCCTGATGGCCGTGCTCGGATTTGCTCGCGTGATTATCTTGCCCTTCGTGCGCACTGGCATTAAGCGAGAACATACAGAGGGACAACGCCGAAACTAACAAAACTGACTTGATCATATTTCCATCTCCATTTAAAGACGCCCTGCTTAGTGAGTGCAGGCGAATCGCAACTATTTAGTGACCGCTGTGGCCACTGCCTTTTCTTACCTTCAACACCGTTTCGCCGGGCTTAGCCACGGTGGCTGCGTCGGGAGCCGCGGTAGCCTGAGGCATCGCGCCATCATCGCCCTTCCATTCGTATGCAAGGGCGCCAGCGGGATGTTTGTACCATCCCGGATCCTTATAGTCGTCTCGCGACAGCCCCTTGCGCACCTTAACGGTCGTGAACATCCCCCCCATCTCGATACCGCCAAATGGACCTTCGCCGCTCATCATTGGAAGAGTATTGTCCGGCAGCGGCATCTCCATGCCCCCCATCGAACCACCTTTATCGCCCATGACCATATAATCTGGTACCAACTTATTAATCTTGTCAAGCGCGCTGCGCTGGTCGACACCAATCATCGTCGGCACATCGTGTCCCATTGCATTCATGGTGTGATGGGATTTATGACAGTGGAAAGCCCAATCACCTAAATCCGTAGCCATAAATTCGATCGCGCGCATTTGTCCAACAGCGACATCAGTGGTGACCTCAGGCCAACGCGCGGAGGCTGGAATCCAACCTCCGTCAGTCCCTGTTACGACGAACTCGTGGCCATGCAAATGGATTGGATGATTCGTCATCGTTAAGTTACCAATACGTATCCGAATTTTCTCGTTTTGGCCGCAAACCATCGGATCAATGCCCGGAAATACGCGGCTATTAAATGTCCATAGATTGAAATCGAGCATCGTGGCCGTTTTCGGCGTAAAACTGCCCGGATCAATATCGTAGGCATTGAGGAGGAAGCAAAAATCACGGTCGACGCGATGCAGGCTTGGATCCTTCGGATGCGTGACCCAGAACCCCATCATGCCCATCGCCATTTGCGTCATCTCGTCTGCATGGGGGTGGTACATGAAAGTGCCTGGACGCTTCGCTACGAATTCATATACGAACGTTTTCCCCGGCTGAATGCCAGGTTGGGTCAAGCCCGTCACGCCGTCCATTCCGTTTGGGAGGCGCTGGCCATGCCAATGTATGCTGGTGTGCTCAGGCAGCTTGTTGGTGACGAAGAGACGCACCCGATCGCCCTCCACTACCTCAATGGTAGGACCAGGAGATTGGCCGTTGTAACCCCAAAGATGCGCCTTCATACCCGGTGCCATTTCGCGCACGACTGGTTCGGCGACTAAATGGAATTCCTTTACACCGTCCTTCATGCGCCACGGCAACGTCCATCCATTGAGGGTGACAACTGGATTGTAGGGACGACCATTCGGTGGATTCAATGGCGGCTGTGTTGTCGCCTTGTCCATCATCGGCGCCTCAGGCAGCGTGGCGGCACCTGCGCGCGTCACCGCACTAGCGCCGAGCGCCACTGCACCGGCACCCGCGCCGTAAAAGAAATCTCTGCGTGAAACCATCTTGATATCCCTTGCTTATGTATTAGTGACCCGACATTCCTGTCCCGGCGTCAGTCGGCTGCCTTGGCATTCTGGTTGCACTGCTGCGGCCGGTCTGCGCCATTTGTAGTGCCGAATCAGCGATCCAATAGTCGCGCAGCGCCTCAATGGAGGCATTTACGCTCAATACCTGGGAACGTGCGTCCGCAAGCAACGTAAACACGCTAATGAGCATGCCGTTGTATCGCAGCATCTGTTCGTCGGCGATCCGTTTCTTCAGTGGCACGACCTCGTCCCGATAATGCTTTGCGATGTCGTAGGCGCTCCGGTAACCGGAATAAGCCTCGCGCACTTCTGAACGCGCGTTGACCGCGGTCTCTGCAGCGCGATTGACAGCTTGCATATATACCGCTTCAGCATGGGCGACCCTGGCTCCTCCCCAATCGAAGATTGGAATTTGCAGTTGGACGGAGTAACCCGTCTCGCGCGTCGGGCTGTCGCTGTATGAGTTTCGAAGATAGCCTACATCCAAGACATTGATGAAGCGAGTGGCTCTGGTCAGGCCGAGCGAATCGGCGAGGCCAGACAGCTCGCGTCGCGCCATCATGATGTCCAGACGGTTCTGCAGCGCTTGCGCCTCAAAGTCAATGCTTTGAGGCACAGATTTTGGAAGGTCGGGAAGGCGCTCAGGTAACTTAAAGCCACGCTGGTCGTCTCGCACTCCCATCAGGCGGGTCAATTTTTCACGCTCAGCAACGTGCGTTTGCATCGCGCGTGCAAGTTGCGTCACAGTATCGGCGTAAAACGCCTGTTCCCGTACCTGCTCCAGCTTGCTCCAGTTACCCACCTGCGCCATCTTCGTTGCAAGTTCGGCGCCAGCTTCGGCTGAAATCTTCACCTGTTCCATATACTTAACTGTTTCTTGCGCCGCTACCGCAGAAAAGTATGCTCTTCTTGTTTCATCAGCGACTCGCAACGCGTCGGAAGCGGCACGGAGTTGAGCCTGCTCGAAAAACCGTCGTTCAATTTTTGTTGCTATTGGCAGCGTAAGCAGACTCATGATTGGGAGCATGAGCTGGCGATCGACTTCAATCTGGTCACCCCGTTTCAGGCGTCCGAACGAAAAAAGCGGATTGCTGATTCGCCCTGCCTGCACCAAGTTCGCCTCTGCGATTCCTAATTCAGCATAGTCCGCCTGCAGCCCCTTGTTGTTCAGCAGCGCAATCGTGACCGCGTCATCGACGGTCAACAGTTTGGCCAAAAGGGGCTCGATGGTCTTTTGCACTGTTACCGCATCCGACTCCGACTTGACCCACATAACGTCTTTGCCGAGGCGCTCTCTCGTTATTTTCTGCACCGATGCGAAACCGCCGTCAGCGCTAAAAGACGCACACCCACCCAGGAATAACATTGACACCGCAACTGCGAGTGGCCGCGTCCGCAAGAAAAATATTTGCATCGTTTTTCCTTATTGTTTTTTCATGTCACTGTGATTCATCTCAGGCTTTGAATCGGGAACATCACCGCTTTTGCTGCCTACAGGAAATTTCTCAGCGCTTTTGGGGGGGACCTTCATGCTTCCCATGTCGTGTCCGGCCATGTTCCCCATTTTTGCGGGATCGCGATTGGCCTTCGGTTTTAACGTAGGGGTCATCTCCGGCTTGCCCTGCTGATCCATCTGCTTCATTTTGCTCATGTCGTGGCTAGGCATGCCACCCATCGGCGCTTTGCGTTTTGAACCTTCTGCGCCAGGGACTTCCACGGCTTTTTCGCCTGGAACACTTGCCTTCGGCATGTTTTTCATATCCTGATTCGACATTTTTCCCATTGCCTCCTGGCCGCCTGCTGCGTTCATGGCCCCCATGTTGTGTCCCGCCATACTGTCGGAGTCGCGTACTGCGTTGTTGGCAGCTTTCCATGGCATGACCGCGCCGTCTTGAAAGCTCTTGTAGTCGTCGAAAGCGGACTGGTAGGAAATTGCAGAGTCGAGCGACTTTGATGGCACCGGCTTTGCTTCGGTGGTCGGTTGCTTGTCAGTCTGCGCTGCAGCGAGCAGCGGGACCATTAGGGCGAATGCCGATAGGCTGTGTGGACAAAATCGGGGTGAACTCATGTAGGCTCCAAGTAGCTGTTATGGACAGCGCAAAATGAAAAGCGAAAACACTTGCGTAGTAGAGCAATCGGTCTACAAACTGTTGCATCCAGTCTAACGGACGCGCCTGACAGTCCGATGACCCGTACATTACAGTTTTGTAATCCCCACTGAAAGCAGTACGGAGAACAATACCCCCCTGGAGAAAGAACCATGCGAATACTAATTGTTGAAGATGAACCGAAAACTGGCGACTACCTTTACAAAGGACTAGCTGAGTCCGGTTTTGTGGCTGACCTCGCACGTACCGGCCTGGACGGCCTTAACCTTGCAATGGAGCATGACTACGACCTAATTGTGCTCGATGTTATGTTACCGGGAATGGATGGTTGGAGCGTTCTCCGTCGGCTGCGTGAACGAAAGGAGACTCCGGTAATCTTTCTCACGGCCCGTGATGACGTGGTCGATCGCGTCAAAGGCCTTGAATTGGGCGCGGACGATTATCTAGTTAAGCCGTTTGCATTCGCTGAGCTGCTCGCCCGCATTAGAACCTTGCTGCGTCGTGGCCCAGTGCGCGATGCCGAAATGATCCGAATGGCCGACTTGGAAATCGATGTCATTAAGCGCCGCGTGACGCGTAATGGGGTACGGATCGATCTCACTGCACAGGATTTTGCGTTACTTCATTTACTTGTAAAACGACCAGGAGAAGTGTTGTCGCGCTCGCTGATCGCATCACAAGTTTGGGACATGAACTTCGATTCTGACACCAATGTCGTTGATGTGGCCATTCGACGTCTGCGCGCTAAAGTGGACGATCCATTTCCTAAGAAACTCGTGCATACCGTACGTGGCATGGGTTACCTGATGGAGGAGCGGGAGTGATCCGGGGCAAGCCACTTTCGCTCACCGAGCGCTTGGCTCTTCTGTTCGCCGCAGTCACCATCGTTACCTTCACTGCTGTGGGAACCTATTTGTACCGGGCACTTGGGCAGCAGCTTGAACGCCGTGATGATGCCGAGCTGATCGGCAAGATCGCGATGGTTCGACACCTTTTGCTTGAAGCGCAATCAATTGCCGTGGTTGAGGAGGCGCCCCACCCGTTCCTCGACTCTGTATTTGGACACGAAGGCTTGAGCGTGCGGTTGCTTGACCCGGACGGTCGGGTCTTGGTCCAAAGTGCCAAACCGTCACGTCCATTTCCATCGGTTTCACCAGTGCCGCTTGACCGCATTCCGCGCGATGGCGACGTGCGGGATTGGACGCCAGCTGCAGGAAACGGCCGTTTCGTCAGTGCAGTGGGGAAAGTGGGCGGACTCATTCCAACGCCGGTGACTATCGTCGTGGCAAGAGAAGGGTCGGACCGGGCTGGACTGCTACTCGAGTATGGCCGGAATTTAGTTGTGGCGGTGGGAGTCGGCGCGATACTTGCTGCGTTTCTCGGCTTTGCGATAGTTCGGCTGGGCATGCGTCCGCTTCGCTCGGTGATTGGGAAAGCAAATGACATTAGTACGCATCGCCTCAATACGCGTTTGACAGTTGATGATGCCCCCACCGAACTTCGCGAACTGGGCGCAGCCTTCAACGCCATGCTCGATCGGTTGGAAGACGGTGTTCAGCGCCTGTCGCGATTCGCGGCCGACCTCGCTCACGACTTACGTACTCCAATCAATACACTCATGGTTGAGACGCAGGTCGCGTTGGCACGTCCACGCACGAACGATGAATACCAAGCGTTGCTGGTGTCGAATATCGAAGAGTATGAGCGCTTAGCTCGAATGATCGAGAATACGCTTTTTCTAGCCCGTGCCGACAATGCACAACTGGCTTTGAATCCCGAGGCGCTAAACGCAAAAAAGGAACTCGAGCGTATCCAGAACTACTTCGCCGGATTAGCCGAGGATGCCGGCGTCGCGTTGACGGTGAATGCTGATGACGCAACGGTCAGCGCCGACCCGATATTGTTTCAGCGAGCAGTGAGCAATCTTGTTTCTAATGCGATAAGCCACACACCACGCGGTGGGGCGGTCCGCCTGTTGGCGTGCCAGGGTCAACACGGTACAGACATAACTGTGGAGAACTCAGGCGGCGGCATTGCCCCCGAACACCTCCCGCACATCTTCGACCGGTACTACCGTGCGGACGCGGCACGTTCGGTGTCACCTCACTCCACTGGTCTGGGCCTGGCAATTGTACGGGCGATCATGCAACTGCATGGCGGCGAAGTCACAGTAAGAAATGCCGATGGAGATCGAACGGCATTCTGGCTTCGTTTTCGTGCTTGAGTGCGCGGCTGCACGCGATGGCGCAACTCGCCGATAATAGCGGACCTCAAAGTTCGTTAGCGAATTCGATTTGATTTCTTGAAAGACGCGATGACCACAACTGATTCGGAACTGTTGGATTGCCTCATTGTTGGTGGCGGCGCTGGCGGATTGACGGCGGCCATCTATCTTGCTCGATTCCGTCGCAATATCATCTTGGTCGATTCCGGTACCAGTCGGCTTTCGCTTATTCCCATTTCGCATAATTACCCAGGGTTCCCAAATGGCATCGTGGGAACGGAGCTCCTCGAGCGCATTCGGGGCCAAGCTGTTGACTATGGCGCCGCCTGCATCACCGGCAACGTGAGTCATGTCACAGGGCTCGCCGATGGTACCTTTCTGACGACGGTTGGCGCTCGGAGAATACGAGCTCGCACTTTGCTCATCGCAACTGGTGCAACAGATGCGGAGCCGAAAATTGAAGGCCTTTCCGAGGGCGTCAAGAGCGGCTGTGTGCGCTACTGCCCCGTATGTGACGGCTTTGAAGCAATTGGAAAAAGAGTGGCTGTGCTGGGTACTGGCAAGCATGCCGTCAACGAAGCTTTGTTCATCAAACACTTCACCTCTGACCTTACGCTGCTCGTGAGCGGTGCACAATCCACCCTCACGAAGGCGGATCGAGACGAGTTGCGCGCGAAACAGATAAGCGTGATCGACGGCGCAACTTCGAAGTTAATTTACGACGTAGACCACAAGCGGATTTCGGCGCACGACGGCGACGGACTGGTTCACCATTTTGATGTGCTCTACTCCGCGCTTGGGATCGAGGTCAACTCGACCCTGGCGCGGAATTTAGGCGCATGCTGCGATGATGACGGACAACTAATCGTGGACGCACATCTTCACACGTCAGTTGATGGCGTTTATGCTGCGGGTGACGTTGTTCAGGGTCTTAACCAAATCAGTATCGCCGCTGGTCATGCCGCTATCGCAGCGACGGCCATACACAACAGGTTGCAGCAGACCTCTCCGGAGCAACCTTAATCAAAAAGACGCCGGCGGCTGCTGGGATGTAAGGACCGCCGCAGCCACAAAAGCCGCCAACAATACCGCCGATTCAATCCGAAGCACTGCGACAACAGGGCTGATCGAGCTTGTAGATCGAGCAACAGACGGAAAGCCGATGAATTTATTGTAGGCGCCCAAGGCAACCGCCAATAGAACCATAGCGACCTTGACGATAAGCGCCGTGCCATAACTGTTGCCAATCAAATTATCAACAGCACCGAGGCGATGCCACGCATTGTAGATTCCGGTCGCGAAGATACCGGCGAGTGCGAACATCGACGCTTGGGACAATGTGTTCATGTAGAAAATGGCCTCCGGTTCTGACCGTGACTTAGAGGCGAAAATCGTCGGCAATACAATCCATCCACCTAACGCTACCCCTCCTGCCCACAACGCAACCAGGAGCAAGTGCGCCCATTCGGCTGCCAGCCCCAAGCTTAGCAATCCGCCCTCCCCGGCATGACTGTTGGCGACGCGACTAACGGCAAATGCCAGCAGCATCGTAAATTTGAATGCGTATAGCGCATATCCCCGACGGCCGATCACGTTGAGGCCGCCAAGGGTCGCCAAAATTACAAGGCCAGCAAAACCTGCTTGTCCATAATTGGTCTTGGATAACATCAACCAAAGCGTGTCCAGGGCGGCCAAAAGAGGCAGACCGCTCATGACCGCCGCTGCGGCCCACAACGCGCCGCAGCTCCCAACAAAACACAATATCGTCGCTGAGATCTCCGATGAACGAAGTCTCGCGACTATCTGTGCCTTCCATGCCACGTCTGCGTTGCGCAGCCAGAATCGAGCAAGTACGGCTCCAACCATCCACGCGAAACTGACGTTCACCAAAACGGCGGCACCAATTTGCAAAGCGGCTTCTGCTGCCATTTATTTGACCGTAAACGTGAAATCCCCATTTCGGCGGTGGCCGTCGTGGCCAACGGCAACCCACTGGACGCTGTAAAGACCAGACGTCAACGCAGGTACATCTAACAGTAAAGTTGTGGGTTTTGCGGCGGAAATATGCACTTTATTTGTCGAAACATCCTTACCACCCGAGTCCTTCACGGTCACAGAACTGAAGGACTCCTCGACCTTCTCATTGAAGGTCAACTGGATCTCTTTAACCGGCGCCTCAACAGTCGTGCCAGCAGCTGGCAAAGAGCCCTTCATTACCGCGTGGGCAGCAGCGAACGGACTTACAAAAGCTGTTCCGGTTAAAACACAGGTGAGAGCGAGGACATGCAAGCGTTTCATAGTAAATTCCATTTCGGTTAAAAGGTGTAAAAGCACTACTTCGCCAGTTTCAGCGACGTGACAGTCAGCGATCCGGCTACTTTTTCAGCGACGAATTTAATTTTGTCGCCCAGCTTGACCTGGTCAATCATCGTAGGATTTTGGACACGAAACACCATAGTCATCGCTGGCATCTCAAGATTCTTGAGCTCGCCATGTTTGATTGTAAGTTTCCCCGCATCCTTGTCGATTTTCTTGATTTCACCGTCGGACATCGCTGTTTGCGATACTGCCGCTGCCGCTGGGCCTTCTGCCGCAGAGGCGTACGTCCCGGCGGATAGCGCGACCAAGAATGCAAATGTAAGTCCGGAAAATGGTTTCATTGGATTCACCTTCAGTTGTTTACGTTAGTCAATGGTATTCTGAACAGACGTCAGAACATTGCATAAGTGTCGTGTCCGTCATTACGTCTACGTCAGCGACCTCAACCGCTATAAACAGGATTGCGCGCCACATACACCTGGATGTTGGGTGCCTTTACCTCTTTCGGCGCGATCGCGTTCAGATTGAAACTATCGGCATCACGCCAAGTATCAAAATGCCATGCGAACGATTTTCCCTCGATGGAAAAACGTACCGTCTCTCCATTTGTAACATTCACCCATTTAGTGCTTGAGGTGACGACAATTTCTCGATTCGCCACTTCAAGCGCAGCAGACGTCCCATAGAAATCTTTCGCCCCCGTAGGTTCAGCGGCCTGGATGCCACTAGTCAAGGCGCTCAAGCCGCACGCAGCTATCAACACGGCAAATTTTCGGCTCGTTCGCGACATACTTCAATTCCTTCGATTAGCGTTAAAAATGTGGCGAGACATAGAAGTCTCCAACGCTTCGAATTATAAGAAAAAGCGGGTGACGAGAACATGGCACCAAAATTACAATCACATTACAAACGCAATGATAGCTGGCACGAATTCTACAACAATGAACCGGAATCGACAGGTCATTGACGCAGGACGAAGCTGAACGACGCGCCGTTCGCTACTACGCCGACAACCTCGCTGAAATTGCAACCACACCCTTCAACCCGCTGCCAAAACGCGCGATGGACTCTTTGTGCAATCTGAGTTGGCTGTAGCCGAGNNTCATGTTCCGGTACGCCCAAAGCCAGATCGAGCATCCGTACAATCCCCGAATAGATGCTTGTACTGTGCTCGACTTCGAACGCCGCGACGATGTTGTTGGCATCTTTCGAAATCCACAACACATCGATAAGCGCGACAGTGTCAGCTGCGTCAGCGCAACGGATAGCTTCTGGGAGGCGGGCGAGGCATCCCTCGCTCAAGCGGGTCCCAAGATAGGGGCGATTCTTGTCATTGTTGGCAATCCAGACGTCAAACCCCATCGCCAGGCCAAGGTCGCGAAGCCAGCCCTGAATTTCAGTGTGCGTGTGATCATTCTCAAGCGCGGTAGTTCGCGCCTTGGTTGCCGATGCATTTTCCGCGATTACCTGCGCGAGCGAGTCTTTCCACGCCGACGTGTCGCCCGGCCGCGCGATAGGGTAGCGCCCTGCCCCGATATCGAAGAGCAATCCAGCAAAGGCGCCCAAGTCATTGGACAAAAGTGAGCGATATTGCAAGTTCAAGGACAAGATGCCGTTACGCATAGCCAAATATTCCGGCCATCGGCCCAGCTTTACATTCGAACCAGTCAACAAGTTATATCCCTTGATGATCGCAGTATTCGATGGAGGGATAAGTGTGGGGTGAAGGAAATATAGAAGATTTGCGCTTGCAGGGCCAAGAGCTTTGATATTCTTCGCGTCCAGGTCGCGGATCGCCTGCGCCAACTGAGACTCATCTTGGCAGCAAAGGCAAGTGTCGAGAAATCGCCCGAATGCAATTTGGTTGTCGCGGCTCTCGTAGATATCCGGAATGCGCAGCTTCGGCTTCCATAGGAAAGCATGATCGGCCCCCTTAAAAATCTGCCGCTGCTCTGCGATCGAATGCACCACCGTCTCCAGTGAGGAACCGCGATAGCAATTTCCAAACCGGTTTTCCCTGATTTCTTGAACTACAAGCTGAATGCCCCGTCGGATCGAGCGAAAATTCTTAAGCCGCTCTTCCCAGAGAAACCAGTTTTGATAGGAACCGGCGGGATCACCTTTCCATCGCTCGATTAGCGCAGCATGCGGTAGCAAATCATCCTGTAGAT
>CXWL01004613.1_pt1 | contig 16967 bp, 17 predicted proteins | sample 590931 | NCBI WGS metagenome assembly CXWL01 (sample SAMEA3498368, study PRJEB10139) | groundwater metagenome | biome: water well; material: biofilm material | place: Germany | collected 2015-04-27 | reverse complement strand
TCCATAAGGAGGGGTCCTAGGATAGCAGTGATACGCCCGAATTGCAAGGGCGCCCCATAAGCATCTGTAACCCGTATTACACGGTTGTTTCCTGATGCATTTTGCGAAGGATCTTCCGGGCTTCCTCGCGCTCGTTCCAGGGTCGGATGCCATCGGCGAAGGTGCGCCCTTCGAGATCTCCCATTCCTGGAATAACCACCGTATCGCCTGGCTTTGCTGATCTGAAGGCGAATTCTATTGCTTCACCTCGGTCGGGGATCTCGAAGTAATCAACATCGCGTTTTTTGTCAGTATGCTCTAATCCCTCCAGGATCATGTTACGAATCGTCTGCGGGTCTTCGCTATAGGGTTCATCGTCACAAACCACCACTCGATCAGCCAATTTTCCACAAATTTCTCCTATCCTCGGACGTTTTTTTCTGTCCCGGTCACCGCAACAACCGAAGACCACCCATAGCTTACCAGTCGTGATCTTGCGGAGTGTTTTCAGGAGCTTACCGTAGCCGTCTTCGGTCATCGCAAAATCGATGATGACCTGGAAATCCTGGCCTTCCTGAATTGATTCTAATCGACCAGGAATGAGGCGAACTTCTTCGCAAGCGTCTTTGACCGCTTTGAGTCCGACCCCTTGAGAGTAGGCGATAGCGGTGGCGGCCAGTAAATTCTCGACGTTGAAGTCACCCGGTAAATGACTCCGAATAGCCATCTTTTCCTTTGGAGTGATCAAGACGAGGTCAGTATAGTCCTTGTGGAGTTGAATATCTTCGACTCGTATTTGCTCGTTGATTCGTGAATCTTCTGTGAGTTTTCCGCCATATCCGATCCTATGGTCGGCGTCGAATTTCAGAAAATCATGAAAATTTTCATGATCATCGATATTGTGAATGGAAATTTTTGCCACCCCCGACTTTCGCTTCTGCTTGGAAAGCTGCTCAAAGAGCTTCATCTTGTCCTGACGATAGGCTTTCATCGATTTGTGATAATCAAGATGTTCCGGGGTGACATTGGTGACGCAAACCACGTCGTAGCTGATTCCCGCAACGCGGTGTTGGGAAAGTGCATGGGAGCTTGTCTCAATGACGGCATATTCACAGCCTGCATCGGCCATCCTCTTCAAAAGTTTTTGCAGTTGGAAGGGGCCTAGGGTTGTCTTATGGGTGTTGTTTTGCCATTCTTTCCGATCTATCTTGAAATTAATCGTTGAGGACATGCCCACCTTGAAGCCAGCTTTCTCCAGAATCTTGGCCGTGAGATTCACCGTCGTCGTTTTGCCATCGGTGCCGGTAATGCCTATGACGGTCATCTTATCGGCAGGATTTCGGTAATACCAGCAAGCCAACTTCGCCTTAGCTCGATGAACGAGGAGGCGGAAAGGATGAGTCGGTGAAAAGTGACTTTTGAGTTTTTTCAACATGATATGTCGTGAGGGCTAGGTCAGTATAATACAACTGGCGAAAGTGTTGTAGTGTTCCGAACGGAGTTCTTTGTCGGTATGCATCCAGCCCCGATAGGAGAAGTATTCAGGATCGGTATAGGTATTGATACCACAATCTTCGATGTTCACGATCCCACCCTCTTCGAGCGTTGCACGGACTCCACTGGTCAGATCGTAATATCCGAGGTCATCCTGTATCTTAAGAAACTTTTTCTTCTTTTCCGGGATGATGTCGATGACATCTTGTTTGAAACTCAGGCTTTCCTGGCGGATATGGGGGCCGAGGAAGACCCGAAATCCTTCTTTGTTGAGACCATTTTGATCAATTACCCCGAAGAATGATTCGATGATGCCCTTAAAGAATCCCTTCCAACCGCAGTGCAAGGCCGCGATGAATGGTTCATCGGTATGCCAGATCAGGATCGGGACACAATCTGCGGTCTTCGTAATGAGCCTAATGTTTTTCTGATCGGTGTAGATGCCATCAGTAGCTTTCAAGATTCCGGGTTTCTCGGCGTAAACGACGACATTCGTGTGCTGCTGATCCATCCACACCGTCGGGAAGACTTCCAGGTTTCGTTCTCTCAATCGTTCATCAAAGGTTGGATCACTAGGGACGACATGACCAAAAGCGGCGTCAGTGATGAGGAGTTCGATATTTCCGAAGGATTTGTGGATCATAGGGATATCTCTCTATCTACTACCTGAATATATTTTATTTTTGAGTATACTGTAGCCTTATTTTCAAAATCAAAACTATTAAACAAGCTAATAGTTGAAGGTTAATTACTGCTATAAAAACCAAGTCCTTCAAAATAAATATTCCATATAATGAAGTAGAAAATGTAGTTATTGTCCATATTATATAAGTAGAAGTATTGGCGCTTGGTTTTCCTCTCCATAAATCTTTCATGGTAGGGAAGAATCCTAGAACGGTTGCTATTCCTCCAATGCTGTAAAGGAATGTAAGAGTTGTGATGAAATAATTTTCCATACTATTTTTTATAGCATATTACTCATGGCCTATGTAATTTTCGCTTAGGATTTGTGGATTTCCCCAATCTACCCTGGGACGCGTACACGCTGTTAAACTCTGTAATCTAAATATTTTTTAACTGTTTCTTCAGCTAAAGCCTCACTGGAATCAACAATTGAAAATCCTTTCATTGTTTTGACTATTTTTGTGATGTCGGTGCACGCAATGATAATTGTATCGACTTTCTCTTTTTTCAAATATTTCGATAAACGTTTTGTTATAGATAAAAGTTTTTGTTGGATTTCTCCGGTTTTAACTCCACTGATTAAATTATTAATCTCTTTTTGCCATTCTTCTTTGAAAATTAATTCAATTTTTTGTTTATTGATGAGATTTTGATAAATGCCTGATTCTATCGTAGTACTCGTGGCATAAAGGGTTACTTTTTTGGAAGTCTTATCTAATTTTTTTACGGTCGAATTAATGATATTAAGAAGTGGAATTTTCACACTTTTCGCAAGCATATCGAAATATTTGTGTGCAATATTACATGGCATTGATATGAAGCAAACGCCTGTAGCTTCTAATTTTTTCAATCCTGAGCGGATTGCCGATGCCATGTCTTTATCGTTTGTCTTTTGATTTACAAAAAAAGGCGTTGGCAGCGAATAAATAATAATGTGTGGAAAGTCGATATCATTGCGTGCTCTATATTGTTTTTGACATTGTTCAATTAAAAGATCGAGAAATGGAGAAGTTGATTTTGGCCCCATCCCGGCGAGAATTCCTATTATTGGATTCTTGTTTTTCATATATTTAGATTATTTCACCTAACGTTTCTGCTACTTGTCACTTAGTTAGCAGTTCTATAAATAGATTCACTCCCTGCTCGCAATAATTGCATACCAATTGTAGAGACCATACATGCCCCCACCTCGCCAAAAATTTAATAATTCTGCTGAAGTGAAATTTCTATTTCCGGGCAAGCTGCCATTTTTATCTATGGTGAAACCATTGTTACCTTTTTCAAAAAGGCTGTCGTACACATTAAACTCGCCTTTAGTACTGTCGAAGCCAAAAATAGTTATGTAGTGTTCGTAATTATCTCGTTCTCCTAAGACTATGGCTGGTTTTCGTTGAGATAATCTTTCTTGAAGTAATAAAATTTTCTCTTCGTCCGAGAGAACTTTTATATTTGGGATTTCTACTGCAATACCGTTTTCTTTCAGCTGTTTTTCCATGCCCCAAGGAAGGGTGTATCTATTCGGCAGTCTCCATTCAATGTTTTTGGCGAATTCTGCGGAACTGACTTCCTCTTTTTTTAAAGCTCTTACGGCAGCTGCTACATTAAATGGCCCACAGTCATTGACAGTTTGCCTGTAGTTAAATTTTTGAGAGTACTCTATTGCAGAGGAAACAGTAATCTTGTTTTCATCAAATCTTGTGGGCGTGTTACCTATCCAAATATACACTCCGATTATTAGGAGCAATATTGTGCCAAGAATTGTTATATTTTTGAATTTTCGCTTCATAATAAGTTCCTGAAGTGCTCACTCTCAATAACCTGCTATCCTTAAAAAGTTTTTGAATAGTTGCCGTCCTACTCGAGTGTACTCATCTCGAATGGTCTCAAAGTTTTCTCGAAGTTGTTCTTTGTCGAGCTGAAGAAGATCCGGGTCTCCGTTTATCCAAGTCTCAAACATTTCTGGTGTAAGTTCAAAGTGGCATTGGATACCGTAGGCATTTGTACCGACTCTAGCGATTTGGTTTCGGCAAAATTTTCCGACTGCTAATAGCACCATGTTGTCTGTAAGTTCCACTGTTTCGCCGTGAAGGTGAAAAACATTGAATGTGTTGTCGAGGCCTTCAAATAATGGGTCTTTTTTACCGTCGTCAGTGAGCTCTACTGTGAAATTGTTGCCTTCTGGATCAATGAAGCCAACTTCTTTGGTCGGGCTTTTTAGGACTTTACCACCAGCTGCTTTAACAAGCGTTTGAAGTCCGAGGCAAATGCCGAGATAGGGGATTCCAGCTGCAATCACTTCTCGAATGCGTGCTAATTCATTTTTCATCTTCTCGTTTTCATCGTTGGCACTGTCAGGACCACCAAGAACGACGACAGCTCCAAAGTTTTCTGTGGGAGGAAAATTTTGCCCCTGATTGAGATCGACAACAGTGTATCCAATGCCACGTTCCTTCAGTTCTGCTTCCAGTAGACCAGGGCCCTCTCTACTGATGTTTTTGACGATGAGAATTTCTTTTTCCATGATGGTGGGATTATAAGGCAATTATTTAAAGTATTTCTGTCAAACGATTGTGGCTTTCCCTTCTACTGTTTGTGAATGCTTTTTATCCACCAGCTTTTGACCATGTTCATGGTGAGGTTGGAAAGCAGGAAGGGCTTTTTTATCTATTCAAAAGCCCTCCGATTATAACGGAAAGCAAACCGAGACCATACACTGGTAATAACGGTTCTTTGAAAAATAAAATCAAGTACAGTGCTGCCAATACTGGCGTTAGAAATACAAAAGGTGCAATAAAAGATGCCTCCGCTTGTTTCAATGCTTTGATCCAAAATATGTATGAAAAGCCATTTACTAAAAGACCATTTACCAGAATAGGAATGAGGGCGTCCTTTGTGGGTAGCGAAAAATCAGAGAAGCACAGCATTGAAATACATGAAGCCACAGTTGCCGTAAAAAAATAGATTGTAATCATGGTATAGGGCTCGAGATTCACTTTTTTGCTGAGCACTGAAAATAAAGCAAAAATGAGTGCTGCGATGAGTACCAAAATATCCACGAAGTAATTATCGAGACGAATTTGTGTAAAATCACCTTTGGTTAAAACAAGCATGACACCTAAAAAACCGAAGAAAACAGCTAAGGCGCGTTTGAGAGTTAATTTTTCCTTCAGTATCAAAACTGAGAGCAGCACGATAAAAATAGGCCAGCTGTATTGAAGTACCAGTACCTCAAGTCCCTGCGCGTTCGCGTAACCAAAGTAGAGCAAAATATAATAAAGGTATGTCCCTAAAAATCCGAGAAATATGGCGTTGAACCAATCACGGATTTTATAGGTAAAGAACATTTTACTTTGTCCGACGGCAACCGTTGCGACGAGAAAAGCTATGAATGATACCGAGCTAGATAAAAACAAAAATTGATGATTGTTGAGCTCTGCTTGTCCCAACTTTGAAACAACCGGAATCAAGGCCCAGAGTGCAACGCAGATGAGAGTGTAGAAAACGGCTTTTGATTTATTTTTCATAGTCTTTCTTTCTATGGTTATTCGACTTGTATCCATACTACGCCTTTAGTTATTTGGCTATTCATCGATTCCATGCACGAATAAAAAAACAGGATAAAATATAAGCCACTAAAAGAATAAAAAAAAGATTGAGTGGTAAATGAAATGATGTGAATTCGGGATGTGATAATGGTCCAGGAGAAAGTGCATCGATGATCAGGAGTGGAATTCCAAAGAATTTGAACTCGTACTCTCCACAAGGATCACATTTGGCTGGAAGTGGAGGGCATGGTTCACAGATGAAATTTTGCCAACCAAATAAGGGAAGTATTAATAAGAAGAAAATGAATAAAAGTATTTTCCCAATAGTTGGTCTGGCAAAGGGGATGGTGAATATTCTGGTGTTTTTCATATGGGGAATGATACAGCTCGGTCACTCTTTACTCTACTGTTCTAAACAATGGAGCCACATTTTCTTATAGTGATGTAATGAGGGTAACAAGTTTGGTGTTGATGTAGTAATTGGTATTTTTATGTTTCTCTAATTTCAATAATCCCAGACTCGCTAATTTTCTAAGGTATTTGGAAGCTGTTAATCTGCTGACGTGCAGCTTTGTGGTTAAAAATTCGATCTTTGTATAGGGATGAGAAAAGATCGTATTCATCAATTCATGCGAATATATCTTTGGCTCTTTTTCCCTGAGTATTGTTTTATATTCCGCCATCAGGAATTTGATGCTTTCAATGGTTGAAATCGTTTGTCGGGCGGTAGATTCCAAGGCTGTCAGCATATAGAGTATCCATTCTTCCCAAGCTTCTTCTTCACGGACTTTTTGCAACAATCGATAGTATTCAGCTTTGTTTTTCGTAATGTATCGGCTCAGGTACAAAATGGGATTATCTAGAGTTCCTCCAGCAATAAGATACAAAATATTCAAAATTCTTCCAGTTCTCCCATTTCCGTCGAAGAACGGATGGATCGACTCAAATTGATGATGGATGATCGCCATTTTCACTAAAGGATCAAAATCACTCATGTTCTGATCGTTGATAAACTGTTCCAGATTTTTCATCTGGTTCGCAATATCGGTAACATTTTGAGGCGGTGTATAGACGACTTCACCCCTTCCATCCTTCAGCACTGTACCGGGAACATTTCGGAATCCTGATACATGGCCGGTAATTACCCGAGCTATCTCGATCAACAGATTATTCGTAATGGGTTTTGTTTCTATCGTTTTGCATCCGTGAAAAAGTGCATCAGCGTACCTATACACTTCCTTGGTAGCTGGTGAGAACATTTCACTTTTTTTGTCATATTTAAAGAGTTCGTCATGCGTGGTCACGATATTTTCTATTTCAGAGCTGTCTTTGGATTCCTGAAGTGCAAGGGTATTGATGAGAATGGCCTGATTCGGAATCGTGTGAGCGACTTCTTTCAGCTCCGCAATAACCTTATTGGCCGCAATGGCTTTCTTGAGGATCCGGGGTGTTTCGGTGACATTCTTGAGCGGTAAGGTAGGTACGGTATATGTCATGGGAGGGCTATGTATAGTATTCAGAGATATCTTAACGCCCCGAATAAGCTATGTAAAGATATTTGCATTTTCTATACATAGCTTCAGGTCTTTGTATAGTTTCTATACATATGGCTTAAACAAGACTATTTTCCCGCCTAGAGTTCCTTCCAAAACTCTACAGTGACTTTGTTCATTCCGAAGGACGAATACAGTTCCTGGGCATTTTTGTTTTCCCAGTCTGTTCTAGTCAAGATCAGTTTACAGTTCTTTTTTAGGAAAAATACCTCTAGCTCCTTTAAAAGCTGCTTTGCTATTCCTTTCTTCCGATAGTTTTGAGCAATGAAAAGCTCGTCGATATAGCCCACTTTTTTAAGCTATGATGGGGGCGTTTGTCGAAGCTTCCTCGGACATATCCAACGATTGTTTCATCCACCACGGCAACGATTAACATATCAGTCTTTATCTCTGCCTGCGGAAGTGCGCTAGGTGGCTTCGTTTTCTTATGAAACGCTCTGTTGGATATGTCGTATTGATCCACCCTGCTCGATTCGAGTGAGAGATGGAGAGCTTGAATTGCGCCTAAATCGTTTTTGTCAGCTTTTCGCAGAGTGATGTTCATACAAGGAAAATACCATAAATAAAAGGTGCGTGTTGTATAGCCGCATGCTACTTCTCTTTACCGCTAAATGTTCCTGTTTTGAAAAAATTATTTGTGGCTTCGATTACTTGGTCTGAATTCATAATGAAGGTATGTGTTCCTGGAACTACTAGAAAATCTGTCATACCTTCAAGTCTTGTTTGATCAATAGTGACTTTTCCGTCATCAAAACCTGCAATCACACCAGTTTCATAGGTTGGTGCTGGCAGTGTGTTTGGAATACTGTTTCTTTCACTCGTCATTTGTCTCAGTGCAGGGCCAAATATAAATGGAGATAGGCGATATTTACTGTAACGGTCTGCATACTTGGATCCTTTGTTTGGAGGAGCTAGCATAACTAATCTTCCTACATTTTGGACAATATTTTTAGATAAATAATAACGAACCATCATCCCACCCATTGAATGAGTCAAAAAATGTATTTTTCCACTGATATCAGTACGTGTTTGTTCGATTGCCTCTCTTAGGTATTTCTCTGAAAGATTTTCTATAGTATCACTTCTTGATGGATAATTAAGATTAACAGTTTTGTAGCCTTTTTCGGAAAGAGTATGTGAAGCCTTCAGCATTGATTTTGAGCTTCTACCTAATCCATGCACCAAAACTACATAATCATTGGATTCCATTTCTATGGTAAATTTAAAATCATCAAAATCTATCTTGTCCCTCATATAAGAGGCCAGTTCTGTCTATGCCGATTTTTACTTTGGTCAGATCCATGGGATTTTTTTCGATTTCCGGTTGGTTCATATGAAAAGGTACTGGTTACTTCCTTAAAATCTTTTCCATTTCACTTCCTTTCACCAATTCATCAATCAGTTTATCCAAATAACGAATCTTTTGCACAAGTTTATCCTCGATTTCTTCTACACGATAGCCGCAAATGACGCCGGTAATTTTCGAAGCATGGGGATTGATCTGTGGTGCCTCCGCATATCAGTCAAATATGAAATTCCTTTTTTCGTCACTGGTGAGCGTAACCGAACATGCCGCTATTCGGATCTAATTTTAAGGGCGGTTTACTTCTATTACCTTTCTAGATTGATCATCATCATAGGTATCAATCGCTTTTTTTCGATTAAACTTCTCATCCAGTAATTCTTCCAGAAACAGAACAATATGACCATGGGTCACAACTAAAATTTTCTTCCCTGAGAATGTTTGGCTTAGCTCTTGTAGAAATTTTGCAGCACGATTTCTTGCATCTCTCAAGCTCTCTCCCTTTGGGAAAGAAATAGATTCATCACTGCCATTTTTATCAAACCAGTCATCAGATTCCTGATATGAGCAAAGCTCAAAATCACCATAGTCTATTTCGTTGAGAAGCTCATTTTCAGATACTTCACACTGAGAGTATTTTGCAAAGATATTTGCTGTTTCAACGGATCGTCTCTGTGGTGAAGTCACAATGAGATCGAAACCGTGAAATTTCTTTGCCTCGGATTCTGATTGCTTTTGTCCAAGTTCTGTTAGGCCAAACTTATCTTTATTTTCAAGCTTGGAACAATCAACCTTTAAAAGGTTATTCTCTGATTCTCCATGTCGGACGACGAAAATTTCGTTCTGTTTCATACTCTTATTGTAAACAACCGAAATGGTAGTCCCTAAAATTACATTCGACAACCTTTGCGGTATATCAGACCCGCCCTTATCGAACGGTACGTTCGGGCGGGTTTGGCCGGGGTACAATATTCGCTAAGCGAGACCACCGAGCCATATGGTTGGAGCGAAGGAAGGAGGACAGTGGAGGAGGGCGAAACCGGATATGCCGCTGTTGTCCTTGTCTCTGTTTGGGAATCATTAAGAAACTAAAATGGGCACTTTTTCTAGCTTGATATAGAATGGGATCATGGAGACGATAACTATACGTAAAGCGCTGGCAGGAGATATGCCTTTGATTCATAAGCTCATCACTACTTATGCCCGTAATCAATGGAGTTATCCAACTGATGAGTGGCTTGTAGAACATTTTGAAAACTTAATCGGTGACAAAGCCTATGCGATTGTGGCGTGTTTTAATGAAAACATTATCGGTGCTATCTCTTATGAAATCAGTACACAATATCTCCATTACCAGACATTATTGGTTCAAAAAAACCACGGGTATATTAACGAAGTGGTCGTCGATGGCTCGCATACCAAAAAAGGCTTAGGTACGGATTTACTAAAGGCTGCCGTTCAAGATTTAGGTAAATTGGGAGTTAAAACCATTTACGCGAAACGTCACGAAGAAAACACACCTTCTGCTCGTATGATGGAGAAATGCGGGTTTAAAGTGATCGACACCTTTCATGACCCCGAACGCTCCACAGGGTCGCTTCGAACATCTGTGTGTCAGTTAATTTTATAATGGTCGGAGTGGGATTTCTAATTATTCCTTATAACTCAAACTTCTTTTTAATCATTCCTGCCACTTTTTTTGCACTCAAATTGGTATTATTGATTTTGATGTAGTTCTTTCTTTGAAATTCATTTTTTTTCGTATTCATTCTATGTTTTTTTTCATCTTTGAGTAATCCTGCTTCTGAAAGTTTCAGATTGCGTTTGGTGGGTTTATGCTCCAAGCGCTCTGCTGTTTTATTTCTTTTTAGCCTTTCAGGTAAATCGGCTTCCAGTTCTACATAGTATATATCCGCTTTGGCTTTCTTGAATATCCTGGTGATGCTTTCTATGTATTTTTCTTCTGATTCAAGATCAAACGCCCAAACATAGGTAAACATCAAACCTTTTAGATTACTTTTTGCTACCTCTTTGAATATTTCTCTCCTCAACAAGAGTACCAAACGGCTAAATGCAGGTGTTCCGAAATCAAAAAAAGGAACAACTAGCTCAATGGTCATGTGATTATGAAATAATTTTAGGCCGGTGATTTTTTCTAATTCCCTGCCAACAGACATTTTCCCAACAGCTGGTGGTCCGAACAAAAGAATGAATTTCATAGATTTTTTAAAAGCATAATTGCAATACCATTTCGCCTAACTTCAGTATTAGACAAACCTTCATCCTGACAACCCCAAAAAATATGCCTGTTATCAGAACTCCAAAACCTATTTCTTTTTCACCCCTCCCACGCCNNCCCCTCCCACGCCACCCCCGGTTCAGCCGACGCATCCAATTCAATAATATTCTGCCGTTTCGCCTCATCAGGTTCTTTGATTCCGATTTCTTCTGGTGCGCACATGACGGCTTCACTTGTCGTCCCATAGGTCTTCCGCTCCTCTACGACATAAGCAACTTCTCCCGTTCCTTTCCAATCCAGCATCTCAAATCCTGGAAGTGCGACAACGACTTTAATTCCCACTCGCGCATTCTCAGCTGCACAGACAATGTTCTTTATTCCCAACGAGCCAACATTCACCTTACAGACCTTAATGTGAGGCTTCTTCTCATGAGGTACGGCCTCGATCACCTCACCGACGACGAGAAGGGGACCTTCCAGCGCCCCATATTCGGGCTTCATGAGCGGGAATAGCACGACGTCCTTCAGGTTCGTTTGCTGGGTCAGCAGTGCCACGATACGGTCAATGCCCATGCCCCATCCTGACTGTGGCGGCATGCCGTGCTCCATAGCTTTCACGAATTCGTCGTCCTTGCCATGAGCTTCCTCATCGCCTGATGCTTTGGCGCTGGCTTGCTGGTCAAATCTTCCTGCCTGATCCACGGGATCGACGAGCTCGGAATACGCGTTCACCACCTCCCAACCATTCACCACTCGCTGGAAGCGATCCACAATCTCTGGGTTCTCATCATTCCTCCTGGCAAGAGGGGAGAGGTCGACCGGATGCTGCATGAGGAAGGTCGGCTGAATGAGCTGCGGTCGCGAGACCTTCTTGTAGAGCTGATCAATCATGTTGCCCCGTCCAAGCTTCTCAATTCCCTCAATCTGAATCTTCTTTTTCTTGATCTCCTTTGCCAACGTTTCAGCCGTCGGAAAGGCATCGATATCAATCTTGCAGTCTTTCTTGATCAAGTCTCTCATGCTCACGCGTTTCCATGGCTTGCCAAAATCTACCATGTGAAGCTTCCCATCTCGATCCGGAATTTCCACCACTCGTGCCCCCAGAGTTCGATCCAAAAGGAAATGGAACATTTGCTCGGTGAAGGTCATGTTGTCCTCATAGTTCCAATAGGCGGCATAGTGCTCACACATGGTGAATTCCTGCAAATGCGAGGGATCCATGCCTTCATTCCGAAACACTTTTCCAATTTCAAAGGTTCGTTCAAAACCTCCAACAAGGGCCTCTTTCTGAGGAGTCTCAATCGCAATTCTTAGGAAAAAATCATGATCGAGCGCGTTGTGATGGGTGGTAAACGGTTTCGCCAGGGCACCAGAAGCTGATGAGCCCAGCACAGGAGTCTCCAATTCCACAAAACGATGATTCCAATAGAATTCCCGAAGGGCTTTTACAAAATTTGACCGAAACAAAAATCGCTCCATCGTTTCCCGATTGCTGATGAGATCGAGATAGCGATGTCGATAGGCGGTTTCTTTGTCTTTGAGCCCATGCCACTTCTCAGGCATCGGCTGGAGGGCTTTTGCCAGCAGCTCGTACCTCTTCACTAACAGAGAGATTTCACCTTTCTGAGTCGTAAAGACCTCCCCCTCGATCCCCAAAATATCTCCAAGGTCCAACAGTTTCAAAAATTCATACTCCTTTTTTCCCAATTCATCGACCTGAAAGGCAATCTGCATCCGTCCTGATTGATCCTGCAGATGAGCAAAGGTAATCTTCCCCATGTCACGGAACATCATCATTCGACCTGCGACCTTTACATTTTTATCTCCCGTTGAGGCATGAGCTTCCATGAGAGAGTGTGTCCTTTCGAAACGGTCGGGATAGGGATTGAGCCCAAGCTCTCTTATCTTTTCAAGCTTCTTAAACCGATCGTTATCCATAGCAAAAATAAGTGATCGGAGGGATTATAGCATCACCTCGATCTCGGACTCAATCAAGCATCCTGGAAGAATTGTTTTCTCCAGGAAGCGCGTTCCGAGAACTTCTCCTGATACATTTTGAATGTTTCTGATGGGGTCATAACTCCTAGCTCAGTCACGATGAAATCGTAGAAGTCCAATGGGACTCTGTCGTGAGAGAATTTTATCCGCTCAAAGGTTATTGGCTTACAATTCGCAACGGTGCGAATGTTCTTCACTTTGTAGGTATGATGGGATTCACGTGACTTCCAGAGACTGAATTTTCTCGTCGATATGAAAAGATAAATCGGGGTTTTGTGGAGATGAAACTCAGAGACAATCGCATTTGATCCGGCATCAGCTACGACATTCATTTGTTCATTGATGGTCACTCCACCCAGGAAGACCTTGGTAATATCACTTTCGATATGCGATAGCATATATTCGGGTACGACTTGAAAATGAATAGTATTTTTGGAGAGAATCTCTATCAGCTGTTGAGTTTTCTCAACCTCTTGCTCTGCCACAATGATCTTAAAGTCTCTGCCAGATTTTTTTGCCTGGATGATGACATCGAGCACCGTGTGACTGATACTATGTATCAGGATAACATCCCCCTTTTTAATCGTTTTCACGCCAAATTTGGTCATCGTGTGGGATTCTTCTTTTGTTATTTTTCTATTTTTCTTGATAAGGTCTATGACCTTTTTTTCCCAATAGTAATGTCCAGCCGGGTGCTCGACTTTTTTGGCTTCATCGAGGACTTTCCAAACATCATAAAAACTATCAATAATGAGGGCAATGCGAGGTTCAGTGTTTTTCACATTCTCGAGGAGTAAATTAAACTGTTCAAAGAAATCTTGTTCATCTTTTTCTTTGAAATGGTGAATGGCGTTCTTCAAGGCCGTGAGCACGAAATAGTTGAGCTGAGTCGTGCCGACATCGCTTTCAATTTTGAGGAAAAGTTCGCTGAACTTTGAACGGTAGTCCATATCGTTCTCTTAAACGATAAAGTAAAAATAAACTGAGCAGGTGGCGAGCATCAACACGGTCATCGGAAAAGCCACCCGGATGTATTCCCAAGAACTTATTTTGCAACCATTTTTTTCTGCTAATCCCAGGGCGACCACATTTACTGAGGAACCAATAGGAGTTCCGCAACCACCGAGGCAACAGCCCATCACCATGGCCCACCACATCAACTGAGTATCAACTCCTGGGGGCAGTGACGGTTGGATAAGAATGACAACGGGTATCATCATCGTAGCAAATGCTACGTTGTCGACGATCATCGATGCCAGTCCCGAAACCCAGAGCAGCAACAAGAGCATGCCAAGGTAACTATAGTCACTCGTATAGCTAATGAAGGTGTCGCCCATGAGTTGAAGCGCTCCTACATTTTTCAGTCCCGCTACCATGATGAAGAGTCCTACGAAGAAAAATAATGTATTCCATTCTACTTTTGGAAGTGATGCTTCAATGGAAGAGTTGTGTGTCTTCGTGATGAAAAATAACACCGCAGCTCCGGTCAATGCTACTACGCTCAGATGAAGTCCGAGCTGGTCTCCGAATACGAACCCGAGTAATATAAAGAAAAACACCACAAGGCACTTGATAATGTATGCTGGGGAAATTTCTAGTTTAGCAAATTGATGCTCGATTTTTTGAATCAGAAGCTGTGAAAGAAAAAGCTGATTCAGATTTTTTGAAATGGGGCGAAGTGAATTCCAATATATGCCTATGAAGCTGATACAAATAACGACTGAAACCATGAGGATCGGTATCCACATGTTGATGAGAAAATCGTTAAAACCAAGATTTGCACCGGTCCCGATGATCACATTCGTCGGGTCTCCTATGAGCGTAAGCGCACCACCGATGATCGAGAAAAAGATATTTCCAAAAACCAGGAGCTTCATATTCAGGCCAATGCCACGAGCGAGCATGAGGATGATCGGGAGGGTCACGAGGATCACGGTGACATTATTCAGAAAGGTCGAAGATAGGGCTGTGACAGCAACAAAAAGCAATAGTATCAGGAGAGGCTGACCTTTCGTGTACTTGGCGATTTTTACACTCAGGTAAGAAAAAAGCCCTGATTCATTGACGATATCCACCAAGAGCATCATGCCTATGAGGAGTCCAATGGTTTCCAGATCGACGGCCTGAGCAGCCTGATCAAAACTCATGATTCCTAGGAGCAGCATGGAAAGCGCCCCGGCGATGCTGATGAGGGGTTTCGGGTATACTTCAAAAATAAAGCCTAAAAAGCAGGTAACGAAGATGCCGACGGCCAATATAAGCTCTGTCTCCATAGCGCTAAGTGGCTAATGACGACAAGCACTCTAATCCTTTTCTCCTCTTTGCCAAGATATAAGGCGTTGCTAAAATCCATCATTGTTTCGGTGATCGAGCCTGATCACGCTTCGCATAGCACCATGCTTCTGATAGAGTGGCTAAGATTTTAATCAATACATGGTCAAAACACGCTTCGCTCCATCACCAACTGGTTTCGTCCACGTTGGCAGCCTTAGAACCGCTCTGTATTGCTATTTGTTTGCCCGAAAGATGAAGGGCAAGATTATCCTGAGAATAGAAGACACGGATCAAAAGAGAGAAGTGGAAGGTGCTGAGGAAAATCTGATTAAAGTCATGTCGTGGGCGGGAATCGAATTCGATGAGGGGCCGCACGTCGGTGGTGATCAGGAACCTTATCAGCAATCAAAACGTACTGAGAAATATCAGTTCTATGCCAAGCAATTGATCGACGCTGGTAAGGCCTATCGATGTTTTTGCACTGAGGATCGTTTGGAGGCTCTTCGCCAGAAGCAAGAAGCTTCCAAGTTGCCTCCGGGTTATGATGGCCACTGCCGCAGTTTGACCGAACCGGAGATTCAGAAAAATCTCAGTGACGGTTTGAGCTACGTTGTTCGGCTCAAGGTACCCAAAGATGAGTTGATCATTTTCGAGGATACGGTGCGTGGAAAAGTAAAATTTGCGTCTCACACCATCGATGATCAGGTCCTGCTTAAATCCGATCATTTCCCGACGTATCACCTTGCCAATGTCGTCGATGATCACCTGATGGGTATTACTCATGTTATTCGTGGAGAAGAGTGGCTTCCGTCAACCCCAAAACATGTCCTGCTCTACCAAGCATTCGATTGGCAACCGCCTCAGTTCGCTCACCTTCCATTAATTCTTAATGCTGATCGCAGTAAACTCTCGAAACGCCAGGGAGATGTGGCAGTGGAGGACTACATCGCTAAGGGTTATGAGCCGGCAGAGCTTATTAATTTCATCGCCTTCCTAGGGTGGAATCCGGGTGGAACCAGAGAAATTTATTCTTTGGCGGAGCTGATCGATGCTTTTGATATTTCCAAAGTACAAAAAGCCGGCGCAATCTTTAACTTGGAAAAATTGCAATGGTATCGTGGAGTCTGGAGGCAGCGTCGTTTGAAAGAGTTTGCCGAGCAACAGGGTCTGTCCATGGAAGTGCAAGAGACAAAACAAGGGGGTTGTAAGATCGATATTCTGAATGATGAAGATCGACATATCTTTTCAAAAGAGCTTCATAAACTTGTTGAGACTTACCTTCCCGTTCGTGAAGAAAGAGATGAGCATTTTCTCGGTCGTTGTCTGTATACGGTTCGCGACAAAATTATCTTGGAACCTGAGAAGGTTGATGAATTCATCCATTTCTATTTTCAGTCTCCCAGACTTGATCACAGCCTCCTATTCAGCGAGCGCATGGGGGTGGGAAATAATGAGGCGATTCAAGCTTTGCAATTGGCACTCGCGACTTTGCAAGATCTTAAGAGTTGGAGCGAACACGATATCAAGGAAGCTTTGCTGGAAGGGATTTCGAAAGCTGGCTTAAAAAATGGCCAGGTATTATGGCCTCTGCGTGTAGCTCTGACACATGTTGAATTTTCCCCAGGAGCTTTCGAAAGTGCCTGGGTGTTGGGCCGAGAAAAAACTATCAGCCTCCTCGAAGAAGCGATCTCAGTACTTACTTCGCCAGATCGATGATCTCCACCTGAACATCGATAACTCCCCGTGATAGATTATCCAACGTGGAAAATGCCGCAGAAGTTAGATCGATAATTCTCCCTGCCACATGGGGTCCGCGGTCATTGATAACGACTTCGACCGAATTTCCGTTGGCTGGGTTGATCACTTTCACTCTGGTGCCAAAAGGGAGTGTCTTGTGA
>CXWL01124581.1_pt1 | contig 16969 bp, 11 predicted proteins | sample 590931 | NCBI WGS metagenome assembly CXWL01 (sample SAMEA3498368, study PRJEB10139) | groundwater metagenome | biome: water well; material: biofilm material | place: Germany | collected 2015-04-27 | reverse complement strand
TTTTTTGAGAAGCTTTATTATTACTGGTTAAAGTTATATAAACTATTGCAAGAAATAAAATAACAGAAATTAGAGAAATATAAGAGCCAAATGAAGCAATTGAGTTTCATCCAGCGTAAGCGGTAGGGTAATCAGGAATTCTTCTTGGCATACCAGCAAGACCTAAAAAGTGCATTGGGAAAAAGGTTAAATTAACCCCTAAAAAAAATAATCAAAAATGAATTTGGCCTAAAAATTCAGGATACTGTAAACCAGTCATTTTTCCAATTCAATAATATCATCCAGCAAAAATTGAAAACACGGCACCCATAGAAAGTACATAATGAAAATGAGCAACTACGTAATAAGTATCGTGCATTACTGCATTAATACCTGAATTTGAAAGAACTATACCGGTTAACCCTCCAACTGTAAAAAGAAAAATAAACCCAATTGTAAATAACATAGGTGTATCAAATTTAATTGAACCACCTCATAGGGTTGCAATTCAACTAAAAATTTTAATACCAGTTGGAACTGCGATAATCATTGTTGCTGCAGTAAAATATGCACGAGTATCAACGTCTAATCCTACTTGATACATATGATGAGCCCACACGATAAACCCTAAAACACCAATCGAAACCATTGCGTATACCATCCCTAAATAACCAAAAATAGGTTTTTTAGCAATATTTGATACTATTTGACTAACTATTCCGAAACCAGGTAAAATTAAAATATAAACTTCTGGGTGACCAAAAAATCAAAATAAATGTTGATATAAAATTGGATCTCCCCCTCCTGCAGGATCAAAAAAGGTGGTATTAAAATTTCTATCAGTTAATAACATTGTTATAGCTCCTCCTAAAACAGGTAAAGATAATAATAATAAAAAAGAAGTTATAAGAACTGATCAAACATAAAGAGGCATTCTGTGTAATGTAATACCAGGCGCTCGCATATTAAAAATAGTTGTTATAAAATTAATAGAACCTAAAATAGATGAAGCTCCTGATAAGTGTAAACTAAAAATAGCTAAATCTACAGAAGGACCTGAATGAGACTGAATACTACTTAATGGAGGATAAACAGTCCAACCGGTACCTGCTCCAGCCTCCACTAAAGTTGAAGAAACTAAAAGTAATAATGATGGTGGTAATAATCAAAAAGAAATATTATTCATTCTTGGAAAAGCCATATCCGGAGCACCAATCATTAAAGGAACAAAAAAATTTCCAAAACCTCCTATAAGAATTGGCATAACCATAAAAAATATCATTAAAAAAGCGTGTCCAGTAATAAGAACGTTATACAGTTGATGATTACCTAATAAAATTTGATTTCCAGGCTGAGCTAATTCCATGCGTATTAAAATAGACATTGTGGTACCTAAAATACCTGAAAATCCTCCAAAAATAAGATATAAAATACCTATATCTTTGTGATTTGTAGAAAAAAGCCACCTACTAGCAAAAGCATAAAGTCCATTCAGGTTCATCTCTGATAAAAAATTTTCTATTTTTAAAAACTAGACTTACCTTAAAATTTTAAAAACTCAGTTTTTTAAAATAAAATAATTAGTTAAATATGCGTTTTATTTAATATGCTTTCAAAAAAGTTTATATATATATGTATAATTATTATATTTAAAAATATAATTTTAATTTTATTCCAGCCGCACGTTCCCGTACGACTACCTTGTTACGACTTCATCCCAGTAGTAAGCTCTATAATAAGCAAGTTTTCTAAAAAGCATATTGTAAAAGTACTTTAAAAAGATACTATTTTATACCTATAATAAAAAATTTGATTTCAAACAAAACTCAGTTCCGGCATGTGACGGGCGGTGTGTGCAAAGTCTAGGTACAATTTCACCGTAACGTGCTGATTTACGATTACTTGTGATTCCAGCTTCATATAGACGAATTGCAGTCTATAATCTGAACAAACGACAAATTTTAAAGATTTACTCCAAATTGCTTTATTGTATAACTTTTTGTATTAATCATTGTAGCACGTGTGTGGCCCAGTCCATAAGGGCCATAAGGGCTTGACGTGATTCTCAGCTTCCCCTCCCTCGAAAGTTAGGCATATACTAATAGTTGTATTATTAATAAGTTATTAAAATATACCAAAATAGTAAAAGAGTTTTGCCCGTAAATGGAATTACCCAAACACCTCACGGCACGGGCTGACGACAGCCATGCAACACCTGTATAACAACGATAAAAATAACTTTGTATTTCAAATCAACACTAACATTACGTTACTGGTTTTGTTATATTCAAGAACTGGTAAGATTTCGCGCGTATTATCGCATTAAACCACATGCTCCACCACTTGTGTAGACCCCCGTCAATTCCTTTGAGTTCCAGTCTTGCGACCGTACTCCCCAGGCGGAATGTTTAACGCGTTAGCTGTATACCAGAATTACCCAATATTAACATTCATCTTTGACAGCGCAGACTACCAGGGTATCTAATCCTGTTTGCTCCCCACGCTTTCGTTTCTCAACGTCAGTACTAACCCAGATAACCGCTTTCGCCTCTGGCATTCCTCCATAGATTAATAGATTGTACTCTTCCCTATAGAATTCTGTTATCCTCAATTATACTCAAGTGTTTATGTACAATATGCTAGAATGAAAGAATTTTTCACTTTTTTACATATTGCGATAAAACACCGTCTACAAACCCTTTACGCCCAATCAATTTGGATAACGCTTGCCCCTTTCGTATTACCGCGGCTGCTGGCACGAAATTAGCCGGAGCTTCTTTCCCGGTTCTGTCATAATCTTCACCATCGAAATAACTTTACAGCCAATTCACAGTCATTCACAGCAAATCTTTTTTGCTTTCCTCATTCACGCAATATTACTGGATCAAACTTTCGTTCATTGTCCAAGATTCCACACTGCTGGCTAAAAAGCCTGGACCTTATCTCAGTTCCAGTGTGGCTGGTCGTCCTCTCAGACCAACTAAGGATCGTCGGCTTGGTGAGCTTTTACCTCACCAACAACCTAATCCTGCATAAGCTCATTTTAAAGCGGTTTTTTAACCTTTAGAATATGATATTTTTAAGTATAAAACATTAAAACAAAATGTATAAATACAAATTATTAAAACATCTTATACCCATTGTCTCATTCTTTAAAGCAGATTCTTATGTATTACTCACCCGTGCGCCATGTTTTTAAAAACATACAAATAAAAACATTTGTTTTCAAAACATACGACTAACATGTGTTATGTATATTGCTAGCGTTCATCCGGAGCCAGGATCAAACTCATTGAATTTTAAAATATATATATATATATTCAATATTTTTCTTATGCGAAAGGTAATTTTACCATTCAGCAAATTTATTTTTTTATTTTTATTTATTTTTACCTAAATTATTATATGCCAACCTTACCAAACTAGATTTAATTTATCATAAAAAATTATGATATTAGATATATAAAGATCTAAAACTTAAATTATATTTAACCTCTTGTATATGCTGTAATTATAAAAACAACCAAAGTTAATGTTACTGATACTCAAATATTTGATCACATAAATTTTTATATAAATAAAAAAACCGAAGTTTTTTAAACAACAAATTACACTTTATTCCTAGATAAAATAAACATATTAAAACTAAGAATTAAATATGATAATTTTGATTGTCGTGCCCAAAACAGGTTGGAATTGAACCAACTATTTTCGGGTTATGAGCCCGATGAGATGACCGTTTCTCTACTGGGGCAAAAGTAAATAATTTTTAAAACTTATTTAAACATTTAATTTTAAATGAAAACAGGAATCGAACCTGCAACAATTGGATTATGATTCCAAAACTCTACCATTGAGCTACTTCATCAAAATAAAAATTTATTAATCTTCCTTTAGTAAAATTAGTAACCAACAACTAAAATTCTTACAAATCTTACATTTTGGACCTAAAAACATGATAATCTTTCACGTATTAAAAAATTTGTTTTAAAGGAAGTTTCTCACTTATATGCATTCAGTGATTATCTTTTATAAACGTAGCGTATCGACAATGCTTTAGATAAAACAATCGAAGAACCAGGGGTTTACTTAATTCGATCCTCTCGTACTAGAATTTAGTCCTTTCAATTTTTAACATTCACAGCAGATAGGGACCAAACTGTCTCACGACGTTCTGAACCCAGCTCATGTACCACTTTAGTCGGCGAACAGCCGAACCCTTGGAAACTTCTTCAACTCCAGGATGTGATAAGCAGACATCGAGGTGCCAAACGGTCTCGTCGATATGAACTCTCAGAAACCATAAGCCTGTTATCCCCGGCGTACCTTTTATTCGTTGAGCGATGATTTTTCCACACAAAATCACCGGATCACTATGACCGACTATAAATCCCTGTTCGATATGTTTATCTTACAGTCAAGCAATTATATGCCATTACGCTCTACAATAAATTTTTATTTGAAATTGCCTTATGTACACCTCCGTTACTCTTTGGGAGGTGACCGCCCCAGTCAAACTACCTCTCACAAGCTGTCTTTTAAAAAAATTAAGTAAAATCAATATTAAAGGATGGTATTTCACTGTTGCTTTCGCTCCCATCTATTCTACACTAAAAAAAAGATTTTACAACTTTAGATCATAGTAAAGGTGCACGGGGTCTTCCCGTCTAACTGCAAATAGCCCGCGTCTTCACGGGCACCTCAAATTCACCAAGCATATGCTGGAGACAGTGGAGAAATCATTACACCATTCATGCAGGTCGGAACTTACCCGACAAGGAATTTCGCTACCTTTGGACCGTCAGAGTTACAGCCGCCGTTTACTGGAGCTTAATTTTGAAGCCATAGCATCTCTACGTAACTTTCCAGCACCGGGCAGGTGTCAGTCTTTATACTTCTTTTCTCAAATTAGCAAAGACCTGTGTTTTTGTTAAACAGTTGTTTCTCCCTCTTTAGTGCCAACGAATTTAGGTTTCCCCAAAAACGTCACTCCTTATCCCGAAGTTACAGAGCCAATTTGCCGAGTTCCTTCAGCATACTTATCTTGAACGCCTTAGTATATTCTACCCATCTACCTGAGTCGGTTTAAGGTACGGTTATTAATTTTAATGCTATTTCCAGAAAATGATAAAATACTTTAATAAATCAGTAAATTAATAATATTTTTTTCACTTTGTCACATTAAATATCCCATTAACTTATACTTTTGTAATTTGTCTTAGGGACCGATTAATTTGTATCGATATCATCAAATGTTGTACCGAAAACCTTAGATTTACGGCGACAACGATTAAAAACGTTGTTTCATGCTACTAATGCCAGTATACTCTCTTCGGATATCTCCAATATTTTTAACAAAATATCTTATCAACTTACCGAATGTTCTGCTACCAATTATTTACTGATTCGGTTATAAGTTTTAGTCTCTATACATTTTTGAAGCAAAAAAACTAGATTAATGAGCTAATACGCATTCTCGAGAGGATGGCTGCTTCTAAGCCTACCTTATAATTGTCATAATCTTTTCACATTCTTATCACTTAACTTATACTTGAAGACCTTATCATGTAATCTGGGCTGTTTCCCTCTTGACAATAGACCTTCGCACCTATTGTCTGACTCCACAAAAAATTAAAGCATATTCGGAGTTTTTTAGAACTCGGTAAGATTAAAAATCCCCCTTGATCGCAAAGTGCTCTACCCTACTTTAACTATATTTTGCAGGCTATACTAAAATATATTTCGCAGAAAACCAGCTATACCTGAGTTTGATTAGCCTTTCACTCCTAACCACAAATCATCCCAGTATGTTTCTACAGACACGAGTTCGGTCCTCCAAAAAGCGTTGCCGCATTTTTTTCAACCTGTTCATGGTTAGATCACTCAGCTTCGGGTCTTTTATTTATGACTTTTAATTTTCTTTAATTACAAATCATTTTTGTTACGCCTACTAGTTTTAATTAAGCTTGCCATAAATAAAAAATCACTGGCCCATTATGCAAAAGGTACGCTGTAACTTTTAAACAATAAAGCTTCAACAGATTATATGCATTAAATTTTAGGTTCTTTTAACTCTAAAAAAGTTCTTTTTCACCTTTCCCTCACGGTACTTGTTCACTATCGGTTATTAAATATTTAATAGACTTGAGGGTAGATCCTCACAATACCAACAAATTTATCATAATCCATTGTTTATTTGTTAATTGTTTTGTTCTTGCCAACGGGACTTATAACAACCCTCTACGGATTTTAGCATAAAAACAATCAACTGTCCATATCGAACTCGCTCACCACTACTAACGAATTCTCGTTTGATTTTTTTATTGGTTACTAAAATGTTTTACTTCACCAATTTTTACTTTTTCAAAAAATGAATTTTTTCTAAAGTAATCGGACTTCAACATAATTTTCAAGCCCGCTTTTTGCAATACACAACTTTTTTTTAATACCTAGGCAGCCCTTTAATGCAACCAAAAACAGTTAAAATTTTTTTAGCAAAAATTATAAACTTTTAAAACATTTTATATACTTGTTAAATCTTTAAAAGAAGATATTGTAGACCTTAAAGCAATTGAAGATCTTATCATATTGGATGAATTTTTTGTTATTTTATTTGAACAATAAAAATCAATTAAATTACTTTTAAACGGATACTTCATAATTTTATTTTTTTTAAAATAATTTTCAAGTGGTTTACCTAAAGAAATAAAATACTTATAATTTTTGTTAAAAAAATGTGGATTACGAATTATTTTATATAGAAAAGAAAAATGTTTTAAACAATAAGTTTTTTCTATAATTAAAAGAGAATTTAATGTGTTTTTAATACTTCTAGCATCATAATAAGAACTATAAGTCTTATTGGTTTTCATTGGACGTTGTTCTAAATTTAATAAAATTCTTTCATCTTCAAAATGCGATAATGAAGGAAGAAGAATTGTAGAGTTTGCCGTAAGACCATTGTGATGAGTACTTAAAGATAAATTAATTTTTTTTGCGTTTAATAAAGTTTTACGTAACAAAAAAATGTCTTCAACATTAATTAATGCTTGCTTATTAATAATTTTTAAATTTCTTTTATTTAAGGGTTTTATATTAAGAAAATCAACTGTTTCAAAATTAATAGCTTCGCTTGTTTTAATAATCTTAATAGATTTTGTTATAAATTTTAAAAAAGAAAATAAATTAATTAAATTTACGCCACGTTTTGAAAAAAAATTACTAGTTAATAACAAAGGTGATATAGACGATAAAAAAGTTTTTGATAAATCCAAAATTTTACCCTCAAAAAGATTTAATGATTTAGCTAAAGTAAGATTTGAAAATCTAACTTGAACATCTGAAAAATAATACCCAGTTAAACTTGAAAGAGTTAAAAGACTATTTTGAGCACGTATTCTCAATTTAGTATTTAACAAAGCACATTCAATTTTAGGATTAAGAGAATAAATTAGTCCAATAGAATTACAAGAATGTATATCATTTATTTTATCTAAAAACGCTCACAAATAAAGGTTTTCATTTTCTATATTGCTTTTTAAACAACTAATTTTTAATTTAAAATATTTAAAAGAACAAGAATGAAGCTCATGAATAGTTTCTAAACCAATATCTGGATTAATTATGAAATGTGTATTTTTAAAAAATTTATAAGACATTTTTGAACCTATTAAATTTGATCAATTAAATTTTACGTGTTCGTTACTTGTATTTTTTTTTATAATTTTTAAAACTCTATTTTTATGATTACCATCATATGAAAATCTAGCTTTATCACTTATAATTTGATCATTAATATTTATATTACTTTTAGGAAGCACTCTAAAAATTTGACGACCTTTAAAATTTACATAAATATTAGAGCCAAGGCTATCAGTCATATCAACAGAATCACTTATACGCATTTCTCAAGGACGACCTTTAAACTTAAACGATTTTGAAGTTAAAGCTCCAACAGGACATAAGTCAATAACATTGCCTGAAATTTCAGAATTAAAAAAATTTGAAATATAACTACCGATTTCAGTAGAACCTCCTCTATTAAATGTTCCTAAAAAATTTACACCAGCAACTTCAGTACCAAACCTAACACATCTTGTACAATGTATACAACGAGTCATTATAGTTTTTACTAAAGGACCAAAAAGTTTATCTTCAACACCTCTTTTTTTAACATAAAATTTACTATTACCAACACCATATTTTTTAGCTTGATCTTGAAGATCACATTCACCTGCTTGATCGCAAATAGGACAATCTAAAGGATGATTTATTAATAATTCTTCTAAAACACTTTCTCTAGCTTTTTGAGCAAATAAACTTTCTGTATATATAACCATCCCATCAGAAACCTCTGTCAAACATGAAGCCACAGCTTTTTCTAAACCTTCAATCTCGACTAAGCACATACGACAATTTCCGGCTATAGATAAGGTTTCATGATAACAAAATCTTGGAACTTTTATACCTACGCCACGGCAAGCTTCTAAAATAGAAGACCCCAAACTTACTTCTGAAACAACGTTATTTATTATTACCGATACCATATTTTAAAAATATGAATAAAATTAATTTTTAGACGCAGACGCTAATTTTGATTCTAAATAACCAATAGCTGGTAATAAACAAATTAAAAATAAAAAATAAAATGCGGTAGCTGTCATTCCTGCCTCAATAAACGGCGCTTCCACAGGTTTTTGACCAACTCAACCTAAAAAAAGAAAATCAGCACAAAATAATCAGTAAACTAAAGTGTATAAAGGTCTAAACTCACCACTACGTATTTCAGAAGTGTTTAAAAAAGGTAAAATCATTAAAACAACAATAGCACCAAACATAGCTAAAACACCCCCTAGTTTATCCGGTATAGAGCGTAATATAGCATAAAAAGGTAAAAAATACCATTCAGGAACAATATGCGCTGGAGTTGACATAGGATTTGCTGGAATATAATTATCTGGATGACCTAAAGAATTAGGATAATAAACTATAATTATCGATAAAAAAAATACTAAAATAAAAAAAGCAAATAAATCTTTTACATAAAAATAAGGATAAAAAGAAATAGTCTGCACATTTGTATTTACTCCTAAAGGATTACTTGATCCATCAGTATGTAATAAACTTAAATGCACAATAACTAAACCAGCAATAACAAACGGTAATAAATAGTGTAAACTAAAAAAACGATTTAAAGTCGCATTACCAACTGAAAAACCTCCTCAAAGTCATTCAACTATTGAACTACCAACAATTGGAATAGCAGAAAATAAATTAGTAATTACAGTTGCTCCCCAAAAACTCATTTGACCTCATGGAAGAACATAACCCATAAATCCAGTTGCCATCATTAATAAAAAAATAATAACACCACTAACTCATAATAACTGACGTGGAAACATATAAGAACCATAAAAAAGACCTCTAAATAAATGACAGTATACAACTATAAAAAACATAGAAGCTCCGTTTGCATGTAAATATCTTATAAGTCAACCATTATTAACATCACGCATAATATGTTCTACACTACTAAAAGCTAAGTCAATATGCGGAGTATAATGCATTGCTAATAAAATACCACTAATCATTTGAATTACTAAACAAAGACCAGCTGCAGAACCAAAACTCCATAAATAATTAAGGTTTAATGGAGTAGGATAATCAACGATATGAGAGTCAATAAAAGCCAGAATAGAATTCTTATTCCACCTCGATGTGTTTGACATAAAAAAATAAATTTAGGTAAAAGAAAGCGAGAAAAACGGGACTCGAACCCGCGGCTTTTAGCGTGACAAGCTAATACTCTAACCACTGAGCTACTTTCTCACTTTCTAATAGAAAGTAATTTTATACTTTCCTAAATTATTTTTTTTTTTTAAATCATGTAGAAACAATCTTTTCGTAAAGACCATTACTCTTGATTTTTTCTACAACATTAGAGACTAAAGCTTTATATTTCTCACGAAATTTTAAAGCAGAAGAAGAATTATTCAAAGGCATTTTCAAATATATAAGATGAAATAAACAAGCTGCTATTACCAGTCAAAATATTTGAACAAAGAAAGAAAAAAAGTCGAATTGTGGCATAGTTTTAATAATAGAAAATTACCCTTTTAAGGTAGCTTTTTGGTTTATTGAAATTTTACCACGAATACGGTAGTATAATATTAGAACAGCAAGACCGATAGCGGATTCTGCTGCGGCTACTGTTAATATAAATAAAGAAAAAATCTGACCATATGCATCATCTAAATAAACAGAAAAAACAATGAAATTTAAGTTAACACTTAATAACATTAATTCAATACACATTAAAATTAAAAGTACACTACGTTGATTTGTGACAATTCCAAGAATGCCAGTTAAAAATAAAAAAAAGTTACTAACTAATTGTATTAAAATCATAATAAATAAAAAACACTCTTTAATTTTTATTCAATATCTTAAAAAATTTTAAATATTGGAATAATTATATAAAACAAAATTTTAGTTACGCTTCCCGATTTCTCAGTATCTAGTAAACAATCAGGGGATAACAATTGAGTGCTCAAATGGGATCATGCTTACCCCCTGAAAGAATTGGTCTCCAAATAAATGGAGAAAGATTAGTGAAGATTTATTGCATCATTTAAATAGATACAAATTAGTATACTAAATACGAAAGATTGAATTAATGCAACACCTAATTCTAAACCAAATAAAGGGATTAAAATTAAAAGTGGAACATAATGTAATAAGAAGAATATGCCAACATTACTCATTAAAGCAAAAGCAAAACCTGCAATTACTTTTAATAAAGTATGTCCAGCCATCATATTAGCAAAAAGACGTATTGATAAACTAATAGGTTTGAAAATATAAGAAATAAGCTCAATTGGAACTAATAAGAATGCTAAAACAACCGAAGTACCAGAAGGTAAGAATAAAGAAAAAAAATTTATTCCGTGTAATCTAACACAAATAATATTGATACCTATAAAAATAGACAAACTTAAACCTAATGTCACTATTAAATGACTTGTTAATGTAAAACTGTATGGTATTAAACCGATTAAATTTAATGATAATAGTAATAAAAAAATAGAAAAAACTAATGGGAAAAAAAATTGGCTTTTTTTATCTTTAATATTTTCATTTACTAATGATAAAATCATTTTATAAATAATTTCAATAATAGCTTGTCAACGAGTTGGGACAATAAAATATGTGTTGTCACCAGTTTTTGTTAAACTAAAAAAAAATACTAAAGAAAAAAAAGCAATTAAACCTAAAATAATTGTTTCATTTGTTATACTAAAATCTATAAATCCTACATATAATGATAAAGCTGGTAATACTTGAAATTGTTCTAATGGGCTTGAAAAAAAGTTAATAAATGTCATAATTTTAATTTTTAAAATGAATTAAGATCCTCACCAGTAAACAGTGATAAATAAAAACAATCAAACAACGTCTACAAAATGTCAATATCACGCTGCTGCTTCAAAACCAAAGTGATGTTCTCTAGTAAAATGATTTAAATATAATCTTAATAGACAAACAAATAAAAATATAGTCCCAATAATTACGTGAAAACCATGAAATCCTGTTGCCATATAAAAGCAAGAACCATAAACACTGTCAGAAATTGTGAAAGGTGCTGTTACGTACTCAAACCCTTGTAAAGCTGTAAAAATTACTGCTAAAACAACTGTAATTATTAAAGCAATTGAAGCTTGAAATTTTGATCCACCTACAATAGCATGATGAGCTCAAGTAACAGAAGCTCCAGAAGATAATAATAAACAAGTATTTAATAAAGGAACTTGTCATGGATCTAAAGTTGTAATATAAGCCGGTGGTCAAACACCTCCAAGAGCTAAATTAGGATTAAAACTAGAGTGAAAAAAAGCTCAAAAAAATGCAAAAAAAAACATTATTTCTGAAACAATAAATAATAAAACTCCCATTCTTAATCCAGATTGAACAGATTTAGTGTGTTGTCCTTCAAAGGTTCCTTCTCTTATAATATCTCGTCATCAACAAAACATCATGAATAAAATCATACAAAAGCCACCCTGTGCCAGTGCTCCACCTCCGCTATACCCATGCATATACATGGCCATACCTACGGTTAACATAAAAGCTGAAAGTGAAGCTACTAATGGTCAAGGACTTGGATCAACTAAGTGAAAACTGTGTTTTTGATTATTTCTTTTTAACATAATTTTTTATAGAATACCTATAAAGGTAAGTAGGCCTAAGTAGATTTGAACTACTGACTTTACGCTTATCAGGCGTATACTCTAACCTCTGAGCTATAAGCCTTTTATTAAAATAAAATTTTAAATAAGTTTTTTTTTCCTTTATATAATTTGATTTTCAAAATATTTTCACGATACAAAAACGAAATAATCTAAAAATTAATTTTATAGAAAAGTATCCAAAAATTAAATAGAAAGATGTAAACGAGAATGTATATATTTTAAAAAATAAGATTGACTAACACCTCTTACAGTAATTGGCATAAAACCGTGGTTAACACCACAAATCTCACTACATTGCCCATAAAAAAAACCTTTACGTTTAATAAATAAAGATGCTTGACTTAATCTACCCGGACAAGCATCAACTTTAATACCAAAAGATGGGACTGCTCAACTATGTAAAACATCCGCAGACGTAACTAATAACCTAATATGTGTATTAATAGGTAATCATAAGGCATTATCAACTTCTAATAATCTTAATTGTCCTTCTAAAAGAGAGCTATCTTCGACAATATACGAATCAAAATTAAGATGTGTAGGTCTTTCTCAAACTTCATCAGGTGATGCTTTTAAAACAAAATTTTTATGAGAATAATCTAATAAATTATGATCAGAAATTTCATAACTTCAATATCATTGGTGACCAACAATTTTGACAGTAATACTAGGGTCTACTAAATCGTCTAAAGAGTATAATAATGAAAAAGACGGAACCGCGATTAAAACCAGGACTAGTGCAGGTAAAACAGTTCAAACGATTTCTAAAATGCTATGGTGATTAAATTTCATAGGATTTTTGTTTACAGAACTATTAAAATCTTTAATAATAATATATAGTAATCAACAAACAGCAAAACCAATAAAAATAACATAAAACATTAAATAATTATGAAAGATAATCATACCTTCCATAATTGGAGTCGCAGGATCTTGTGTACTAGTTTGTCAGGTCTCTGGGGCGTCACAAAAAGATAACACTAGGAATCTACTTAAGAACGATAAAATATCCATAAAATTTATAAAGACCACAAGATGGAATTAACCAAAATTTTTAAAATACGTTATGGTAAACTTTTTATATACTAAAAAAATTAAATAAATAAAGAATTAAACGAATAAAATCGCAAAAAACTACTACTTAATAATTATAAACACAATAAAAATAAAAAGTTATTATACACTATTCTTTTTTTTCATTGATAAATAGTAGTATTTTTACATATATATTTTCTTTTTTTATCAAAATACCTTTTCTCTTCCTTTATTGTAGATTTATAAAATATCAAAACTTTGTCGAAACTTTTTCCCCAACTTATTTTTAAATTTCGATTAAGTAATTTAAAAACTAATTTTTTATAAAATTTGATTTTCAAAATTTTTTCGTTTTTTTAATTCGAAAAATATTTTTATTTTTTTTTTGATACTCATCTAAAATGTGCGTTTGATGTGTTTTTAATTAACAATTTGTTCATCAGTGTACGCTCTTTTCTTATATAGGTTGTTGTTTCTAAGTTTTTGAAAAATTCTTCTCTAAGTTTTTGCATAAAAGAAACCTTATTTTTATTTAGTTTTATCCCATGTAAAAACCATTTTATTTTTAAAAATCTTTGTCTTTTTTTACTTACTGGAAATGGTATCAAATTTATGTTTTTACGTCTAACAACTTTTTTTATTTCCGCGTAACAATTTATTTGATTTAATATTTTCGTTAAAATTCNNGTTATATAATTTTGAAGTAAGATATAAACTATGATTTAATGCTTTTTTTGCTAAGTTTTTTTTTCCTTTTTTGGTAATCGAACCTAATACTTTATTGTAAAGGCTAATTTTTGATTTTTTTACTTCTATTTTTTTTAACATAAATATTTTTAAAATTTTATTACGACTTTAATTAGATGGATAAAAAGGGATTCGAACCCATGCGTACTTTGCACAATAGTTTTCAAAACTAACGCTTTTAACCACTCAGCCATTTATCCAGTTTATAAGTAAGATTTAAACAACAGCGGAATCGAACCACTAACTTTCTCGTTGTAAGCGAGATGCTCTACCAATTGAACTAGTTGTCTATTTTAATGAAACGTTTTGTTATAGTATTAACAAAATAAAAATTATTTTTATTTAAAAAAAGTTATAAAATTTTCATTTCGTGCAAGTTGGCGATTGGCTATTTGCTTTTTTTCAGTTTTATTAAACTTTAAAGTTAAAATAATCGATCCTATCAATGCAATTAATAAAACCATTCCAGCTAATAAAACACAAACTAAATAATTATTAAATAAAATTTGTCCAATAATTTCAATATTTGATACTTTATCTATTATAAATACTAAAGCTTCATAATTAAAACTTAAATTAATACCGTTGGTTGAAAAAGCAAATAAGTAAAGTGTTTTAAGTAAAAAAGGGTATAATCCAACACAAACAAGGATAACTACGTTTGTAATTGAAAAAACTTTCGTTTTAATCTCATCAACTTGGTTATTTTTTACATTTAGCATCATTATTACGAATAAAAATAAAACGGCTATTGCTCCAACGTAAATAATTATAAATAATAGAGCTATAAATTCAACGTGAAACATAAAAAGCAATACGGCTGCACAACAAAAAGAAAGTATTAAAAAAATAACAGACTGCACTGGACTTGATGAAATACACATAAGAATTCCACAAGTACACATAAAAATATTAATTAAAATAAACATTTTCTTTATATAATTTGATTTTCAAAATATTTTCATTAAGATAATTAAATTAATTTTTTTTTAAACCTCTAAATTTAGTNNCAGTTATCTTAATGAAAATATTTTGAAAATCAAATTATATAAAGGTAATTTTTAGTTTTCTATAAAAAATTAATTTTTTAGAGTTGTATAAAAATTAATAAATTACTGATTTAAAAACAAAATGAACTTTAAAAAATATGGTATAGGACAAACTACTGAATTAAAATTTAAAAGTAAATTCGGTATAAATTTAAAATTAAAAACTAGTTATTTAAATAGCAGTATTAAAACAGTATTTAATCGTTTAAATAAAAATCGTTTAATACAAAAAAAACTTTTTGAAAATATAAAAAAAAATATTAAGTATTATAAAAACAATAAATCTTTTAGAGGTATTCGCCATATTAAAAACTTACCGGTACGTGGTCAAAGAACACATACTAATGCAACTCAAAAAATTTCTAAACAAAAATTGTTTTTATAATTTAAAATAAATAAACATATAGATGACAAAATTTTTAGCAGATTATTTATTATCAAACGAAGGAAAAAACCTTTTCCCTGCAAATGAGCTTTATAAATTAAAGCCATCACTTGGTAATCGTTTTTCATTTCAAAGTTTTTTAAAGAAAAAAAGCACACCAATTATTATAAAAGATCCATACACTGAAATTGTAAAACAATTAAAAGCAGAACAAAAACAGATAGTTGAAAGAGGTGTTGCTGAAGATATGTTACAAATTGATACTGATAATTTTAGAACCTTATTTAAAAAACGTTCCCAAAAAGTCTCTTATAAAAAATTTAAAAAAATTTTCGGTATTAAAAAGTACAATTATAAAAAATTTAAGATTTCAAATAAAATTGAGAATATATTTAAATTTAATTTAACAATTCTTGTAAAAAAAAATAATATTTTTTGTACTTTTTCAAATTTTGATGAAAAAAAAACAATTAAGTCTTGTTCTTCAGGAAAATATAGAATAAAAGTTTCCAAAAAAACTTTAAGATATACTTATGATCTTGTATTAGATAAATTTTACAGAGATATTCGAAAACACGTGTACCCTAAAACGAAAAAAAAAAATATTTCAATTGGAAAAAGGGGCTTGTTTGTTACTCTTGTTTGTTCGAAAAGATTACGAAAAAAAGTTTCTCAATCTATTCGTCGTAATTTTAAAAAAATTCCTTTATTAATAAAAGTTTTAAATAAAAAGGTGTTTAATGGATGTCGTCCGCCTAAAAAAGTTAGAAAAAAGAGACGTCGTATGAGAATTTATAAATAATAAATTTTTATCTATTTTAAAGCTTTAATTGCTTAAAAATTTAGAAACTTTTCTTTGATAGCTCAGTGGTAGAGCGAGTGGCTGTTAACCACTCTGTCGTGGGTTCGAGTCCCACTCAGAGATTTAATATATAGATATATAAGTATTGAGTTCTAATCTTTTTATATCAAGATGATGGTGTAACATAGTGGTAATGTGTTGGATTGCAAATCCTATAATAAGAGTTCGATTCTCTTCATTATCTTAATTTAATTATAAGATTAAATTTTTTGAGAAGAACTTAAAAAAATTTATATTAATCACTAAAAAAAATAATACAACAAACACTAAAAGTAGAAAGTATTTCATATTTTGAGCTGTTAGCCTAATTTTATAACAAACCAATTACTATATAAAAATTTAATAATGGAAAAATTAATATTAACATGCAAAAAATAATTTCTTTATTATTTCGGATAATTTTGTTTGTTTTTAAAAATAGAGACGGTGGGATTTGAACCCACGGTACTGTTATATTGTACTTCAATTTAGCAAACTGATACTTTAAACCACTCAGTCACGTCTCTATGGTTTTTTATGGTTTTAAGTATTTAAATTTTTATACGATTATTTGTTTAATTGTAGAACTACCGTATAAAAAAAAGAAATTATTTTCAGTAAATTTTTTGAGAAGCTTTATTATTACTGGTTAAAGTTATATAAACTATTGCAAGAAATAAAATAA
>CXWL01000814.1_pt1 | contig 16971 bp, 12 predicted proteins | sample 590931 | NCBI WGS metagenome assembly CXWL01 (sample SAMEA3498368, study PRJEB10139) | groundwater metagenome | biome: water well; material: biofilm material | place: Germany | collected 2015-04-27 | reverse complement strand
GCTGGGGGCGGTGGGGGGGGGCGTGGCTGTGGCCCTGCTGGCTCAGGTCTTTATCAACGGTTCGGTCCTCTCATGGCATCAAGCCGGAGCCTTCGGCTCCCGCCGCTTCGTGGATTCGACCGTGCTCTTCGTGATCGGTTTCGCGTTCGGTCTGATGGCGCTCAAGACGCGGACTCAGAAAGTCGTCATGGTTCTCGCAATCTGGTGGAATGTCTCTCTCATGGTGCAGTTTGGTTTGAAACTCATGGATCGTCAGCAACTCGACTGGCCGGGTGTGGCCGTCCGTCAGGTCACTTCGGTGCCCCAACGCATCCTCAACACGGCGAAGCTCTACTTCACCGACAAAGAGGCTCTGGTGCGGAGCACGCGATGATTCACGGCGAGTGGATGAAGCAGTTCGCCTGTCCGGTTTGCCTGGACAAAGCGGGCTGCGAAAAGTGCGGCGTGAAGACCGGCGGGCACGACGTCTGCCAGAGTTCCTATGTGACGCGCGTGGCCTGCGTCTGTGGCGGACCCAACAAACGCGCGCTCGAACATCGCGGCGAGGGCTTTTATTGCTCCTGCTGCATGACCCGGTACCCGTTTGGACCGTCGCGTGACTACGTCGATCTCCTGCCCCGCACGGATGTGGGCCGGGTTTCGCACTACGCGGACGAGGAGTTTCAGGAAAGGCTGGGGGTGCGCGAAGGCCAGCCCGTTCTCTCCGCCGGTGTGAAGGCGCGGATGGTTTCGAGGATGCTCGGACTGAAGCGCGGTGACGCCGTGCTCGATCTGGGGAGCGGTGCGGGGAAGTTCGCCACCCACTTCGCCAGGGAAGGGGCTTCGGTGTGCGGCATCGACATGGCCCCTTTCTTCCTGAAGTCGGCCATCGATTCGGTGAGCCTGGTTGTGGGCGATCTGCGGCGGCTGCCCCTGCGCAACGGGGCCACCTCGCGCGCGTACTCTCTGGATGTCCTCGAACACCTCGACGAATCGGGGGTGCGCGAGGTTCTGCTCGAGGCGCGTCGCGCGGTGTCCGCGAACGGCCGGATCTTCGTCTACACCCACGCCATGGAATCGTCTTCGATCGCGTCGTTCCAGCGCGGGGTCAACACCTTCGCCAGGCGCCTTGGACGAATGGGCCTCGTCGATTCGGACAAAGAGGCGATGCGCAAGAGCGACCACATCAACGCCATCAAGTCGCATGAACATTTCGACGAGATCGCGAAGACCGCGGGCCTCAAGGTCGAGAAGCGCGTGTACTACAACGTCTTCGCCAAGGCGGTGATCGAGGACCTGGCTCTCAAGATGTTCGAGGAGCGAAATCGGAAGAGGGCCGCGGCCGCGGGCCCGAAGAGTGGCGGCAGCGAGAAGGACAGGACGGCCGAGAGCCACATCGTTGGACGGCCGGCACCCTCAGCCTCGGCGCGTTTCCTGGCCCGTGGCCTGACCCAGGTGCTGATGCTCGACGTGGCGTTCTTTGGCAAGGTCCGAACCGGCCCCTTCTTTGGAGTTCTGGCGCCCATCGCCTCCTGATGCGGGTTCTGTACGTCGCGTCGGATCAGACGCTTCCCGGCGAGACCGGTGGCAGCGTTCACGTGCACGAGGTGTCGAGGGAGCTGGCGAAGCGGGGCCACGAGGTGCACGCCGTGGTTCAGGACCGCGGGGAGACGAACGCCGCGGCCGACGGCTACCAGGTCCACCGCATCTCCTGGACGCCGGCTCATCGTTTCTTCCGCTTCCGCGCGCGACCGCAGATCGCCGCCCTCATCGCCCAACTCCGGCCCGACGTGCTGATGGAGCGTTACTACAACTTCGGGGGCGAGGGGATCCTCGCCGCCGCGGACGCGCACGTCCCGAGCCTGCTCGAAGTGAACTCGCCCGTGGTCGACCACGAGGGCTCGATGAAGGCCTGGCTCGACGCACTGCTCGTGGTGCGACCGATGCGCGCCTATCGCGAACGTCTGGTGAAAAGCGCTTCCGCGCTCATTTCTCCCATCAAGGAGATCGTGCCGGAGTTCGCGCGGGCGAAGACACACACCGTCACCTGGGGCGCCAACGTGGACGCGTTCCACCCATCGCGGCGCAACGAAGCTCGACGCGCCAGTTGGGGAGCCTCCCCCGAAACCACGGTGGTTCTCTTCAGCGGATCACATCGGCCCTGGCATGGTGTGGAGACACTGCTGCAGGGCGCCCGCCTCATGAAGGGCCGCGCCGACGTGATGTTCGTCCTCGCCGGTGGGGATCATCAGACGATCGCCACCGACTTCAACGGACGTTTCCTCGGCCGCGTGCCCTACGCCCAGATGCCTGAGGTCACGGCCTGCGCCGACATTTCGGTGGCCCCTTACGACCGCTCACGCCTGCCATCCCTGAAGCTCGGCTTCTTCTGGTCGCCACTCAAGATCTTCGAAGCCCTCGCGAGTGGCGTGCCCATGATCACTCTCGACATTGAGCCCCTGAACCAGATCGTGCGCGCGGACCGCGAGGGCGTCTTCTTCAAGGAGAACGATCCTCAGGATCTCGCGCGGGTGATCGGCTCGCTCGCCACCCACCGCGACCAGCGCCTCACCATGGGTCGAAACGCGAGAGACCGCGCGCCACAGTTCTCGTGGGCCGACCACGCCGCGCAGGTGGAGTCGATCCTGCAAGGGCTGCGCGCGGCATGAGGATCACACTCGCGAGCGAAGTATTCCCCCCGAAAGCGGGCGGCGCGGGCTGGTCGACACGCGCCCTGGCCCTCGGACTCAAAGGCGCGGGGCACGAGGTGTCGGTGGTGACCACCGCTCCTGGGCCGGACCGGGAAGGGGACGTGCCGGTTCTCCGCCTCACTGGCGCCACGGGCCGCTTTCGTCGCGCCCGCATGGTGGAGATCTTCCGAAGCGCTCTCGCCGCTTCGTCGTCCGGCGTCGATGTCATCCACGCTCAGCACTCGCTTTCCGCCCTTGGCGCCCTGGCGCTGGACCCGCGTCCGCGGGTGGTGGTCACCATCCGCGATCACTGGCCGGTGTGCTTCTGGTCCACCCGCATGTCGCAAGGCGGACTTTGTCCCGCCTGCTCCACCGCAGGAATGTGGCGGTGCCTTGACGGACGGCTGCCGAAACTCGCGGCCCCCGTGGCCATTCCCTACATGAAGTGGGACCTTGCCGACAAGAAGGGCGCGCTCCTCCAGGCCGACGCCATCATCGCGGTGAGTGACGCCATCGCCGCGGAACTACGCATGGCCGGGATCGAATCCGCGCACGTCTTGCCCAACATCGTGGACGCCTCGGAAGTGAATCGCATCGCGGACGAGCCCTTGGGTCTTTCCCTGCCCCAGCGGTTCGTGGTGTTCGTGGGCAAGCTCGAAGCGAACAAAGGCGCGAGTGATCTGATCCCCGCTTGCGCCCGTTCCGGTTCGCGTCTGCCACTAGTCGTTCTGGGGAACGGAGCCGAGGAAAAGGCCATCCGCGAAGAGGCGGCGAGGCGGTCCATCGAAGTGATCGCGCCCGGCTGGACCGATCGCGCCGACGTTCTGCGCGCCATGAAGCGGGCGGAAGCGCTGATCTTCCCTTCAACCTGGCCCGAGCCGCTCTCCCGCGTCCTGCTCGAGGCCCTGGCCTTGGGCGTCCCCATCGCGGCGATGAATACCGGAGGCACCGCCGAACTCATCGAGGACGGCGTATCCGGCCTGCTCGCGGGGAATGTGGAACAGCTCGGCGACGCGCTCTCGCGAATCGTTCATGATGGACCCATGCGCTCACGTCTGATCGAGGGGGCTCGCGCGCGGGCGCGCGGCTTCACCCCCGAAGCTCTGATCCCCCGATACGAAGCCCTGTATCGGAGTGGCCGCTGATGCGCGTCGCCCTGCTCTCGCGCAGCGCTCATCCCCTTCATCCTCCAGGCGGCATGGAGCGTGCGGTGTACTCCCTGGCCAAACATCTGCGCGCGGAGGGCGTCGACGTCACACTCTTCACCCGGCCGGGCAAGAACCCCGAGGCCTTCCCCGGTCACGTCGTGCCCATCAAGTACCAGCGTTTCCACGTGGGACCGCACGGGCGGGTGCTCGATCGGACGTTCAACTACCCGACCTTCAGCGTTCTCATGGGGCGCGAGGTGGCGGCGCGGGTCCGCACGGGTGAGATCGACATCGTGGACGCGCAGGGAATCACCGCTCTCGGCTACGGGCGTGAGCGAGAGAAAGACAGTTCCCTCAAGGCGCCCCTGGTGATGAATCCGCAGGGTATGGAAGAGCACCATGTGCGCGGCTTCAAGGCACTCGCCCTCACCCGGCTCAAGAAACTCTCCAGGGAAGCGGCTGGCCTGGCCGACTGCGTGATCGCCACCGACGAGGCCACGAAGGACGATGTGCCGCGCCTGCTTGGCGTCGATCCTTCGCGCGTGCGGGTGATTCCAAACGGTGTGGACCTCGAGGAACTGCGTGCCCTCACTCCCCACGATGCCATGCCCTTCACCTTCGAGGTCCTGCCCTGGATGTCGATGCGACGGCCGCTCTTCATCTCGGTGGGCCGCATCGAGACCTACAAGGGATTCGGCGACTCGCTCGAAGCTTTCAAACGCGCAGCACCCTCGCTGCCCCAGGATTGGGGCTGGCTGATCGTCGGCGAGGGGCCGTTGCGGCAGACGCTGCAGGCCGCGGGGTCCTCAATCGGCGATCACGTCCGATTCACCGGACGGGTGGGCGAACAGGCCTTGCACGCGCTCTACGCGGCCTGTGACATCTTCCTTCACCCCACACGGTTCGAGGGGTCATCGCTCGTCACCTTGGAGGCCATGGCTCACGGACTGCCCGTGATCGCCACGCGGGCCGGGGGAATCCCGGACAAGGTCGAACACGGCGTCAACGGTTTCCTGGTGAACCCTGGGGATATCGACGCGCTTTCCAGCGCCATCGTGAAGCTCGCGAGCAGCCCCCAGGAAATGGCGCGGATGCGCCTCGAGACCGCGCACCGGCTCGAGCCGTTCCTGTGGCCCCGCATCGCCCAACGAGTGATCGCCGAATACGAACGCCTGCTCCGCGAAAGGAAGAAGCATTGAATCCCGAGGAGTACGGCCGGATGGCCGAACTCGAGGGTGTGCAGTGGTGGTACGCGGGCATGCGCCGGATCGCCCGGGCCCTGCTCACGCCTCTCCTCTCCGAAGAGCAGGGGAAGCAACGGCGTCTGCTCGACGCCGGCTGCGGCACGGGTTGGAATCTCCAGGAACTCCGAGGATTCGGAGAAACCCATGGCGTCGACCTCTCTCCACTCGCCGTGGCCGCCACCAAAGGGCGCGGCGGCCGGGTGGCTCAGGGCGATCTGCTCGCTTTGCCCTACGCTTCGGCGCGGTTCGACGTGGTGACGTCGTTCGACGTTTTGTACCACGCCTGGATCAAGGACGATGCTCAGGCGGTGCGCGAGCTGGCCCGTGTGCTCAAGCCCGGCGGGCTGATGTTGCTCAAGGTCCCCGCCCTCAAGATTCTGTGGGGAGCCCACGATGAGGCCGTGCATTCGCGCCACCGCTACACCCGCGTCGAGATGGAAACGCTCGTCCGTGGAGCCGGCCTCACCCTCGTCCGCTCGACCTACGCGAACTCGCTTCTCTTTCCGGTCCTGCTCACGCGTCGATTCCTCGACCGCCTCCTCGATCGCCATGGCTCGGATGTGGCCCTTCTCCCGCCCATGCTCGAACGCCTTTTCGGTGGTCTGCTTTCCGTGGAAGCGGGCCTCGTCGGGTGGCTCAATCTGCCCATCGGGGCCAGCGTTTTCGCGGTGGCCCGAAAACCCGGGCGCATAGAATCGCCCACGGTATCGACATGACGCCTGAAGAGTTCGAACGCGAACGTCTGAAAAGCGCCGAGGCCCTCAACCAGGTGGTCGAAGGTGCGCGCGGAGCCCTGGAGGTCCGGGCGCCGCAGACGGTTCTTGGCGATCCCCTCCGTGTTGAAACTGCGAACCCGGCCAGCGAATCCCCAGCGCCCCCCGCCTGGAATCCACCGACGCCTCCCGACCTCCAGCCCGTCAACACATCGTGGACGGCCGGCGGACCGCGGCCCTCCGGAGCCGTCGCATCGCTTCTGGACGGATCGCGCGAGAAGGACCGCGAGGCCCAGGTGCGGTTCAACTCCGATCAGGTTCAGCTCGACAACGCACTCGTCAGCTGGACCGCCGACCACTTCGCGGCCACCCACAAGCACTACGACGCCGTGCTCGCCCAGATGCAGCAGCGCATGGACGACATCGACGCGCGCCACCGTGAACTGGAGCGTGAGCTGGTGCGCCACGTTCACGAGATGGCGCGACGCATCGACGTGGTCCTGGGCGAAGGTGAAAAGGGACGAGTGTCCCACGAAGCCGCGTTGCGCTCGGTGCGAGAAAGACTGCGGGCCCTCGAAGAGCGCCTCCGGTGAGCGGCCCCAAGAGAATCCTGATCTGCGCCGCCCAGGCTCCATTCATCAATGGCGGTGCGGAGATGCTGGTGGTCTCCCTGCATCGCGAACTCACCCGGCGCGGCTTCATCACTGACGTGGCTCAGGTGCCCTTCAAGTGGTATCCGCCCGAAGAGATCGTGAGACAGGCCCTGGCCTGGCGGCTGATCGACGTGACCGAAAGCAACGGGGCGAAGATCGATCTCGTCATCCCCACCAAGTTCCCAACCTTCCTCGCCGATCATCCGCGGAAGGTGGCCTGGATCTTCCACCAGCACCGCGAGGTCTACGACCTCTTCGGCACCGAGTACTGCTCCTTCACCGAATCCCGAGAACACAACGAGATCAAGGCGACCATCCACTCGATGGATACCCGGTCGCTTGCAGAGTGCCGCGACCGCTTCACCATCTCCCGCACTGTCTCCGACCGGCTCCGCAAATTCAATGGCCTCGACTCGACGCCCCTGTATCCCCCGCCTCCGCACGCCGGGCGCTACCGGTTCGAGGCCCTCGGCGACTTTCTGATTTTCGCCGGCCGGCTCGACCGCTTGAAACGCGTCGACCTGCTGATCGAGGCCCTCGTCCACGCCTCGCCGGATGTGCGGCTCAAGATCGCGGGACGTGGTCCGCTCGAAACGTCCCTGCGAGAGTTGGCCGAAGCCCGAGGGGTGGGCGCGCGCGTGGATTTCCTGGGCTTCGTTTCCGACGATGACCTGATCGACCTCCTCGCCACCGCCCGCGCCGCGGTCTACACCCCGGTGAATGAGGACTACGGTTACGTGACGCTCGAGGCCTTCCTCTCCGGAAAGACGCTGATCACCACGGACGACACAGGCGGCGTCCTCGAGTTCGCCACCACGGAAAGCGGCTTCATCGCCGAACCCACGCCGCAAGCTCTGGGCGCGGCCATGTCGCGGGCATGGGCCACGCCGTCCACTCGCCTGAAAGAGATGGCCGAGGTCGGCCGGAAGAAGGTGGCGCCCATTCAGTGGGACGCGGTCATCGACACGCTCACGGAAACAATCCGCTGATGGCTCCGGTCGAAAAACTCGCGGTCGAAATCTGGTCGCCGCTTCCGCCCGAGACGTCGGGCGTCGCCGACTATGTCGAGGAGCAGCTCGACACGCTCGACCGGGCCTTCGCACTCACCTTGGTAGTCGAGAATCCGGAGGGGGTGAGCCAGGAACTGCGCGGTCGTTATCGCGTCATCGCCCCCGCACAAAGCCAGCCCTCGAGCCTTCGCGTCTATCACGTGGGGAACTCACCCGCTCACCGCGCGATCTACCTTGAGGCTCTCCGGGTTCCCGGAGTGGTGGTGCTGCACGAGTGGAACCTCCATGAACTCGTGCTTGGGTTCGCGGTCACCGCGCACGACTTTGATGGCTATCGCCGGCAGATGCGACGCGAGCATGGAGAGCGCGGAAGCATCGCCGCCCTCACCGTGGCCGATGCTCTCGGTGGGCGCTATTGGAGTTCGCTGTTCCCCCTCAACGCGGAGATTCTTGAACGCGCGCTGGCCGTGGTGTGCCTCTCCGGTTCGACCGCGGCGCGGGCCGCGACCCGCGTGCCCGGCGTCCCTCTCCTTCATCTCCCTCACCACGCCCTGCTGAAGAGCCATGCCCCGGATCGGGCAGCGGCCCGTGTCCGGCTTGGCTTCGATGAAGGGGAGCGAATCGTGCTCGCACCTGGCCTCGGCACCGCCTCGAAATCGCTGGACCTGGCCGAGGCCGCGGTCGAGCGGATTCGCGCGCGGGTGGCCGATGTGGTCCTCGTCACCGCGGGCAGCGGAGAGATCTCGGCAACCGGGCCGGTCCCAGGTCCCACCCGCGCGCTTGGTCGCGTGGATCTTCAAACTCTGGGCGACGCCGTGCTGGCCGCCGATGTGGTCCTCGCCCTCCGTTTCCCGAGCCGGGGCGAAGCCTCCGGTGTGGTGATGCGGTCGCTGGCCGCGGGCCGGGCGCTTGTGGTCTCCAAAGGTTCCACCGCCGATGAGGATCTGCCCGAAGGAGTGGTAGCGCGAGTGAATCCGGGCCCGGGCGAGGTCGACGAACTCGCGGCACTGCTCGAGTTTCTGCTGACTCACGACGAAGGTCGACGACGCATGGAAGATCTGGCCCTGACGGTGGCGGCAAGTCGCGACGTGGTCCCGCTCACCGAACGTCTGGCTCAGTTTCTCCACGAAGTCGCGGGGGAGCGCCCAACCCTCGAGAGCCGGATGGCCCAGCGGACAGCCCGGCCCGCGGGCCTGCGGGACATGATCCGGGTCGACATCGAAGCCGCGGGGGCCAGTCTCGGACTCGCTCAGCTTCCACCGAACGTCTTTGAGAGACTAGAGGGATTGTGACCGCACCGGTTTCTCTCTCCGTCGTCGTCCCCGCCTACAACGAGGAAAAGCGACTCCCCGAAAGCCTCGCCGTCATGTTGGCCTTTCTGCGCGGACGCGATGAGACTTTCGAAATCGTGGTGGTGAACGACGGATCCGCCGACCGCACCGCCGAGGTGGCGCGAGCCGCCGGTCCCGAAGTGAGAGTGCTTGAGAACCCGGGCAACCGGGGCAAGGGTTATTCGGTGCGCAACGGGATGCTGAACGCCCGCGGCCAGTGGCGCCTGATGTCCGACGCCGATCTCTCGACCCCCATCGAGGAGCTCGACACACTGCGCGCCGCTCTCCAAGGAAAGGCCCAGATCGCCATCGCCTCTCGCGCCGTTACCGGAGCCAATCTCGAGAAGCGGCAGTCGTTCATGCGCGAAACTTCGGGCCGGTTCTTCAACCTTCTGGTTCGCCTGCTGCATTTGCCCGGTATCAAAGACACCCAGTGCGGTTTCAAACTGTTTTCGGCTGCGGCGGCCGAGGCGGCCTTCAGGGAGTCGAAGCTCGACGGCTTCGCCTTCGATGTCGAGGCTCTGGCGCTGGCGCGGCGGGCGGGTTTTCAGATCCGCGAAGTGGCGGTCACCTGGCGCAACGACGAACAGTCGCGAGTGAGTTTCGGTCGCGGCCTGGCGGCCTTCGTCGATCTCTTCCGGCTGCGCTTCCGCCGCTGAAGCGGTTCAACGCGCGGGCGGCCGCCGCACTTCTTCGCGCCGTCGCAGGGAGGTCACCCACTCCTCGATCCGGCGATCGAGGGCCTGCCGTGCCAGAAACTCCCTGATGTCCACGGAGGCCACGGTGAAGCTCGGCGGCGGCACTTCCTTCGCCAGTCGCTCGTTGAAGATCCTCGTCACCTCGGCGTCTTCGACCCTGATCAGTGGGCGAAGGCGGGCATCGATGTAGCTCGCAATGGCGATCTGCGCCAGGGCTTTTCGCCTCAGAGCCGCTTCAGGAAAATCCGGGCCCGCAATCTCGCGGAGGGTCGCGATGGCCGCGGCGAGGTTGTCAGGCGGCGGCGCTTCGCTCAACAGGCGCGAGGCTTCCTCGAACATCATCACTTCGTCGATGGTCCGCTCCAGGGCCTCCTTCTCATCGAGAGAAAGCAGGGCGCGCGTGAGTTGAACCTCGGAGAGCAGGATGGGCCGGCGATTCACGAAAGCGAGCGTCCGCTCCACCACCGTGCCGGCCAGAGCCGGGGCAAAGGCGGCGAAGGCCAGGAGGAACACGGGCAACAAGAGGCGACCCTTAAAACGCATATCCCACTCCGAGGTGCAATTGGCCGAGGCTCTCGCCCTCTCGCCGATCGAGCTTGAAACCCCAGTCGAGCCGAAGGGGGCCGAAGGGGCTGCGATAACGCAGGCCCACCCCAGCGACTTCGCGCAGGTCCTTGATCTTGATGGCGGCGACGCGGCGAAAGACGTTCCCGGTTTCCGCGAAGATCTGGAAGCCGAGAGACGCGGTGATGTCGAAGCGAGCCTCGATCGCGGCTGCGATGAGGGCGTTGCCGCCCGAGGGGACGAACACGCCGTCGGCGGACATGCGCCCCGGCCCCACCTCATCGATCTTGAAGCCGCGCATCAACGAGGCGCCGCCGGCGAAGAAACGTTCGGGCAAAGGCAGTTCCACCGAGTCGCCGAAGGCCCGGGACAGTCCGAGGCGAGCGGAGCCCGCCAGCACCGTTCCCGCGCGGACTTCTTCGTAGCGCGCGATGAACGCGGATCCCTTCACGAAGGAGTCGCCGCCGAGTTTGGCCGCGGAGAGGAGCGTTTCGACAGATAGCAGTGTGCCGCGCCGCGGATCGAGGGCGTCGCTTCTGGTGTCGTGGACAAAGCCGAGCGAGGGTCCGGAGATCTTGCCGTCGCACAGATCGCGATTGCCCTCGGCGCAGGGCGTCTCCACGTTGGTGGTGGTCGTTTTCTGGAAGGTGTACTGGAAAAGCAGATTGGATGAGCCGAGGGGGAAGACGGTCTGGGTCTGGAAGCCGAGACGATGGAAGTCGAAGGCCTCGCGGGAACGGTCGTCCTCGGCGTAGAAGCGCAGGTTCACGGGCTGGCGACGGCCGAAGGCGTAGGGCTCAGTGAGGGAGAGGAGCGCCCGTGACCCGCGCAAGGAGGACCGGAGGAACAAAGAGGCGGTGCGGCCGAGCCCGGAGATGTTGAGCCGCGTGAGTTCGACGCTGGCCCGCCAGCGTTCGGCCTCGGCATAACCGAGCCCGGGCACGATGGTGGTGCGGGGGCCCTCGGTGAGCTCAATGATCACGTCTCGCTGATCGTCGTCACTGGGAAGCTCGCGGATCTGGACGTTGGTGAAGATGCCGGTGGCGGAGAGTCCGGCCTGGGTATCGAGAAGTTTCTGGTAGGAGAGAAAGTCGCCCTCCTTCAGCCGACTCTCGCGCAGCACCACGGTCTCCTTGGTGTCCTCGAGGCCCACCACCAGGATCTGGCCCACCCTTACGCGGGGGCCGGGCGTCACCAGGAAGACCACGTCGACGGTGGTGCGATCGTCGGAGAAATCGGTGGACACTTCGACCCGCACATCCAGATACCCATCGTCCCGCAAGGAAGCAAGAAGGGTGGCCCGATCCCGGGCGACGTCGGCATTGCGGAAGGGCGAGGCCTCTCGGGTCAGCAGTTCGACCACCGAGGTCTCGCTACGATCCCGCAAAGCGGGGGCGCCCTCGAGCACTACGGAGGCGATGGTGGTGAGCGAACCGGGAACGATCTTGAACGTGACCTTGGCGCTGCCGGGCTCGCCCGACTCTTCGTGCGACACGAGCGCCCCCGCATGCCCGTTCTGGATGAGCTGGGCGCGCAGCCGAGACTTCTCGGACTCGACGTCGGCATCAATCCAGGGATTCCCGACCTCGAGTCCGGCGTCTTCCGGGATGCTCGTGGTCACGCCGTTCGTCTGGTACTCGATGGCGGAGAGCATCCACGCCGGGCCAAGGCGCACCGCGAATTCGCCTGTGGCCTGCCCCGTCCCCGGGGCTTCCATGAAGTCCACGTCCACATCACGGTAGCCACGTTTGACGTAGTCGGCCTCGATGGCCGACATCGTCTCCTCGATGGCGTCCTGCGAGAGACCCTCCTTCTCGAAGCGCTCGCGGGCTTTCAGTTGTTCCTCCGGAGTGAGCAGATTCAGGCTGAGGGCGAAGGGCGCGCCCGGCGTGACGAAGAACACGAGATCCCCCTCGACGCTCACCGTCTTCACCTGAGCGTGGTAGTAGGTCTTCTTCCAGAGCAGCTCCAGGAGAGTCTGTTTCCATTGTTCGATTCGCTCGACGGTGAGGGCGTCACCCAGACGGGCCGGGGACTTGGGCGCCGGCAGGGTGTTGGGCCAGCCATCGATGCGCGAGGAAACCAGGGTTTCCTGCTTCGGCATGAGTACGCGAACCCGCAGATCGCGAATGAAGCCACGATGCCGCGACACCACCGCGTCCTGGATGGGCTCGATCGCGATGGTGGCCCGGGGATAAGCGTTCGCTCGAAGCCACTCGGTCATGCGGGTCGAGGCATCGACGAGAGCCTTGTCGCGGAAGGGCTCGCGGGTACGTAAGGCCGAGGTGCGCTCGAGGGCCTTGGACAGGGTTGATCCGAGGGGAACGTCGACACCGGTCGAAGCAGACGGAGTGACGAAGTGCATCTGGCCCAGGCGCGGCGTCTCGAGGACCTTGAACACGATACCGAGCGATCCGTCGGCCGCGATTTCCTGCTCCACCGTGATCTCGTCGAAAAGGTCGAGCGCGGAGAGGAGCAGCACGCTCGACCGGATCACCTCGGCGTCCCCCGGTTCGCCCACTTTCACCGTGAGATACCGCACCACGCTTGGATCGCTCGCGCCCCGGATCTCGATGCTCGACACCAGGGGCGCCCTGGCCATGCCCGTCTGAGCCGGGACTTCGGGCTGAGGCGAAGTTTGAGCGAGAGCCTGGACCGGGCCGCACAGGACCAGCGCGGATGCGAGGATCAGCAGTGTGGTCTTCTTCATCGACCAAGCACGAACCGGGTGCGCACATCGACACCGAACCCAGCACCCGGCTCCTCCCAACTCACCACCAGAGAGAAGCGGTTGGTGAGCGAGTACTCCGCGGTGACGAGCTGGCGTTCCGTTTCCGCTCCGCCGAAAACCTTGGAGTACACGACCTCGAGATCGTTGGTGACACGTTTGCCCACGGTCAGGCGCGCGCCGGTGCGGCTCAGGAAGCCCCTGCTGCCGGGATCGATGGAAAGGCGAGAAAGGCCCACGCCCTTGGCGACCTTGCCGGTGATGGCGTCGTCGAGCACGGAGGAGGCCAGGGAATTGAAGCCACCGGTGCCCAGGGTCTTGGAGTCGATCACGGAGCCGCCGACGTTGGCCACGTCCCTCTCGTCGCCGCCGGTGAGCAGGCTCGCGATCTGGGGCGAGGTGAGAGGCGGATCGGAAGTGATGCGGGTGGAGACGCGGTCGAGGGTGCCGTTTGCCTGCAGGGTCAGCCGGTACGAGCGCACGCGTGTGTCGGCCTCGATGTCGAACACGGGATTGATCTGCCGCGGATTCGAGAAGTGGGCGACACCCTTGCGGACCTCGTAAGTGTTGCCGCGGAAGAAGACTTTGCCGCGTTGGATCTCGACCTTCCCGAGGAGCTGGGGTTCGATGGGCGATCCGGTGAGCGAGAGATCGGCGCTGGCCACCAGCGAAGCCAGGTTGTTGTCGAGACGGAGTGTGCCCGGAGCCTTGATGGCGATATCGAGGTGCATGGGCGACGGCTTGAGACTGGTTGGCCCGCGGTAGAAGCCGGCGCTCTCGCCCGAGGAGCCCAGCAGTTCGGAGGTGATGGTGTACTTGCGCGTCCACTGGGCCTTCGCCACCATCAGGTTGCCGGTCAGCCAGTGCGATTCCGTGGTGCCCTGGAGCCGCAAGGCCGCGCCGAATGTGGAGCGCAGACCTTCGGGGTATCGGAGTCCAAGCGAGGTGCCGTTCAAGAGGAAATCGAACGACGCGGGAACCGCACCGCCGAAGCCCATCTGCCCGGACACCGAAACCCGGCCGCCACCGAACCGGCCCTCGAGGCCGGCAACCCGTGCCCGGGTCTCGTTGAACACGAGCCGGCCGTTCAGGTCGTCGAGGCCCTGGGGAAAACCTCGCAGGCGGACCGATCCATCCTCGATGTCGAGCCCGCCGGAGACGCGGATGGCTCTGGGCGTGCCCCCGATCTGACTGCGCAGTGTCGCCGCTCCGCGGAAGCGCCACTCCCTGAGGAAGCCCGAGAAGACGCGCAGGTCGGCGCGCCCGGTGACCGCGAGATCGTGCTGGTCGTCCGGGCGCAGCGCCCACTTGCCGGACACGCTGAGCGACGTTCCCTCGCCGGTAAGGGTGAGGCCGGCGATCCGGACCTCGCGCTTCTCCATATCGATGACCGCTCCTGGCTCGGTCTCGATCGAGTATTCAGGAACCGCGATGCGCAAATGGCCGTCGCGCACCTGCGCGGTCAGGCGATCGGGTTCGAGCAGCGGTCCTTCGACGTGGGCGTTCGCGGATGCGGTGATGACCACCGCGTTCTCGAAGCGGGATCCGAGGGCGCGCATCACCGGGTCGATGCGCGCGTTGGTGAGCTTCACTTCGAGTTTGCTCACGTGGGGCGCTTTGGCCTCGATGGTGCCGGTGACCGCGGCGCGGAATCGCGGCGAGTCCGACAAACCGTTCACATGAATGATGCCGTCGCCCACGCCGTTGATGTCGAGAGTGACGGCGCCCACACCTTCGTCGCCGTAGAAGATGCGCTTCGATTCGAGGTGCCCTGTGACCCTCGGTCTTTCGATGGGGCCGCTCAATGTGGCCTTGCCCGTGACATGGCCGCCGATCATGGGTGCGGTCTCGTCCTGCACGCCGAGGTCGGCGAGTTCCACCTCGGAGAATTCCACGTCGCCATTGAACGCGGGGATGCCGGCCTCATCGAGCAACACCCCCTTGACCGCAAGGCTTCCGCCGCCCGGTGTGGCTTTCAGGCTCTCCACGCGCAGGGCCTCTCCTTCAAACCGCAGCTCCAGGAGGGCTTTGGTGTAGGCCACACCCATGGCCTTGCCGGAAACACTCGAAAGACTCGCCTGGCCCAAGGGCTTCGACCGCGTGCCGAGGAGGCGCAGCGTGCCCGAGACCTCGGTCTCAACATCGAGGTCGGAAGCGACGATCTTCAAAAGGTCTTTGGCCGCCCAGTCCTTGATGGTCACGTTCAGATCCAAAGCATCGTCGACCCCGGTGGCGCCGAGTCGGTGCATTCCGCTCATCTCAACGCGGGAGGCGCCTCGTGTGGCCACGAGCCGGTCGCTCTTGAGGTCGACGGTCGACGCGGTTCCCGTCCAGTCGAGGTCGCCCCAGGCCACGCCCATATAGGAAACGGTCGTGCCCAGGAACCGGCCGGAGACCACCGGAGCCGACAAGGAGCCGAGCACCTTGCCTTCGAACGTGCCGCGGCCGGTGGCGCCGAGCGGCTGCGCGCCCGGAGTGCCGAAGGCCCCGCGCAAACGCACACCAAGCCCGTCGGTGGCGGCGAGGTTTTCGCTCACCAACTTGAGGTCGAGGTTCAGGCGCTTGTCCGGCTGAATCGAACCACCGATACTCACCGACGTTTGGGGGGCCTCGAGGACCGCGTCCGCCATGGTGACCACACCGCGATTCGCGGTGAAGGGGAACCGCCCGGAGAGTGGTTCACCCAGGGCAGGGTCACCCTCGAAGACCAGGTCGCCGGAGCCGCTCAACAAATTGTCTGCGCCCTTCGGGAAGGAGAGGTCGATCGGCCCGGAGACCCTGGCGCCGAGACCGGCCGTGTCGTAGTCGAAGAGCCAGTGCAGCAAAGGTTCGGCGCTCAAGCGCTCGAGGCGGCCCGAGACCCTCACCGCAGCGTCCGCGGGCGCGTCCACTTCGAGGAGGGCGTTGCCCAGCAGGGCCGCCAGCGACAGATCTTTGAGATGGACATTCGATCCGTCCCAGGAGAAGGCAGTGGAGAACGAGTCGATGGCGAGATCCGCATAAGAGCCGCTCTCGCCTCGAAGCGTGCCGCTCAGGGCCATGGCGCCACCGTCGAGGTTCAGGACCGCCTTGGCCTGCGCGATCCCTTTGAGTTCGAGGCCGGCGCCCGAGATCCTCTGATCGAAGCTCTCGAGATCGAAGGGGCCGGCGAACGAGAGTTGCCCCTTGGGCTGCTCATGGAGATCGACTTTGCCGACGATCGACAGGTCCGTGCCCGCGGCGGTGAACCGGCCGCGATCGACGTGCAGAGTGGATTCGGCGAAGCGGACACCCACCTCGAAACGGGCATCCTGGGCGGGCAGGTCGCCAAAGCGCATGGGCCCGGGACCGGCAGAAAGGTCGCCCGCCAGCAGGTTCTGGGCATCGGCCTTGAGCGTGGCCTCGAAGTTCGGCCACACGATCTCGAGCGGGATCTGCTGATCGTTGAGGAAAAGATCGCCTGTAGTGACCACGACCTTCCCGATCGAGACCTCGCGCGAAGCGGGGCCCGATGAAGCGGCGGTCTGGGGAAGATCGGTGGAACCGTCTTCAAAGACCTGAATCGAAAGTTGGGGCCGGTCCAGCTCAAAACCGCGAAGCAGGATTTTCGAGGTGAAGAGCGACCTGAACGAGAGGGCGATGCGCATGCGAGGGGCCACGAGCGAAGGCCGTTTCGATGCGGGCAGGCCGGGGATGACCACGTCCCTCAGCTCCACCACCCGGCCGGCGAGGTTCACGGAGAGGCCGCCCACTGTGACCTTGCGACCAAGGGCCAAGGCGAGGCGGGTCTCGACCTGGCTGCGCAAGACCTTCTCGCCGAACAGCCCGATCAAGGTCAGGGCCAGCAACCCGATGAGGGCGAACGCCGCGAGACTGATGCGGCTAAAACGAGCGATCTTTCGTATCAAGAGCTACATGATCGCAAAGGAACCCTCTTACACTCCATTCGGGCCTGCGCGGCCGACAAGTGCCCTAGCGCAGGCCGAATTCATTTCGGCCGGAGCGCGGGGGTTGCGCGCAGCCCTCGCCAGAGGGCGTAGCCTGGCCCTGGGCCATGGGGGGCTGAGCACTTTGCGGCCCCCCAACTCAGCTAATGACGAGCAGGAGAGCGCCCATTTCCACGGCCTGGCCCTCCTTGACCTTGATCTCCTGAACCGTGCCCGCGCGGGTTGCTTTGAGTTCGTTTTCCATCTTCATGGCCTCCATGACGAGGACGCCCCGGCCGACTTCCACC
>CXWL01008485.1_pt1 | contig 16972 bp, 16 predicted proteins | sample 590931 | NCBI WGS metagenome assembly CXWL01 (sample SAMEA3498368, study PRJEB10139) | groundwater metagenome | biome: water well; material: biofilm material | place: Germany | collected 2015-04-27 | reverse complement strand
CAATGCCGGGCTGATGCTGGCGATCAATGGCGGCGCCCACGTGAACCCGCTGTTCGCGGGCGATACGCTTTATGCGTGGTCGGAGGTGCTGGACAAAGCCGATCTCGGCGGCGCGAACAAGGTCGCCGCCCTGCGCCTGCGCCTGGTCGGCGCCAAGAACCGCGCCTGCGCCGATTTCCCGCTGAAGCTGGACAGCGGCGAATACGACCCCGCAATCGTGCTCGACTTCGATTATTGGGCGGCCATTCCAAAACGTTGACTCGGGCGGCGCCCGGCCTAATGTCCGCGCCAGATTCCACACTCCGCAGATTCCCCCGAAAGAGGCGCTCATGGCCGGCGCGATCCGTCCGGAAGACAGACCCGTATCGCCGCATCTGACGATCTGGCGCTGGCATATCACCATGGCCAGTTCGATCTTTCACCGCTTGAGCGGCATCGCGCTCTATGCGGCGGCGATTGGGTTTTCGGTGTGGCTGATGGCGGTGGCGGCGGGGCCGGAAGCCTATGCGCCGCTGGGCGCATTGCTCATTGCGCCGCTCGGGCAGGCCGCGCTCTACCTGATTGTCGCGGCGTTCGCATTCCACCTCGCCAACGGCATTCGTCATCTGGTGTTCGACACCGGCGCCGGCATGAAGCCGGGTGACGCCGAGACCAGCGCCTGGTTCGCCATTCTGTTCGCGATCGTCGCGCCCCTTGGGCTTTGGGTCTTGCTGAGTTTCGGAGGCTGGCGATGAGCGGGCGGGGCATGCGTTCGGCCTTGGGGCGTGTGCGTCATCATGGCGCCAGCGGAGAGGGCACGGGGCATTTCATCGGCCAGCGCGTTTCAGCCATTGCGCTTATGTTTCTCGCGACCTGGTTTGTGCTGAGCGCGGCATTGTCGATGACAGAGCCGAGTTATCGCGCCGCCATCGATTTCATCACCGATCCGCTCAATGCGGTGGGCGTCATCTTGCTGATCGTGGTCTCGCTCTACCATATGCGCCTCGGCATGCAGGCGATCGTCGAGGATTACATCCACAAGCCTGTGGCCAAGATTGTGCTGTTGTTGCTCAACACTTTGGTCCCGCTCGCGCTCGGCGCCGGCGCGATCTTCGCGGTGTTGCTCGTGAATTTTGGAGCTTGACGCGTTGAAATCCTATAATTGGGTTGATCACACTTTTGATGTCGTTGTTGTCGGCGCTGGCGGCTCTGGTTTGCGCGCCGCGCTTGGTTGCGCGCAGGCGGGGCTGAAGACGGCGTGTATCTCCAAGGTGTTCCCCACCCGCTCGCACACGGTCGCGGCGCAAGGCGGCATTTCCGCCGCGCTCGGCAATATGGGTGAGGACCAATGGCAATGGCACATGTTCGACACCGTCAAGGGGTCGGACTGGCTGGGCGATCAGGATGCGATCGAATACCTCACCCGCAACGCCCCCGCGGCGGTGTACGAGCTTGAGCATTGGGGCGTGCCGTTCTCGCGCACCGAGGAAGGCAAAATCTATCAGCGCGCCTTTGGCGGCATGACCCGCAATTACGGCGAAGCGCCGGTGCAACGCACGTGCGCCGCGGCTGACCGCACTGGGCACGCCATGCTGCACACGATGTACGGGCAATCGCTGCGGCATGCGGTGGATTTTTTCATCGAGTACATCGCGCTTGATTTGATCATGGAGAACGGCGCCTGCCGGGGTGTCACCGCCTGGAAGCTTGAGGACGGCACGCTGCATCGCTTCCGCGCGCAATCCGTGGTGCTCGCCACCGGCGGCTACGGGCGCGCCTACCTTTCTTGCACCAGTGCGCACACCTGCACTGGCGACGGCAACGCCATGGTGCTGCGTGCGGGTCTGCCGCTGCAGGACATGGAATTCGTGCAGTTTCACCCCACCGGCATTTTCCCCGCCGGTTGCCTGATCACCGAAGGCGCGCGCGGGGAGGGCGGCTATCTCACCAATTCGAACGGCGAGCGCTTCATGGAGCGCTACGCGCCGACGGTGAAGGATTTGGCGCCGCGCGACATGGTCTCGCGCGCCATGACGCTGGAGATTCGCGAAGGCCGCGGCGTTGGCCCGGGCAAGGACCACATCTTCCTGCACCTCGATCACCTCGATCCGAAGCTGTTGCATGAGCGCCTGCCTGGCATCTCCGAGAGCGCCAAGATCTTCGCTGGCGTTGACGTGACCCGCAAGCCGATCCCGGTGCTGCCGACCGTGCACTACAATATGGGTGGCATCCCCACGAACTATCACGGCGAAGTGCTCACCAAGGCAAACGGCGACCCTGATTGCGTGGTGCCCGGCCTGATGGCGGTGGGCGAGGCCGCGTGCGTTTCGGTCCATGGCGCCAATCGGCTGGGTTCGAATTCTCTGATTGACCTTGTGGTGTTCGGGCGCGCCGTGGGTTTGCGCTGCGGCGAGCGCTTGAAGGCCAACGCATCGCAACCATCCTTGCCCAAGGGTGCGGGCGACGCGCACCTCGCGCGCTTCGACAAATTCCGCAACGCAAGCGGCGCAACGCCAACCGCGGTGCTGCGCGACAAGATGCAGCGCGGCATGCAAGATACCTGCGCGGTGTATCGCACCGGCCCGGTGCTGGCCGAAGGCGTGGCGCGCATGGCCGAAGTGTGGGCGGGCGTGAAGGACATCCGCGTCGCCGACCGGTCGATGATTTGGAACAGCGATCTGGTCGAGACCTTGGAGTTCGACAATCTGATCGCCCAAGCCGTGGTCACCGTGAACGGCGGCTTGAACCGCACCGAGTCGCGCGGCGCCCACGCCCGCGAGGATTTCCCCGATCGCGACGACGTGAATTGGATGAAGCACACGCTCGCGTGGCTCGATCCAGACACCGGCGCGGCGCGCATCGATTATCGCCCCGTCCACACCAACACCATGACCAACGAAGTCGAATACATCCCGCCGAAGAAAAGGGTGTATTGAACGCGACAGCGGCGGCCGCGTCCCTTCTCCCCTTGAGGGGAGAAGGTGGCCCGAAGGGCCGGATGAGGGGATCGCGGCGTTTACGGTCTCGCGCGCAAACCCCTCACCCAAGCCGCAGATGCGTCGCCGCCAGAGCGTGCGACCCCTCTCCCCTCAAGGGGAGAGGAGGAAAACGGCGCGCTCGATCGGCGGAAGCGTCCCTTCTCCCCTTGAGGGGAGAAGGTGGCCCGAAGGGCCGGATGAGGGGAACGGCGCCATGCTTGCCGGTCCGCGCCTATACCCCTCACCTGAACTGCTGCCGGTCCCGTGGACACTTTCCTAAGCTAACGCCTCCTTCTCCTCGAACGCAATCGGGCTGAGATAGCCTAGCGTCGAGTGACGCCACGATGGTCCAAATCGTGTTTCCCGTCCCCTCCTCATTCGACATCAAGCATCCCAATCTCCTTTCGCAAGATTTGCTGCACATGCACACAGAAGCGCAGGTGGCGTTTGTCTCTCAGAACAACACCGTAGTCCCCGAGTAATGGCTAAACGCACTAGAAAATCAGCTTGCCGTCGGCGGTGTAACGCCTGCGACCTAGCCGTACCTCCCGGCGAAGCTAGGCTTTCTGAACAGGGATCTGCAATTTGAGCGAATAGTCCAAACTCAACAAACCGTAGACAAGTTCCTAAAGTTCGCGGATAGCTTCAACCACTGGAGCTGGGGAAATCCGATGGCAGAGGAAGATGGTGTTCCTGCGGTGCGGAGTGCCGCTGGGTCGTTGGCGGTTGACGCTACCATTGCCTGCCCCTTTTGCGCTGAGCAAATTCAACCTGCCGCAAAGAAGTGCCGTCATTGCGGTGAAATTCTTGACGCCGTAATGCGTAAACAGCAGGAGGGCGCAAGGGTTGGCGGGCCCGGCGCCGCCGCCGCTTCGGCATCGTCTACCGTGGTAATTCGAGACGGCCACCGCGGAATGAACCACGCGCTGCACGTCCTATTATGCTTCGTCACTTTAGGGCTATGGATACCAGTCTACATCGTCATTGCGATATTGCACGGTATGAACCAGAATAATTGATGGACTTCGGCGGGCCTGAACGCCCGCCTCGGGCCAGATGGGCCGTCGCACGATGATCCGAGCAGAAGAACTTTGACGACACGCGAACAGAGTACCTACAGCAATCAGGTTGGCGGGTGATCCGTTTCACGAATGCCGAGATTTACGACGGCATCGAAGCGGTTGAAGCGCTGATTGCCAAGGCGCTTGGTGATTCGTGAGTAGCGCCAACCCTCTCCCCCTGCGGGGGAGAGGGTGTCGCGAAGCGGCGGGTGAGGGGACTTGTTTTCTCCCATCATCGCAACCCCCTCATCCGGCCCTTCGGGCCACCTTCTCCCCCCAAGGGGAGAAGGCTAGGCCAAATCGAAGCGATCGAGAGTCATCACTTTGTCCCATGCGGCCACGAAGTCGCGTACGAACGCCGCTTGCCCGTCGCCGCAGGCGTAGACTTCCGCGAGCGCGCGCAGCTGGGAGTTCGAGCCGAAAACGAGATCGACAACACTTCCCGTCCACTTGAGTGCGCCGGTCGCCCGATCGCGTCCTTCCAGGATGCCCTCGCCGGATTTTTTCCAGGCGGTTCCCATGTCGAGCAGGTTGACGAAGAAGTCGTTGCTCAGCGTCTCCGGCCGTTTTGTGAAAACACCGTGGGCGGTCTTTCCGACATTGGCGTTGAGAACGCGCAGGCCGCCAAGGAGGACTGTCATCTCGGGCGCGGTGAGCCTGAGCAGATTGGCCCGGTCCACCAGGAGTTCCGCGGCGGCGCCTTGGACGCCTGATTTGAGGTAGTTCCGGAAACCGTCAGCGACGGGCTCCAGGACCGCGAACGAGTCCACGTCGGTCTGCTCTTGCGAAGCATCCGTACGCCCTGGCGAGAAGGGAACCCGCACGCTCTGCCCAGCCTTCTTCGCCGCTTCTTCGACCGCCGCGCAGCCCCCCAGAACGATCAGGTCGGCGAGCGAGACTTTTTTTCCGCCGCCGTTGAAATCCTTTTGGATCGTCTCAAGCTTTTGCAACACCGCCGCCAATTGAGCCGGCTGGTTCACCTCCCAATCTTTTTGCGGGCTCAGGCGAATGCGCGCGCCGTTCGCGCCGCCGCGTTTATCAGAACCGCGGAACGTTGACGCCGACGCCCAAGCCGCTCCGACCAATTGGGAGACAGAGAGGCCGGACGCTAGGATTTTCGCCTTCAGAGCGGCGACATCCTGCTCGTTGATCAGCGGGTGATCGGCCTTCGGAACAGGGTCCTGCCAGATCAATTGCTGCTTGGGCGCGAGCGGGCCGAGATAGCGCGCGACCGGCCCCATATCGCGGTGCGTCAGCTTGAACCAAGCCCTCGCGAACGCCTCCGCGAACTGATCTGGATTTTCGTGGAAACGCCGCGAAATTTTTTCGTACGCCGGATCGAAGCGCAGCGACAGATCGGTCGTCAGCATCATCGGCGTGTGACGTTTCGACGGGTCGTGCGCATCGGGGACCGAATTGGCGCCCGCGCCGCCCTTGGGTTGCCATTGATGCGCGCCCGCCGGACTCTTGGTCAGCTCCCAGTCGTAGCCGAACAGATTCCAGAAGAAGTTGTTGCTCCATTTCGTCGGCGTCGTGGTCCAAGTCACTTCAAGGCCGCTGGTGATGGTGTCGGCGCCTTTGCCCGTGCCAAAGGCGTTCTTCCATCCGAAGCCCTGTTCCTCGATGTCGGCGGCTTCCGGCTCGCGGCCCACATTGCTTTCGGGGCCGGCGCCGTGGGTCTTGCCAAAGGTGTGGCCGCCGGCGATGAGCGCGACGGTTTCCTCGTCGTCCATCGCCATGCGCGCGAACGTCTCACGTATATCGCGCGCGGCGGCGATTGGATCGGGATTGCCGTTCGGGCCTTGCGGATTGACGTAGATCAAACCCATCTGAACCGCGCCGAGAGGGTCTTCAAGTTGGCGGTCGCCGGTGTAGCGCTTGTCTCCAAGCCATTCAGCTTCGGGCCCCCAATAGATATCTTCTTCGGGCTCCCAGACGTCCGCGCGCCCGCCGGCGAAGCCGAAGGTTTTGAACCCCATCGATTCCAGCGCGACGTTGCCGGCGAGTATCATGAGGTCCGCCCATGAAAGCTTGCGACCGTATTTCTGCTTGATCGGCCAGAGCAACCGGCGCGCTTTGTCGAGGTTGCCATTGTCTGGCCAGCTGTTCAGCGGGGCGAAGCGCTGCGTTCCCGTGCCGGCGCCGCCGCGTCCGTCGGAAATGCGGTATGTGCCCGCGCTGTGCCACGCCATGCGGACGAAGAGCGGCCCGTAATGACCGAAATCAGCCGGCCACCAATCCTGCGAATCCGTCATCAGCGCGTGGAGATCCTTGATTACAGCGTCGAGGTCGAGGGTCTTGAATTCGTCGGCATAGTTGAACGCCTCGCCCATCGGATCGGACAGCGGTGAGTTCTTGTTGAGAATCTTCAGGTTCAGCTGATTGGGCCACCAGCCTTGGTTTGACCTCGCCCCGACTGCCGTGGGTTTTTGAACCGGGCATTTGCTGTCGCCGTCCATGTCAGCTCCTGTCGCGTGTTGCATTGTTCTGTTTCGACCGCGTAGCGCCCCGGCGCCTACCGGTCCAATCAATTGGGCAAAGTCGCACTATAGAACGCTCCTATGGGAGCAGGCGTGCGAGCGCGCGATCTGCCCGACGCCACGTCATTCTTGACGCTCGCGCTCGCCGTGCGAAACCTTGGTTCAGCATTGCCGCGCCAAGCGGCGAGAGGAGAGAACGCGATGGCGTCTGTCGGTTATGTGTGTTTGGGAACCAACGATTTTGATCGCGCGTGCGCGTTCTACGATGCGCTTGTGGCCGAACTTGGAGGCAAGCGTCTGTTTCCGACGCCGCACGGCCTCATGTATCGGCTCGGCTCGGGCGCCATGCTCATGGTGACGCGGCCCTATGACGAACACGCGGCGGCGCCTTCCAATGGCGGCATGCTGGCGATCAATGTCGATAGCGCGGACGATGTTGCGCGCGTCTACGAGAAGGCGCTCGGGCTCGGCGCGACCTGCGAAGGCAAGCCCGGCCCGCGCGGCGCCTTTGGCGAGTTCGCCTATTTCCGCGACCTCGACGGCAACAAGCTCGCTGTTTATTATAGCGAGCGGCAGAAGAAGCAGTAGCTCGGGTCACGTCTCTTACTTATCCCCGGATGATGCGAAGCGGCTTTCCGGGGCCTATAAACGCGAGCCGTCTGTGTTTATGGGTCCCCGGCTCGTTGCTTCACAACGCCCCGGGAATGGGTGGTGTTTCAATTTTAAGGCGTTGGCGCTGGCGCAGGCGGGGTTGGCTCGGCTGGGGGCGTTGGGCGGGTTGCGCGACGCAGGATATCCTCCAGCGGATTGCGGCGCGGTTCCTCGGCGGGCGGAGTTGTGGCGGGCGCGGCGCCTCCCTCCGGCGTGGCTGGCGTTGCGGCCGGCGGTTCCACTGCTGGCGTGCGCCCGAACAACGCATCGCCCAAAGTCGCCAGCGGACTTCCAGCGGGTTGGTTGCGCAGCACGTTCTGCGCTCGTGCGCGCAATTCGTTTTGCACCACGTCGCCAAGCGCGGGCGCAAAGCGCACATGCGCCCAAGGCCCCGAAACGCGGAACGGCACGCCGAGGCCGGCGACGCCGAGATCGCCGCCTTGGCCTTGCGCCGAGCGCACCGCGCGCGGGGCGATGCGCATGTCGATCGATTGTCCGCCGATATCGATCAGCCCGGTTCCTTCCAGGCGCACGAACGGATTGAGCATGCGCATGTCTTGCGTCGCCGCCACGCCGCCGGCGATTTGAAGCGTCGCCGCCAGTTCAGCGAAATCGGTGGCGCCGCTTTCGCCAGCCGCGGCCCCAGTCAGCGCCGATTGCACGGTGCGCGCGATTTGCGCAAGGTTGACGCCTTTCCACTGCCCGTCATTGAAATTGAACGCGGCATTGCCGCTGAGGCTGCGCATGATGGCGGCTTGCGAGGCGCCTTGGCCGACCAGCGAGGCCGTCAAGCGTCCGCGCCCGACGATCTTGTCAAAGCCGATGGCATCGCGCAGCAGCGTCTCGGCTTGGATGTTGCGCGCGTCGATTTCGACGGCCACGCGCGCCGTTGCGCCAGAGCCATCCGCGATCAGCCGCGCCGTGCCGCCGCCTTCATAAAGCGAAATGCGGGTGAGCCGCGCATCGGCGGCGCCATTGGCGATGCGCAGGCCAAGCGCGACGTCGGTGAACGACATACGCTGAAATTTCAGCGCGCCCAGGGTCAGGTCAATGTTGGCGTCGAGCGCCCGTAGCCCGCTGAGGTCAAGCGGGGCCGCGCTCCAGGCGGTGTCCACTTCAACGCCGCCCGCCGCCGCGCCTTGTGGTGGAGCGGGGAGGTAGGTGTTCAAATCGACATTGGCGGAACTCAACGCGCCGTTGACGCGCAAGCGGCCGTTTTCCTGGTTGATGAAACTGAGCGCGCCGCGCGCATCGATGGCGTCGAGTCGAATGCTCGCGTCCGTCAGCGCGGTTTCCTCACCGGCGTGCGCCATTTGCGCATCGAGCCTGAAGGCGCCGAAGCCGCCGCCTTCGCCCAGCGGCGAACCAAACCAAGCCAGCAGCTGGCGCACGCTCGCGCCATTGGCTTGCAGCCGCCCGGAAAGCGCACCGGTGGCGGCGTTGAAGACGCCGTCTAGGGTTGCGGTGAGCGGATCGGAGGCGATGTTGGCGGTGAGTGGTGTCTCGCCTTTTTCCAGCACCGCGCGCGGCAGGGCGATCGTGCTGGTTACGTTTAGCCGTTCGCCGCGATAATCGAACGCTGCTTCGAGCTGCGCCGGCGCATCAAGCGATTCCAGCGCCAAGCTCGCATCGACATGCTCCAGATTCATCGGCGCGCCGCCGCCCGCGCCCTGGAACGAGATCAGACTATCGACCAGACGCACGTCGTCGAGCTGCAGATCCTCCAAAGTGGTGTGTTGCTCGGGCGTGTTGGCCTCGGTCGGGAACGTCCAATTGGCGGCGCCGTCATCCTTGGCTTGCAGGCGCAATTGCGCCTGCTCGAAGATGAGCCGTTTGACTTCAATATTTCCGCTCAGCAGCGGCAGCACCGCCACCGCGAAAACGATGCGGTCGGCGGCGATGAACGGTTCAGCGGCGTCAAAGCCTTCGGGGTTGGACAGCGAGGCCTGTTCCACCGAAAATCCAAGCGCCGGCCAGAACGAGAGCTGGATGTCGCCGCCGAGCACCAGATCGCGTCCGGTGGCTTCCTCGATCCGCCGTTCGGCTTCGCGCGCGGCAAGGTCCTTTGGGAAAAACACAAAGAACAGCACCAGCGCCAGCACGAGAACGCCAAGCAGCGCCGCCAAACCAAGGCCGAGGGTTTTGAGACTGAATGCCATGCGCCACCTTCATCGAGGCGGCGACTTTACGGGGCCCGGGCGGCGAAATCGAGCCATGCCGCGCTTTGCCGCAATCGCGACCTAGGCTATGTCGCTTCGGTCATGGGCGGATTTTTTTCCTCTTTGTTTTCAGAGATGGGCGCGCGGCGCCGGCGGCTGCGCGAGTCTCTAGGAGACCGCGGCCAGGCGTTCGCGGAATTCCTGGTGTTGGGCGGGCTGGCGATTGGCTCGCTTGGCCTGTTCGTGCGGCCCTGGATGCCGGCGGCGGCGCCGTGGGGTTTTTGGCTACCGCTGGTGTTCCTGGTTGGCTTTCTGCTGATCGAAGCGCGCAGGCAAGCCGCGCGCGCCGCGGCGCCTGCGAGCGGCGGTGGGCCTGGATATGATTGGGCCGCGTTGCTGTGGTCGTTTGGATGCGCGCTTGCTGGCGGCGCTGCTTTTGTCATCGCGTGGAGCGCAGCCCCGCCCGCGCTGCCCCGAGAAGATATCTGGGCGCCGCCAGAAAGCGCCGTCTCCGTCGATATCTCGCCGTGATGTGAGCGATGACTATACCACATGAGCGGGCCCGAGCCGGTCCGCTGGGAGGGAATGTCCGTGTCGCAGAGTCCGATCTCTGGCCTGATCCCGCGTGGGTCCTTAGGCCTGAAGCTGTTGCTGGTGTGTTTGCTGGTCCTGGTGATGGGCATTCCGCTCCTGCTGGTCGGGTCGCTTGTTGGCGAACGACAGGTGCGCGCGGGGCAGGTGACGTCGGAAATTGGCGCCAAGGCGGGTGGCCCCCAAGTCGTGGGCGGCCCGATGCTGCTTGTGCCTTATCAGCGCGCGGTCGAGACCACTGACGAGCAAGGCCGCACCCAGCGGCGCACCGAGCGCGGCTCCTTCGTGGTGTTCGCCGACACGGGCGCCGCCGACACCACGCTTGTTGTGCAGGACCGCAGGCTCGGCATCTATCGCGCCGCCACCTACACCGCGACCACCGATTTCGACGCCAGCTTCAGCCCCGCCGCGGCCCTGGCCGGAATCGATCCGGCGTACCGCTTTGATTGGAACCAAGCGCGGATTGTGATGTTCGTGCGCGACAGCCGTTCAATCCGCAACGCCGCCGAATTGCGCTTCCCCGACGGCGAAACCGCGACCTTGGAGCCGATCTCGGATTTGAGCCTTGCCGCGTCGTCACCGGGGGCCGCGTACGTTCGCCCCGACATGAGCTCGGCGCCGCAATACCCGCTGCCCTCGAATTTGCAGGCGTTCGCTGCGTCAGCGGGCTTCCATGGCGCACCTAACAACTTCACCGTTGAAACAAGGCTCGAACTCTCGGGCGCGCAACGCTTTGCAATCGCCGCGTTCGCGCAAGATACCGCCGTCACCATACGCGGTGATCGCAGCGACACGCGCGCGGAGGGCTATTTCCAATCCACGGAAGCGCTCACGCCGAACGAGCAAGGTTTCGTCGTCTCCTGGCGGGTGCCGTTCGTGGCGCGCGGCGTGGAAAAAGCGGCGGACTTGAACAGCTTCAATCTTGGTCTCGCGGCCGAACGCGACATGGCGGTGAGTTTCGTCGCCTCCGACGATATTTACCAGGGCGTCGCGCGCGCGGTGCGCTATGGCATCATGTTCATCGGCATCGTGTTCCTGGCCACGCTGATCTTCGAAGCGGTCAGCGGCAAGAAGGCCCACCCCGCGCAATACATCCTGGTGGGTCTGGCGCAGTGCGTGTTCTATTTGCTGCTGCTGTCGATGACGGAATTGATCGGCTTTTCGCTGGCCTTCACCATCGCCGCCGCCGCGACGGTGGGCTTGCTCGCCTTCTACGCGGGCGCGGCGTTTAACTCGCGCGCCGTAGGGATGCGGGCGCTGTCGAGCCTGGCCGCGCTTTACGGGGCCATGTACGTGCTGATGACGCTGGAGGATTTCGCGCTGCTGGCGGGTTCGGTAGTGGCTTTCGCCGTGCTGATGGCGGCCATGGTCGCGACCCGGCGGATCGATTGGTACGGGAAAGGGAGCGCGGCTGGTGTGGAATAGGAGGGGCAATCGGCGCGCTTGACGGGCGCGCCGACCCCCGGCAGTTTCGCGCGCCATGGTCGAACTCACGCTGCCGAAGAACTCCCAGGTCAAACAGGGAAAGCGCCACCGCGCCGCTAAAGGCGCAAAGCGCGTCCGTACGTTCAGAATCTATCGCTTTGATCCTGAAAGCGGCGAGAATCCGCGCTGGGATAGCTACGAAATTGATCTCGACAAATGCGGCCCAATGGTGCTGGACGCGCTCATCGCCATCAAAAGCGAGATCGACTCGACGCTGACGTTTCGCCGCTCCTGCCGCGAAGGCGTGTGCGGTTCGTGCGCGATGAATGTCGCCGGGCGCAACACGCTTGCGTGCACCAAGGGCATCGACGAAACGCCCGACGGGCCGATCACCATCGCGCCGCTGCCGCACCAGCCCGTACTGAAGGATTTGGTGCCCGACCTCACCAATTTCGTCGCCCAATACGCGGCCATCAAACCCTATTTGCAAACCGAGACGCCCGCGCCGGACGCCGAACGTCTGCAAAGCCCGGAGGAGCGCGCTAAGCTCGATGGCCTTTACGAATGCATTCTGTGCGCCTGCTGCTCGACCTCGTGCCCGTCTTATTGGTGGAATTCCGATCGCTTCATGGGGCCGGCGGCGTTGTTGCAAGCGCAACGCTGGATCGCCGACAGCCGCGATGAGCACCAGGGCGAACGCCTCGATGCGCTCGACGATCCGTTCAAACTCTACCGTTGCCACACGATCATGAATTGCGCGCAGGTTTGCCCGAAGGGCCTCAACCCCGCGCAAGCGATCGCCGAAATCAAGAAGGCGATGGTGGAGCGGAAGGTTTAGGGCAGATTCCGTGCAGGTTGAAACACCACTCATTCCTGGGACGTTGCGAAGCAACGGGCCCGGGACCTATAAGCACGAACCGCTGTGTTTATGGGCCCCGGAATGCCGCTTCGCCGGACTTATGTAGCAAGCGCACCTTGAGCGCCAGCGACCTTCCGGGGGGCCGGGGGTAACTTCGTGGCGTGGCCATCATCGCTCTTCACGCCATCGCCCGGACGCGTAAGCGGATCGCGCGGAAGCTCGCCAGGGGCGAAGGCGATAAACGCGCCCTGAGGCGCGCGCTGGCGCATCTGGACGCTACCGCCGCATTGCTGGCCAACCCCGATTCCAAGCTCGTCCGCAAGCGCGTGGTGCGTTATGTGCTTGCCGCGCTGCGCCAGCGCCCAATGGCAACCGGGGAACTGACGCGCGTCGTTTGCAATGCCCGTTGTGAGGATCACGCCGACCGCGAGACGCGCGCCCGCGTGCGGCGGCGCGTTGAGGACGCTCTCTATGAACTCAAGCGGCGCGGATTGCTTGGCGCGGCGGGTAAGCCGTTGGCGTGGCGGATCGCAGCCTTTAACCGCTGATTCACGGACTCGGCCTCGGGATGGGCGCGCGGCGGGCTGCTAGAAACAGTCCCGCCGCGCTTTCATCAACTGCCAGGCCCGGCAGTCGGCGAATCCCTAAAACGCATTTTGTGCGCGTCGGGTAAATCGTCAATTGCTGGCCCAGACGCGAGAGGGCCCACATTGCCAGACGAACCCAAGCCAGCGCCAACGCCCGAACCCTATCCTTTGGAACGGCCAGAGCCAAGCGTTCCATTCAAGAAGGATAATGACGGGCCGCCGCTAGAGCGCCGTTAACATCAACGCTAAGGCCAAGCCTGCAACGACAATCGCGAGAAACGCGCCGTTGGTCGCGATTGTCGTCAGGCGTGCCGTGTCGTCGAGGCTTTTGCGATTGGCGCGGATTCGCGCTTGCAGGTCTTCCGCAACACACTTGAGCATCCAGGCGTTGTCGCGCGCCGATGGCATGATCCGCTTAGGCTCGTAGCCATTGGCGTAGTAATCGCTCGGACGCGCAGCGAGGCCAGAAATAAAGGCAGAGGCGACCATCCCGCCCCCAGCAATAAGCGCGCTAACCGCCATGATTCGCGAAGTGTCGCTTAGCCAGAGCGTTCCGGCTGCTGCGAGCAGCGCGGCGCCAAAACCGGCCAATATCCCCGCCTGATTGACCGCGCGTTGATCGGCGGCTAGCGCGGCCTGAAACAAGTCAGAGAGCTGTAATTCGCCTAAGCGCACAATCTCTTGGACGGTGGGCTCTGACACGCCGGCCCAGTCCAATGGCTCGATGACTAGGTCGCTCATTGGGCATCGCTCCGCTGCCAATAGCCCTTCCAGTTCCGGCTAACCGGGTGAAGCAACGCCGCGCTGGCGACTTGGCGATATTGCTCGCCATTCGACACGCGGCGATGATCCTCGCGCCACGCCATTTCGCCCGCGTATTGATGCAGATATTGCGGACTGAAATGGTGATGCACGCCAAGCTCTGAGCGGCGCAGACGGGCGAAATAGCTCTCGGCTTGGTTGGTGCAAACGCCGTCATCCGAAAACGCGACGCTGTGATTGATGCGGCCCATGTCGAAAATGGCGTGAAGTTCATCCCAAACCGTCGCTTCGTCTGCATAGATTTTCGCGCCCGGCTTCATGCGCAGCGGGATTGCGCGAACGGTATCACCCTCATGCTTGGCGACCATTGTCAGCGTGCGGCCCTTACGCTCGCGCATGACCACCACGGCGCGGCGCTTGCCGGTTTGGTGGCGCTTCAGGCGGCGATCGACGCGCTCGGCGACCTTGTTCTCTTGGCGGATGGTTCCGCCGAAATAGGCGCCGTCGATTTCCACAATGCCGCCGACCGTGGCGCCCTTTTGCTCAACCGCCATCGCTTCGCGCAATTTGTGGCAGAGCACGAACGCGGTTTTGTATTGGACGTTGAGGTCACGACTCATCTGAAGCATTGAGATGCCCTTGGCGCCGTTAACGAAAAGCGCAATCGCGGCGAGATAGTCGCGGATGGCCAGCTTGCGGCCTGCGAAAATGGTTCCGCTGGTGACGCTGAACTGGCCGCAGCACGCCTTGCACTTGAAGATGCGCCGCGCCTTGAACGTATAGACCGCATCGCCGGCGCACTTGGGGCAAACCGGCTCGCCGTTGTTTTCCGCCCAGCGGATCGCCTTAAACGTCTCGAACGCTTCATCGTCCGAAAGGCGCATCACAGCGGCCAGATTGAGTGTCCGGGCTTTCGCGGCGAGGAGGAAATGCTGCGCCATTTATCATCAAATCCAATGTCGATACATCGAATATGATGACGGCAAACCCCGTTGTCAATGGTATTTACATCGATTATGATGAATATAGCATCGATTCTGCGGGGTCTGCATGGCCGACGAAGGCGACTGGTCCGAACGCGTGAAGGGACTCCTGAAGGCGGAGCTGAAGCGGCGCAACGTCTCCTACAAGGAGTTGGCCGAACGGCTCGCCCCGTTGGGGATTCATGAGACGGATCGCAACATAGCCAACAAGATCAGCCGAGGCGGATTCACGGCGGCGTTTTTTGTGCAATGTCTGATCGCGATAGGATGCTCGACGCTGCGATTAGAGTCGGACTGATCGCGCTCATATTGCTGGGCGGCGTGATTATGACGCCGATGGCGCTACAGGTATTGGGCGGCGGTCCAAAGCAGCAAGCCCAGTCCGCCAACCAGGCCTACGATGAACCCCGCGAGGCCCAAGCGCCGACGCCAAACGTTGCGCCCTTCGGTAGCGTCGAACAGGCAAAGGCCGCTGAGCGCCGCCAAGAGGCCAGAGACGAGGCCGACGTACACGCCCAGCAAGGCATGATGATAGCGGCCACCGTACAGGCGGCCCTCAGTCTGCTCGCCTTGGTGGGACTCTATTTCACCGTTCGATACGCGCGCCGTGCCTGGAGGGAATCCAAGCGCGGCGCTGACGCCGCTTTGAAAGCGGCGCAGACCGCCGAACAGGCCAACGCGGACGCGCGCGAGTTCTTCGCCGCTGAACGTCGCCCGTGGATCGAGATTATCCCCATGGAGACGACGATTGTCGCCGGTGAGCAGCACGCGAAAATCGCCTACGTGCTTAGCAATATCGGCCTCAGCCCGGCCCTTAACGTCGGAGTCACAACGCCCGAGGCCTGCGCCAACCACCGTTTGCCGAGCTTCATGGACCTGAGGCGTAGAATGCAGGAATCGGCGCCCCACCACGCCGTTGGCCCGTTCATTTTTCCCCAGAAAGTCCGCCACGGGGAAATTCTCGTTCCGCTGAGCGGGCTCAAACAAGCGCCGCTGGAAAGCCCGATCTATCTGGAGGGCTTCGTCGAATACCAGTCGCGCAATGGCGCTCCGTTCTTTTTCACTCCGTTCGTGTGGGTGCTGAAATTCAACCGCGACGGCGGTAGGGATGGTCCACCTGCCGCCGAACGCATCGACGTGAGTTATTTCAGCCCGCCCCCAACATAGAAGCGCTAACAACACTCCCAACATTCCCGCGCTCCGCGCGGACCATGGCCAAGCACCTATTCAGGTGTGCTTGCTACATAAGTCCGCGCTTCGCGCCATCCGGGGATGGGTGTCGAAGCGATTCAACCTGAACGGAAGAGCGTTAGGCTGGCTTTGGGGGATCGCGCCACGCGCATTCGGGGCCTTCTGGATCGAAGGGGATGTCCGGCGCGCCGGGGAGTACGCGCTCGACATAGTGCTTGATGCGCCGCGTGACGCTGGTTGCGTCGCTGGCGGCATGTTCGGGCGGAATCAGCGGTCCGAAGGTGAGTTGGTAGGTTTTGCCCTGTTTGTTCAAAAGTTCGTGGAACAGGGTGATGTCGCGCAGCTCGGCGGAAAAATGGCTGAAGGTGTGGAACCAGAACGCGTAGGGCCCCGCCACGTGGCACGGCAGGATCGGCAAATTGTATTTGCGCGCCAAGCTCACCGCTGTCGGCATCCATTCGGGATCGGTGAGCAGGCCGTCGCGTACGCGCCCGAGCCGCCCGGCGGGGAACACCATGAGCGGCCTGCTTTCCGCGAACGCCTGCTCCGTCATTTTCAAGGTCACGCGCGTGCGTTCACGCGTGCGTTTGGCCTGGACCCACTCGACGGGAATTAGAGCTTCGTCGAAGCGGTGGCACACGCGCTGCGCATCCGAATTGGCGTAGATCGCCACGTCGGGCCGGGCGCGTTTCAGCGCGTCATAGACGGCGATGCCATCGGTGATGCCGGTGGGGTGGTTGGCCAGCAAGACGAACGAGCCCGAAGCGGGGATGCGCTCGGCGCCGGTCATGTCGAGCTGCACGCTGAGCAGGTTGGAGATGTATTCCAGCGCTTCGTGGCCGCCCATGGGTGCGATGGCGTTCGCCATGCGCACGGCTTTGTCGTAGTTCAGCAGCGACAGCAAAGGCGGGCGCGCAATCGGCCACAGCGGCCCGCCCGAAAGCTTGGGCGCGCGCTCCTCGATCAGCACATCGACGATGTGCTTCGGCGCGGAGGTCCGAACTGGGAGCGCCGTTGCGGCGTCAGCGGGCGACTCGACCGTCATGGGGATTCATTGGCACGGGCGGCGCCGGGGGAAAAGAGGCTTGCGCTTTGACTGGGTCCCGGCTTCTTTCGCGCGACATGCTGGCAGCACAGAGTTTTTTGCATTCCGCACACGCGCCCGAAATGACGCGCCACTCCCTCCCTTTGAGGGGAGGGGGTAGGGGGCGGGGTGAAGCGCTGCGCTCTCAATCCTTGACGCCAGTGTGTTTCCGCAAATCTGTA
>CXWL01001885.1_pt1 | contig 16972 bp, 13 predicted proteins | sample 590931 | NCBI WGS metagenome assembly CXWL01 (sample SAMEA3498368, study PRJEB10139) | groundwater metagenome | biome: water well; material: biofilm material | place: Germany | collected 2015-04-27 | reverse complement strand
AATCAGGGCTTCTATGCCACATATCTCGCCATTGTTCACCGAAAATTGCGGCTGATAGTGCAAGATAAACTGGTGCTGCTCCAGAGCACTGTGCAACTCCTCTTCCAACGTGACGCGATCATGCAGGCGACGGTGCATTTCTGGTGAGTACAGTTGATAATGATTACGGCCATACTCCTTGGCATGATACATGGCAATGTCGGCATTACGTGTGAGCAAATCAGCACTTGTACCATGTTCAGGAAAGAGGGTAATGCCAATGCTGACCGACGTTTTGATGGTTTTGCCATTGTCCATTTGATAGGGCTCCAGCAATGTTTGCACCATCTTGGCGGCCACGCCTTGTGCTTCCGCCGCACCACTCACGGGACTCAACAACAACACGAACTCATCGCCGCCCAGCCGACACACGGTATCCGTTTCGCGTAGCAGATCAACCAAGCGTTTTGCCACCATTTTCAATAATTGATCGCCCATGTAATGCCCCAGCAAATCGTTCACTTGTTTGAAATGATCGAGGTCGAGAAACATCAGCGTGAATTGTTCACTATTGCGGGCGGCGTTTTTGATTGCCTGATCCAGGCGGTCTTCCAGTAACACACGATTGGGTAATTCGGTCAACGCATCATGGTGTGCCTGGTGCCGAATTTTTGCTTCAGCCTTTATGCGTTCGGAAATATCTTCGTGCACCACCAAATAGTGCGTGACACCAGCCTCATCGAGACGCACAGGCGAAATGGTAACCAGTTCGACATATTCGCTGCCGTCCTTGCGACAGTTCAGCAACTCACCTTGCCAAGGCTGTCCTTGCCTTAATTCCGCCCATATTGTCGCGTAAACCTTTGCTGAAGTTTTGCTGGATTTAAAAAAACGTGGATTCTGACCAATGACTTCACTGCGCAAGTAGCCCGTGTTGCATTCGAAAGCGTGATTGACATAGACAATTTTGGCGTTCGAATCAATGATGGAGATGCCTTGTGTGCTATGTTCCAGCCCGGCGAGAGCCAGTTTTTCTCGCTGCATCGAAAAGTCGCGTTGCTGTTCGGCTTGGTTCAATGCGCTTTCAAAGCACTCAAACGTGGTGCTTAATAGTATGAGCTCGTCGCTGATGTTCGCCGCAGATTTTATTTTTAAACAATGTTGCGAAGCCAGCAAGCCCATTCTGCAGCAGAGTGTTAACAATGGCGTGGTAAAGCGTCGGGCCAGCAACTGACCCAGCAATATGATCAGTACGGTGAGTAACGCGATAGCCAGAACGGTTCTTTGTCCGTAGTGGATAAAATCACTGCGCAGGGGGAGCGCCGAATAATCCAGCAGCAAATTGGCATATTTGACACCGTTTTCACCCAGCGGCGTAATAATATAAAAGCCGCCAATTTCATCATGGTCTACAAACACCGACGGCGTACCCATTTTCAAGGCTGGCAAAAGTTTGGCGGCCAGTGTGAATTCGGGTTCCTGTTTAAGGTGAGGAACATTGATCGGCAATTGCTCGGGATTGGAGCTGGACAATACCACTCCCGCATCGTCCAGTAATAGAATATGTTGCAACGAGCGTCCCCCCAAACCCTTCCTGCCACTATTGCCATTGAAGGGAGCGCGAATCAGTTCAAATACAAGAAACTCATCGTCTAAACGTAATGGTTCGGTCAGCACCTGCTGAAACAGCATACTATGGGCGATTGCATCGCCATATAGTTCATCAATCTGATTGCGATACTGCTGCCACAGGACATGGCTCGCAATCAGCAAGCCCGTTACGCTGACAAGCAGCGCCACAAACAGGGAAAATTTAGTGCGAATACTATATTTTTCGAGCATGCTGTTTTCCTGCGGCAGAGACTTTTTTGAGTAACGCCGCGACGCCATCAAACAGGTGATCATCCCCCCTCACAAAGCCATCCAGCCCCATCGCTTCCAGCAGAGCTTCGCCTTCCGTATCGTTGTTCATGTTGATGAGTGTCTCCTGCAGCTTATGAAAGTCTTCCTCCGGTAAATCCGCCCGGGACACAATCGGCGGAAAGCCATATTTATCGGACTTTTGTACAATGCGTGTTTTGGCGATCAGTTCCGGCGATTGCAAACGCAGCATATCGTAAATATAGCCATCCACCCGCGCCCCATCCACCAATCTTGCCGCGACCGCTTCGACGTTTTTACGATGCGCATAGGTGAATAGTGTCTTGGCAAAAAAAGTATCCGTATCGACACCCAAGTCAACCAACTCGCCTTGTGTGACAAAAAAGCTCGAGTTCGATTCCGGATCGGAATAGGCAAAAATCTTGCCGCGCAGATCGGCGATAGAGCGCGTCGCGGTATCGCGCTCCGACACGATCAAATAAGACTGATACAGGGGTTCACCTTGCCACACGGGTATTGCCAGCAACCGCTGCACCGATTTATGCAGCGTATAAGGCGCAGCACACACCCAGCCTGCGTCAAGCTGACCCTGCGTAAACAAGTCGGTCAGTTCACGATAAGAGCGGCGTTGCACGAACACTATGGGACGTTGCAGGTGGGTTTCCAGATAGATTTTCCAACGGGAAATCAAGTCTTGCCGCTCGCCCAGAAACACCGCCGACAAGGCGAGGCGCAGTGGAGGTACAGAGGGTACAGGCTCGGCCAGCACCTTTCCAGATAGCAAGAGCAATACTATCAATAGTAGTTTTTTCATCATCACCTCGGCTGAATTTGCTATGCCAATGGCTTAGTTCTACTTTGTCAGATTATGCACAAGCACGTCATACTCGCCTGGAAGCGGGTATCCAGNNATCCATGCCGGAATGACGATATTTGAAAATTGTGATTATGTAATCTGACAAAGTAGAATTAGGTTAAAACTCTTCCCACTCCGTATTATCAGCCACCTTCATTGGAGTTTTGGCGGCTACGGCACCTTGAATCGGCGGGTTGCTGCTGCTTTTATAAGTTTCCAGTTTCACCGGTGCCGGTGCGCTGTAGGCTTTTTTGACCGAATGGCTGCGGGGTTTATTATCAATTTTGAAGTGGCCGGCCATCACGGTCAGATTTTCGGTTTGTTCCTGCATCGCTTCTGCAGAAGCAGCCGCTTGTTCGACCAAAGCCGCATTTTGTTGCGTGACATCGTCCATTTGCGAGATAGCCTGGTTGACTTGCGCAATGCCGGAATTTTGTTCGATGGAAGCCGCCGAAATTTCCGACACGATGACCGTGACACTACGGATGGCATTAACGATTTCTTCCATGGTTGCTCCGGCGTGAGCAACCAGTTTACTGCCGGCGGCCACTTTGACTTCCGAATCGCCGATCAAGGTTTTGATTTCCCCGGCTGCCGCAGCCGCGCGTTGCGCGAGATTGCGCACTTCACTGGCCACGACGGCAAAGCCACGGCCTTGTTCGCCGGCGCGCGCTGCTTCCACGGCGGCATTCAGGGCCAGAATATTGGTTTGAAAGGCAATGCCGTCAATGACCGAAATAATTTCGGTAATTTTGCGTGACGATTCGTTGATCGAATCCATCGTAGTCACTACTTGCTCGACCACTTCCACGCCTCTGCGAGCGACATCGGATGCGCCGATGGCTAGTTGATTGGCCTGTTTGGCGTTTTCCGTATTGGCATGCACCGTAGAGGTTAGTTCTTCCATGCTGGCGGCAGTTTCTTCGAGGCTCGCCGCTTGTTCTTCAGTCCGGTGCGATAAATCATTATTGCCGGACGCAATTTCCCTGGAGGCCATGTTAATAGCATTAGCGGAATCCTGAATACTGCTAATCATGTCTTTGAGATTTTTGACCGTGCTGTTGATACCTTCTTTCATAGCCCCGAGTGCGCCCGGATAATCCTGGGTCATGGTTTGGGTCAGATCGCCTTTGGCCAGCGCTTGCGACACCCGTAATACATCACTGAAGCCGGTGTCGCAGGTTTCGATAAAATGATTAAAGTTAGTCAATATGTCTTGGTAGACGAACTCGTATTGGCGGGCATCGCAGCGTTTTGAGAAATCGCCCGCTGCACCAGCGTCACAAAGCATTTTGAGTTCGTTGCTGATAGTCAGCTGTGTTTTTTTGACGCTATCCATGGCTTGGGTAATTTTGGCCTTTTCCCCGGGCAAGCGATCCATATCGGCGCTGAAGTTGCCTTTAGCGTACTCGCCGATGATTTCTACTACTCGCAGGGTGCCCGTAATATGCGAGGTAACCAGATCATTAATTTGACGAGCCATTTTTCCGAACGCGCCGGGAAATGCGTCCGGCCACATCAATTCACTGATCATGCCTTCATCATGTTTTTGTGCCATAACGTCCTGAGAAGCCATAAATTCGTTAAGGGTTTTCTGCATGATTTTCATGCGATAAATCAGACTGCTTTTGTCGCCTGATTTGACGGGAATGACCGCAGACAGATCACCGTTGGCAATTTGGGTCACCACGCCGGTGATATAATCGGGATCGCCGCCCAACTGCCGCATGATCGCGCGCGTAATACTCAGACCGATAAATCCGGCTGCCGCCAGCAGGGACATGCCCAGGATCAGCAATACGGTAATAACTTTACTGGATATAGATGCAAACTTGGCCTGCGTCTCTTGGGTTTCCTTATCCAGGGATGCCTTGATCTTATTCAGATTATCAGCAAGCGCCTGAACGTTGGCATCAAGCCTGTCATCAACGGCGGTAATCGCCGATCCATTATTGGCCTTATCATGTAAAAGCGGCAACATGTCTGATTCGTAAACCGTCACGAAGGCATCATAAGCTTGTTCCGCCGCCTTGATCAACCGTTTTTCCTCGTCCGTATCCACAATGTTTTCAATCGTTTGCCATTGTTTGCTGGCTAATTCCTTGCCGGCTTGCCAATCATTGGCGCTTTCCGCCAAATTATTGTTGATGACGCTGTCGGCAATGATCTGATACAGTTCAGCGCCGGTGAAAGAAGCATCGGTAATCTGTACACTATCTTCGCCACGCGCTTGTAATTCATGGGCGACCTCGGTGAGCTGATGGAGGCCCGACCATGACACCGCGATCAGGGTCAAGATGCAAAACGCAAATAAACCGATCAGCGCATATAATTTTTTGAGCATACTCCAAACCTCCACCGTATTAAAAAATAGATTAATCGCATAACTGAAGTTTCCTAAAATTCAGTTTAGGTTTAACACCTGGTCTTTTTGCTGGAGTTCGTCTTCACGCTGCGAAATTCTTGCCAGCGCCCTTTCATACAGGTTGTCTGCAAAGACAAGGGATTGTTGAACATCAGGCGGTAACGTTGGCATTATGGACTAACTTCGCACTGTAAAAACGGTCATGATTGATTCTCGAAAGCATCGGGGCGATGGCAAGAGCTCTGGTGGCATGGAGTTTCTGGATGACCCGTGCTCAAAATTCTTCCCACTCATCATCACGCTTCGCTGTCGGCACGGCTGATTTTGCGCTAACGGCTGTTTTGCGAGCGTCAGTCTCTTGTTTCACGATGGGAGCCGGTTTAGGCTGATGTGCTGTTTGGCGGCCCCCTGAGAAAGACGATGGGTTCTCATCAATTTTAAACTTCCTGACACTGGCGGACAGGCTTTCGACTTGCTCTTCCAGTGATTCTGCTGAAGCGGCCGCCTGTTCTACCAGAGCGGCGTTTTGTTGAGTCGCGTCATCCATTTGTCCGATGGCCTGATTAACCTGCTGAATACCTAAACTTTGCTCGCTGGAAGCAGCGGTAATGTCAGCGATGATACCGGTCACTTTGCCGATGGAGCCGACGATTTCTGTCATGGTTAAGCCGGCTTGCGCGACCAGTTTACTGCCATCTTCAACTTTTTCGACGGAGTCACCGATCAAACCTTTGATTTCCCCCGCAGCCGCAGCCGCCCGGTGTGCCAGATTGCGGACTTCACCGGCTACCACCGCAAAGCCGCGGCCTTGATCACCCGCGCGAGCAGCTTCCACTGCAGCATTGAGTGCGAGGATGTTGGTCTGAAAGGCGATACCATCGATAACGGAAATGATGTCGACAATTTTGCGTGAGGATTCGTTAATGGAATCCATGGTGGTGACGACTTTACCCACCACTAGTCCGCCTTTGGCGGCGATTTCGGCAGCACTCTGAGCCAGTTGGTTGGCTTGCTGAGCGTTAAGGGCGTTATTTTGAACAGTGGCGGTGAGCTGTTCCATGCTGGCGGCCGTTTGCTCCAGGCTGGCCGCTTGTTCCTCGGTGCGGTGTGAGAGATCGTTGTTACCGGCGGCGATTTCTTTAGCGGCGGTATTGATGGTATCGGTAGCCACGCGGATATCACTGACAAGACTTTTAAGGTTGTCGCCGGTATCGTTCATGCCGGCAATCACTGCGCCAAAGGTACCGGGGTAGATTTTATCGATGCTTTGAGTCATGTCGCCCTGAGCCATGGCGTTGGCAACACGTAAAATGTCGTTAAAGCCGTTATCACAGGTGTCTATCAGGCTATTAAAATCGGTTAGAATGTCCTTGAACATGTAGTCGAAGCGGTCAGCGTCACTGCGTTTGGAAAAGTCNNCGTTCCATGTCGACGGAAAAGTCGCCATGTGCGTATTGGCTAATAATTTTGACGCCTTGCATATTCACGTCAACATGGGCCCGCACCAGCATGTTGAGTTCCTGTGCCATGGTGGCGTAAGCGCCGCGAAATCGGGAGACGTCCATTTGCTCCCAAATCCAGCCCTCAGCATGTTTTTGAGCCATCTCCGCTTGAGCCTTAACAAATTCGTTGATCGAGCCCTGCATCATTTTCATCGCATACAACAAGCTTTTGGTGTCGCCCGGTTCCACTCGGATGTCGCGGTTAAAATTGCCTTTGGCAATTTCTTTAGCAATGCCTGAGGCATAGATCGGATCAATACCTAAGAGTTTGCTCAAATAACGCGTCAGATAAATGGCAACAACCAGTGCTATGACAATGAGTGACACCGAAATCCATAACAGAATTCGGGATGATTGTAGCGATGTAGACACGAGGTACTGTAAGGTATCCCTGGCGTCATTAACTTGCTTTTGCCTAAAGTCGCCAATCTGTTTTTTGATGGTTACCACCTCATGATCAAAGTTGCCCATGACGAGATTGCCGGCATCAACACCCTGTGTGATATAGACCGAAGCCATCTGTTTACCGGTGCTATCAAAGGCGTTAAAGGCTGTTTCAATCGCATCCATCTGCTGTAATTGCTGGGGTGTGGCATCGGCCCGCGCTCGCAAGAACTGGATGTCGGCTCTAAAATCCTGGGCGATCTGTTCGGCATGGTTTAAACCCGCCGTATGATGGGTTGCCGCCACATCGGTCAGGTCGTTTTGAATGGTCACGATATCGTTCACCATATCATCTGCTTTCATGGCCAGTGGGAAACCCGTTTCCTGCATGACAACGGCGATGGCTTGGTTCTTGGAAAACTGGTACAGGCTGATATTGATAATGACAATCATCATGACAATAATGACCGAATAGCCCAGTAAGATGCGTGTATTGAAACCTATATTTTTAAACTTACCAAACATCCAAAACATCTCCCGTTGAAAATAGTGAAGCCGTTCCGGTTAAATCACCCATAAAAAACGTACCGTTGCTTGGGCTATCGGACAACAATGATTGGACCCATTACCTATGCTAAATAATAATCGGCGGCCACTCGCTAAAATCCATCACAGGCGATCCTTTCAAGCGAGCCGGGACTGAATGATACTTATCGAATCCATGTGACACGATTTCGCCCTTCATTTTGGGATTGATCAAGAGCCTCCTCAGTGCGCTCAAACCAGCTGAGAATGGTCTCATCCTGCCGATACTGCGTCACGCCAATCGAAACCGCCAAACAACAGAGTGCCTGATTATCGCAGGATCGCCTTAGCCGGATTCTTTCGACCGCGAGTCGAATGTTTTCGGCCACCTTAACCGCATCTGTTAATTCCGTTTCCGGCAGTAAGACACAAAATGCCTCACTACCATAGCCAGCGGCCGTATCTTTACCTTTAATTTGGTTTTTTAAGGTGTCTGCGACGGCTTTGATAACGCTATCACCCCAGAGTAGGCCATAGGTGGCATTGGCTTTTTTGAAGTGATCAATCGTTATCACCAATAAACAAGGATAAGATTTTGATCCGTCAGCCGCTCGTAAGGCTTTTTCGATAGTCTCGGTGAGGCCTTGATGATGGGTCAACCCGGTTAACGGATCGAATAACGCCTCTTCGGTCGTTCTTTCCAAACGTTCCTGTAGGGAATTCATGTCCTGTTTGCTTTCTTGCATTTGCTGCTGCATCAGTTCCATTGAGGTTTGTAGGGTCCTTGTGTTGTCTAGCAAGTTCGCCACGATAGTTTCGAGGGAAGTGTGGGAATCGACCAATTCATTTTCACTCAAACGTAGTACCTGATTAAATTGAATAACATTCGTTTCTGCACAAATGGCAGATTCCGTCAATTTTGAGATAACGGTCATGAGATCGACTTGTGATCGCCTTAAATCCGATCGTTCATCAGTGGCAAAAAAAACGGCAAACCATTGTTCCATCATCAGGTCTGTTAGCGGGGTATTTTCCGAGAGTACTTTGTCGATGGTTTGCTTCAACGACAGGGCATTTCCCAACAGGTATTCATAACACACCGTATAGTTAACGGGATTGGCTGACAGTTGATGAGCGCCTATAAAAGCTATCGTATCTTTGAGCATTTCTTTGCTATAGGAGGCGGACTCGAAGTCTTTTAAGGTTGTCACCGTCATTCTAATTTACAAAACCCTGTGAAGCGGCGGCCATAAAGGCCGGTAACCTCTGTTGCAAGTGACCCTCGATTGACATCGGACAGGATGTGCGAATTGACCACGATTTTTGTCTATTGGCATTTTTTACTCGATCGGTGATTGATTGAAGATAGATCGGCGTGCGCAGGTCTTAGTGGCCACTCTGCACGCACTGAGTCGAATGTTGATAATAGTTGAAGTTAGAGCGCCTGCAATCAGGAGTTTTTTAATCGGGTTAAGGCCTAAACCCTATAACAATTATCGCTATACCCTAATTGCGATCGGCCATTATCTTAATGAGGCAAGGGTTAGGATGCACAAGGTGCAAGACTAAGCTGAAGCGTTCATATCAGGGTATGAACGCGGGAATTCAGAAGCCAGACCGACACCCAGGCCGTTTGAATGCCGTCAGTCAATGACGGCATAACACGAAAAAGTGTTTACAACTAAATGGTCAACAGCATTTAATCCGGCGCTTAGAATGACCGCCAAGCGTTTGGATCCAGTTTCCCTGGCTTTAAAGCTTGGCCTCTTTTTTCAAGCGTATGATTGAAACGCCGACGGCGCTGGATGTCGATTCATAAGGTGTCCCATAACCTAACATCGCTTCAGCCTCCGTGTATTTTTTTGCATTAATGGCAGAAGCTACTTTGCCTGCTTCGACATGAAAGGCGGAATGCCTGGATACGGTGTCTGCATAACTTGCCAGGTGGCCTACCTGAGGTTTGGCTTCACCGTGCAACCATTTACCGAAATCACAACAGTTGTCTTTTGAAATAGATAGTACATCCAAGGTTTCTTGGTTGGAAATGGCGGAACGGAGTTTCATTTTCCATTGCGTGTGTTTTTCAATGGCCTGATCTAAATTCATGATTGCCTCATTAAATTTAAGTGTTGAAAAAAATAACAAGATTGACGCTGAGCTGGCGTTCATAACGATTCAACGAAGCCCATGCTCATTCGTTTGTGCTTAAGTGCCATTAAAGTGTAGCCAAAACCGATTCGTTTGTTTGATTGTTCAATACAGCCTGCACACCTGTTATGAGCACTTCAGCTTAATTTTGTATCTTGTCCCTTGCCGCATAGATAGAAGGGACGATAGCAATTAGGGTATAGCGATAATGGCTATTAGGGTTTAAACCTTAACCCGATTACAAAACTCCTGATTGTAGGCGCCAATCGTCTCCACTACTATTTCTACCCAGCTAATAACAGCGGGTGTCCTGGTATCATTTGGGGTCTATGATATTTGAAAAAGGCGTCTGAAAAATGGCTACGATTTATTTGATTTTTCGTTAGTTTTATGGAACGGATAGGTGATGCCGCAGCTACAGAAATCAGCTCATATCTTAGGAGGGACTTTGTCAAAAACCATTTTAATTGTCGACGATTCTGCGGTCGTGCGTGCAACTACACTTATCGCATTAAAAGGGGCGGGCTACGAAGTGATTCCAGCCGTTGATGGAGTAGATGCCTTGTCCAAACTGGATGGACAAAAAATTCATCTAATCATTTCCGATGTTCATATGCCGACTATGGACGGCATTACCTTTGTCAAGGAAGCGAAAAAACGGCCTGCTTACCAATTCACCCCTGTCATTATGCTGACTAACGAAAGCCAGGAAACCCTCAAACAAGAAAGCCTGGCTGCAGGCGCCAAAGCTTGGCTCATCAAGCCGTTCCACTGGGAACAAATTTTGGCGGCGGAAGCGGCTAAGCTAATGACCCATGAATAAAACTGAAAATCATGCAGACATTGGCTATTGAAGGCAAGTTAACCATCTTTACGGCAGCGAAGCAGAAAGGCCTTTTACTCGGTTTTCTGCAATTTGACGATGAACTGGAAATCAATCTTTCCAGTGTCACCGAAATCGATACGGCCGGCCTGCAGCTGTTAATCCTGCTCAAGCACGAAGCCGAAAAAGCCAAAAAATCGCTGCGTTTTGTCAGGCACAGCCCAGCGGTTTTGGATATTCTGGCATTTACCCGGCTCACCGCCATCTTTTGTGAGCCAGTGATACCCACTCGCCACCATGAGTTTTAAGAAAGCAATGCCTAATATCGCGCCTATCTCTCAGACCGATAGCGCCGACGTATTGGACACCATCGAATCCGGCAATTGGCATCTGTTTCTGCAATTTAATGAAAATTGCCTGCGTGATGGCTTGGATCCATTGCTGTTCATTCGCTATTTGAATACTTTAGGCGAAATCGTCGAATTATCGACTTTCAGTCAAGCAATGCCGGATGCAGAGCGTATGAATCCGGAAACGAGTTATCTGGCTTTTCAAGTCATATTGAAAAGCGGTGCCAACAAACAAGCGATCGAAGACGTTTTCGAATTCGTTCGCACCGACAGTATCATTAATATCTTGCCGGTAGAACACAGAATCCCCTTTTATGCCGAGCTCTTTATCTCATTAGATGATGGTATCACTCAGCTGGGTGAGTTATTACTCGATTGCGGGGTTATTACGCTGCGCGAACTGGAAGATGTCCTCAAATCTCAACAGAAACAAACCACTGGTCAATACGACCTTGAAAACACCCAGACCTATCAAAATCAATGAAATCCGCGACAATCGAAGCTTATTCAGCAACCCGTTTATGGTAGCCAACTCCGAACATATCGCTATGAACGGGATATTGGCACTCCATGCGTATTCATAAAATCAGCGTGCTGGTAGTTGACCACTCGGCGATCGGGCGGCAGGTTGTGGCCGACCTATTACGCAAGTATCCAGCCATTGACGTCATTGATATAGCGCCCAATTCCCTATTTGCCATGGATAAGATGAACCGCCATTGGCCTGATGTCGTGGTTCTGAACATAGACATGCCCCATCAGGAGGGTATAACTTTTATAAAGAAAATTATGTGGGTTCGGCCAACGCCTGTAGTGATCTGTTCCACCTTAACGGGAAAAAGTGCGGAAACCAGCCTGCAAGCCATGACAGCCGGCGCCGTAGATATTGCGACTATCGCCAGGATTGGATCGAAAACCTTTCTGGAAAATGATAATAATGATCTGGCTCATGCCGTTAAAGCTGCAGCCCAGGCCAATATGCGTGCCGTGAAAGTGGCAACCTTAGCGCTGCAGACTCCATCACCAACACTTAAAGCTGATGCGATGATCACAGCCTACCGCCGCAGGCAGGCGATGTGGATAAACACCGACCGCATTGTGGCCATTGGCGCCTCAACGGGGGGCGTACTGGCTCTGGAGGCTGTATTGACGGCTTTGCCATGCATGTCTCCCGGTATTGTTATTGTCCAGCACATGCCGGAAAAGTTGGTCGGTGCATTTGCCGCCCGTCTTAATCTGCACAGTCAGATAGAAGTCCTGGAAGCAAAAAATGGCGACCGCATCATACCGGGCCGAGCCTTAATTGCAGCAAATGGTAAGCATATGACCATTAAACGAAGCGGTTCGCATTTTCATGTCGAAATGCTTGACGATCCTCCGGTTAACCGGCACCGGCCTTCGGTCGATATTTTGTTTCGATCCGTTGCCGAGTGGGCGGGTCGTCATGCCTTAGGTATTATCATGACCGGTATCGGCGGCGACGGTGCGCGCGGACTTAAAGCAATGCGCGATGCCGGGGCAAAAACGGCCGGGCAGGATGAAAAAAGCTGTATCGTTTATGGGATGCCCAAAGCAGCCTTCAAATTAGGTGCTGTGGAACAGGAAATTTCTTTAGCGGCGATTGCCGACCTTATCAAGTGTTTTGGAAAGGCGGGTTAAGTAGAAGCGTGGCATTGTAAAGTTAAGGCATTGAACTCCCATGAAAATAACAACAGAGCGCTATTGAAATGAAAGACAATATCAGAGCCTTATGGATCAAAAAATTTCCGCGTGGCGTTAATTTTCAGCTATGGGTCTACATTAACCACATTACCGAATCGCAGATTGTTTCTCGACCGCTTGCAGCATGCCATTGCCATGTCCCATACGCTGGGCCTGTATGTTGTGGCTGAAGGCGTGGAAACTGAAGCACAGCGCGCTTTTTTGTCGGAAAATGGTTGCAAAATTCAGCAAGGTTATTTTTACAGCAAACCGGTACCCGTTAAGGAATTGACAAAACTGGTTGAGTCCTGTCAAGGCATTAACAATAACTGTTGTTCCGTCTAGTTATAGATTCGATATTTTAAGCTTATACTGTCAGCTATCTAGCTGATAGGGCTTAAGGCCGAAACATATGAATCAAGTCAAACGTACAATATTGTTGGTGGGTGGCAATAACAAAATTCAGAGCTTGCTCAGAGAAGGGCTGGAAGCCATTGGCTTTCAGCTATTACTTTGTAATAGCGGTGCCGTCGCTTTAGAAAAAATTAATAGCAAGCAGGTGGATTTCATTTGTGCGACTCATCCACTCATCGATATGGAAGGTCTTGCGTTATATCTGCAGATCCAGCATAAGCCGATCGTGTTTCATAAACCGTTTGCCTTGCTGTTGGACAACAATAACGATACAGCAGTTTTCGCTAAGGCGTCGGCTCTTGGTTTGGCAAATATATTTCTTGAACGCGAGATCGAGGAACTATTGGCTGTTATTAAGAACTTTCCTTATATGGAGGACAAACTCTCTGGCTCGGTATTGTATCTGGATAGCAATGATACGCAACGCGAATCGGTGAGTGCGATGATGAGCAACATGGGTTTGCGGGTTCATGCCTTTGCCACTAGCGATGAAGCGTGGCCCTACTTTATCGAAAATAATGTCGATGTGGTAGTTATCGATACGATGCTGGCCGGCGAATTAGGTGGCGCCAATATTGTCAATCGTATCTGGCGTCAACCCTGCTCTAAAGGTAAGACATCCATTCTGATGCTCACACCATTAGATGATAAAATCAGCCGAATGACACTGACGGATCTGGGTATTAGCGATTATCTGATCACGCCCGTTACCGAAATGGATTTGTTTATTCGCATTAATCGTTTGCTGCATAAAAAAGAGCTAGAGATCAAACTAAAAGAGCAGCAAGATCTTTATCGCATCAGTTTTGAACAGGCGGCGATAGGCATGGCCATCGTAGCGCTCGATGGACGATTTTTGCAAGCCAATCAGCTTTTACTCCATTTTCTGGGCTACAGTCACAAGGAATTGTTAGGGCTTACCTTTCGAGATATTACTCATCCAGCGGAATTGCAGCGTTCTCTAGAATATATGGAGCAATTAATCAAGGGGCAAATGAATTCTTTCAGTCTCGAAAAATCGTATTTTCATAAAAACGGGCAAGTCATTTGGGCAAATGTATTCGTGGCGATACAACGTGATGCAACGGGAGCACCACTGTATTTTATCGGCGCGTTACAGGATATTACTGAAAAGAAGGTCTTGCAGTATAAGGAGGCACTAGCCTTGGAACAATATAACAATATCCTGGATACAACAGGCGATGGTTTTTTACTGGTGAGCGAAACCGGTCAAATTAAAGATGTCAATAAGGCTTTCATTCAGATGTCGGGATATAGCCGGGAAGAGCTGTTAACCATGAGCATCCCTGACCTGGAGGCCCAAGAAACCGAAGCAGAAACCCGTGAACATATTGCCAAAATCATGCGGCAAAAATATGATTTGTTTGAGACCCAGCAGAGAACGAAAAGTGGTCGATTGCTTGATCTGGAAGTGAGTGTGACTTACCAGGAGAGCGCCGGGTGTTTTGTGAGCTTTCTGAGAAATATTAGTGAACGCAAAAAACTGAGGGCTCAGGAAAAAAAAGCGCTCAAAGTGGCGGAAGCCAGTTTGCAACGGGCCATCAAGGCGGAGAAGCAACTGCTTCAGGTTTACGAAGAAACACACCAGCGACTGGGTCAGGAACTGCATGATGATCTAGGACAACAAATTACCACGATTGCCTTGCTTGCTAAGATTCTGAGCGAGGATTTAATCAAGGCGGAGAGTGCTTTTTACGAAGATGCGCAAAAAATCTCCACTCGGCTCGATCAGGCCGTATTATGGGTCAGGCAGTTGTCACACGGACTTTGTCCTATCGACGGTGAGTACAACAACTTAATTGAACAGCTTGAAGCGCTGGCTCAGGAAACGGCCTGCATTCATGGCATTTGCTGCACGTTTCATTATGACATAGATCAGGTAATGCCTTGTTTTAATACGGGCGATACGTCCGCCGAAGAATTTCGCATCCCCTTATTTAGGATTGCTCAAGAGGCGGTTACGAACGCTGTTAGGCATAGTCAAGCTTCGCAAATTCAGCTGTTGCTACACCGCCGTTCCAAAGGTGACCAGTTAGACATCGTCGATAATGGGATCGGTATTGCAACGAAAAAGAATAGTTCCGGATTAGGATTGTATTCCATGGCATTCCGAGCCAAGTTGATGAATGCCGATATTACCTTTAAAAACCTGGAATTGGGAGGCACTTGTGTGTCAATTTGTTGGGGGGGGGGGGGNNGGGGGGGGGGGGCGAGCAAAAAGCATGAGAACCCAATACTATGAACCCTAGCAAGCCAGCATATCTTTATCGGCTGCAATCATTACTTGGTTAAAGGAGGAAAATTGGTTTTGAAATTTAGCGCTGAAAATCCGGCCCAAATCATGGTCGTTGATGACCATCCATTTGTACGTGAAGGGATTTCATTACTTCTTAATCGCGAACCGGATTTAAACGTTTGTTGCGAAACTGGCAATGCTGACGAGGCGTTGGCATTCACCAAGCAGTATGGACATCATCTGGTGGTTCTTGACCTGGCCTTGGGAGAAACGTATAGCTATGACTTGATTAGGCAATTACGCCTGGAGTTTCCAAAACTGCTCGTTTTAGTCATCTCGATGCATGAAGAATCGGTTTATGCAGAACGCGCGTTGAAAGCGGGTGCACACGGTTATGTCATGAAGCAAGCAGCAAAAGAAACTTTACTGCATGCTATTCGACAAGTATTGGAAGGCGATCTCTATGTGAGTAATAGAATGAGAACCCGGCTGTTAAATCAACTGATAAACGGCCCCAGTCATGCCAAGTTATACGATGGCTTGAGTGCCGTTGAATTACAAATTTTGCAGTTGATCGGCAATGGCATGAAAAATGCCGAAATAGCCAAGAGTCTAAATCGCAGCATTAAAACCATTGAGGCCCACCGTTCCAATATTCGGCACAAATTAAAAATCTATTCCGGGCATGAATTGGTCAGGTACGCCATTCAATGGGTTGAAAAACAAACGGCGTCTAAGCTGATTGAGTAGATGAACCGGTCACCTGGCATCCCCCCCGTCTCGATGCTCATCAATTATTTTTATAAATCTTCTGATCGACTGCCTAGGTTCTGTTGACATTTCACCTGTTAAAAATAACAATTCCGGCATTTTTAGCGGAAATGTCGAATAGAGCAGAATTATCGGATAAGGAATGGCAGACGTTTTATGGCTTGTTGTTGTTGGATCCACGGGTTTACGTGGGTGCTTTGGAAACCTGCCGATGCTTCCTCAATGCTGTTTTGTGGATTTTACGCAGCGGTGGACAATGGCGGTTGTTGCCTGCCTCGCTGGGCAAATGGAACTCCGTGTTCAAGCGGTTTTCAAGGTGGTGCAAACGGGGCGTATGGCAAGGTTTACATGAGGGTTGCCGCCAACACCCTGACTTGCAACACGTCTTGATCGACAGCACCATTGCCCGCGCCGCCGGGGCGGCAGGGAGCAATGCGGATGCCGAAGCTTTGGGGCGATCAAAAGGCGGGTTTACGACCAAGATCCACGCCATTACCGATGCCCTGGGCAACCCGTTGGATTTTATCTTGACGGCGGGCCAGGCCAGCGACATCGGGCAGGCGGAGGCGTTGTTGCAACTCACCCCGTCCGGTGCCGGCGCCCTCCTTGGCGACAAGGGGTATGACAGTGAGGCGTTTGTCGAGGCGATCCGGAAACAAGGCATGCAAGCCGTTATCCCGCCCCGCAGCAACCGGGTTGCGCCGCGTGAGTGTGATTGGTTTGTGTATAAGGAACGCCACCTGATCGAGTGTTTTTTCGGCAAAATCAAACACTACCGGCGGGTGTTTTCACGATTTGAAAAGCTCGCCAGAAATTACATGGGCTTTATCCGTTTCGTTTCGGCACTCATTTGGCTACGATGAGATGAAATGTCAACAGAACCTAGACAATCTCGAAGGTCTGGAATTACCAACCGCCAGCGGCCGCTGTTGACAGTCGCGACGGTCCGTAGTTGGCCGGGCCCAGATGATCAATTGATGAAATACTGGTAATTTCGAGTGGCTGTTTTCGATAAT
>CXWL01010035.1_pt1 | contig 16980 bp, 15 predicted proteins | sample 590931 | NCBI WGS metagenome assembly CXWL01 (sample SAMEA3498368, study PRJEB10139) | groundwater metagenome | biome: water well; material: biofilm material | place: Germany | collected 2015-04-27 | reverse complement strand
CGCCGTCGAAATGCTGGCGGCGGCCGAGCGGCCGGTCTTTTATACCGGTGGCGGGATCATCAATGCCGGGCCGGGCGCTTCGCAGGTGCTGCGCGAACTGGCTCGGATCACCGGCGCACCTGTCACGTCCACGCTGATGGGGCTGGGAGCCTTTCCAGCCTCGAGCGACCAGTGGCTCGGGATGCTGGGGATGCACGGGACTTATGAGGCCAACTGGGCGATGAACCAGGCGGACCTGATCGTCTGCCTCGGTGCGCGCTTCGATGATCGCGTTACTGGCAGGCTCGATGCCTTTGCCCCCAAGGCCCGCAAGATCCACGTCGATATCGATCGCAGCTCGATCAACAAGATCATCCCCGTCGATGTCGGGATCGTCGGCGATGTCGGCCGCGTAATGGAAGACATGGTCAAGGTCTGGAAGGGCCGCCAGCACCAGAAGGGCGATCTTTCGGCCTGGTGGACGAAAATCGAGGGCTGGCGCACGAAGAAATCGCTCTCCTATCCCGCCTCCAAGTCGGAGATCATGCCGCAGGAGGCAATTCGCAAATTGTGGGAAGCGACCCACAAAAAGGCACCGATCATCACCACCGAGGTCGGCCAGCACCAGATGTGGGCCGCGCAGCATTTCGATTTTGAAAGCCCCAACAAATGGCTGACCTCGGGTGGGCTCGGCACGATGGGCTATGGGCTTCCGGCGGCGATTGGCGCGCAGATGGGCAATCCCAATGCGCTCGTCATTGACATTGCGGGCGAAGCCTCGATCCAGATGAACATCCAGGAACTTGGCACCGCGACCCAATATCGCCTGCCGGTCAAGATCTTCATCCTCAACAACGAATATATGGGCATGGTCCGCCAGTGGCAGGAACTGACCTATTCGAGCCGTTACTCCCAGAGCTATTCGGATGCGCTGCCCGATTTCGTGAAGCTGGGCGAAGCCTATGGCTGGAAGGGCATCCGCATCGAGGATCCGGCCGATCTGGAGGCGGGCATCAAGGCGATGCTCGACCATGACGGACCGGTGATCGTCGATTGCATGGTGGCAAAGCTCGCCAACTGCTTCCCGATGATCCCCTCGGGCGCGAGCCATGTCGACATGATCCTGGGCGATGAGAAAGTGTCGGGCGAAATGTCCGACGAAGCGAAGGCGTTGGTCTGACAATGGCGCTCTTCCTACTTCATCTCATTCCGGTCTTGCCGGTAGCGATATACTGTATGGCACGAGCCATCGGCGACGCCCGGCGAAGTCGCTACTGGTGGGCGGCAGCGGGCCTAGGAAGCGCTCTGCTCGCTGTCTTGAACACAATCCCGCCTACAACCACAGCCATAAAGATTGATCTACCGAGAGACTGATGCATATCAAGCAAGGCCCGCACGAGCGTCACACGCTCTCCGTCACCGTGTCGAACGAGCCGGGCGTGCTGGCGCGGATCGCGGGGATGTTCACCGCACGCGGCTATAATATCGAAAGTCTGACGGTGGCCGACATCACCGAGGACGATTCGATCAGCCGGATCACGATCGTGACCAGCGGGACGCCCGCAGTGATCGAACAGGTCGCAGCCCAGCTCGACCGGATGGTACCCGTCCACAAGGTCACTGACCTCACCGTGCTGGGCGATCATGTCGAGCGCGAGCTGGCGCTGGTCAAGGTCGCCGGAACGGGCGATCACCGGATCGAGGCCTTGCGGCTCGCCGAGGTGTTTCGCGCCAATGTGGTCGATACGACGATTTCGAGTTTCGTCTTCGAAGTGACGGGCGCTTCAACCAAGATCGACCGCTTCATCGAACTGATGCGCGAGATCGGACTGGTCGAAGTGGCGCGCACCGGTGTCGTTGCGATGGCGCGGGGGAAAGAGGCTGTATAACCACCACCGTCACCCTGAACTTGTTTCAGGGTCCATGCCGCGTTCAGCGCCACATGCTGGCAGAGTGAGGCATGGATGCTGAAACAAGTTCAGCATGACGATTTGAGAGCAAGGGAAGAAAAGAATGCGTGTCTATTACGATCGTGATGCTGACCTGAAGCTGATCGAGAACAAGAAAATCGCCATTATCGGCTATGGCAGCCAGGGCCATGCCCATGCGCAGAACCTGCGCGATTCAGGCGTCAAAGACGTGGGCGTCGCGCTCCGCGCCGGATCGGCGACCGCGAAAAAGGCCGAAGAGGCCGGGTTCAAGGTCTTCTCCAACGCAGACGCCGCCAAATGGGCGGACATCATCATGATGCTCGCGCCCGACGAGCATCAGGCCGCGATCTATGCCGAAGACCTGCACGCCAACATGAAGGTGGGCGCCTGCCTGGCCTTCGCGCACGGCCTCAACGTCCATTTCGGTCTGATCGAGCCGCGCGCCGATCTCGACGTGATCATGATCGCGCCCAAGGGGCCCGGCCACACGGTGCGCAGCGAATACCAGCGCGGCGGTGGCGTCCCCTGCCTCATCGCCGTGCATCAGGATGCCAGCGGCAACGCGCATGACGTTGGCCTAGCATATGCCTCCGGCGTCGGCGGCGGCCGGTCGGGCATCATCGAAACCAATTTCCGCGAGGAATGCGAAACCGACCTGTTCGGCGAACAGGCCGTGCTCTGCGGCGGCCTGACCCATCTGATCCAGGCGGGCTTCGAAACGCTGACCGAGGCGGGCTATGCGCCCGAAATGGCCTATTTCGAATGTCTCCACGAAGTGAAGCTGATCGTCGACCTGATGTATGAAGGCGGCATCGCCAACATGCGCTACTCGATCTCGAACACCGCCGAATATGGTGACATCACCACCGGCCCGCGCATCATCACGAGCGAGACCAAGGCCGAGATGAAGCGCGTGCTGGAAGACATCCAGGCCGGGCGCTTCGTCAAGAACTTCGTCCTCGACAATCGCGCAGGCCAGCCCGAGCTGAAGGCAAGCCGCAAGGCCGCCGCCGCGCACCCGATCGAAAAGGTCGGCGCCGAACTCCGCGCGATGATGCCGTGGATCGCCAAGAATAAGCTGGTGGACAAGGCCAAGAACTGATCGGGCACGGCCTAGATTTGGTTTATTGACTTCCGAAGGGGTGGCATCGACACTGGTGCCGCCCCTTTTTGTTCAGGAGTTCCCCCATGAAGAAGTTGTTCATTGCGCTGCCGCTGCTCGCCGCCGTCCCGCTGCTGGCGCAAGGCGGCCCGCTCAAACCCGGGACGATGGATCCCGCGCGCGTAACGGCTGGAAGCTACAAGACCGATCCCAACCATACGCTGGTCGGCTGGCGCGTCGATCATCTGGGTTTCAGCGATTATTTCGGCATTTTCGGCGATGTGACGGGTACGCTTGTACTGGATCCGAAGAATCCTGCGGCGGCCAAGGTCGATATCACCATTCCGGTCTCGAAGGTGACAACCGCCAGTGCAGGGCTGACCGCCCACCTGTTGCGTGCGGGCAAGGATGGCGGCAAACCCGATTTCTTCGGCCCGACCCCATTGGACGCCCGTTTCGTTTCGACGAGCGTGGCTGTGAACGGTACCGAAGCGAAGATCGCTGGCAACCTGACACTCAATGGCGTTACCAGACCGGTGACGCTCGACGCCCGCTTTACAGGGGCTGGCAAGGCCCCCTTCCCGGGCGCGAGGGAAACTGTCGGCTTTGCCGCGAAGACGATCCTGAAGCGTAGCGAATTTGGCGTGAATTACGGCATCCCACTCGTGTCCGACGAAGTCCAGCTCGACATTACGGTGGCCTTCGAAAAAACCGCCTGACCTATTCTGCGGGCTACGTAGTGGGCGCTTCGGCGCTTCCGCCGCGCCGCCAGTTAGCTGGCGTCAAATGGCGCGTGACCAGCCCATGCCGCGCCATCCACCCGGCATAGGCGCGATAGTCGGCATCAGCCGACAAATGCCATTCTTCGGTCTTTGCACGCCAGTAATAAACGCCGCTGACCGCCGCGAGGAGCGCGACATTGCGCACGGCATCGACCGGGTTTCCCGTCGTCACGAGAACGGGCAGCCCTGCCACCCACCAGAACAGGTTTTTCGACAGATAGGCGGGGTGCTTGGTAAAGGCATAGGGGCCATGCGTCAGGATGCCGCGATCGGTCAGGTTCGAAAAGCGCAGCCCGAACGCGACGGTTGCCCAGGCATAGATCGCGGTCAGCCCGGCCAGCGTGAAGCCGGTGATGGCCAGCAGCGTGGGATGGCCTTGCAGCCAGTAGAGCCAGTCCTGCGCGCCCTGATGATAATCGAGCGGCCCGCCTTCGTTCATCAGGATGAAGGGCGGATAGCAGATCAGCGCCGCGACCCATCCTGCGGCATAGGGCGTCGCCGAACGGATATGCGCATCGAGCGGTTTCAGCGTCAGCAAATAACCAACTGTCGCAAACGCCACGTCGATCACGAACATCAGCGTGACCAGCCATTGCGACAGCGCAACCGGATCATTCTGGATCGCGGCAAAATCGGCGTCAATCACATTGCGATACCCGCCCGGCACGATCGAAACCATGAAGGCCAGGAAAAAGCCCTTCACCGCCCAAGCGCGCAAATGATGCCAGATCGCTTCATGTTCGACGCCGGGCCGCCCCATCAACAGCGCCCCCAAATGCCAGGCGCCGTCGCACGGTTCCCTGAGCCTGCGGTCAATCCAGAAAACATAGGGGACAGAGAGCAGGAACATGGGAATGGCGGCCGCGCTGAACACGCCCATCGCGAAGACATAGCTGCCACTCCAGTAGAAGCGGAAGACGCAGTAAATAGCGGCAATCAGCGCCCAGGTTGCCCAGAGTCCAGCCAGCTTGGTGAGTGAAATGTCCGCCACTTCGCGAAGGGTGCGCGGCGGCGAATCCCAATCCATGCCCGTTGTCGGATTGCGGTGCACCTTGTCCACCAGCACCGACCAGAGCACCATCGGTATGCCGCAAAAAGCGACATTTATCAGCGCGGCAACCGGGCCGTTCATGCCGGTGCGAATGGCAATCACCACCCACAGCGCAAGCCCTGCCATCCCCGCCATGCCGACGCCAGTGCTCACCGCCGAGCGCGGGCGCGGAGGGCGCGTTGTGGAAGGCTCGACGCTCATTCGCGCAGTTGTAGCGAAAAATGGTAAGAAAGCGATGAACTTCCAGACACTCTAGCCCGACCGGAGCCCACTCGCGATGTATCGGAATTTTGAGCGAAGCCGCGATGAGGAGGACACTTTACCTCGGCAAGCGACATGTCGGGCTATAGGGGCAACGCCCGAGACTCTTTCACCACTCCGTAAATCAAACTTGTCGTGATCGAGCTGATCCCCCTTATCGAGTGAAGACGAGATCGGACGAAATCCTCATAGGCGTCAAGATCAGCGACTACGACTCGCAATAGGTAGTCGGCCTCACCGGTCAGCAGGTGGCAATCGAGAATTTCGTCGGTCGCGCGCACGCGCTCCTCGAATTCCTGCACAGCACCTCGTTCATGGCGTTCAAGGGTGATGCGGATGACGGCGGTGACGTTCAGCCCGCAAGCCCGCGCACTCACATCCGCTGAATAACCGGTAATCACCCCCGCCTCTTCAAGGCGTCGCACGCGTCTAAGGCAAGGCGAAGGCGACAGGTTTACACGCTCGGAAAGTTCGAGATTCGTCAGGCGGCCATTCTTTTGCAGTGTTCGAATGATCTGACGATCCTTGGCATCAAATTCCCTCATTCTACGGTTCCACATCTTTGATATGCTAATATTTTCAAAGAATATGGCATAATTTGATCACACCTGCCAGCGATGCTGTGCGACTCTGCCTGGCACGCAATTCGTGGAGTCGTCGCAATGCATCATGATCGCTCAGCCGGTTTCGCTACTCGGGCCATTCACCTCGGACACGACCCGATGGCTCATGAGGGCGCATTGACCCCGCCGCTATATCTGACCTCCACTTTTGCCTTTGAAAGCGTGGAGCACGGGGCCGCAATCTTTGCCGGTGATACACCAGGCCATATCTATTCGCGGATTTCAAATCCAACCCTTGACCTGCTCGAACGACGCGTCGCCAACCTCGAGGGGGCGGAGGCGGGGCTGGCGCTGGCGTCGGGAATGGGCGCAATCTGTTCAGTGCTGTGGACCTTCCTTTCACCCGGCGACGAACTCGTCACGGATACAACGCTATACGGCTGCACCTTCGCCTTCATGCGGCACGGCCTTTCGAAATTCGGCATCACCGTCACACATGCCGATCTTACTGATCCTGAAAGCGTGCGGGCAGCAATCGGACCAAGGACCAGGCTGGTATATTTCGAAACCCCGGCGAACCCGAATATGCGTCTCGTGGATATTGCAACAGTCTCCCAAATCGCCAAAGCCCAAGGCGCGATAGTCGTTGTGGACAACACCTATGCCACGCCGGTGCTGACCCAGCCGATCGCGCTGGGCGCTGACATCGTGGTGCATTCGGCGACCAAATATATGGGCGGGCATGGCGATCTGATCGGCGGCGTCGCAGTGGGCCGGGCGGACGACATCAACCAGGTTCGCGTTGTGGGGATGAAGGATATGACGGGTGCCGTGATGGCCCCGTTCAACGCAATGCTGGTCATGAGAGGCCTGAAGACCCTCAAGCTGCGGATGGAACGCCATTGCGAGAGCGCCATGGTTGTGGCGCGGATGCTGGAGCGTCACCCAGCAGTGGCCCGGGTGTATTATCCCGGCCTAGACAGTTTTGCGCAAAACGCTCTGGCCGCACGGCAAATGTCAGCACCCGGAGCTATGATCGCGTTCGAATTGAAGGGTGGTTTTGCCGCCGGGGCCGCCATGATGAACCGGCTCCTCCTGATCCGCAGGGCGGTCAGCTTGGGCGATGCAGAAAGCCTGATCCAGCATCCCGCCAGCATGACCCACTCGACCTACACCCCGGAAGAGCGCGCATCCCATGGCATTTCCGAAGGGCTCGTCCGCCTCTCTGTCGGGCTTGAAGAGGTCGAAGACCTCCTGGCTGATCTCGCCCAGGCATTGGACGCCCGCTGCGCCATTGCAGCCTGAATCTCAATACTTGCGCTTTTCGCGTTGGCCGATCATCGGAATGGCGGCCGCACTGAATACGCCCATCGCGAAGACATAGTTGCCACTCCGATAGAAGCGGAAGACACAGTAACTCGCGGCGAAAGCGGCTATCTCCAGCCCTTGATCCGGCCGCTGATGCAAGTCCCCGTGCGGGCGTCAAACCGGTATCCGTGCCAGGGGCATTGAATGATCCCATCGGTATCGGGCGCGACACTGAGCGGCAGCCCCTGATGCGGACACACCAGCGGAACTTCATGCTGCGAGCCGTCCGGGAGCGTCACGCTGCGGCGCGCCTTGTGCGCAGCCGCACCCGCCTTGAGTGCTGCTGCGCGATATATCATCTTGGGCTCGTCTTCATCGATCAGCCGGTTCCACATTGCAGTGTAAAAGGCCCCCGCTGCATCGCGCTCCAGATCCGGCCGATCCGGCACAAAAAAGCGCAGGCGCATCGTGCAATTTTCAGGCCCATCGGGTTCGATCCGGCAGACCGTCCGGCCATTCTCGGTGCCATCGAGATCGAAGGTCGCGTTGGTATAACCGAGCCGGTCGGGATCGAGCGTGACCGTCATCCGCATCGCCGGGCCATCGCGCAGCACGACATTGGCATCCCAGCCGCCCCGATCGGCATGGTTGAGCGCCACATCCGTGAATGCAAAGGCATGGACATGGGGCAAATGCTCCCAATCCAGTTCATCCTCGATGGCCCGTGCCGCGCTCGCACCGACTTCGCGCACCAGTTCGCCGACCTCAATCATCATGGCCCTGCCCTCGCGATCACCTTGATTTCGGCACGCGCGCCCGGCCGGATGAGATTCGAAACACCGATCCAGGTTGAAGCCGGATAAGGCGGCTTGATGAATTCATCCTTCACCTGCGCCATCATGGCCGCGTTGGCAGCAATATCGACGATGTAGAGCGTCGTATCGACAATATCGGCGAACCCGACGCCCGCCTTGGCCAGCACCAGCCAGATCGTTTCCCACGCATGGCGGAATTCGTCCTCGGCGCTTTCACCCTTCCCGATCACGCCGGACACAAAGACGAAGCCATTGGCCTTCACGGCAGGCGCGAAGTGGCCCAGATCGTAACTCTTCTGCATCGATTCAGGCACGATGGTTTCGATGGTCATGACGGTTTCCTCGACATCAGATAGGCGTCGGCAATCTCGATCAGCCGCGCGCGGCCAAAGCTTGGATCGTGACCGGCATGAACGATTGCGACCGGGAGCGCGCGCAGCCGTTCCATCGTTGCGACATATTGGGGTATGTCCGATCCCGGAATCTCGTCGAGCAGCGGGCCATCATAGATCGCATCGCCCGAAAAGAGAGTGCCGCTCGCCGCCTCCCAAAGCGCTATGCTCCCGGACGAATGGCCAGGCAGGTGCAGCACCTCAAACATCCGGTCGCCTGTATCAATCGCGTCGCCCTCACCCAGTATCCGGCCTTCCTGGGCAGGCAGCATCTGGTGCTTCGCCGGATCAAAGCCCGCGTGCGGGATCGCCGTCAGGAGGCCGCCGGAAATGTCATATCCTATTGCCGCAAACCATGCCCGATCCTCAGCGCCATAGGCATCGGCACTGAGGGGCAGATGGCTGGATGCGCTTGCCATCGCCTCGGCCTCCGCGCTGTGGACGCAGCATGGGCCAAATTCATGCGCGCCGCCCATGTGATCCATATGGGTATGGGTAAGGATGACGTTGAGCGTCGCGCCGAACAGGTCGCGGGCGGCTGTGGCAAGGCTTGAGACGCCCAGCCCGGTGTCGATCAGCAAATCGCTGTCACGGCCACGCACATGCCAGATATTGCAGCGCAGCAGCGGGTGGACATGCGGTTCCCACAGCAAGGTAATACCGTCACCGATCGTCCGCCGTTCAAACCAGCGATCGGCGATGGGGAGCGCGCTCATGCCGGGACCGTGTCCATCGCGGCGGCAAAATCGAACCGGTCGAGGACGCGCTCCGCCGCAGCAATGATGGCGTCGATGTCCGCCTCGCTGTGGGCGAACGAAAGGAAGAAATCGTTCGATCCGGGGATGGTCAATACGCCTTCGGTCAGCAGCGCGAGATGGAAGAGGTTCAGCGGCTTGCGGTTGGTGCGCGAACAATGGTCATAGCTGGCCGGGCCGCCGGTGAAGAAGATGCGGACGATGGGGCCAAGCTGGTTGAAATGACAGGCAATGCCGCGCGCCGCGAACACCGCCTTCAGCCCTTCGCCCAGACGGTGCGCCAGACGGCCAATCGCGTCGTAGCCGCCGCTTGCGCCAAGCCGTTTATACTCGCCCATCGCCGCCAGCGCGCAGGCCTGTGCGATGGTTGCATCATTGCCGGTCCCGCTCTGGAAGGCGAACGCGCCCGGCGAGCGTCCGGAGGGATCGGCAACGCCCATGACATCGGCACGGCCGACAACTGCGCCAAGTTTCTCCCCGCCCGAAAAGGCCTTGCCGAAGATTGCGAGATCGGGGGTGACTCCGAAATATTCCTGGCCGCCGCCCGCTGCAAGCCGGAAGCCCGAGATCACTTCGTCATAGATCAGCACCGCCCCCGCTTTGCGCGTTGCCGCCCGGACAGCCTGATAATAGTCATTTGGCGCAATCCACATGCCGCCATGATGCATGGACGGATCGACAAGGACGCCGGCAACGTCGCCCCCTTTCAGTTCGCGGTGCAGCGCTTCAATATCGCCGAACGGGAGCATGACAATGTCTTCGACCGCACCGGGAGGGATACCCGCACCAAGCCGGATGCCACGCCCGTCGAGCCCGACGAGCATCTGGTCCTCCATCCCGTGATACGTACCGAGGAACTTGACGATCCTCGCACGGCCGGTGAATGCCCGGGCGAAGCGCAATGCGGACATGACCGCTTCGGTGCCACTGTTGAGGAAGCGCACCCGTTCTGCCGAGGGGATCATTTGCTGCATCATCTCGGCGGTCAGCGTCGAATGGCGCGGATTGAGGATCAACGTGCCCTTTGCATAACTATCCGCGACCGCGCCCATGATGACGGGCGAACGATGGCCAAGCAAAAGGCAGGCCCCGCACAAAAAGCAGTCGATATAATCATTGCCGTCAATATCGGTCGCATGGCTTCCATGCCCGCCCTCGAAATAGAGCGGATGGGGCGGGAAGAAGCGCACCGTGCCGGAAACACCGCCGACCAGCGCTTCCGACGCGCGTTCATACCATGCGGCGGATTGTGGCGTGTGAGCGCGGTAGGCCCGATGGACTTCGGCTTCCAGTCGGCTCAGCATCCCGGTCATGTGGAACAGGCCTGGCTGCGATCGATCTGGACGATCAGGCTGGCAATATGGCTGCGCAGCCGTTCGGGCGGCATGGCCCGGCGATCAAACATGGCCTGCACGCCAAGCCCTTCGGCAAGGGCCACGAATTGTTCGGCGAGCGCTGTCGCATCGCGCCCGGCGAAGCGCCCGGCGCGCTGGGCATGGACAATCGCAAGCTCCACCTGCTCGCGCCACCACGCATAATAGGTTGCAAGCTCAGCCCCGAGCGCCGGATCGACAATCCCTTCGGCCTGAAAATAGAAAAATATGCGGCACGTCGCGGCGCGTTCGCCGTCAAGCGGCATCCCGGCCTCAAGCAACGCCTGTAGTCGGTCTTCGGATTGCTCGAGCAACCCGGAGGTTTCCATGACCTGCCCGATATGGTGTGCGGCTTCCTGAACCGCTGCGCGGAGCAAGGCCTGCTTGTCACCGACGAAATGGCTGATGATCCCGGTTGACCAGCCCGCCTCTTGCGCAACGCCGCGAATGGTAACGCCGCGCACCCCTTCGCGCACCACGAGCCGGAGCACAGCCTTGGCGATGTCGCGCCTGCGCGCATCATGATCCACTATTCGCGGCATATTTAATACACTCCATTCGCGGCCATGGCGGTCAGTTCGGACAGCGGCGGGGCAAGAACCGCGTGCACAATCGAATCCGCTGCACCGTAGAACACCGACTTGGTATGGGTGTAGTTGCAGAAGCCCTCGTGCGCGCCGTGGCAACCCTGCCCGCTATTGCCGAATCCGCCAAAGGGCAGGGCAACATGGCCACCCTGCAGTCCGAAATTGTTGACCGCCGAACCACCGCTGCGGACATGCGTCACAAAACGCCGCGCGAGCGCTTTGTCATGCGTTGCGATATAGCTGCCAAGCGGAGAAAGGCCTGCATTGATCCGCGAGATCGCCGCATCAATGGTCTTGTAAGGGACAAGCGGGATCACCGGGCCGAAGGTTTCTTCGGTCATGCATTTGAGATCGGAGGGTGGGTCGATGACCAGAATCGGCGGAAACTGCCGCCTGGCAGGATCGGGCACATCGTCATTGAGACCGACAAGGCGCACACCCCGCCCGCTCGCTTCTTCCAGATATGACATCAGCCGCCCAAAATGCGCATCGTTGATGATGCCGGTTGAATCGGGGTGGCCGACATAGGCGGGATAGGCTTCGCGCCAGATGGCGCAAGCCAGCGCCACCCATCGTTCGAGCTGGTCTTCGGGCACCATGACATAATCGGGCGATGTGCAGACCTGCCCTGCCTTCAGGGTGCGAAACGAAAGGAACAGCCTGACCAAATCGTGCGTCACCGCGTCGGGCGCGAACAGCGCCGGATTCTTGCCGCCGAGTTCGAGTGTCACGGGCACAAGGTTCGCCGCAGCCGCTTGCGCAACCATCCTCCCGACCCGTGGACTTCCCGTAAAGGTGAGGTGATCCCAGGGCATCGCTGCAAAGGCCTGAGCGAGATCAGGGCCGCCTTGCACCACGCCCAGCACCTCGGGGTCAAACGCTGCCGCGACAGCCCCGGCTACCGCCTGCGCCGTCGCCGGGGCAAGCTCGGACGGCTTGACGATCACGCGGTTGCCCGCCGCAAGCATATCCGCGCACATCACGAGCGCGGACTCGATCGGGAAATTCCACGGCGCGATATTGCCGCACACCCCCTTGGGCAGTTGAAGGATTTCACCCCTCGACGAGCCGTGCTCGCCACCAAGATCGACAATTTGCGGCGCGAGCCAGCCCTTGAGATGCGCCTCTGTATATTTGACCCGCCCGACAACGGGCCCGGTTTCCATCAGGTCAACCAGCCACGGGTGATGCACGCCAAAATCGGCGGCAAGCGCATCCCGAAAATTCTCGCGGTTTTCGATCACCATGCGGCGAAGCGCATGAAGGCGGGCAAGCCGGGTTTCGAGCGAGGGCACCGGCTCGCGGCCAAGCGCGGCCCTTTGCCTATCGAACAATTGCTGAAGTTGACTCAGGGCCTGCACATCGTGCTCCACCAGGCATCGCTTTATTAGCACATATGTTTTAATAACATCTGTGTCAAATAAGAATCCGGCGCGACTTCGGCTGAAACCAGCCGGATGCCGTCATGCGCGAACAGATCAGACCAGCCGAGCGAGGTCCCCCCAGGCCTTAAGCGTTCCGAAGATATGCCGGGTCTCAACCGAGTCCGTGAACTTGAAGAACAGCGACTGGATAAAGACGAACACTATATACGTCAGGGCGATTACGCAGACGCTGTGGGGGTGCTAAGGTGCTCTGAAAGCGATGGTAACGCGGAGGCACACCCCCCCCCATGACTATGAGCGAAATCCGTAGCCCGGTGGGGCGAAACGCGGCGATCTTGTACCTGACGATCTGGGCGGTCTCGACGCTCTATCTCGCAATCAAGGGCGCCGACTGGACGTTTCCGATTGCGTCGCTGCTGATTTTCGGCGGTCTGTTTTCGGGGCTGGCATGGTTCTTTACGCGAAGAATGGACGCCCCGGCGCTACCGGTCATCAATCCCCGGCGCGAATCGCTGGCCGTGCTGATCTATCTTGCGATCTATGCCCTGGTCATTTTCGGTTGGCTCTATGGCGCGCTGAAGGCCGCTATCCCGCCCGGACAGGTGCAAGAAATGGCCGTGATGGCATTCAAGCTCATCGTCAGCGTTGCTTTGCCGTCGCTCGTGCTGCTGAAGGTGGGCGGATCGATCCGCCCGTTGTGGGACGCGGGGATCGGCCGACGCGGCTTCTGGCCTGCCCTGGCCATTTTCTCGCTCGTCTCCTTTGGATTGCTCGGCGTCGTCAGTCCGGCGCTTGGGCAGATTGCCGGCCTCCACCTCAGTGGTGTTGCTATCCCGTTTGCAATTGCGGGGGCCTGGGCATGGGTTTCGATAGAGGCGGGTCTGTGTGAGGAATATCTCTTTCGCGCCATTCTCCAATCGCGTCTTTCGGCATGGCTGAAATCGCCGGTGGCTGGCATCGTCGTTGCGTCGCTATTATTCGCGCTGACCCATGTGCCTGGCCTCTGGCTGAGGGGGACGCCCGAAGTCGATGGCTATTCGGCCGACCTGATCCAGGTCGCAGCCTTCACAGTTGCAACGCTTTCACCCATTGCGCTTGCGCTTGGAATCTTGTGGGCACGGTCACGCAGCCTGTTGCTCGTCGTACTCGTTCACGGGGCAATCGATGCGCTTCCATTCACCGCCGAGTTTGTCAAAATCTGGTCCTGAGCATTGAGGGCGGAAACGCGCTTTAATGGGCATCAGCGGACGGAAATTTGGAGCGGGTGAAGGGAATCGAACCCTCGTCGTAAGCTTGGAAGGCTTCTGCTCTACCATTGAGCTACACCCGCATTTGTGAACGCGGATGCCGCACTGCAGTCCAGTACTTTCGCGATCGGTCGGGCGATTGCCACAATGACATATGCCGGGTCAACATAAACCGGCGCAGGCACCCGGTGTTCGAGGGAGGGCGCGGGCCCCGATTCAACTATACAATTGGCAAGTCGGCCTATAACGACGCGACCGATGACGCCGGCCCAGATCAGCACTGCATTTTTTCTCCAAGTGTTTGTGATTCTGCTTGTTGCGCAGCTGGTCGGCACGCTGGCCCAGCGCTGGTTCGGGCAGCCCCGCGTGGTGGGGGAGATGATCGCCGGGGTGTTGCTTGGCCCCAGCCTGCTCGGGGCGCTGGCGCCCGATTTCCAGGCATGGCTATTCCCGGCCGAAACCAAGCCGATCCTGTTCACCGTCGCCCAAATGGGGGTCGGGCTATACATGTTCATTGTGGGTCTCGGCTTTGATCGCGACGAGTTTTCGAGCAATTCGCGAGGCGCGGCCGCGGTGTCGATTGCGGGAATGTTGGGACCCTTTGTGGCGGCGATGGCAATCGTGCCATGGTTGCTGGGCCAGCCAGGGCTGTTCGCCCCGGGTATCGATTATGTTCAGGCATCGCTTTTTCTTGGTGCTGCCATCGCGATTACGGCCTTTCCGATGCTTGCCAGGATCATCCATGAGCGTGGCATTTCCGGCACGGCCGTCGGCACGCTTTCGCTTTCGGCGGGCGCGATCGGCGATGCAGGCGCCTGGGCCCTGATCGCGATCGTCCTGGCCAGCATGGGCGATGGCACCTTTTATGCGCTGCGGGCGATTGGCGGCGGCATGGCTTTTGCGATCTTCATGATCTGGATCGCGCCGCGCATCCTTGCCCCGCTCGGCAAGATTGCGGAACAGCGGGGCGAAGTCGGTCATGGCCTGATCGCGATTGCCCTGATCCTTTACATGATCTCGGCCTGGGCGATGGATGCCATTGGCATTCATGCCGTATTCGGCGGATTCCTCCTGGGCTCGGCAATGCCGCGCGGCGCGCTCGCCAATGGCCTGCGTGACAAGCTGGAGCCGGTGACGGTTGTCCTGATGCTCCCGTTCTTTTTCACCTATTCAGGGCTCAACACCGCGCTGCTGCTCGTGAACAGCGGAGCGCTGCTGATGGTCACGCTGGCCATCCTGCTGGTTTCAATCCTGGCAAAGGGCGGCGCGAGTTATCTGGCGGCCCGGCTTTCGGGGCAGAATCAGCGTGACGCGCTCGGCATCGGCGCCTTGATGAACGCGCGCGGACTGATGGAATTGATCGTCATCAATATCGGATTGCAGCGTGGCGTTATCGGTCCCTCGCTGTTTTCGATGCTCGTCCTCATGGCCGTGTTGACGACGCTCATGGCATCGCCGCTGTTCGAAGCCACGCGTAAGGGCGCGTCGGGGCAGGCAGCGCCCCGGCCAGTCAATCGCCTTCAGGAATAATCTGTTCACCGACGACATTGATGCCATAGCCTTCCAGCGCGATGATGTTGCGATGCGCGTTGGTCAGCAGGACCATGTCGTGAATGCCGAGATCGGCAAGGATCTGGGCACCGATCCCATAGTCGCGGAGATCGGCCTCTACCGGCTTGCCACCTGATCTGACCATCGCCGTCAGCCCGATTTCGGGTGCCGGCATCAGCAGGACGATGACTCCCGCGCCCACATTCCCGATCTGGTCCATGCAGCGCTGCAACAGGCGCTTGCGCGGGCCGGGTTGCCCCAGCGCGTCGGAGAAGATCGAAATGCTGTGCATTCGCACCAGCGTCGGCACGTCGGGCCGGACCTTGCCCTTCTGCAGCACAAGGTGCTGGGCTCCATCGACCCGGTTGACATAGTTGAGCAAGCGCCAATCGCCGCCATAGTCCGACGTGAAAGGCGCTTCGGCAAGGCATTCGACAAGATGGTCATTCCGCCTGCGATAGGCGATCAAGTCCCGGATCGTTCCCATTTTCAAACTGTGCAACCGCGCAAAGGCGATGAGGTCATCCATCCGCGCCATCGTGCCATCGTCTTTCATGATCTCGCAGATGACGCCGGAAGGATTGAGACCGGCCAACCGCGAAATATCCACTGCGGCTTCGGTATGGCCAGCGCGAACCAGCACGCCGCCGTCGCGCGCAATGAGCGGGAAGACATGGCCGGGCGTGACGATATCGTCCCTGCCCTTCGAGGCATCGATCGCGACGGAGACGGTGCGGGCGCGATCCGCTGCGGAAATGCCCGTGGTGACGCCCTGGCGTGCTTCGATCGAGGTGGTGAAAGCGGTTTCGTGCCGGGTGCCATTGGCCCGGCTCATCAGTTCGAGGCCCAGCTGTTCGACGCGCGACTTGGTGAGCGTCAGGCAGATCAGTCCGCGGCCGTGCGTCGCCATGAAGTTGATCGCGTCGGGCGTCGCCATTTGCGCCGGGATGATCAGGTCACCCTCATTCTCGCGATCCTCATCATCGACCAGGATGAACATCCGGCCGTTGCGCGCTTCCTCGATAATCTCTTCGATCGGGACGAGCGTGGGACTGTCGTCGTTCGAAAAGAGAAACGTCTCAAGCTTGCGCAGCGTCTCGGCCGTCGGGTTCCAGTCCGCATCCTCAAGGTCGCGCAAGGTGTTGGCGTGGAGGCCAGCGGCGCGTGCGAGGCCGGAGCGGGACATGCCGCCTTCTGTGACAAGTCGGCGGAGTTTTTCGATCAGTTGCGTGCTCATGACGTCCGAATTTCACATTGTAGTGTGAGAGTCAATCACCAAAATCACATTGCAACAAGCAAGAATTTCGCTGTCAGGCGATCAGGAACGCCGCCGCAAGACTCAATCCAAACGCCACGAGCGTCGCGATCACAATCGGAATCGCACTCCTCCAACCCTGGTTCAGCAGCAATTGCATCGGCGAGCGGATGCCGGTCGCGGTCACTGCCAGGAGGAGAAGCGATTGGGTGGCCGTCTTTCCCCAATCACCTGCCAAAGGCGGGAGCGGCACAAAAGAGCTGAGCGCGCCCAACACAAGAAAGCCGACAACGAACCAGGGCAGACCGATCCGGTCACGCTTCTGCCCGGCCTCGGCGGGATAGATCAGGGCAACGACGGCAAGCGCGGGCGCCAGCAGCGCAACGCGGGTCAGCTTGACGATGGCTGCGGTTTCGCCAGCCTCATCGGAAAAGGAATAACCCGCCCCAAGCGCCTGTGCGACGTCGTGGATCGATCCCCCGACCAGCCAGCCGGCCTGCCGGTCGGTCAGCCCGATGACATGCGCCAGCACCGGATAAAGCGACATGGCGAGCGCACTTGCCGCCGAAATGGTGACGAGCACCAGCGTCAGTTGCGCCTGGCTCGACCGCTTTTCGCCAAGGACGCTGGACAAAGCGAGCGC
>CXWL01030156.1_pt1 | contig 16991 bp, 18 predicted proteins | sample 590931 | NCBI WGS metagenome assembly CXWL01 (sample SAMEA3498368, study PRJEB10139) | groundwater metagenome | biome: water well; material: biofilm material | place: Germany | collected 2015-04-27 | reverse complement strand
GAAATCTCCCGTATGCGGACGCCTCCTTTGTACAACAATTCGAATTCCGTCGGTTAAGCGGCCGTGTTTGTTTATGTTTTCAAGCGCTTAGTGCGGGGTAGAGGTGAATCTATCCTCGATTTGTGGGCGTTGGAGCGCGGCGCTCCGCGCCGCATGGCGCTTGTGCTTGCAGTTTATGCGTCCAGCGCCGCGGAGCGGCGCGCTCCCCTATGCGAGCGCGCGGTGCTTGTGCGTACGTTGGAGCGCGGCGCTCTGCGCCGCATGGCGCTTGTGCTTGCAGTTTATGCGCCGAGCGCCGCGGAGCGGCGCGCTCCAACTTGAGCGGCGGCCTCTACCCCCCCTCCATCTCCCCTTCCGGCTCTTTCTCCACACGCAGCGCCGTCAGCTGGTTGCGTTGGCGGCGCAGCACTTGGAAGCGATAGCCGTGGAAGGCGAAGCGTTGGCCGGGTTCTGGAATGGCTTGGGCTTCGTGGATAACGAGACCCGCTACCGTGACCGCTTCTTCATCGGGCAGGTCCCAATCCATCACCCGGTTGAGATCGCGGATCGGAACCGTGCCGTCGACATTGACGCTGCCGTCAGGCTGCTGGCGTACGCCCTGCACGGCGATGTCGTGCTCGTCGCGGATGTCGCCGACGATCTCTTCGAGAATGTCTTCTAGCGTGACCAGCCCCATCAGCGCGCCGTATTCATCCACCACTAGCGCGAAATGTTCGCGCCGGCGCAGGAATTCCGCGAGCTGATCCTCGGCGCTGGTGGTCATTGGCGTGAACCAGGGCAGGCGCATGATCTCGCTGACGACGAAGCCGTCGCGCCCGTGCTCGGACACCGCGCGCAGCAAGTCGCGCGCATGCAAAATGCCAACGATGTTCTCCGGCTCGTCCTTATAGAGCGGCAAGCGCGTGTGCGAGGACGCCATCGCCTGAGCAATAATCTCGCGCGGCGGCAGATCGATATCGAGCGTCTTGATCGCTTTCCTATGGATCATCACATCGGCGATGGTGAGCTCGGAGAGGTCGAGCGCGCCGCGCAGGCGATCGCGCACGTCCATCTCAAGCGCGCCATGCTCGGCGGATGCATCGACAATGCTTTCGAGTTCAGCGCCGGTCAGCACTTCCTGATGCGACACCTCCTTCACGCCGAGCGCGCGCAGGATTGCGCGCGAAGCAGCGTTCAACAGCCAGTTCAGCGGCCACAGCACTACGAAAGAGACGTGCAGTGGGTAGGCGACCCACAGCGACACCGGCTCGGGATTGCGGATCGCGAACGTCTTCGGCACTTGCTCGCCGATGACGATGTGCAGCGAAGAGAACACCAAAAAACCGATCACGAAGGAAATCAGGTGGATGGTTTCTTCCGGCATCCCTAGCGGCAGCAGCATAGGACTAACGATCGCCGCGACAGTCGGCTCGCCTACCCAGCCTAGGCCGAGCGAGGCCATAGTGATGCCCAGCTGACAACAAGCGAGATAGGCTTCCAGGTTTTTTAGAATGCGCTGTGAAAGCGCCGCTCCTAGGCGCTTTTCCTCGACTAGCGCATCAATACGAAAGCCGCGCGCCTTCACCAACGCGAACTCGGCGGCAACGTAAAAGGCGTTGGCAGCCAAGAGCGCGAACGCAAGCAGCAAGCTCATGAGCGGGGAGCTCATTCGGCAATATTCTCCTTTAGAAACGACAGCAAGCTCGCCGGGTCGGCGTTCTTGTGTACGAAAGCCTGGCCGATGCCGCGCGGCAGCACCAAGGTCAGCGCGCTGGCTTCGGCCTTTTTGTCGCCGGCCATCAGCGCCAGTAGTTTTTCCGCATCGTAGGGCGCGCCAGGCAGCGTGCGTAAATCGGTGTGAAGGCCGGCATTTTCAAGATGTGCGCGCACGCGTATCGCGTCATTTTGCGAGCACACGCCAAGCTGGGCTGCGTGCGAGAACACCAGCGCGAGCCCAGCGGCCACCGCCTCGCCGTGCAATAGCGCGTCATCGTAGCCAGCGTGTGCTTCCAGCGCATGCGCGAACGTGTGGCCGAGATTGAGCAGCGCGCGCTGGCCAGCCTCACGCTCGTCTGCCTCGACGATGCGTGTCTTGAAAGCGATCGCGGTCGTGATCGCATGCGCCACCGCCTCGGGTTCGCGCGCGAGCACGCGCGCGACATTAGCTTCGCACCAATGAAAGAAATCGGCGTCGCCGATGAGCCCCGCCTTAACGATCTCGGCGTACCCACAGCGCATCTCGCGCGCGGAGAGCGTGGCCAATACGTCGGTGTCGGCGAGCACCAGCCGCGGCTGATGGATCATGCCGACCAGGTTCTTGCCCTCCGGCGCATCTACCGCAGTCTTGCCGCCGACGCTGGAATCCACCTGCGACAGCAATGTGGTCGGGATTTGCACGTAATCGATTCCGCGCATGACCAATCCAGCCGCCAGCCCGGTCAGGTCGCCGATTACCCCCCCTCCCAACGCCACAACAAGATCGCCGCGGACAATGCCGGAGCGCAGCAAGGTGCGGCACAAGTATTCGAGTTGCGCGAAACTCTTGGTCGCTTCACCGGGCGCCAGCACTGTGGTGGAGTGCGTCAGCCCCGCACCGGCAAGAGAGGCAGTAAGGGTGTGTCCGTATAACGGCGCGACATTTTCGTCGCTGATCACGAACACGCGCCCGCTGCGCGCATGCGGCGCGATCAGTTCGCCAGCGCGCGCCAGCAAGCCAGGCCCGACGTGAACGTCATAGGAGCGCGGGCCGAGATCGATGCGAATCGGATTGCTCATCGCTGTTCAGCATACGCCCTTAGCGCCGCGATAATCTCAGCGACGGCGCTGCGATGGGGGCCGCCTCCGGTTTCCACAACGATATCGGCTTCGGCGTAGATCGGGTAGCGCTCCAGCATCAGCCGCTCCATGACTGCGCGCGGGTCGCTTTCCTGCAACAGCGGGCGATCGCCGCGCCGCATCACCCGCTTCATCAGCACGTCGATGGGCGCTTTGAGCCAGATCGAGATTGCGCGTTCCTTCATCAATGCGCGGGTGCCTGCGTCCATGAAGGCCCCGCCGCCGGTCGCCAGCACGTGCGGGGGCCCAGCAAGAAGGCGGGCAATGACCTGACGTTCGCCGCGGCGGAATGCGCACTCGCCATGCTCGGCGAAAATCTCCTCGACGCTGCGACTTGCGGCGGCGGCGATTTCAGCGTCGGCGTCGGCAAAAGGCCGCCCCAACGCCTGCGCCAAGCGGCGCCCGACCGTGGTCTTGCCGGCGCCCATAAGCCCTACCAGCGCCAAAGTACGCTCCGGGTTGACCCCTTCCGCCAGCCGGCGCAGCTCAGCGGCGGGGTCACCGCGCCTGTTGCTGACATCCGCCCTGGTCACGAATCACCTCAAAATCGCAGGCCTGACGGTTACCCGCCGCCGGCTGTTTCCGGAAAACTGGAAACTCGCCACATTTTGGGGTCAATCTCGCCCGCGGGCAATGGCGCAAGCAAGCAGGGGCTAAGAGGCGATATGTTCAGACGCAGACGACGGCGCAGCGCATTCGGACGCCGCCAGGCGCCAATCCAACCTTGGATGGTGCTCGCGGTGGGAGGCGCGGTGCTGATCGCGCTCATGATCTTCTTCATTCGCCAAGCCAGCGTGCTGGCGCCCCCGCCGCACGAGATCAGCGTTCCGCTTCCCGACGCCTTCAAGGAATCACCATGACGCTCTCCCGCCCGCTGGCCATTGGCGCGGCGCTCGCCGCGCTGACCATCGCCGCCCCCGCCGCCCTGGCGCAATCTGCGCCAGCGCGGATCGAAACCGAACAATTGCGTGAGCTCGACGCCTGGACCGTCAGCGCGATGACGCGCGCCCAAGGCGCACTGGCGCCCGACCTCTGGCGCAACAGCGATCCGGCGTTCCTGGCTGGCTTGTTCGACCGCCTCCCCGCCGCATACGAATCTCCGGCCGCGCAAGCTCTCGCCCGCCGGGTGCTATTGTCTGGCGGCGAGGCGCCGGGCGGCGAAGCGGCAGCAGCCGCGCGTAAACGTTTCGAGGCGCTCGGCAAGATGGGCGCGGCCGACGAACTCGCGATCATGGCGGCAGGCGCGGGCCCGGCATTGTCGGATCCCGCCATCGCGCAATATGCGGCGCAAGCCGAACTCGCGCGCGGGGCCCGGCCACAAGCGTGCCAGCGCGGGCGCAACATCAATGCGGGGGAAACCCCGCCGCCCTTCATCCTGCGGCTGCGCGCCTTTTGCGCCGCGACATCAGGCGATCGCGCGGCGGCCGATCTGGCGCTGGACGTCGCGCGCTCGGCCGGCGCTGAAGATGCGTGGTACACCGGCGCAATTGCGGCTGCTGGGGGAACGCCAGGCGCGCGTCCGCCCGCTGCGCGCTACGACAATTCGCTCTCCACCGCGCTCTCGCTCGCCGCGCAATTGCGTCCCGGCCCCAACCCGCTGAACAACGCATCGACGCTTTCTTTGCTTGCGCTCGCGCGTGCGGAAAACGCGCCGCAACCGCAACGCGCGCAAGCGGCGGCTTTGGCGTATCGGCGCGGCGCGCTCAGCGTCGCCGACGCGCGAACGATTCTCGCCGCCACGCCGGCGGAAATCAGTGCGGCGCTGCCGCCGATTGTTGTAACGCTTCGCCAGGTGCAAGCTGCTCCCGGTTCGCTACAGGCGGCGANNGGCGAGCGCCATCGCGGCCCTGCTTCGCCAAGCCGCCGCGCCGGCCGATTTCATCGCCTCCGCGCGCTTCTTCAAGAACGACATCGCCGCCATGCAGACCGCGCCCGACCAAGCCAGCGCCCTGGTGTTTGCGCGCGCCGCAGTCGCCGCCGGCGATCCGACGCTTACACAGAGGTTGATGGCAAGCGCGCGGCAAGCCGGCGTCGCCGAGGCCTCGCTGGCGCCACTCGATGCGGCGCTGATCGCGCTTTCCGGCGCCGGAGGCGAGGCCGGGCGCGTCGCCATGCACCGGCGCATCGACGCGGGCGGGGCAAGCCTCGCTCGGGCCGCAGCGCGCGACGTGGCCATCCTCTCCGCGCTTGGCGCACCGGTCGACGGCGCCGTGCTCGCATTCTTGACCGCAAACCCGCCGCAAGGGGGCGCGCGCGCCGATTCCGCGACGATGCTGGCGCTCGCCGCGGCGGTCGAGCGCCGAGCGCTCGGCGAAGCCGCGCTACTTGCGGTGCTGGCCGGCGGCGAAGGCGGCCCCTCCCGGCTCGACGCGGACGGGCTCGACCGCGTCATCCGCGCGTTGCGCGCGATTGGCCTGGAGCAAGACGCGCGCCGTTTCGCGGCGGAAGCGTTGCTGGCGGGAGCGGGGTGAAATCCGAAGTGCTAACGCACTCCGGGCTCGTGGCGCGCGAGAACCAAGACGAGCGCCGAGCGCTGAAGCGTTGGCTGAAGCAGTCGCCGTGGCGCCGAAGGGATTGGGGAGGGTGGCGGGGTGAAGCGTCATTCCTCGGGCCAGTTCGCGGCGGTCCAATTCTGCGATGCATGGATGATCCGCAGAACGATGAGGTCATCGCCGCGGATGCGATAGGCGATAATGTAGCGCGTGCGTAGAACGCTCTTCTCGCGCAAATCCGCCATCCGACCCGGCCGGCCGGTGTCGTGCTTTGCGAGCGCGACGACGGCCGCTTCCACGCGTTCTACGAGCAGCGTGGCGATCCGCGCATCCCGGGTGCGGAAATGGTCGAAGATGCTGGTGATGTCGGCGCGCGCTTCGGCGTGCCAAAGCACGCGCTTCACGGCTTCTCGGCTCTTGCCGCTGCGATCTTGGCGCGCATTTCCGCCATGACTTCCTCATGGGGGATGAGGATCGCGGTCCCATCTTCGATCTCGCGCATCTGCGCCTCGACCGAGGTGCGCAATTCCTCGGGGCTGAGCTTCAACCGCGCCGGACCGTCGTCAAAAGCGAGCTTGACCATCTCGGCCACCGCTTCCGCCGCCAGCGCCTCAGGGCTGCCGCCCTCCTCCGCCGCAAGCTCGGCCAACCGCCGCGCGGTTTCGGGAGGGAGCGCAATGGTGAGGGTCGCGGCGTCCGCCATGGGGGGCTTGTAGCATGATTTGCCGCCATACACACGCGGGTATCGACGCCCCGCCGCCGGATTCCCGAAAGTATCTGCCAGGGATTGTTGCTGAACGTTGGATGGGACACGGTTGATTCTGGAGAATCCTATGCGGACGTTTGGCGTTCTCCTGCTGATCATCGGCCTCGCCGCGTGCAATCTTGTGGTCTTGAATTTGCAGCGCCCGAGCCCTGCGTTCGAACAAATGCGTGCGCAGTTTGAACGGGAGATTCTGGCGATCGAGGGCCAGTACAGCGATGGCGAAGAATTGACGCGCGCCGCCGCGCCAGTCGCGACGCGAATCTTCGGCGCGGACTGGGACTTGGTGCGCGCCGAGGCGCAGCGGACGCTCGCCACAGGCACGGGCGAACTCGATCAAATCCGCGCCGCCATGACGACCTGGCAAAATGTAAGCTGCTCAACCATTCCGCTCACCGACCGCGGCAACACCGGCGTCGATGTCGGCGTGGTGCAGGCGCAGTTCGGTTTCGGCGGAACTGGCGGCGTCGCTGCTAATATTCAGCATGCTGGTTTCCTGGCGCCCGGTTTTTTCTTGCAACTTGGCAGCGCGAACATTCTTGGCGTCACTTTCACGTTCATGGGTTGACGGCGGCGGAAACCCGACCGACATCGACAACAACAACACGGGCGACGCCGCCTTCCGCGAAATCTATTACAATGATGGGTTCACCTGGGAAGTCGATCCAAACGACCAGCCGTTCGACGGGCGTACCGATCTCCAAACAGTCGCGCTTCATGAAGCCGGACACGGCTTGAGCCAGGGGCATTTCGGCCGCGGCGCCATCAACAACCAAACCGGCCGCATCCAGCTTTCACCGCAAGCGGTGATGAATGCGGGCTACATTTTCGGCCAACAAACCTTGCTTGGCGCCGACAATGCGGGGCATTGCTCCAATTGGGCCAACTGGCCGAACAATTGATCCCTACTCTGAAAAAGTGAACTCTGAAAATAAGGGCCGGGCCCCCATGGGCTCGGCCCTTTGTTTTAGGGACCAAGCGGCGGTGACGACCATTCGTGGTAGCATTGGCCGATGTCCGATTCTGCGCTGATCGAATCGTTCCTGGAAATGCTCTCCGCCGAGCGCGGCGCACGCGGCAACACGCTCGATGCCTATCAGCGCGACCTCGACGATGCGCGCGAACACGTCAAAGGCGCCCTTGCTGGCGCCAATGCGGCGGTGATTGAGAATTACGTCGCCGATCTCTCCAGGCGCGGGCTCTCGACCGCTACCGCACGGCGGCGCATCTCAGCGCTGAAGCAATTCTTCCGCTTCCTGTTGCAGGAAAATATCCGCGGCGACGACCCAACGACTCGACTCGATGCGCCCAAGCGCGCGCGGTCCTTGCCGAAAACGCTGACGATCGAGCAAGTGACGCAGCTCATCGATGCGGCGGAGAGCCCGCGCGACCGAGCTTTGATGGAAATGCTCTACGGCGCGGGCCTGCGAGTCAGCGAACTGGTCTCGCTCACGCTGCGCGCCGCGCCCAAGCCGGGGCAGGATCACATGATCATCGAGGGCAAAGGCGGCAAGGAGCGGCTGGTGGCGCTGGGGCGCCCCGCGCTTGCTGCACTCGCCGCACACATAGCGGCGCGCGAGGCGACGCTGCCGAAGCTTGAGGCCAAACGCGAGAAGGCTGCGCGCTGGCTGTTTCCCTCCGCCTCCGCCGCCGACGGCAAGCTGACGCGCCGGCGCGTGGGGCAAATTTTGGAGGCGGCGGCGTTGAAAGCCGGGCTCGATCCAGCGCGCGTCTCCCCACACGTACTGCGCCACGCCTTCGCGACACACCTAGTCGACGGCGGCGCCGACCTGCGCACAGTACAAACGCTGCTGGGCCATGCAGACATCGCAACCACTCAAGTCTACACCCATGTGGCCGAGGGCCGCCTGAAGACATTGGTGGAGACCAAACACCCACTGGCGCGGAGGAAACGTCCATGAGCGAGCCGGCTTATTTCTTCTCGCAAGAGAACGGCCGCGGCGCCGCGTTCGTGACCTATGTACTCTTTCTGGTGAGCATACCGAGCGCGGGCATTCTGGCGCTGCTCGGCGTGATCCTCGCCTACGCAGCGCGCGCGACTGCCGGCGGCGCAGCGCGCACCCATATCGAGCACCAGATCCGCACCTGGTGGAGCGCCTTCTGGGCTTGTGTCGGAATCGCGATCCTGGGCGCGATCGGCGCGGTGCTGGTCGTGGTGTTGATCGGCATTCCGATCGTGTTTCTGGCGTGGGTGTTGGGGCTGGTGGTGATGATCTGGTTCACGGTAACGAGCGCGCTTGGGCTGATCGCGCTGCTGGATGGGCGCGCGGCGCGCGCGATTTGAGCACGGCGCAGTGGCGGTACTGAGATCCATGCCGCGCACCCCGCCCCAACGTGGGTGAGGTAAGGCCGCAAGCCTGGACCGCCGGCGCCCTCGCCGGCATGCAGTGCTGCAAACAAAACCAGCGCCCGCGCGTTAGCAAACACCGCTGCCGGCGAGGGCGCCGGCGATCCAGGCTTGCGCCTTCATTCGTCGCGTTTCTTCCTCGCGTCCTCGATGATCGCACGCGTCTCGGCCATCACCTGCTCATGCGAGTATGTCATCGCCGTGCCTGCTGCCATCTCGCGCATCTGCGCTTCGAGCGAGGCGCTGCGCCATTTCTAGATCGAGCGAGATGGTGAGGGCGGGCTGGTGCGAGGAATGCACGGAACGCGTCGAGACACACGCGCAGATCGTCATGCGCGGCCGGAGGCGGCGCACTCCCCGTTCTCGATGGCGTCGTGTTTTCCGCTCCCCTCCCTTGAGGGTCGCTGGCGGATGGCGGTTGGAGCGCGCGGCCTCCGGCCGCGCATCCGTCGCAAAGGGCAAATGCGTAGACGCTCGACGATCCCCTGGATTCCGGGTTCGCACCTGCGTGCGCCCCGGAATGACGAGGTAAGTTGCACGCACAGCGGCGAGCCCGGGCGCCATAAACACGAACCGTTCGCGATCCTAGGCCCCGGACTTGGCGCAAGCGCCAATCCGGGGATGGGTGGACCTATGGCTTGTGGGGCCGAACCAATTGCGCGCCCGTCAACACTGGAAAGAGATCGTCCCAATCTGGATTGTCGCGCTCGATCAAATTGATCTTCCACTCGCGCCGCCACTTCTTCATCGCGTACTCCCGATCGCGCGCTTCGGCGACCAGCATGAAAGACTCATACCACACCAAGCGCGTAACGCCGTACTTGGCGGTGAACGCCGAACCGATTCCGGCCTGATGCTCGCTCACGCGCGCGATGAGATCGAGCGCCGAACCAAGATAGAGCGTGCCGTGCTTGCGGCTCGCGAGCATGTACGTCGCGGTGAGGCGCGTTTCGTCGACACGCATGCGCGGTGCATACTACACTTGCACAACTCTCTCCACCCATTCCCGGGGCGCGGCGCAGCCGCGAGCCCGGGACCCATAAACACGAACCGTCCGCGATCCTGGGCCCCGGACTTGGCGCAAGCGCCAATCCGGGGATGGGTGTGTTGGAAGCACTGGAGCGCAACTCTCTCAACCCATTCCCGGGGCGTCGCGCGCAGCGCCGAGCCCGGGACCCATGAACACGAACCGGTCGTGATCCTAGGGCGCCGGACCGCGCGCAAGCGCCAATCCGGGGATGGGGAGACAAAGCTCACTTGTTGAGTCAAGAACACATCGTCATTCCGGGATCGCGAAGCGATACCCGGAACCCAGGGGCAACAGGCACCGCGCTCTACGATCCCCTGGGTTCCGGGTTCGCACTCCGTGCGCCCCGGAATGACGCATCTTGCTAACCCACCGCGATCAGCGGCGCCAACGCTTGGATCAAACGCTGCGCGACCTCGGCAAAAACTGCGCCGGTGAAGATTGTCATCATCCATTTCAGAACCCGATCAACGAACCGTTGGACCAGATCCGTGGAGACACGCTGTTGTACAATCGTTGCTTCGAACGCGGCGATTTCGCTGAGCGCGATCTCGCGATTTTCCTCTTCCACGTCGTTCGCACCGCGCGCTTCTTCTTTCAGGATCGCCAAGTCGTCGGTGAATTCCCGACGCTGGTTGTCAACAAGCGAGACGTATCGGTCGGAGGCCGGGGCGATGCCGCGAACGCTGGGTGCGGCGTCATCGAGGCCATGTCGAAATTCCTGCAGCCTTAGCGTGAGACGTTGATCTGCGCGAGCAAACGCCCCATCAATCACGCGACCGATGCTCTTCCCCGGGGCGAAGCTGAGCAACTTCTCGCGGTCCACGATGGATTTGTACGCAGCCAGCGATTCGGAGAGCAGTTGCGCAGTGAGGCCAAGAAGCTCATCCCGGCCCAAATTTGTCCGCACGATCGCCTTGCCTAGGTACCCGAGGATTGAGTCGGTGAGAGCATCGAACTCCTCCTCAAAAAGCCGCAACGTTTTTGAAATCGTAGCGCCCGATCTCAACATGCCGTTCGCTGCCTGCGTGCTATGCAGGGCACGAACGCCGTCGCGAAACTTCCGCGCCGCAGTCTCTGTACGAGATCGAACCTGACTGATGTAGTCGTTCGCGCTTGTGATCGTCATGTCCTTCTCCGGAAACCTCAAGGCTGGCCCGGTGGCGATAGTGGGTGTCTGATTTCTTCAGGCACCCACATCAAACTCACTTCTTCGTGCCATACGGCTTTTGGTTGGTAGGCTTCACTGACACTCCGATTTCCGCAGCGCGATTGTAGATCGCGCCCTCCGTGCGCTGGAGGTGCACGCCAATGATACGCGTTGGCGTGTTGTGGCGCACTTCCTCCCGGAGCTGCCGATCAGCAGCAGGCGTCCAAGGCTTCCCGTGGTTTCTTGGCGTCTTGGCCATGATGAGTTCCTTTACTCATGAGCTCAGAGATCGCCTTGACCAGATATAAACCTGATCGTGTAAGATCAGATTCGTCGTACAATCAGGCCGGCGGCGATCTCACAGAATTGCCGGCTACGACCTGGGGCGCTCTTGCAGGAGCGCCCCAAATCGTTTGGTCGCCTGCGAGAATGAAGCGGGAACTTGAATCATTTCTTAACGAACTCGTGGGCGCACGCGCAGCGCTTCGTTTTGTTGCGAAGACGAGCCGATCTTGAAGCCCCTCACCCCTCCCCAAACAGCCCCCCCGTCTCCGGCGCGCGCGCGGGCGCCTTCTTCCCCAACCGCTCATACGCTTTCGGCGCGGCACATCTTCCGCGCGGGGTGCGCATGACCAGGCCTTGCTGCATCAGGTACGGTTCGATCATGTCTTCGACCGCGTCGCGCGCTTCGCTCAGCGCCGCCGCCAAGGTTTCAACGCCTACCGGGCCGCCGCTGTACGTTTCCACCAAAGCATGCAGATAACGGCGGTCGAGCAGGTCCAAGCCATCACCATCGACATCGAGCCGCTTCAGCGCATGATCGGCGAGTTTGGCGCTGATGGCGCCGCCTTCGGCTTCGGCGAAATCGCGCACGCGGCGCAACAGGCGCACCGCGACGCGCGGCGTGCCGCGGGCGCGTTTGGCCACTTCCACCGCGCCTTCGGGCGTAATTGGCGCGCCGAGTTTTTCCGCCGCACGCGTGACAATGCCGAGCAATTCTTCCGTGCCGTAAAACTCAAGCCGCACCGGAATCCCAAAGCGGTCGCGCAGCGGCGTGCCCAAAAGCCCCGCGCGCGTGGTCGCGCCCACCAGAGTGAACGGCGCGAGATCGATGCGCACCGAGCGCGCTGATGGTCCTTCGCCGATAATGATGTCGAGGTGATAATCCTCCATCGCCGGATAGAGAATTTCCTCCACTTGCGGGGCCAGGCGATGGATTTCGTCGATGAACAAAACATCGCGCGGCTCGAGATTGGTGAGCAGCGCCGCGAGATCGCCGGCGCGCGCGATCACTGGGCCCGAAGTGGCGCGAAAGCCCACGCCCAGTTCGCGAGCGATGATCTGCGCGAGCGTAGTTTTGCCCAGCCCCGGCGGACCGAACAGCAGCACGTGATCCATCGCGTCGCCGCGGCCGCGCGCGGCGTCGACGAACACGCGGAGATTGGCCTTGGCCGCTGGCTGGCCGACGAATTCGTCGAACCCCTGCGGGCGAAGCGCCCTGTCGGCGCCCTCCCCGGGCTGACGGGCGGGCGAAAGGATGCGTTCTGCAGGTTCGGCCATGACGCTTCTTAACCGATTCGGGGTTCGCAATTCGTTCATGCAACGGCAAATCGCGTGCACCGCGTTGCGCCCGCCCACGCCCACGCCTAAGTGAGGGGCGACTACAAGCGGGTGCGCGGGTGAACGAGAAGTCTGACCTTTTGAAATCGCTGCGCATTGAGCGCGGCGCCGATGATGGTGAAGAGCCGCGCCTGCCGGGCTGGGTCGCGCCCGCCGCAGCAGGCGCCGCGATGCTGGTCGTCGGCCTTGGTGCGGGTTGGATGTTGAAACCCGCCCCGCCCCCGCCACCACCGGCGCCAATTGAGACGGCGCAAAATGGCGCTTCGGTGCAGTCCGGCGGGCTGGTCGCGTCGGGCTATGTCGTGGCGCGCCGGCAGGCGACGGTGGCGGCGGAAGTGACCGGGCGCTTGCTCGAAGTCCGCATCGAGGAAGGCCAGCGCGTGCGCCGCGGCGAGGTCTTAGCGGTGCTGGAACCGACCCTGGCGCGCGCCGACGTCGCCAGCGCACGGGCGCGCGCGGCCGCTGGTGACGCTGACCTCGCCGAAGCGCAGCGCGTGCTTGACCGCACCCGCGCGCTTTCGAACCAAGGCTACGCCAGCAATGCCGCCCTCACGGCCGCGCAATCACGTTACGATCTGGCGCTGGCGCAACGTAACGCCAGCCGCAGCGACGCACAGCGCGCCTCGGCGCAGCTTGCGCGCTACGAAATTCGTGCGCCGTTTGCTGGCGTGGTGGTGAACAAGTCCGCGCAACCGGGCGAGATCATCTCGCCGGTGTCGGCCGGCGGGGGCTTTACGCGCACTGGCGTGTGCACAATCGTGGACATGTCGAGCCTCGAGATCGAGGTCGATGTCAGCGAAGCCTATATCGCGCGCGTGTCCGAGGGGCAGCGCGTGGAGGCCGTGCTCGACGCTTACCCGGACGTGACCTTTCCCGCGCGCGTCGTTGCAACCATTCCCTCCGCCGACCGCTCGCGCGCCACTGTGCGCGTGCGCATCGGCTTCGACGCGCTCGACCCGCGCATTTTGCCGGAAATGGCGATCAGCGTACGCTTTTTGGATCAAGCGAGCTGATGGCCGTTTATCGATTCCACCAACCCTTGCACCCATTCCCGGATTGCGCGCAGCGCAAGTCCGGGACCCATAAACACGATCAGTTCGTGATCCTAGGCCCCGGACTGAATGCTGCGCATCCATCCGGGGATGGGTGGTGAGTTCAAACGCAAATACAAGTACAAGATGGGCGCCGCGCCTCGGAGAAAGAAATGACAGACCTCATCCGCCTTACCGATGTGGAAAAAAGCTACACCCGCGGCAAAGAGAAGATCTCCATCTTCGACAAGCTCACCATGCGCATCGAACAGGGCGATTTCGTCGCCATCATGGGCCCCTCGGGGTCCGGCAAAACGACGCTGCTCAATCTGCTCGGCGGCACCGACAAAGCCGACAAGGGCGCCATCGAGTTCGACGGCAAACGCATCGATAATCTGAACGAGGGGCAGCTGACTGCGTGGCGAGCCGCCAATGTCGGCTTTATTTTCCAGTTCTACAATCTGATGCCGATCCTAACGGCGGCGCAGAATGTCGAATTGCCGCTGCTGCTCACCAAGCTCGCGCCGAAGAAAAGGCGCGAGAATGTCGCCACAGCACTGAAGATTGTCGGCCTCGAAGACCGAGCCAAGCATCGCCCGCGCGAAATGTCCGGCGGCCAGCAACAGCGCGTCGCCATCGCCCGCGCGATCGTCTCCGACCCCAAGCTCTTGCTCTGCGACGAACCCACCGGCGATCTTGACCGGACGACGGCGGACGAAATCCTTGGCACACTCCAGGTGCTCAACCGCGACCTCGGCAAAACCATCATCATGGTGACACACGACGCGCAGGCGGCGAAGTTCGCAAAGCGTACGCTGCACCTGGATAAGGGCCGCTTCGAGCAAGCGGAGCTTGCGGCATGAACGACCGTGCGTTGATGTGGAAGAATCTGTGGCGCAAGCCCGTGCGCACCATTCTTCTGGTCGTTTCGATTACGATTGCGTTCGCAATCTTGTGCGTGATGCTGAGCTTCAACGACGCAATCAGCAATGTTCGCACTTTGCCCACGCGCATGATCACGCTCTCCAAGATCAATTTCACCGAGCCGCTGCCGATGGCGCATTATGACCGTATCGCCCGCATGGAGGGCGTGGCGGTCGCGACCCACATGAATTGGTTCGGCGGCTATTTCCAGGAAATGCCCCGAGGATTCCTGCCGGTGTTCGCGGTTGACCCGGAGACGTACTTCCAAGTCTATGCTGAGGATTTGCAGATCCCGGCCGAGCAACGCGACGCCTTTTTCAACGACCCCACGGCGATGTTGGTCGCCGCGCCCGTCGCAGAAAAATTTGGTTGGCGGGTCGGCCAACGCATCCCGATCAAAAGCAACATTTTCACCAATAGCACCAGTGGAGACTCCACCTGGGAATTCATGTTGGCGGGCACGATACCGACGCCGCAGGGCAGTTCGCAAACCGGAAGCGTGCTCATTCACTACGACTATTTCAACGAAACGCGGACTTTCGGCAGAGATCGGATCGGCTGGGTGCCATTTCTCACGACTTCCGCTGAGCTTAACGACAGGGTTTCAAACGCCATAGATCAGCGCTTCGCAAACTCCGCCGATGAAACATCGACCAACGACGAAGCGACCTTCAACAAATCCTTCACCGCGCAGCTCGGCAACATCGCGCTGGTGATAACGCTGGTGGTCGGCTCGGCCTTCATCGCCATCCTGCTGATCGTGGGAACGACAATGGCGCTTGCGGTGCGCGAACGCACCAATGAAGTCGGCGTGATGAAGACGCTCGGCTTTTCGTCGGGACGGGTTCTGCGCATGGTGCTGGGCGAGTCGATGCTCCTGGCGTTTCTCGGCGCTGGGTTTGGCGCTTTGCTGGCGCTTGGCCTGCTCGCGATGGCTGCAGGCGCCGGCGGCGGCGGGCCGCCAGTCAGCCTTGCGCCCTCTGCGTTGTTGTGGAGCGCGCTGATTGCACTGGGCCTTGGGCTGCTGACAGGCCTTGCCCCTGCGCTGCAAGCCTACCGCATGCGGATCATTGACGCGCTCGGTCGGCGCTAGGAGTTCAATTATGGCTTCCTTGCTCAACCAAATCGGCGCGGTGACCGCGCTTAATGTGCGCTCCATACCCCAACGCGGCTGGATGTCCGTCGCCAGCGTCGTCGCGGTGGCGCTGACGATCGCGGTGCTGTTGTTTTTCCTGGCTCTCTCGAACGGCCTTTCCCAAACCGTCAAAGGCTCAGGCGCCGACGATGTCGCTATAATCATCCGCGAAGGCTCCAACGCGGAGCTCAACAGCGTGGTGACGCGCGACCAACTCTCCATCCTGACCACCGGACCCGGCGTCGCACAACGCCAGGGCCGACCGTCGGCGTCGGGAGAATTACTGGTCATCGTCGACGGCGTGAAACGCTCCACCAGCACCAACGCCAACATGCCGTTCCGAGGTATTGGCGCCGAGGGTTTGGCGCTTCGACGCGGCGTGCGCATCACCGAGGGGCGGATGTTTAATCCTGGGACTAACGAGATCGTGGTCGGCGCGGGCCTGCTTCGCGAGTTCTCCGGTTTCGAGTTTGGGAAATCTATCCGCTTGCGCGGCACAACCTGGCAGATCGTCGGCGTGTTCGAGGCGCCGGGCACTGTGTTCGAGAGCGAGCTTTGGGCCGACATCGCCGTGACGCAAAGCCTGTTCAATCGCCCCAACGTCTATCAGACCATGCGCATTCAGCTGAGTTCCCCGGATGCCGTGAAGGCGTTCCAGGATTGGGCCAAGGCCGACGCCCGATTGAACGGCCTCGAAGTTCTGAGCGAGCGCGCTTACTACGCGCGCCAAGCCTCGCAATCGTCAGCGGGCTTTATGTTCATCGGACTGGTGCTTGGAATCATGATGGCGATCGGCGCGCTCGCGGGCGCGCTCAACACGATGTATTCCTCCGTCGCCGCACGCTCGGCTGAAATCGCTACTTTGCGCATTATCGGCTTTTCAGGTTGGGCGGCGTTTTTTGGCACTATGGTGGAAGCGCTGATGCTCTCTGCTGCGGGCGGGGCGCTTGGCATTCTGCTTGCGTTCGTCGCCTTCAACGGGCGCACCACGTCGACTCTCGGCGCGGGTTTCACGCAGCTTGTGTTTCAGTTCCAGCTCTCTGGGGGCATCGTGTTTGCCGCAATCGTGATGGCGATTGTCATTGGCCTAGTCGGCGGCTTCTTCCCCGGCATCCGCGCGGCGCGGCAACGCCCGCAATTGGAGCTGGCTGCGCAATAGGGTTTGGCGCATGCGCGCGAAAACGGCCGGGCGGACCCGGCCGTTTTCGTAGCTAGAGCCTTGATCTAGCGCGGGCGAACGGGCGTGGGCCGCGCGGAACTCGGCCGCGAATTCGACGGCTCAGAGCGCGCGCCGCTGCCGCTGTCGCCATTAATGTCCCCAACGGCCACGCTCACGCCGCCGTCACTCGAGAGCGTGACGCCGCCTATAGAAAACGAGAAACGACGGCGCGGGCGTTCTGCTGGCGCGGCTTGGGCTGCTGGTTGGGTCGGAGCGACGTCAGCGGCGCAATGCCCGCAAATCGGCAGTTCGGGCACGATGTTCTCGTCGTCCGGCGCCGCGGCGGCTTCGCGAACGCGCTGCACCGCCGGCACAATCAGCGCGGCTTGCCCATCCTGAGGGGCGGCGATATTTGCGCCTGCGCTCTCGCTGGAGGCTTTGGGTTCCTCATAATTCAGCGAGATTTGCTCCCGGGGGCCGTTTTGGGGCGGCGGGGGCGGCGGGGGAG
>CXWL01003273.1_pt1 | contig 16994 bp, 11 predicted proteins | sample 590931 | NCBI WGS metagenome assembly CXWL01 (sample SAMEA3498368, study PRJEB10139) | groundwater metagenome | biome: water well; material: biofilm material | place: Germany | collected 2015-04-27 | reverse complement strand
GTCAGTACCCGACCAGTGTCGTGATCGGGCCGAGGTCCCTCTCGTAGAACTTCTTCCAGATCATCTCGAAGTCTCTGCTCTTGCGTGCCATCTCGACACCCACCCCCTGCATCCGGGAATAGAACTCGGGGTCGGCGTCCAGGATGTCGGTGACGCCCTGTTCTGCGAGTCGAGCCTTCTCGAGCTCGAGTAGTTCTTCGAACTGAACGAACAGTTCGTCACCTTTGGTGGCGGTCTCGGGACTGTACGTGACTGCCGCCACCCGGTACTTGCGTTCCTCCTCAAGCTCCACTCGACGCTGGGCGGACTTGAGACGGGACTCCCGCCATGCGGGCAACCTCGTCTCGAGCTCCAACTTCTTCTCCTGATACTGTCTGAGCAGGGGCTCCAGGCCGGGATCGTTGTACAGGTCGTAGAAAGAGGCTCCAGCCTGCTTCATCGCCCGGGTGACGCCCTCTTTGTACTGACCCCACTCGGCGTAACCCTCCGTGATCTCGGCACGTCGGGTCTTGTGGGACGGCGAGAACACCACGTTGCCCTGGTCCTTCAGGTCTCCGAGCATGTGGTGCACGTCGTTGAGGACCGGGATCGTGCGTCGGATCAGGGTCTCGAACTCGGACCTCTTGCCCGGTTCTGACGGGACGAACACGGCTTGCGGGGTGAATAGGTTCATCAAGAGACCCCGCTTCGAGGGGTCTCTTGCGGTCGGCCCGTCACCGATCAGGAAGTCCACCGCCGGGGCGTTGATCCCGCCCAGGCGGCCGGGCGACAACCCAAAGGCGAACAGGTTCAACTGTTGGAGCTTCTCGAGAACCGGCAGGTGGTCCTCGGCCCAGCCGTCCAGATCGTAGTTCTCGTCGAGCAACTGGTACGCCCGGACAGCGTCGTGCAGGAGGACCCCACGCATCATGTCGTCCGCCAGGAACTGTGCCGCATGGGTGACGGTCTTCTTCTGAAACGAGAACGGGAAGAACAGGAAGTTCGCCGACAGCTCGGCGGCGGACCTGCCCTGCGTGCCGTAGTGGTACATCTTCTGCACGGCCTCATACGCATCGGTCGGGTCCATGCCGTTCTGGCGCATGTGATAGAAGCTCGACGACATCCAGTTGGTCGGGTTGAACCCGAGGATGCCGAGCTCCTTGAACCATCGGTCGGTCGATTCGAGTTGGTCCGGCTGGAACATTCCCTTCGAAGCGGCACGCATCTCGTCCACGTTCCGCTGGAACGCACCCTCGCCGATCAGTTTGCGGAGCTTCTTCGGGCTCGAGTTGAACGGTATCGCCGTTCGGGTGCCGTCGGCGGCACGCATCGGACCGGCGATCTGGTTCAGGGCGAACGCCTCAGTGAACCTGGACAGGTCGAAGAACGGCGAGAGCTGGAACCGGAGCTTGTCCCGCATGGCCGCCACGTTGTCGGCCACATACCCGTACCGGGCCCACTTCGAGTAGTCCATCGCAGAGGCGGCCCTGCCGGCAGCCAGCCCGGCCACAGCCCCCACACCGACACCGATACCGGCACCCACCAGAGCGCCCTGGAGGAGGTCGCCACGTGACGGGTCCTCACCCATAGCACTGGTCGACTGGGCCGTAATCGCACCACCGGCAGCGCCGACCAGAGCGCCGGCGGCGCCGCCGTGCGTGAGGGCGCCCTTCAGCCTGGCGCCCTCGTCCGTGCCCGACAGGACGTGGAGGGCATCGAGGATCTGATTCTTGCTGCGGAGCTTCGCCTCGATGGCGTACAGGCCCTGATCGGACCAGTCCGCAAACCGGCCGGCCTTCAGGCCCTGCCACACGGCCGCAGCGTCGGACTCGGAGTACCCGAGAGACACCAACTTGGACGTGATCATCGACCGGTTCTTGCCGAGCCCGAGGTCCTGGAGCGAGCGGGGACTGTCGGCCTGACTGGCGGCCGTGGTGGCCTTCGTCAAGATCGACATGTGTGCCACGTCGTCCATGATCCGAGAGTTGGTTTCGATCGCTGGCGTCAGGACGTGGTCGTACAGGTCACGTGTGATCTCGGCGACCTCGGTCGAGTTCGGGTCCAGTTCCCTGCCCCGGGCCCGCCCGAGCTCACGGGCGATCCCGATCATCCGGTACCGCTGCACCTTGGCGGCGAGCACGGCCGGTTGCTTGCGTCCGAAGAAGTTCCCGAGAGTCATGGCATTCATGTGCCGTTCGTTGATGTCCGCAAACAGCCCGGTCTTGTTGAGTAGCTCGTCCGGCTGGAGGAAGTCCTGGCCGTACACGACCTTGTAGCCCTGGCCGTCCAGGTGCTCGACCATGTTCTTGAGGTCCGCCGCTTCGGCGGACCGGCCAGCGGCCTCCAGGTCGTCAATCAGACCCTTCACGTCCGCCTCGGCGGCCGTGTACTTGGCCTGTTCGTATAGGGCCTTACGCCGGCCCTCGAGGAGGTCACGGCCGCTCAGGACCTTACCGTCGGCGCCCGTCATCTTCTGGTCGATCTTGTAGATCTCCGACCATCGGGGATCGTTCGCCATGTCGGCCGAATAGCGGTGGATTCCCATCTCGAGTCCGTCATCGAGCGACATGCCCGAGTCCCTGACAACACGGTTCAAGCGCTGGAACAGGTTCACCTGTTCGCCCTTCGTGACGCCGGACGTGGCTAGAGCCTGCGTTAGTTCGGCGCCTGAATTGTTGCCGACACGGACCGTATCGATGACACGGTCGCCGGTCGGCGTCATGATCCTGGCGGCGTCACGCCAGTCGTCCATCATGCGAAGGGTCTCTTTGATCCGATGCGCCTGCTCGACGAACTGATGCTTGGTTACGGTGCCGGCCCGGGCGACCGTGAACCGTGACCGGNNTCGGATCGGCAAAGTCGTCCAGAACCTCAAGCTGGTTCAGGGCACGACCCGCCGACGATCTCGGGCCGACAAGACGGACGTTCTCGAGGATGCCCATGCCGATCGTCTGGCGGAGCGCCGAGGTGGAGGAAGTGAACTTACCCCAGTCCCCGAACGAATCGAGTGCGGTACTGATGTATTCACCCATTGCTGCGTATCGCTCGTCCGCCCCGGTCGTGCCGGCGCTACCGAGCACGTTTAGGGCCCGCTCCCCGAGGCCATCGATCGGTAGGTTCTCGGGCGACAGGAGCTGACGCATCGTCAGTGAGGCCTGCTCGTTGTGGAGTGCGATCGTCTCGGCGATCGTGGCCTCATCAAACCCGTCCATCGCCTGGTCGAACCGGCGACGGAGCCCACGACGGGAGGCGGACTCCATCGTGACGATCCCCCACACGACGTCGTCCTTCTTCGTGGTGGTCGGATCGAACACACGCAGTTGCGATGTCAGCTTGTTGCGGGCCAACCAGTACCGTAGTCGCCAGCCCTTCGAACCGGCAGCACCCGCCTGCTGGGACGCCGTGTGGTGGATCGCCGCCTGAAGGAGCGTGAAGTGCATGGCCGCACCGGCGCCCTCGACGTCGGTGCCCAGGTGGCCGGCGAACGCTGAGAGGAACCCCTTGCTCGCCATGTTCGCACGGAACGGCTCCCACGCCTCCGGACCGAGGTTGCGTTCAAGCGCCGTGGCGAACAGGGCCGTAGCACGCTGGTCCTGCCCGATCGGCGTGTACGACGTCAGCTTCAAGAAGGCCCCGACCTCGCCCACCGTCTTCGACAGGATCGGCACGCCCCTGCCCTGCAGGTTCAGGCCGCCGGCGGCCGATAGGGCGGAACCTATCTTCGGGGCAGCAAGGCCCACCCCGCCGCCGATGGCGGCACCTTCGAACACTTCCGGCAGATCGCCCTCGGCGGCGCCGGCCCCGGCACCGACAACCGCACCAACAGCCGCACGGCCCCCGGCCGTACCGAACAACTTGAACGTGCCCCGAACGAGGTCTTGTCCGCCACGGACAAACGTGCCCGGTTCGAACATGGCGTACGGAGTGAACAGCACCTCTCCGAACGTCTGAACGCCGACATTCCTGAACGCCCGGTCACCGAGGCGGGCACCGGGCTCGGTGTCGCCGAGGGACTTCCCAGCGTACGACGGGAGCAGGTCCTCAACTTGCGACGTGAACCCGAGACGCATGCCGGTCTGTACGCCACGTCGGGCGGTCACCACCGACGGGAGCGCACGCCAGGCGGCCATCGAATCGCCGACGGCACTGGCGACAGTACCGCCCTTCTGGAGTCGGCCCGCCAGCATTGAGCCCCGAGCGAGACCCTGGGCGGCCTCGAAGGCCGCTTCGCCGGTGTTGAGGGCCGGGAAGATCCGGTTGATCAGAGCTCCAGCCTTCGGGACCCGGTACAGGGCGTTGGCGGCCCGGAACGACTGCACGGCCTGTCCGGCCTTGAGGCCGGTCACGCCGAGGCGGGCGAAGTTCACGCCGGCACCGACGCCCGAGAACAGTAGGGCCATGTTCAGGATCGGTACCGCTATGTCGTCGATCGGGCCCGTAAGTGCGTCAAACAGGTTCTTACCGAAGTCGAGGACGCCATCCGAGTCTCCGACCTTGCGCCACTTGTCGCCCCAGGACGACCACTCCTTATCGATCTGGCCGGCATCCCACCATAGGTCCAGGTCGACCGCCGCACGGAGCAGCCCGGAGGGGCTGGTCCAGTCGTTGAGGAGCTTCAGGACCCCGTTCTCGCCGCCGATCGGCATGGCCCCGAACCTGTCCCCACGCATCCGGGAGTCGTACTCCTCGTACGCCAGGTCCTTACGGAGACCGCTTAATTCGGGGGACCAAGTCCCGTCGATCGTGGCTCCGGCGGGGGCCTCGAGCTGACCTCGTTCGATCGCCTGCATCTTCCAGCGCTGGACCGCATCACCCGCCAGTACCTCGGACCGAGGGCGACCACGAAGGCTCGAGATTAGGTCTGTGGCGTTCTCGAACGAGGAACGTTCGATCTCGGTGGCCGGGCGGATCGAGCCGCCGAGATTGAACCGGGGGATCACGGGCACGGGTGGAGCCGGGTCCTCGTCGTTCTCGCCGTGGACGTCACGATCGATGCCGGCCAGGAACGAGGACAGGTTCCCGGACCCGATGGAAGGGTTGCCCGCCAGGTCTAGTCGAACCTCGTCTGGGAGGGCCGGGAGCCGCCACGAACGCTCGACCTGACGGATCGAGCGGAGGTTCGTGTCGATCGACGAGGCGTCCAGTCCGAGCCCTGGCCCCAGGACCGGGGCGTCGTCAAGGATGGGATCGGACGACAGCATCGACATGATGCCTTCACCCCCGGTCGGTGGGGCTCACTTTCGTTACGAGCTCGAAACCACTCGTTGGGCGACACGCAGCGTCATCGCCGACGGCCGGCACGCCTCAAGACCTCATAGAACAGGACCGAGAGCACGATGTAGATCCAGGCGCCCCTGTCGAGGAACGTGTCCGCCAGGTACGCAAGACGTTCACTCACGAGTTGAGTTCGGCCTCGAAGCGGGCCATGAACTCCGGGTGCGTGTTGGCCCGGGCCTCGAACACGATCCCGTTGTCACCGTGGACCGGTCGGCGGTGGTCCATCCTGCCGTTCAAGATCTGGGTCGGTATCCCGTCCGGGAAGGCCGCACACATCGGCTCGTCGGCATCGTTGTTGTCCTTCCAGTGGACGCAGTGGTAGCAGAGACCCTCACCGCCCCTCATTGGGCGCTCCAGGTCTTACGCCACTTCGTGTTCTCGGCGAACTGGTCCATGACCGTACGATACACCAACAGGGGCACGCTGCGTGGAGTGTCGGCGAAGATCGCCTCGGCGAGCGACTCTGCCACGAACTCCTGGACGTTGCGGGCACCATACCCGGACACCTTGCGGGTCTGAGCTTCGACGTCGCCGATCGACCTCTTGATCTTCTGGAGGACGTCCGTTTCGTGCTTGGCGGCGTCCTTGAGGGACCAGAACGACATCTTCAGCGCCGCATGGATCGCATGGCCGTACTCGTGGGCGAGCACGGCGCCGGCGGTCGGCGGCAGGTTCGGGGACATCCAGTTCGACTCGATGTCGTGCAGTCGTTGTGTTCGGACCTGTTCGGGCGAGCCGAACGACCGAGTCGAGAACTGGATCTGAGACCCCCTGGCCGGGTCGTGGACGTAGGCGGCGTACCAGGTCGGGTCCAGGTCTGTGGCCATGCCGAGACTGGAGAGGCCCGCCATCGTCAGTAGTTGCTCGTGGTCCCGCATGACCCGGTCCGTGACCGCATCGAACTCGTCAAGGAACCCCGGATCGATCCGCATGACCTTGCCGTTCCCGGCCCTCCAGGCCGGGTCGAAGTTGATCCCGTACTTGGACCGCCAGTCCGGTAGCGGTGAAGATGACCGGCGGAGCTCGGGCACCTGGTCGCCGAACACGGTCGTCATAAACCCTCGCTTCAACTTCGGTTCGACGAACTCGGCACGCACCGCACTAGTGCCGACGTTCGTTCGCAAAGTGGCCGGATCGATGCCGAGCTGTCCCAGCACGTTGGCGACCTCGGCCGGGCCGGTCAGGTCCGTTCGGTCGGCGGCGAGCAGCAGCCCTCCGTCACGCACGGTGGCGACTATCTCACCCTGGGGGGCGATCTCACTCCAGGTGGGGACGATCTCGGGCAACCGGCCGGACAGGTTGAACACGACGTAGTCGGGGCCCTTGCCGGCCAGGCGGGACTTCGTCACATCGGCCGACAGACGGGCCCCGGCGGGTCCACGGACGTGGACCGATCCACCGACCAGCAGGGAGCCGTCCGGCCTGGCGACCGTCTCGACTCGACTGCGGAGCTTGCGTCCGTCCGGATTCGCCTTCGGAAGACCGTCGGCGTCCGCTCTTGGGACCCACACATTGAACCCGTTCGGGGACTGGAACTCAGGATCGGCCGTTCGTACCAGCATCGTGTTCGTCCCGTCCGTAAACACGTGCTCACGGGCACGCACGTACCCGGCCGGGACCACACCACGGGAGTACACGCCGGTCACGGTGGCGCCCGGAACCTCCCGTAGGGCATCGAGGGTGGGGGCGACCTGGGACGGGTCCTTCAGGCGGACGGCGATCGTGCGGGCCCGGCGGTTCGAACGGGACAGCACCCGCTCGGCCGGGATTCGGTCCGAGTCGAAGTCGAGCCCGGTGAGGGTCCAGGTCACCTCACGACCCCGCACGGTCGTCGCCGAGCCGGGCGTGGTGTCGAGGTCGACACCGAAGCGAACACCGTCGGCCGGCACTACCGTGCCGTCCGTGTAGAACAGCCCGCCCGGGGCCGCAATCGATTCCTGATTGTAGCGCTTGCCGACCTCGAGCGCCTCCGCCGGGGTGATTCCGAACACGAGGACCGATCTGTTGCGGACGCCCTCGTAGGCGCCCTCCTGTACGATCGGGTCGTAACCGGTGGCCCGAAACTCGGCCACCAACTGCTTCCAGGACCCGCCACCGGTTCCGTCGGGCCTCGGTGCGGCCTCGATCGAGGCCCAGTCGTGGGTCACGAGTGGTGACCGATCCGGATCATCGAATAGGGCCGGGTCGAGATCACGGGCCCGGAGCCGTTCGGCGGAACGGTTACCACGGCGCAGTACGTTCGCCTGCTTCGGGTCCTGAATGGACCCGAGCACAGCGATGCCGGCCGGGAGGGGGCCGTCCGGGACCTCGATCATCACGTGATCGAACGGGGACATCGCAGGGTGTCCGTCGGGCCACGCAGCGGAGTTCCAGGTCTCGACCCGATGACCCGACATCGAGGACTCCAAACGCCCGAACAGGGACTCGACATCGTCAACCTTGTTCGCACGGCCGGCGCCGTACATGGCGGCACCGTCCGCTCGCAACACGGCCGGATACAGGTGACGGAACTGGGCCTCGGTGGCGCTGTCGTTCGGACCGATCACGCCCAGCTTGCTGTCTGGGGTCGTGTACAGGGACCGGCCTTCGGTGCCTTCGACCAGCATGATCCGGTCCGGCACCGCCCTCATCGCCTCGGTGACGCCCGTTCCAAGATCGCCCCGGAGCGCACGGAACACTCTGTTCGGGGTTCCGTCCGCTTCCGGCAGCATGAACGGATCGGCCTGGGTCCACACCTGGGCCCGGCCGGGCTTGTGGGCCTCCTTCAGGGTCTTCCATGTCTCCCAGACGACGCCCTGAATCTCGTTCGGTGGGACCCCGACCTCATCCGCCAGTTCACGGAGCGTGTCAGCGATCAGGTCGTAGTTCGAATCGCCGAGGTCGAACGACTCGAGTAGCTTGAAGTCCGACGACGTGGCGAGGCCCAAGAACACGTCATGCATGTGGCGGTCGACCGTGATCGGACCCGAATCGGACGGGTCCTTCAGGTTCAGGTGGAAGTTCTTCTGCTTCCGGCCGGACGTCGACAGAAGTACGGCGGCCGGACTCTCCGACGCCAACCGGAGGACCTTCTTGTAGGTGTCCTCGGTGAGCTGGTTGCCCCGCTTGGCGGACGTGTGAAGCGCCCCGAACAGTGCCTGGTGTTGGGTGGCACGGGCGCCCACGTACGTGCGTCGGCCGGTCTTGGCGGCACCGTCGGTCCAGGTCCCGTCACGGAGCCAGTCCTGGAAGTCCGGGTCAAGCACCGCCGGGTCGTTCGAGCGCCGTAGGGCCGACACGGCCAGAGCGATGTTGCCTTCCCACTGCTGAGCTTCGGACGTTAGCGACACCGCCGCCGTCAGGACGTCCCTGTCGACCCAGGGCACGTCTCCCATGTCGTCGAGGGCGGTCTTGATCTCCTGGTTCGCCTGGGCGTACCATCCGGACCCACGTGTGAGGGGTCGGGGCAGTACGCCCGGGGTCGCCTGTTCACGAACGCCCAGGTCGTACAGGCGCTTCATGAACTCCTTGCCACGAGGGGCGAGCGGACGTAGATTCAGTGCCTTGATCCGAGCCGAGCGGACCTGGGGGTCCAGGAGGGCCTGCTCGGGGTCGGCGTCGGAGAGCTTCACCTTCAGGACCACGTTGTCGGGCGTGAAGTCGATCCCGGTCACCCTGGCGGTCATATCGAACGACATGTCCGGTTCGACAATGTCGGAAGTGGCCCGACCGAACCTGGCCAGGTACTCGACGAACTTGGCGCCCCGTTCCGATTGGGGGTCCAGGTCACCGGACCGGAACCGTTCCCACAGGCCCCTGAACTCGTCGTTACCTGGACCGCCCGCCTTGATGATCTTGCCGTCGAACGCCGTGTCGAGCTTGGCGAGGTCGAGTTGCGCCGCACCGAAGCGACCCTCGGGCGGCAGGTCCTGCAACGAGTCGGCATAGATCCGAACGGACGTGGCCGAACGGGCCCGGCGGACCGGGTCGGCCGTCAGGATCGGATGACCGAGACGCCGGGTCAGCTCGTCTTCGTCGGCCGAGCCGAGCACGTCGGCGGTACGGGGTCGAATCCCGGGGTGCTGGCGAACCACGGCAGCACCCTCCGGGGAATCGGGGGCGTACCTCGGTCTGAGTCCGATGTCGCCCTGAGCGGGCGACCAGCGGGACACGGCCGGCTGTGGGGCCATCTGGCGCTCGATCTTGCGGGTGGCGCCCCACCTGTGCGCCCCGATCGCACCGACACCGCCGGCAGCGATCAGGCCGGCCGTGAACAGCTTCGTTGAAGACCCCACGTCCGACGTCAAGATCTCGTCGAGTTGATCGACCCCGCCGAGAACGCTGTTCTTGGCGATGTCGCCGGCGGTGTTCACCAGGTCGCCGAACGAGAACCCCGCCCCTCGCCGGTCGGTCGTTGGGGTTAGGAAGTCGAACGCCTTACCCGCAGCGTTCCCGATCGAGTCGAGAATGTCGCTCACTGGGTCGAGCCGGCGATCAAGTGCTTCATCACCGTTTCGGCCCAATCACGTGTGGCGGCAGATGTGTTCGGGTCCGACACGAGCGCATCCAGGATCGCCAGGTTCCGCTGCCTGGACGTCGACGCACCGGAGACCGGATTCACGGGTGCGGTCGCCAGGGGTGTCGACGCCGGAACGTTCGGGCGGGTGGTCGGACCCATCAGTGACGGGGGGAGCCCGCCCGAGGCCGAGGCGGGAGGGCCAGGCGATGGGGTCGGCATCGGTGGCGGGCTGGACGGGCCGGGCCCCTGAGGTGCTGCCGGCGGGGGCGGCAATTGGGCCTTCAGGCGGTCGAGGGCTGCGCCCTCGCCGTACGTCCCCGAACCGGGCTTGCCGATCCCGGCGGGGCTGGGTTGCTTGGCGATATCGGGATTGTCCATCTCGGTGGACACCCCCGGTCAAGCGAGCGCCGGGCTACAGAATGCGGGTCAACCGGCCGACAGTTTGCGGAGCGATCAGCCCACCGTTTGAGTCCCCAGGAACCCTCCGCCGGGACCGCCGACCGGGATCGAGTTACGGGCGATCGTGGACGTCTCCTGCGGAGGTCCGCCACCACCCAGCATGCCCGCCAACAGGTCGGCACCACCGGGGGCGGCCGGCGGTGGCATCCCGCCGCCGGGGGGCATGGCGTTCGGGTCCGTCATCCCTGGCATCAGGGGCGCACCACCCATCCCGGGCTGGATCATCTGCGCTGCCTGTTCCTCGGCCGGCTTCACGATGAACTTCTCGAACAGTTCGAAGATGTCGGCTCCGGTCGAACGTGCCCGTGCGATGGCGATCAGGGCCGTCTGTGGGATCGTCTTCTCCTGTAGGCCCTGCAACAGTTGGGCCATCGCCATGTCACGGAACTGCTCGATGTCGATCCGTTCACGCTCACGGGCCACGTCCGTCAGGCCCTCGAAGTTCTCCTGCACGTACTCCTTCGAGAACAGACCGGTCTGCATTCCCTGGATGCCCAGCACCATCGTCTGGGCCGGGTCACGCCCGAGACCGATCCCGTAGTCGACCCGGATCTTGGCCTCCAGGTCGATGTCGGTCTTCTTGCGGGTCTCGAGAAACTGCTGGTTCCGCAGCACTCCCGACACGGTCCGCTCGGCACCAAGCTCGACGTCGGTCTTAAAGGCGATCCGTAGGGCCTGCTCCAGGGCACGCTTCATGACCAGATGCATGGTGCGGATCACCGTGTTCATCATGCCCGCAGTAGCCTCGACGAACTTCGCCGAAGCGATCGCCTGATCGATCTCGCCCGGACGGGTCTTCGGCCAGCGGCCACCGACGTGGATGTTCGTGATCAACTGGTCGAGCTCCTGGGACACCTGGAGCGAAGACACGGCCGGCTGGACACGACCGATGGCGCCCGTCGGGCCGAGCTGGATCACGGCGCCACCGCCGTACGGCATCTGGCCGACCAGATCCTTCACCCAGATGTCCGAATAGACCGCCTGATCCGAGTAGTCCAACACCATCGCCATCAAGCGCACGTGCGCCTGCAGCACGCCGACGACCTGATCGAACTGACCTCGAGGCTCGGAGTCGAGGGTCGGGCGCTGGCCGATCACGACCGGACAGATGCGCCCGGCGGTCGGGGTCTGTTCGAGGATCACCGGGCAGTACTGGTCGGACGGCTTCAGGGCCTGACTGTTCGACGTGTACACGGCCGCCATCGTGATGCAGTCCTCTTCGTACACCTCGAGGATCGACACCTTCGAATCGTGGAACTGCACGTCGTTCAGGGACTTGCCGTACTTGAGGTAGATCGCCTCACGGACCTTGTCCCGGTGTTCTGGGGGCAACTGACGGACGTACATGTCCCGGGCGAACATGGCAGTACGAACCGAATCCATCGTCGAGAACCCGGTCTCCGGATAGCAGGTCCTCGGGTCACGCCACTCGATCACGGGAGCGCCGGACTCCCGGTCGAAGTTGACGACCCACACGAAGTACCCGAACGCCGCCAGGTCGAGCAGGCTCTTGATCTCCAACATCTCGATCTGCGACATGTCCAGGTACGAGATGGCGATCCGCTCCATAGCGTTCGCCATCTTCTTCTTCGACTCGGACCCGCCGGACGGGACCACCCGGACGGTCGGGACCAGAGAAGCGGCCTCGGCCGTGTCCTCCAGGGCGACCTGGATCATGTTCGGGGACCGGTTCTCGAGAGCATCGTCGGCCGGGCCGGTGACGGACCAGTCGCCGGCGACCACTGCGTTCATCAACAGGGTTCGCTCGTCCCGTAGGGTCCATCTGGCCCGGAACGCAGTGAACAGGGATGGGATCTCCTCGGCGGTGATCATGCGGGCACCAGCGGCCGTTCAGCGATCAGCTTCGCCTGCGCCAACAGGAGCTCCTCGTACTTCGAGGGCGGGCGGCCCTCACGGATCTCGAAGGCCGCATCACGGATCAGGTCGTCGGTCGCCGTTTCCGACATCACGAAGTAGACCGGCCGGTCACCGATGTAGGTCCCGGACACCATCTCGTCGGCGGACTTGGCCGACAGGGCGGCCTCGAAGGATTCGAACGTCACTGGCATCACCGTCACCCCCGGTCAGTACACCTTCACGGTGCCGCCAACGTTCACGAGCTGGTGGATCTCAGGCTCCTGGACCCCCATGAAGGCGGGCCGGCCGATCGTCGGGCCGAGCTCGGGTACCGTCAGGGCCTTGCCGGCCGAGAAGTCGAACACCCTCCTCTTCGAACGGAGCCGTTCCGGGAGGCGGACACGAGGATCGAACATCGGGGCGACGGAACGCTGCTGGAGCTCACGGCACCCGAGTTCGGCGAACCAGGTCGCCATCACCAGGTCCGATGTCCGACCCATCGGGAACGCAGCGAGCTGCTCCTCCCACACACGGAGCCGGTTCCTGGACCCGAGATCTCCGGCCGGAGTCGAGATCTGGTGGTTGTAGAAGAGCGGGGCCATCGATTCCACCCCGAAGTTGGCGTCCCACTTGTTGTGCCCGGTCGTGATGTGCGGAACGACCCGCACGCCCTTGTTCGTGAGGTGGGATAGGATCTCCTGGTTGTACTGGACGAGCTGGGACTGGAGTCCGTTCGACTCGACCCGGAGCTCACGTAGGGTCGGGTACCGGTCCGCCCAGTCGAAGATCTGGTCACGGAGCTGCGGGGCCTTCAACTGCTTGGCGTTCACGTAGTCGACCAGGTAACGCCTGCCGTCCCGGAGGTCCACGGCGAGCAGGACGAGCGCCGTGTACCCGGCCTGGCTGCCGGCACCGGCCGGATCGAGACCGGCGACCAGCGCCCAGTTCGAATCGTACGTGCCGAACGAGCGGTCGTGGTCCCGGCACGACTCTACCACTTCTGGTGGAAATGAGGCCCCGAACCCGGGGGTATCGACATTCTGGTACACGAGCTGCCACTGATCGCTCGTCATGGATTGGCGCTGCAGGTCGGCTGCAGCGTACGGGAAGTGCTCGGGCCATAGGGTCGCCTTGTTGTCTTCGTCCATGATGCACGGGTACCGGATGGTTTCGAACGCCGGCAGGGTCTGGAGATGGCTGTAGATGTCGCCGGCCGAGACCCGGGTCCCGATGAAGATCAGCCGCCCGGACTTGCCGACTCGTGAGGCCGCCTCCTGGGTGGCCCAGGTGAGCATCTCGATCACCCGTTCGGCGTTGCGCTGGTTCTCGAGGTCGGCGATGTCGTCGAACACGATCCGGTCCGCACGGACACCGTAGATGTGGCCGCCGACACCGAGACAACTGACGGACGGGTCCTTCTCCGAGGACCTTCGGCCGGCCACGTAGATCTGCTGGCGGTTCCATTGAGAGCCGGTGTCCTGGAACGGGCCCCAGTCCTCGATCAGACTCCTGTCGGCGCCGACGTACAGGCCCGGGTCCGTCAGTTGCTTGACGATCGAGTACAGGAACCGTTCGGCGAGGCGTTGGGACTTGGATACGATCAGGGTCCGGCTGTTCGGGTCACGGCAGAGCTCGTACACGGTCGACTGGACGGTCCCTACCGTCGACTTGGCGTGATAGGGGGGGACGTTCACGAGCAGCCGTTTCGTGGTGGCGTTCGTGATCTTGTCCATCATCTCCAGATGGAAGAACGGGAGCTCGTGATGGACCCCGCAGTCCGGGCACGCCAGGTTCCCGAAGTAGGTCCGAGCGAACTCCGTGAACGGGGGGACCCGGCGGGCCTCGTTGGCGACCAGGAGCGGCCGGACGACCGGCGATGCCGGATCGTCCGTGGGTGTCGGTTCGGCGGCCAAGCGTTCCTCGAGGGCGACACGGGACCGTTCGGCCATCTCCGCCAGGCGTTCCCTGCCGATCTTCACGTTCTCGTTGAGGCGTGGCCTGGACACGCCGGTCTTACGTGCGGCCTCGGACTGGTTGAAGTCGCCCGACAGGACCAGATCGACAGCGGCCTTCATCCGGTTCGGTGGTGACAGGGGCCTGTACTTCGGCTCCATGTGGGACTGGGACTTCGGCTTAGGCTTCCACGGCTTCGCTGGCATCGTGCCCACACCCCCGTCCGGGCCGGAACGGAAGGTGCCCCGGATCTGGAGCGGGGAGGGGTGCCGAGCGAGGCCGACAGGCCGAGCGAGGCGGGGAGGGGTGCGGCCCGGGGCCAGGGATCGGAAACAAAAAAACCGAAACGGCCTAACATGCGAGCAACCTGGAGGCCGACAGGCCGGAAGGTTGCGAGCGGCCGGGGCCGGCAGCAGATCCCAGGTTTCTCGGCAAGACAACGGCCGACCCTGTAGGGGTCGGCCAGCAGGTACAGTACCGGTTGGGTACTGGTCTCAGTGATCAGATGGGCCGAACCCTGTAGGGGTTCGGCCCGCTGTCTGATCTGGCATCAGGCCAGAGCCGAACCTTGGAGGTTCGGCAACCTACAGAGGAAGAGGGTCTACCAACACTCCCCGACGGCCGAAACGGGGTACAAACGTCGGTCATGGCCATCTACCAGCAGGGGGCCACAGACCGTGACGGGTGCCCCACAGACCGTCGGACAAAAAGTTACACAAAAGTTACACAGCCAGCCGGCCGGGCACGCACCATCGAATACCGGATGTATTCGATCCAGTCCCGAACCGGCCAGGCACGGGCCACCACCCAGGACCGGCCGGCGGCCGGAACACCCCGTACCGGCCCAACAGGACAACGGACCGACAGTCAACACCCCAGGTCACGGCGGTCCGCCAAACAGACGGAACCCCAGGTCACAGCGTTGAATCAGGGCTGGGAATTACCGATAAGGCGGGGTGTTCTCCAGCAATATGAGGGCCCTTCTATCTATCTGGGTCGGCCGAGTTTATGCACCCCGGGTCGGGCCCTTCGGCTGCTGGTGCTTGACCCCCCGCACCCCCTTCGACCTGGTACGTTGCGTTGATCGTAGGGGTTGCCTGCTCACGGGCGGCGTGCTGGCCCGGGAGCAGGGCCGGGGGCACTCACAGTGATGGTCGACGAGGGTCGATGGCCGGGCTCGACAGATAGTTGCGGGCCGCAATAGTTGCGCTGCGCAACTATCTTGCCCTCCGATTGGGTGACGATGACCAACGATGATCGGATCGGCTGTCGATGACCGGAGCCGCTGGACCGGAGCCGCTGGCGATGGGGGCTCGGNNGCCGACGGTTCGTTCATGTCGGCCCTGGTCCCGGGCGTTGTTTGGGAAATGTCTTGACTCGGTCATCGACCGGTGCTTGACTGGTCCACATGAACCAACAAACCACATCCCGGTTCGGGTCCCTGCTCGGGCCGATCACCTGGGCCGAACTCGCCGAAGAGTACCTGGCGCCATCGCCCCGCCGGCCAGCTGCCTTCGCAGCCCGGTCGTTGGGGGCGTTTCTCGCTTCCGAGGTCCGGACCGTCGGTCCGGGCAGGTTCCACTACGGTGCGAGCAGGTTCCACTACGGTGCGACCTGGGCGACCACGTCCGGTCAGCCGTACGACGATCTCGCCGACCTCTCCGCCGACTACCAGCGGTCGCTATGCACCGGTGAGCCGGTGCTCGTGTCCACGGACCATTGCGACCATCCGGTCTGGTCTGAGGTGACGAACGTCCGGTTTCGCATCTGGCACGACACCGCCCACGTGGCCCACGGTCTCGGGTTCGGTGTTGACGACGAACTCCAACTGTTCGCCCTGCAGGCGGCCGACGGCGACGCCGGGCTGACGGCCGACCAGGTGGACGCCCTGTTCTGCGAGTCGGTCTACCAGCTCTCGACGTACGTGCATCTCGGCGAGTACCCGCCGATTCAACGGGTCCGCACACCCGGACCTGTCGGCCGTGCCGTGCGGGACCTACTGCTCGATTTGTGAAGCCCTGCCAGATGGCGGGGCTTCGTCTAGGGGCCCCGCCGGGCCGGGAGCGCTTCGCTCCAAGAACAATCCACGAAAGGAAATCCAACACCATGAACCGCTACCGCCTGACCGGAGAGTACGGCACTTTCACGGTCACCAAAGAAATCAAAGCCGTCGACTACGACGAGGCCTACGCCGAGACCGGAATCATGATGGATCTCGAAGACCTCGGTTGGAGCTTCGCCGACCTCCCCGAAGGCGAGGCCTGGCTCATCGAAGAGCTTCAGAACGGCGAGTGGGTCGAAGTTATCGGCCAGGATTCGGACGGGGTGTCGTACGGCGAGGTGTCGTCATGAACATCACGGACGAACAGGCTCAGGCGGCCGTGCGGGAGATCTCGCTACTGCTCGACGCTAGCGCAGGGGATACCGGGGAGTGGAACGGCGGTGACGTCTGCGAGTCGCTCTTCAGCGTACTCGAACGGCTCGGTCTGACCACGCTGTGTCCGGTCTGTGAGTTGAGCCACTCGTCGTTCCAGCCGTCATGCCCGTTCGTTGGGCTGCATCTCGCCGACGTTGATACCTTCGATTTCGGCGAAGGCCCGGTTGCCGCCAACCGCCACCCGAACGGTGGCGGTTGGGTGGCGGATACGGCCACTGTCGCCGACACCGCCTACGTCGGCCCCAACGCCCGGGTCTTCGGCAACGCCTGGGTCTACGGCAACGCCCGGGTCTCCGACACCGCCGAGGTCTACGGCAACGCCCTGGTCTACGGCAACGCCCGGGTCTTCGGCAACGCCCGGGTCTTCGGCAACGCCCTGGTCTACGACAACGCCCTGGTCTACGACACCGCATGGGTCTCCGACACCGCCGAGGTCTTCGGCAACGCCCAGGTCTACGGCAACGCCCTGGTCTACGACAACGCCCAGGTCTCCGACACCGCCGAGGTCTTCGAAGGGGAGGTGTCGTCATGAGG